>ERZ1047472.3457-NODE-3457-length-10378-cov-6.529110_pt1 | contig 10378 bp, 9 predicted proteins | sample MGYA00383095_ERZ1047472 | MGnify/ENA primary metagenome ERZ1047472 (study PRJEB29581, sample SAMEA5548365) | metagenome | biome: marine; feature: coastal; material: water | depth 1 m | study: Short-term variability in the microbial, nano- and picoplankton...
TGGTAGCTACGGGTGGACTTGAACCACCGACCCCAGCATTATGAATGCTGTGCTCTAACCAGCTGAGCTACGTAGCCACAATTTGATGCAGTGCTGTTGCAGGGCGCGCATTTTGGCGAGAGATAGGTGATTTGTCAATAGGTTGAGAACCGATAAGGTTCTATTTGAACCCTGTTGGGCGCCATGCCCGAAAGCTTCTGATGTTTAAGAGTTAACAATTCAAAATGACCTGGGTCACACTTTTTAGTAAATCTTTAGCACCTTATGATGTACTGATATCCAGGTCATTAAATTCACGTTCGAGCTTTGCATAATAGCCCCAGCCTTTGATCGGGGCTACTAAAGCTGTGGGGCTGACATGTGTGGGTTTTGATTACACCAGGATGTCCAGAAGTCTCAGTGTTTCGACATACCTGTCGGCCCTGTAACAGGTGACGGTTGCGGTAGTCTCGGTCAGGGGCGCTTTTAATTTCCCTATCTTTTACAAGCAACTTGCGCGCTGGTAGTTATTCTTCTTGCGCTCTAATCTTGTGATCTAAACATTACCCGATATATTCTGCCGGCAAGGTCATCACTGACATATAGATTTCCCCGGCTATCCTGGGTTATATCAACAGGCCTGCCGGAGACGCCATCCTCAGATAGAAATCCACTCATAAAATCGCTGCTGGTGATTTTCCCTTCACTGTCCCAGTGCAAGGCGACTACTTTATAGCCGTCAAGCTCGGAGCGGTTCCACGAACCATGCAGGGCTACTAGTGCGGACTTATCAAGGCTTGTTGGAAACGCTGCCGTGGGGTCTAAAAAATGAATGCCAAGCGGGGCATTGTGCGCCCGGAACTTAAAGGCTGGCGGGATGGCACTGTTCAGCAGGTCGGGACGTCTATCTCCATAGTCTGGATCGGGGATATTATCGCCATTGAAATAGGGCCAGCCATAAAAGCCGCCCTCAATAATCTTGTTTAGCTCGTCTGGCGGAAAATTATCGCCGAGCAGATCCCGTGCGTTAACCGTCGCGAATAACTCGCCAGACCAGGGTGTCCAGTCAAAACCGATGCTGTTACGCAGACCGCTGGCATAGATTTCCAGACCGCTGCCATCGAGTTCAGAACGCAGAATTGCCGAGTAGCGAGGATCTTCCGGTTCACAGACATTACAGGGTGAACCGATAGTGATAAAGAGCTTGCGCTGTGGCGAGATACCAATGGTTTTGGTGTTATGGGTTTGATATGGGTGACCGAAAGGCAATTCATCAATCACTAGCTGCGGCTGGCCAATCAATGTTCCATTCTGATGGTTAAAGCGTACTTTGCTGACCTTGTCCCGTTCGCTGAAATATAACCATTCACCATCAAACACCAGTCCCTGAGGGGCATTTAGACCGGCTATCAGGACAGTGATGGTCTCGGCGCTGCCATTGGCATCCACATCCCTTAGAAGTTTGATTGAGCCCTCAGTGGTAGAGCTGACAATAATATCGTCAGTCTCAGTCGCTAGGAGAAACCTTGGTGCTATGAGGTTCTCTGCATAGAGATTAATGGAAAAGCCGGGAGGTAGCTGGAAAGTGGTGTTTGAGATTTCAGCTGGAGGTTTGGTGGTGTTTAGTCCGGTGACAGAGCTGAGAATCACCCAAAAGCCACTTAAGCCGCCAGGACTTTTAATACCAATTAGCGTAATCAGTACCGCTGTTATAAGCGCAAGAGTAAGTGCTAGCTTTTTAATCATTTTCAGCGGCCTCTAGTTGTTTAATCGATAGCTTACTCTTTTACCTTATTGAGTGCAGTGACCATAGAGCCAACTACCACCAACATTGCGCCACTAATTGACAGGGGGGTTAAAGCTTCGACAACCAGACCGCTAAATGGAATTGTGTGCACCGTCGCGACGGTGATAAGAGGTGTTAGGGCCAATATAGTACTCACCTTGGACGCCTCAATATGGACCATGGCCTCGGCAAAACTGCCATAGGCAATCAATGTGTTTAGACCGCAGAACAGCAAGAGCCCCCACTGAAGATTGGATAACTGCGGCAGGCTGGTGAAGTCTGAGAACGGCAAAAATGCCAGCGCGCCTATCCAGTAAAATACCAGCATTGTTTCCTGTGAGCTAAAATCACGCAGCAGAAACTTTTGCAGGATAGCGTAGCCGGTCCATAGTACCGCGGCCAGCAACACCATAAGTACGCCGACGCCGTAGGCATTAACGGCGATAAACAGACTGTAAAAGTGCGGGTAGAAAAACATCAGCAGGCCGCAAAAAAAGGTGCCAAATCCAAGCCACTGCGCCGGCGAAAAGCGCTCGCCAAACACCCAGAGTCCACTGACTAAAAGCAGCATTGGGGCGACTTGAATCATTAGCTGTGTGGCCTCGGCGGTAGTGCGTTCAAGACCGAGAATATACAGGCCATAATTGCCGGTCAGCAGTAGGCCGGCTGTAAGCAGTTGCAATAGAAGTTTGCCTGATCGAAAACGCCGGGGGTTATAGGCACTCTTTCTGCGCCGGCGAAAAGCCATAAAGGGCGTCAGCAGCACCGCGGCGATGGCGAAGCGAAAGAGGGTTGTGGTGATAGGATCCAGGGTTGCCATGACGCCTTTAAGGGCGATGGGCAGAATTCCCCACAGACAGGCGGTGGTCAGGGCGAGTAAAAACCCGAGTTTCCAGCGTCCGGAAACTCGGCTCATAGAATAGGGTAGTTGTGGTTAGACATTAAAACGGAAGTGGATAACGTCACCGTCTTTAACAATATAATCTTTCCCTTCAAGACGCCATTTACCTGCATCTTTTGCTCCCTGTTCGCCATTGCCCTCGATATAGTCATCGTAACCAATAATTTCGGCGCGGATAAAGCCTTTTTCGAAATCTGTATGAATCTTTCCTGCGCTCTGGGGTGCTGTTGCACCAATCGGAATAGTCCAGGCGCGAACCTCTTTGGGGCCAGCGGTAAAGTAGGTGTGCAGTCCAAGCAGACCGTAGCCAGCGCGAATTACACGGTTGAGGCCCGGTTCATCCATGCCCAGCTCGTCAAGGAATTCGTCTCTCTCCTCGTCCTCGAGCTCGGCAATTTCCGCCTCCAGTTTGTTGCAGATAGGCACCACAGTGGAACCCTCCTGCTCGGCAATAGCGATAACCGCGTCCAGATAGGGATTGTTGGCAAAACCCTCTTCATCGACATTGGCAATATACATAGTTGGTTTCAGGGTCAGCATACTCAGCGGCCGGAGTAACCTGAGCTCGTCGTCGGTCAGGGACAGAGCGCGCAGGGGTTTAGCTTCATTGAGGTGGGGAAGTATTTTCTCAATCACTGCCAGCAGCGCAATCGCATCCTTGTCTCTGCCCTTGGCTGCTTTGGTCAGCCGCTGCTGGGCTTTTTCCGCGCTTTCAAGGTCGGCCAGTGCCAGTTCGGTATTGATCACATCAATATCGTCTTGCGGGCTAATTGTGCCTTCGACATGGATAACATTTTCATCATCGAAGCAGCGCACCACGTGGGCAATGGCATCAGTCTCGCGAATATTTGCCAGAAACTGGTTGCCCAGGCCTTCACCTTTGGAGGCTCCGGCGACCAGGCCAGCAATATCGACAAATTCCATACTGGTAGGAATCAGACGCTCGGGATTGACGATAGCGGCAATTTTATCCTGGCGAGGATCGGGGATTGGCACGATGCCGGTATTGGGCTCGATAGTGCAGAAGGGGAAGTTCTCGGCACTGATGCCAGCTTTGGTCAATGCATTAAAAAGCGTTGATTTGCCGACATTGGGAAGACCCACAATTCCGCAGTTAAAACCCATAGTATATTCCTTGTGCCACTTGTTTGGCGTAGTAGTCTAGCTAGACAGTGTGAAGTTCGTGCATGGCTTTTTCCCACTGGCCGCTAATGGCTAGGGGCAACGCCCGCAATGCATCATCGATGCTGTTGGTAATAAGTTGTTGGTCGTTCGGCGAGGGCTTCTTCAGCACATAATCGGCGACCTGTTTGGCATTGCCGGGATGGCCGATACCAATTCTCAGTCTGGCGAAATCTTTGTTGTTTCCCAGTTTTTGAATGGTGTCTCGCAGGCCGTTATGACCACCGTGACCACCGCCTTTTTTGAAGCGGGCTGTGCCGGGTGGCAGATCCAGTTCATCGTGAACAATCAGGATAGCTTTTGCGGGGATCTGATAAAAACCGGCCAATGCGGCAATAGCCTGACCGCTGCGGTTCATAAAGGTGCTCGGGATCAGCAGTCTGACATCTCTGTCGTCTATGCTGATCTTGGCAGTGTCACCAAAAAATTTACTTTCCTGCTTAAGCTCGACATGCTGGGATTTTGCCAACTCCAGAACCAAGTCGGCCCCGGCATTATGACGCGTCCGATCATATTTAGAGCCGGGGTTTCCCAGCCCTACAATTAATTCAACGGGCGTGTCCAATGTCAGGGCCTGCTTGAGGGGCAAGTGTGAAGATTACTCTTCGCTTGCATCCTTATCGCTATCATCGGCAGCATCTGCACCACTGTCAGCAGTGGTTTCATCATCAACTGCGGCTGCCTTTGGCTTGTTCACCGCTGCAATTGGCAGATCGTGATCTTCGCCGTGGCTGAGTGCAACACTCTCGACACCTTTTGGCAGTTTGATATCAGAGATATGCAGTGTCTGACCAATTTCGACTGCTTCCATATCGACTTCCAGATATTCGGGCAGATCTTTGGGCAGACAGAGAATTTCAAGTTCGGTCATGCTGTGAGCGATCAGACCACCACCGAGCTTTACGCCGACACAGGTATCTTCATTGATAAAGTGAAGCGGCACTTTGGTTTGCAGCTTGGTATTCTTGCTGACACGCAAGAAATCCATATGCAGAACAACTGCCTTGGCAGGGTGACGCTGCACATCTTTAACAATAACGTCTTCAGACTTGCCATCGATATCCAGTTCAATAATGTGTGAATAGAAAGCTTCGTTGTCCAGTGCTTTCATAACATCTTTGTGGATCAGGGCAATCTGTGCTGGCTTTTTCTTGCCGCCGTAGACGATTGCTGGTATTTCACCGGCCAGACGACGCAGGCGGCGGCTCGCACCTTTCCCTGTATCCTCGCGACCTTTCGCATGTAACGTAAAATCAGTAGACATAGTAGTCTCCAAGTTATGCCAAAACAGACCGCGACCAGACCTGTAATGGGGTTTATATGCCTCGAATTGAGGCGATTAAAGCAGTGCTTGTCAGCTTATCCGAAGACTTAGCGAAACAATTTATTTAAACAAATAACTTATTCAAACATTGCACTGATAGATTCTTCATTGCTAATGCGGCGGACGGATTCACCGAGCAATTTACCGAGCTGCAGAGTGCGGATCTTGCCGCATTTTTTAGCTTCATCACTCAGCGGAATACTGTTGGTAACAACCAGCTCATCCAGCATAGAGTTTTTAATATTATCAATCGCCCGGCCTGACAAAACTGCGTGAGTAGCGTAGGCGACAACTTTGGCGGCACCGTTTTTCTTCAGTGCCTCAGCAGCCTTACACAGGGTGCCGGCAGTATCGACGATATCATCGACCAATACACAGGTGCGGTCGGCTACCTCACCGATAAGCTTCATTACTTCGGTCTGGTTGGCTGAGGGGCGACGCTTGTCGATAATTGCCAGGTCACAACCGAGGTGCTTGGCAACGGCCCTGGCGCGAACAACACCGCCAATGTCTGGAGAGACAACCTGAAGATTTTTATGATTTTGGCGCTCGATATCACCCAGCAGCACGGGCGCGCCATAGACATTGTCCACTGTACAGTTGAAAAAGCCTTGAATCTGTTCTGCGTGAAGATCGACAGTAAGAACGCGATCGACACCGGCATTTGAAAGCATATCAGCGACCACTTTGGCACTGATGGGAACGCGCACTGAGCGCACTCGGCGATCCTGTCGTGCATAACCAAAGTACGGCACAACTGCAGTGATACGTGCCGCTGATGCGCGACGCAGTGCGTCGATCATCAGAACTAATTCCATAAGATTGCGGTTGGTCGGCGCACAGGTTGGCTGCACAACAAAAACATCGTTACCACGAACGTTCTCGTGAATTTCGATGTTTATTTCACCGTCAGAGAAGATGTCAACAGTAGCCTTGCCAGGTGAAACACCTAACTGTCGAGCGATTTGATTTGTCAGTTCTGGATTGGCGTTTCCAGAGAAGACCATTAATCTTGCCACGAGCTGATTCCTAGTATCATAGTTTAGTCATTGGCTGGGGCGGGAGGATTCGAACCTCCGATGCCGGGATCAAAACCCGGTGCCTTAACCACTTGGCGACGCCCCAATAAAAAACTCTTTCAACTTCTGATGCACTGGAGAGTGATTGACACCCCGCGCGATAAACGCCTTCCAGTGCTGCGGAACCCTAGATAAGACCTCTTTGGCCTGAGCCTCAGAAGCCCAACGACAAAATACACTAGCTCCAGTTCCTGTCATCAGAGGCTCAGAATATGCGCTTAACCAATTCACCACCTCGGCAACCTCGGGGTGAAGCTTTTCAACAATAGCCTGGCAGTCATTCCTGTACTGCTCCTCTGAGAGGGCGCGTATTTTGATGGGTGAAGAGTTCCTTGTCAATTGAGGATGTGAAAATATTTTCTCCGTCGACACCGAGCAGTTGGGTGTTACCACCAAATACCAGTATTCAGGAATCTCCACCGCCGTCAGTTGATCGCCAATGCCCTCGGCAAAAGCGCTGTATCCTTCGACAAAAACCGGCACATCCGCTCCCAATTGGACGCCGATTTCGGCAAGCTTGCTGATCGAAAAATTGCACGCCCAGACGGCATTTAAGGCCAGCAATGTGGTTGCTGCGTTACTGCTGCCACCACCGAGTCCGGCGCCCATAGGCAGGCGCTTGTCGAGCTGTATATTACAGCCCTTTGAGCAGTTGGCCTGGCGCTGCAGTGCCAAAGCTGCCCTGACAACCAGGTTATCCTCCTCTGCGACCCCCTGAATCTGCGGTGACAGACTGATGCATCCATCATCGGTTGCTGTGAAGGTCAGCTGGTCTCCGCCATCCAGTAACTGAAACAGGGTTTGCAGATTGTGGTAACCATCATCACGGCGCCCGGTAATCTGTAAAAACAGGTTAAGTTTGGGCGGTGCTGGCAGGGTGATTGATGGGGTCATGGCCAAGCTTATTCTTCTTTGAGAAAGTTCCAGCGCGATATTATCAACTTAAAGCTGTAGCGACTATCTTCTGCAGCATTGGGTGCACTCAGGCTACCGGCAATTTTTCCCGGCAGAGGTCCAGCAGCAGTTTGCCGATAGCGACTGAATGAAAGTTGCCAGCCAGCTTGCTCAAAGCCAATAGCCAGGCCATCGGCAGCGTTTGCCAAGTCGGTCGCTGCGGGCTGGTTCGGTGATGGCAGGCCGCGCACCCACCAGCTAAGGGCATCTACAGGCAGTGGTACTCCGGTTAGGCGCATGGCCAATTGTTGAGGAGGCTGGTGGTAGACAGTATCTCTATAAAGCATCTCGGCGGTTTTGTCGTCGCCAACAATTTTTGCACTGCCGACACCCAGGGGTCCGGATAGAAGCAACTGGTAATTATTTTCCTCCTGAGTCCACTGCAGAGCAGCGCTGCCTCCCTGTTGTGGAGAGCGAAAGCCAAGTTTTCCCGAGAGTTTCCATTCGTCCAGTGCCGTCATGCGCTGTTGATGCTGCTGCCAGCTGACGGGCGCAGTGATTTGGGGCGCAACTGTCTGTGGCTGCAGGCTACAGGCTGTACCGAGAAGGATAATGGTTGTAACAAGGATTATTTTGATCACGCAGTCTATTCGCCGCCGGGCTTTTCTTTAGTTATGGGCAGAGATTCTATACTAAAAATACTAAACGGTTCGGCGTCGAGTTGTTCGCCAGAAAGTTTTCGGTGGCGGCCAATCGTCTCTTGAAGGATTTTATGCTCGGGGTTCCGCTCAAGTCCGCGTTGCCAAGTAGTCACAGCGGCCTGTCGGTCGCCGAGAAACCACTGTACCTCACCGAGATGTGCGGCTATCTCAGGATCCACCAGGGTGGCCATGGCTTTTTCCAGATAGGGTAGTGCCTGCTGTGCTTCACCGAGCACAAACAGCGCCCAGCCGAGACTATCGAGAATGGCCGGATCCCCCGGATTGAGCAGATAGGCGCGCTTGATCAATTTATGTGCCTCTGTATGGCGCTCAGTGTGTAAAAGCATGGTGTAGCCAAGTGCATTTAAAGCCGCTGAATTGTCCGCATCCTGAGCCAGCAGTCTGCGCAAATCCTCCTCGGCGAGAGCGAAGTTATCCTGCAGTTCGGCAACCATTGAGCGTGCATAGAGGAGCTGTGTCTCGTTGGGATGAGCCTGGAGGCCTGCGCTGAGAACATTAAAGGCCTGGTTTGGCTGGTCGCTGCCGAGCAAAAGATTGGACTCTATCTGGAAAAGAGCGGGGGATAGAGTTGGCTTCTCGACGCGCAGTTGTTGCAGATAGCCGCGGGCAATTTGCAGACTTTCCAGCGTGGCTAACAACTGAGCCGCACGCGATACGGAAGCCAGATGATTGCGGCCATTGTCAACTCTGCGATAATGCAGCAGTGCAGCAGTAGCCTCACCCTGTCGATCGGCAATAGTCCCCAGATGGTAGTGAGCATCGGCATACAGGGAGGGATCGCTGGATGCCATTTGAAACAGATCTACAGCCGCTGCCGTGGACCCCTGATTTAAATACAGCAGCCCGAGTAAAAAATTTACCTGCTGGTTATGGGGATTTTTAAGTCTCAGTATCTCAAACTGAACAATCGCCTCTGAGCGGTCGGTCAGCGTCAGAAAGCGCGCGTATTGCAGGCGCAAGCTATGGTTGTCAGGCATCCGCTGCAGCGCCCTTTGCAGTATGCTCAGAGCCTCGGCCACCCGGTCCTGCCGATGCAGTGTTTGAACTAAAAACAGCAGACCGCGCTGATTGTCCGGTGCCAAAGCCAGAAACTGTTCTGCGGTTTTAATGGCGGTCGCCAACTCGCCATTCTCGCGATATAAGATTGCCTGGGCGAGTTTTACCATCGGCTGTTTATCTGCGGTCAGCTCGAGGTTCTCGTAGGCTGTAATCAGTGATGCGATTAATTTCTGCTTAGAACCTTCATCAATCGCAGTAACCGCTAAAAAGGCCTCAGTATCGTCTTGATTGGTGAATAGCCAATAGGCGTGGGGCAGCGCGCTCAGCGGATCCCCAAGCAAAGCATAGGCGTGCAGAGCCGCGCGATGTGCCATTCCCTGTTCAGGTTCGACCTCTAGCCACAACAGGGCGGTCTCGAGAAGCATATCGCTATTGCCCTGATAGCCTGCTACGCGATTGGCTATCTCAATAACCGCGATATCGCGAGTCTCACGGGCCTGCTGCAAGTACTTGTGCAGGGCAAACTCAAATTGGCCGCGAATAAGGGCAATATCGGCAACTAACAGTTGATAGAGCACCTCTTCAGGAAAAGCCCCTTCGATAGGCTCTGTTGTGCCCTCTGTGCGGTTAGCCGATTTATGCTCATCAATACTCTGCAGGGAGATTTCGTCAGCACTGGCCGCTTCAGCGGTAACAGTCTCGGAAACCGATGTACAGGCCGACAGCAGCACGCAGAGGCCGAGAATAAAAAATACTCGCTGGACGGACATAGTAGTTTGGCGTCTTTTCATCGTATAGATTTCGCTAATGTCTTAATTTCCGCTCGATGCTGAAAATTTTGGTAAAATTTGACGGATTAACGGTAACTGTAGCAATTGTTGTTGTGACATTTATTCCTTATTAAACATTAGCCGTATAACGCACAACCCCTTTTTTTGTTGTATTTCTGATGATGCTGACCGGAGCAAGGCAAAACTCGTGTAAAATCATCCGCCTTGAATTCGCAGCGTACTTATTTGGGTTAAATTTGGGTTATAAGGTATCTGTTTAATAAGAGAATAACCTTTGTGCTGAGTATAGACTGCTATGTGAGTATGCAGTAAGAAGTTGAAGGTGGAAACGAAAAGAGAAGCAATGAGTATTCTGGCATTTGGCATCAACCATACAACTGCTTCCGTGGACCTCCGCGGGCGGGTTGCCTTTGCCCCGGAAATTGTTATCGAATCACTTCAGCAGGCGTTAACGCATCTGGATGGCAATGAAATTGCACTGCTCTCAACCTGCAATCGCACCGAAATATACCTCGCCGGTGAAGTCAGTGATGAGCAGTTACTAGGCTGGCTGGCAGAGCACAAGAATATCGATGTTGAGCAATTGCAGTCCTGCTATTACTGCCATCGTGACCAGCAGGCTGTGCGTCATATTATGCGCGTCGCCAGCGGGTTGGATTCTCTGGTGCTGGGCGAGCCGCAAATTTTTGGCCAGATCAAATCTGCCTACGCTGTCGGTCGT
>ERZ1047472.3460-NODE-3460-length-10376-cov-6.222459_pt1 | contig 10376 bp, 3 predicted proteins | sample MGYA00383095_ERZ1047472 | MGnify/ENA primary metagenome ERZ1047472 (study PRJEB29581, sample SAMEA5548365) | metagenome | biome: marine; feature: coastal; material: water | depth 1 m | study: Short-term variability in the microbial, nano- and picoplankton...
CTCTAGTTTGTTGTTTCTGTCCGCCAGTATATACTTCTACTGCTGTTTTGCGCAAATATGCATGGGCTGCTTTGAGTGTTCTGTAATTACTGTTTAATGCAAAATCAAATCCAACTGCTTCTAAAATCTTACCAACATCTCTTTCACACTTAGCACTATTATAAACTAAGTCTGGATAGTTAGTATTAATCCAACTAGTTGTATTAGTCTTAATACCAGCTGTAGCAGTGTCTAATGCGCCCTTAGCAGTAATTAATGCTGTGGTTGAATTAACACCATCTGTAAGTGTAGGATTAACTAATGTAGTTGTAACTCCAACTGCGTCTGGACCATTATTAATAATATCAATAATGCTTTCTACGTTAGTAGCAATTTCTGGAAGACTACCTGCATTGCCTGTAAGTACTTGCGATACTGTTGTTTGCTTAGGAGAAACAATTTCTACATTGTCTGCAACAGTTTGTGCTGTTGTTTTTAAATAATTAATTGATGCAATACATTCTGTCTTCAAAGAAGCTGGAAGTTGATCATATGTTTCGTCATCGCCGTCCCAATATGATAGCCCAGCTATTATAGCCATTGAGTTGCCGCCATACGTTAAGTCATAAATTAATGAATCAATTATAAATCCAGTATCTCGACGACTATCTGTTCTACCGTATTTTAATGCCGGGTATTCAGTATCTAAGAATGCAATTACTTCTGCTTTTAAGAAATCTCTGTTAGCTATAAGGCTAGCTCGCGTATATCCTAAATTTACATTGTATCCTACAGGATCAGTATAATATCCTGCACTCATAGTTTTTAATCCATAATCAATTTGATATTTCATTAAATCAACTAGGCTTGATACTTTTTCTGATTGTTCAGTAATTGCAGTTGGCCAGTTTTGGCTTTGTACTTCGTTATTTCCTGTTGTAGCTGATACTGTAGTTCCAGCTACAATTTTTGATACAACATCTGCAATCCTATCAAAGGTTGCTACTGTATTTGGTGTATCTGTTGCTGGAGTTGTAGCCGGTCCTGCATAAATTTGTGTTGCACGTAATTCGTCTCCAAGTACTGCACAATATGCAGGAACAACAATAGGCAATACTTCGTAATGCTTTCCTGTTGATACTTTTATTAATGTGTGGCTTATTTCACGTGCTGGAATATCATTAGCTGACTGACTAGCTAATGCTGTTGTAATAATTCCAGTAAGCTCAGTAATTCTAGGTAATGCTTCGGATTCAATAATTAATGATGTATTAATATACTGTGTAGTAATAGCTGTAGAATCGTCTGTTACATTTTGATAGATTGTAGTAGGTGCTTCGTTACTAAGTATATTTCCAATAATAGTAAGCATATAATTATATGCATCAACACTTACATCACTTTCATTAGCAAGTCCTGGATAATATCCTGATCCGTCTTGTTCAGAAGCAACTGAAAACGGTCCGTCACCTAATAATCCTAATAATGATTGTGTTGCAGAACGAACTTTTAAATTTCCGCCATGTCCTAAATCCCATTTAATTTTATCAATAATAATACCAATATCGCGCTTACATTTATCTTCAGCGTATCCAAAATTTTCCCAAATACTTCCTGGTGCTGCATTTGCTATTTGATTATTAATATATGATGCAACTTCTTCTTGTATGAATACACGATTTAATTCTAACATATATTGTGCAGTTGAAAATTTTGTACCTTTTTCTATTTGTTCACATGCGTAACGAATTGTTTTAAACGGACGATCAATATTGCTTCCAGATTCTGGAAATGGTCTATCAACACCATGTTCTGCAACAAAATAAACATCTTCAACTGACTGTAAAAATTCCCATCCAGGAATACTATCTGGACTAACTGTTAAAACTTGTCCTTCTTTACCAATAGGTAGTCTAGTTGGAACTTCGCCTGTATAATAAACTAAGTCACCCGTAGTTGTTAGTACACTTTCTTCTGACCCAATTGCAATAACACTCCAATATTGTCCTGAGTCTGCTAAATCTGGTCTTGATCCGTCAGCGCCGCCTCCAGCACCAACTAGTGTCTCTGTTGAATAATCATCGCCTTCGGAAATATGATACTTGGTACAAATATACGAACTAGTATTGTAACGTACAACATCGCCTTCAAAATATTCTTGATCGTCAAACCACTCGCCTCTCCATCGGAAACCTTCATTTAATCTTTTCCAGTAATCAGCATTTGGCGGTTGTTGTCCTGAATTATCTTGAGTTGCAATATAAGTAAATCCGCCAAGTCTTACAACTTCGCCAATTTTGTATTCTTGATTTGCACTGTCTTCATTCCAGTCACCAATAAGTCTAAATCCTTCAGTAAATAGATCCCATTCTGCTGGAGTTAATGTAGGTACATTACCATTACTAGTGTCGGTTGCAATATATTGATTTCCACCGTAACGAACAATATCACCATTTTGATATAATATATAAGGGCTCCAATCGTTTTCATATTGAAAACCTTCTACAAATTTTTCCCAATTAGCTACGTCTGCTGCAAAAGTTGCCGAGCCAGTATGCTGTGTAGTACAAATCCAAACTCCTGCTCCATAACGAACTAAGTCATTTTGTTTATATCTAGTTCCAGCAGTCCAAGTTGATTTATATTCAAGTCCTTGGTTTAAATAGTCCCACTTACTTTGGTCAAATTCTAATCCGTCTGCTGCGTCTGCCGCAGATACATGTAAAGTATTACAAACATATGTTGTGCCACCGTATTTAACTAAGTCATTTATTCTATAGCGAGTTGAAGTAGACCAAGTGCCTTTCCAGTCTAAGCCTTCTGCAAAAACAGTCCATTTTGATAAGTCTAATTCTAGGCCGTCAGTTTCATCTAGTATTGTTGCTGCTGATGTATGTATGGTATTACAAATATAAAGTCTAGCACCGTAACTAACAATGTTTCCATAAACATAGTAAGTATTTACAGCCCATTCGCCCTTCCATTCTTGGCCTTCTGCCATTAAATTCCATTTTGAGGGGACAATATCAAAATCTGTAAAGAAATCTGCTTGACTTGTGTGACCTGTAACACAAATATATGTTTTACCACTAAACGAAATAACATCGTCTTGATAATAAGTTGTATCAGTAGTCCATTCGTCTTTCCAAACAAATCTAATTCTACCTAGTTTAAATTCTGCCATTTGTTTAACTCCGCTATTATATTTATCTTTTGTTATTAACTAGATGCTTTTTATTGCATTAAGTCATCAAATCCTTTTGCAAACAACATCTGAGAGATAATTGTTCCTTGTATTCCTGTTTGTTGTACAACTTCGTCGCCGTCGGTATACGTTCCGTTAATGAGTACATTTACTGGAATGTTTACGTATTCACTTGTAACACTTTCAATTTCATTATTAAAGCCACCTACTGAAACTCTACCTGCAACTAATCTATTAACTTCAAGATTTTCGCCGCCTACTGACAGTCTATTAGCAAGAAATGTTCCAATTGCTCGTTGTGTTGGAATAACATTATTGCTATCTGCTACAAAAGTAGGATCAGTTGAAAATTCATTAACTACTGTACCTGAACCACCTAGTCTAACTCCGCCTAATGCAAGTTCAGATAATCCGTCTAACTGGAAGAACTGGGCACTAACAGTAACAATACCTGTTGACTGTTGTACTGAGAACAACTCACCTGTTCTAAAATTACCATCTTGATCTGAACTAGTATAAAATACTCTTCCGCCATTAACTTCGTATACTTCGTTTTCTGGAAGTGCAACAAAGTAGTTTCCACTTGCATATATTTGTGGATAATTTGTTTCTACAAAGTTTCCTGTTCCAATATCTAAGAAATCGTGTCCAGTAATACGACATTGACTATAACGTTCTAATAAAGACACATTTGTATTATGAATTATATTATATTCTGTAAGTAGTTTTGGAGCCAACGTAACTTCAATTAATTTAGTTCCATTCCCTGATCCGTCATCTCCTAAATCTACTACTTTAACTCCACTAAACACCTTTAGGTCTGTTAAATCTAATTCAGTTTCTAGGTTAAGAAGCCCGTCAAATCTTATTTGTACACCTACTCCGGGTAAACTAGTAACTCCTGCTAATGTCACAATACTGTCATTTGGTATAATATCAGCAAAGCCGTCACCGGTAATGTTTATTCTTGATGTCGATGTTCTGTATCCGTTACCTCTATTTACAAAGTCTGGCTGACCCAATACTCCGTTACTTAATCTAGCTTGAGGAAAAATTTCTGTAGTTGCATTTGGGTCAGTAACTGTTATTATAGGTTGACTTATATATCCACTGCCTGGATCCCATATTTTAATACGACTAAATTGTCCTTGTAATACGTCTGATCGTAATTTTGCTTGCTTACCTGCTCTAACATGTTCAATAGCATTACTTTGTGCAGCATTACCAAGAAGTACCCATGTAGTTGTATTGTTTAATTGACTAAACGTTACTGCACCCCATTGTTGACTATTTGTTAAAGTTCTTTGCTCCCAATATAATCCTTCTTCGGTAGTAGAAGCAAACGTAGTTGCAGTAGCATTGTCTAACAGTAATGCAAAAAATATTCCATTTCCGTATTTCATGCTAGTATATTGTGCTTGTGTATATTGCGGTGCTGTTGTACCTGACAGCCAATTAATTCCGTCAAAGCTATAAGCTGTTCTACCTTGGCTATCTAATATTAAGAATCGATTATCTCCGTATACTAAACTTACTATGTTCCAGTCATCTTGACCTTGACCTAATAAGTCAGGTAATACTTCATCGTGTCTAGTCCATGTTGTGCCACCGTCTGTTGATGTTGCTGTAGCTCTATCATTTTGCGATACTGCAACATATATACCTTTTCCGTAATCTATATGAGACCATAAACTAATTGTACTATCAACTCCTCCAGTATCATCACCAATACTTCTTGTGGTCCATGTTGTTGCATCACTACTTACTAGTAAATCGCCATTAGAATCATCAGCAACTATTACATACTTTCCGCCGCCATATACTCCGTCTTTCCAATTTGCAGAAAATGGTAATGTTGATACATTCCAAGTAACTGCGTCAAACGTATACGGAAGTTGGTCAGTATTACTTGCTAGTGCTATAGTTTTTCCTACTTCCGACGTCAATAGTTTTTGATAATTTCCAATATACGGAAGTGATAACTCGTTAAATAACGTTCCGTTATCACTATACTGTACATATTCTGCATTAGTTAGTGCAATAAACCTGTTTGGTTTTCCTATTCCTGTATGTGTAAATGTTACAATACTAGCAGAACTATCATCAGTTACTTCACCAACTGTAATAATTATATCGTTAGCAGGAGTTGATGCATTTAATGCTGTACCTGGAATTTTAATAGTATCACCTGTTGAATAGCCTAGACCAGGATTATTTAATGTAACAGTATAGTCTAATCCAATTCGTGTAACATTGAATGAAGCACCTAACGGGTCGTCGTCAAAAGTATTTCCGGTGCCTGAAATTAACACTAGTAATAAATCTTCTCCTGGATCAAAACTATTACCGTTACCGTCAATATCAACTTCTATTATACTTCCTGTATTAGCTGATATTCCTGTAACTGTTGCATTTACTCCACTTGTAACTCCTCTAATATTAAATGGTGTTGCTGCATTTTGTACTATACTAGCATTAAGTTGTAATGCAAATGCTGAAACAATAGATTGAACTGTTATAGTAGTATCGTTATCGTCTTGCCAAAGTATTTGTGCAGCGCCAGATTTGTTATTAAAGTCTTCTCTAGTAACTGCATATTGTAAATCAACATATGTTCTATTAGCAAATAAACTAGATGTTGTTATATTTTCAAATTGTGGTTTACTAACAGTTAACTTTGGTTCAATTCTATATCTTGTAGTAAGATCGAGATTAGTTTGTATTGGTGTACCTGGTATAATATGATCCCAGCCAGGTTGTCCGTCATATTCGGAAATCACTCCAACTTCTTTATTAACAAAATTAAAGGTAGATATTTCGCCGTATTGTCCTACTCCAGTTCCTTCTGTAATAATTATTCGCATACCAAGAATTTCTGCAACGTCTTGTGTTGTATCATTTGTTGAAATTTTGATAGTACTTGATGCACCTAAAGTTTCTTGAGCCGAACCCTGTCTAGCTAGATAATTTGAACCACCGGGTGCAGCAGAATCATCTGGATCTTGGGCTAATCTAGCTTCAAACATAGAGTCAGCTCTAAAATCAGTATATTCTACATCAGCGTTTGCGCCTGCTCCAACAATAGTAGCATCTGCAACAGTATAATTCTCACCAGCATTTTCATATTCAAATATAAAAATATTATCTGTGTTACCACCTGCAAATGCTGTTGATATTTGTGCTTCATTATTTCTGTTAAACACTGTTACTGCTTGTGGAATTTCTGTGTCATCAGATCCGTCAGCAATTGCTCCATATTTTCCATAAGAATTATTTCCGTTAGTTGCTCTAATAATTCCGCCATCTTCTGCAAAATATCCTATTTGACAATAATATGTAAATACCGAAACAAGTTCTGCTCTTGCGTTATTTGTTACCCAAGCGCCAATTCCGTCACTTAATACTTGTGTAAAGTCGTTTGCAGTCATAGACCTATTACCGCCATTGTGCAGGGCGCCATCAATTTTACAGCCTATACATCCTGCTCCGGTATTCGTTACACCTTGGATATACGGAGATCTATTTTTAATCCATGTACGTTCGTCATCTGGTCCCCAACCTGGATCTAAACTAACAAGTGCGCCGCCTGTTGGTTTTTGATATAACTCAAATACACCTGGTGGATTTAATATACCTTCTAATCCGCCTGTAGTACAGTCTCTTAAACCAGTACTATCTCTCATTAAAAATAAGTTTTCTAATTTTGACCCTAGTACTGCACTTGTATATCTTTTTGCCGCTGCAAGTGTTGCATAGTTTCCATCAAATAATATATCTCTTTTAACAGCTCTTAACAGTGCGTAAACATCACTTTCAATTCTATTAGAATCAAATGTAATATCAGGATATGTGTTGTTTAAAAATGCAACAACATCTGCCATAATAAATTCAGCGTTAAGCATAATGCCGTCTGCTGCGTTTGTTTCGATTAATGTAGTATTAGCTACATTTGATCCGACTAATGCAGGTATAACTGATCCGTCTCCAATTGCATAGTCTATATAATTTTGGTAATCAGAAAATAGTAATGTAACTAATCCTGCTGAAGCTAAATCAGATATTGGAAATCCTGATATTAAAATTGGATTACCGTTTAAATCTGTTACTATATCTCCAAATTCGTCTCTAACAGGAACCAATGATCCTGTTATTTGTTTTTTAGTATTTCCTACTTGTGGTGTTACTGAAACTGCTGTTAATATATCTAAAAGTATTGTTTCAATATGAGTTATATATGCACCAACATATTGAAAATCGTTTAAATATTCCGGCTTTGGCGGACTTGCAAAAATAGTTGTAGATCTAAGTTCGTCACCATTAATAGCACATCCTGCTGGAACTACAATAGGAGCAATTTCTTCAAATTTTCCTGTTCCTACTCTAATAATTGTCGGAGTAAGTGCTGCAAAATTATCTTCTATATATTCAGCTGCATATCGTATAGTTCTAAATGGTTTTTCAAATGTTCCTCTATTAAAAGCATCAATACCGTTTTTTGAAACATATATTGCATCAGCGTCAACTGTAATATCTCTCCAATATGCTTCAAACTCGTTAGTAACAGAAAGTATTTGTTCACGTTCACCAATTGATATTGCAACATTCCCTAATGTACTAGTATCAGCAACTCCGGATAAATTTCTATTAGCTCCGTAAGTTATTATGTCGCCTTTATCATTTAACGCACCTTGTTGTCCTGCTTGTACAAGAATATCCCAGTAGTAGTAACCACTGCCGTTATCTCCAGGAAACATATTAGCTTCTGCAAGATGTTCAAAGTTACAAGTATATGAACTACCTCTATAATAAACTACATCGCCTGTACTATAGTAAGTGTTACTAGCCCAGGATTTTTTCCATTTTTTGCCTGATACTAACAATTCCCATACGTCTGTATCAAGATAATCTGCACTACTACCATCTTGTGTATTGGCACCAATATCTTTTAATGCTAGATAAAGATTTCCACCACGTGATACTATATCACCTGTTTTAAATTCTGAATTAAGGGTCCAGTCTCCGACAAAGTAATAATTTCTTGCTAATAATATCCAGTCATCACTATTGCCATTTTCTTGATACGGTGAAGAATTATTATTATTTGTTATAGAATAATACACAAATCCTCTGTGACGGACAACATCTCCAACATTATAATATGTTGCTTCTTCCCAGTCTCCGTCATACTGTGTACCTACAAATTCAATTTGAAAATTATCATTATTTGGTTCATCAAGTCCTGATGTGTGTGCTTGTGTACATCTAAATACTGTTCCACCATACTTCATTAGTTCGTTTACTTTATAAGCAACAAGAGGAGCCCATTCGCCTTTAAAAGTAACTCCTTCTAAGAAAATCTCCCAGTCAACTTCATTTAATTCAAATAATTCACTAGACTGATGTGCTGCTATACATTTATATAAGTTTCCGCCTTCTGATACTATTGCTCCCGGACTGTAAACCGTTTGTACTGTCCAAGTACCTATAAAATCTATACCGTTAGCAAAAATTTGAAAGTTTACTACATCAACATTAAAGCTAGTAGATGTATGAGGAACTGTACATAACCAAAGAACTCCGTTATATAAAACTATATCTCCTAAGTTATAGTCTAATCCTGTGGTGTATTCTCCGCCAAAACTATTACCACTAGTCATTACAGTCCATTTTGGCTGCGGCTGTGGAGGATTTGATCCTAGCAACGTTGCATTTAAATCAGTTCTAAAAGATAGCTCTGCTGTATGAGTAATTATACAAACATAACTTTTTCCAGAAACACGTACTACGTCATCTCGTTTATATGAAGTACTGGCTGACCAGTCTCCTCTCCATTTGTACTTAAATTTTTCTAACTTAAATTCTGCCATTTTTTATTCCTTAATACCCTGGTCCTGAGATGTTATCTGGATAGTTATAATCTTCTGAAATTCTTACAATAAATTGTCCGTCTGTAGGGTCAATGTAGTATGTAAGAAGTCTACCGTCCCATTTAATTTGCGGGTAACGTAAGTTTTCGTACACAATATCGTGATTTTCATCTATACCTTCTAAAAAGTTAATTCCTTCTTCAAAATCAGGAAAGTTATTGTCGCCTACACCGATGTCATTAATAGTAGCTGTTCCTTGACCACTAAGTTGATCAACTCTTAATAAAAATAATTCGCCGTCTTCGTTTCTGCGCATACCATAAAAATATTGCTTAATAAATCCGTTAACAATTGCTTCTGGTGTATTACCAATATAATGACTCATTATACAATCTCCACTATGCTTGCAACAACGTCAACGCTGTCATTTATACTTGAACGCACTTGTAATTTATTACTTGGTGCAATAATTAATTTTTCACCTGTTGCAACAACACGCAAACTAGTATTTGCTGGTAGTAATGTCTCTTTTAAGTAGTATCCAGTTTGACTAGTGTCGTCTTGCATAAGTACGTCTACATACACAAACGACTGTGTAAGATTTGTTAAACTTAATCCAATTACAGTTGCTCGAGTACTTGCATCTGTTTCGTACACATCGACTGGTAATGTTCCTACTGTTTTTATTACTTTATTTTTAAATAATGTTGCCATTTTATTATCCTAAACTCAATACAATTTCGAGTGCTAAATCTTCTGCGTCTGCTCTTGAAATACCTGCTTGCGATCCTGCAACCGATACCCAATTTGTTCCATCAAATATTTCAGTACGCTGTGCATCTGTATTCCATCTCATTTGCCCTAATTCAGTATTTAGCGACGGTGGCCTTTGAGCATTGCCGCCTGCTGGTATAACTAAGCCATAAGTACCATCAAATTTAACATAACCATTGTTAGTTGCTTCAAAAGTTGTTACACTATCAGCTACTGTATTAGTAATAGTGTTATCTTTAAATGCAAAGTTATCAAACTTAACAGAACCAGTACCATTTGCAGTTAGTTCTAAATTAGTATTCGTTGTTGTAGTACTTATCAAATTACCGTCAACTACAATGTCATCTACGGTTATTTTTGGTGCGTTTAATCTATCCTGATTAATATCTACTGTTAGTGTACCTTGATTATAAAATCTAATCTTATTATCATTTGCACCTTCAGTAAGTTCGGCTGTAACTCTAGTGTCACCGTCTAAATCTTCAACACCTTTTAAGTTAATCCAATTAGTGCCGTTATAGCCTTCAAATCTACCCAATTGTGTATTAAAT
>ERZ1047472.3463-NODE-3463-length-10375-cov-5.979554_pt1 | contig 10375 bp, 10 predicted proteins | sample MGYA00383095_ERZ1047472 | MGnify/ENA primary metagenome ERZ1047472 (study PRJEB29581, sample SAMEA5548365) | metagenome | biome: marine; feature: coastal; material: water | depth 1 m | study: Short-term variability in the microbial, nano- and picoplankton...
GTTTATAAGCTTTTTTAGCGACTCTGATAAAGTCTATGAGGCTACAATTCAGCTTGGTTTCAAGAGCACGACGGGTGACGCTGAAGGAGAGATAGTTAAAGCTCAAGAGATAGTTGCAAATCCAGCGCAGTTAGACGAAGTAACTGAATCGTTTATTGGCACGCAAGATCAAGTGCCACCGATGTACAGCGCGATAAAGGTCAATGGGCAACCCCTTTATAAATTAGCGCGGAAGGGAAAAAATATTGATCGAGTCGCAAGGCAAATCGCTATCCACTCTATGCGTCTGACAAAGGTGTCTGATGCTGTGGTTCACTTGTCGGTTTCTTGCTCCAAAGGTACGTATATTAGGGTATTAGCTGAGGACATAGCTAATGCTCTCGGAACTGAGGGCTATTTATTGTCATTACGTCGAACAAGTATTGAGCAAGTTGCAATTTCTGATGCGATAAGCTTTAAGGATTTAGAGGAATTGGATTTGGCATCAAGACTTAAACTTTTGGAAAATACGGATTTTACGTTATCAAAATTACCGAAAATTTCTCTTTCCGATAACCTTGAAAAGGCGTTCACTAATGGACTAGTGCTAAATATGCCTGATCTAAAGTGTGAGCGGGGTTTGGTGTCCGTGTATACCTATGACGGAATTTTTGCTGGACTCGCTGATATCGATGATGCAGGAGTCCTTAAAGCTAAACGTTTAATGTCTCAAGAGTCTATTGTTTCGACTCGTCGTTAAAGGTTAACTAATTATGATTTATGCTGTATAATTCGCCCTTTTTCGACCATTAGGAAAACAAATACATGTCAATAACTGCTGCGGATAGAGCAAAGACTGTAGGTGATTACCAAAAAGCGAAGGGAGACACTGGGTCTCCTGAGGTTCAAATCGCTTTACTGACCCAAAGAATTAATCACTTAACTGGCCATTTTAAGGTTAACGCAAAGGACAATCATTCCAGACGAGGACTTTTGAAGATGGTAAGCCGTCGTAGGAAGATGCTTGATTACGTGAAGCGCAACGATGTTGATCGTTACCGAAAGGTAATCGAAAGCCTTGGCCTGAGAAAATAAAGCGGCGGAAGGTGAACAACTCAAGGAATCAGTTTGTATTGAATGTGAGCAACTTGGGAGTCAATTAATTTATATATGGCGCGGATGTCCGCGCCTATTTTTTTGAGGTTACAATTTTGAAAGCTACGAAAAAAACTATCCAGTACGGCGAGCATCAATTAAGTATAGAGACAGGTGAGATTGCCAGACAAGCCTCAGGGGCGGTTTTGGTATCGCTTGGTGAGACTGTCGTTATGGTGACAGTTGTCGGTAAAAAAGAGGCGCGACCAGGACAAGATTTCTTCCCATTGACAGTCGATTATCAGGAGAAAACTTACGCTGCAGGAAAAATTCCTGGTGGCTTTTTTAAGCGCGAAGGGCGACCTTCAGAAAAAGAAACGCTTACTTGTCGCTTAATAGATCGACCAATCAGACCTCTATTTCCAGATGGGTTTCTAAACGAAGTCCAAGTTATTGCAACCGTTATGTCATCTGACCCAGAAATAGATGCCGACATCCCAGCGATGATTGGCGCCTCGGCGGCCTTATCCATATCGGGTATCCCATTCGATGGGCCGATTGGCGCGGCGCGCGTCGGCTACATTAACGGTGAGTATGTGCTTAACCCATCCGCTGCTCAGCTTGCCGAGAGCGAGTTGAATCTCGTTGTAGCAGGAACCGAGCAAGCAGTGTTGATGGTTGAGTCAGAAGCGCAACAACTACCTGAAAGTGTAATGTTGGGTGCGGTAGTGCATGGACATGAGCAAATGCAGGCGGTTATTGGGGTTATTAATGAACTTGCTGATGAGGCGGGTAAGCCGCTTTGGGACTGGAAAGCTCCGGAAAAAGATATAGCTCTTGACGCACGCGTGAAGGAGCTTGCAGAAGCGGGCCTCAGAGAGGCCTACTCAATTAAACAAAAACAAGAACGAACACATAAAATCAATGCGGTTTTTGATGCGACCACTGCAGCGCTTTGTGGCGATGAAGAAGGCGCTTTCGAGAAGGGTGTCGTCTATGACCAATTGGGACATCTTGAAAAGGATATTGTGCGAGGCCAAATTCTCGCCGGCGAACCAAGAATCGATGGGCGAGACACACGCACAGTTCGACCTATCTCAATACGCACAGGTGTGTTACCGAGAACACATGGCTCCGCACTATTTACAAGAGGAGAGACTCAAGCGCTAGTGGTTTCTACTTTGGGAACAGCTCGTGACGAGCAAATTATTGATGCGATCGAGGGGGAGTATCGAGACCATTTTATGCTCCATTACAACATGCCTCCTTATGCGACCGGTGAGGCGGGTCGTTTTGGAATGCCGAAAAGAAGAGAAATTGGTCATGGTCGGCTAGCAAAAAGGGCTTTATTGGCTGTGTTGCCTTCTAAAGAAGAATTCGGTTATTCGCTCAGAGTGGTGTCAGAAATTACTGAATCAAATGGATCCAGTTCGATGGCATCGGTGTGCGGTGGATGTTTAGCGTTGATGGACGCGGGTGTGCCTCTTAAGGCGCACGTTGCCGGTATTGCTATGGGCTTAATTAAAGACGGCGGTCGATTTGCAGTCTTGACAGACATTTTGGGTGACGAGGACCACCTCGGCGATATGGACTTCAAAGTCGCAGGGTCGGAGGCAGGTATCACTGCACTGCAGATGGATATCAAGATCCAAGGCATCACAAAAGAAATTATGCAAATTGCACTGGAGCAGGCGAAAGAAGCGAGAATGCACATCTTGGGCAAAATGAAAGACGCCATGGGTGAATCTCGTGAAGAGTTGTCGAATTACGCACCAAGGATGATTCAGCTTAAGATCAAGCCTGAAAAAATAAGAGACGTGATTGGTAAGGGAGGGGCGGTGATTCGAGCCATTACCGAGGAGACTGGTACGACTATTGATATTCAGGACGACGGCTCAGTCACGATCGCTTGTATTTCAGCGGCTGGCGGGGAAGCTGCTCGTCAAAAAATAGAAGAGTTAACTGCTGACGTTGAAGTAGGTCAAATTTATCAAGGAGAGGTATTAAAACTCTTAGATTTTGGAGCAATTGTCAGCGTATTGCCTGGCAGAGATGGTTTATTACATATATCTCAAATTGCTGAGGAGCGAGTCAACGCTGTGTCAGATTACCTCAAGGATGGCCAACAAGTTAGGGTGAAAGTGCTTGAGGCCGATGATAAAGGCAGGTTGAGACTCAGCATGAAGGCTGCAGCGGCGGATGACGCAGCAGCTGACTCGTCGAGTACCGAGGAGGAAACTGATTAAACTCAGTTCATTCTAAAAAAAACCCGTCCAAGTGGCGGGTTTTTTTTTGATAATATAAAACGTTAATACATATTTTAGGGGTGGCAAATGGATATGAGTATTAGAAGCGGTGGTGAAGTTTTAGTGGACCAACTCATTGTTCAAGGCGTCACGAATGCATTTTGCGTTCCGGGAGAAAGTTATCTCGCCGTCTTAGACGCGCTCTATTTAAAGCGTAAAGACATCTCTTTGTATGTGGCCCGTCAAGATGGCGGGGCAGCATTCATGGCAGAGGCGTATGGTAAGGCCACTGGCGAAGTCGGTATTTGTTTTGTTACACGGGGCCCTGGAGCAACGAATGCGAGTATTGGAGTCCATACGGCATTCCAAGATTCAACTCCGATGATTCTGTTTGTCGGCCAAGTTGGCGGAGATATGGTTGACCGTGAGGCCTTCCAGGAAATCGATTATCGGCGCATGTTTGGCCAAATGACTAAATGGGTCGCGCAAATTGATCGAGTTGAACGAATTCCGGAATACGTAGCGCGTGCTTTTCAAGTTGCAAGCTCTGGAAGACCTGGGCCAGTTGTATTAGCTTTACCGGAGGATATGTTAGTTGAGAAAGTCAGGGTTGAAGATTCCGAGAGAGTGAAGCGCGTTACACACCAGCCCTCGATGCAAAGTATGCAAGAAGTCCGTTCATTATTGGAATTGAGTGAACGGCCGCTTGTTATTCTAGGGGGTGGCGGTTGGTCGGAAAGCGCGCGCAGACAAATTGAAATGTTTGCCGAAAAGAACCACTTACCAGTAGGTTGCTCGTTTCGTAGACAAGATTTATTTGATAATCGCCACCCTAATTACATCGGTGATATCGGAATTGGGATTAACCCAAAGTTAGCAAGCATAGTAAAAGAATCGGATTTGCTATTAGTTGTCGGAGCGAGATTAGGAGAAATGACGACTGGTGGATATGCACTTATTGAGGCACCGACACCGAAACAAAAGCTTATACACATCCATCCGGGAATCGAAGAGCTTGGTAGGGTATTTCAGGCCTCTGTGATGATTAACTCTAATATTGAAGAGGCTGCCGAGGCTTTAAATTTGTTAGAGCCCTCGGAGTCGGTGTCTACCGATTGGTTAAATAAAGCTAACAAAACTTATATAAAAAATATTATTCCTCAGCCATCGACCGGTGATGTCGATTTGAGCGAATTAATGATTGCCATGCGTGAACTGCTTCCACGTGACACGGTCATGACCAACGGTGCAGGAAATTTTAGTGGATGGATTCATCGGTATTGGCAGTATGAGGATTTTCGTAGTCAAATTGCTCCAACTAACGGAGCGATGGGTTACGGGGTTCCGGCTGGGGTTGCTGCCAAGATTGCATGTCCAGATAAATTGGTGGTCAGCGTATCCGGAGACGGATGTTTTCTGATGAATGGACAAGAAATTGCGACTGCCATTCAATATAATCTTAAAATTTTATTTATTGTTTTTGATAATGGTATGTACGGAACGATTCGGATGCACCAGGAACGGGATTATCCGTCACACGTCTACGGAACTGCTTTAAAAAATCCTGACTTCGCGGCTCTTGCGAAGGCCTATGGATTACATGCCGAAACCGTGACATCTACGCGTGATATTCGCGGGGCTATTAAACGTTGCATCGATCAGAACTCAGCTAGTTTGATTCACATTAAAGTGGATCCGGAAGCTATCACTACTAGGACGACGTTAACAGCTATTCGTAATAAAGCGATGTCCGAAAACAAGGCGTAATTCAATTCCCGACCGCTTGGCCATCTCGCCTTGGCTCTGACCCAGCAACGTATCCGTGTGCGCTTCGTATGATCATCTGAGCGGCGCCAAATTCGTAGGAGCCGTATGGCATCTTTTTTAACCGATGCCCTAGTGTCTCGAGGCTAATAAGAATATCGTCACCGAAGGTTTCCTCTAATAATAACGTTCCATCTTTATTGAGTTTCCATCTAGGAGCATTGATTATGTTTTGCGGGTCTCTTTCGCCGTTAACAAGCTTCCGGTAAAGCTGGAGATGGCCTTGAGCCTGCATATCACCACCCATCACGCCGAAACTTGAAAATGGTTTCTTATCTCTAGTGATGAAGCCAGGAATGATAGTGTGGAACGGTTTTTTATCTCCTGCGACGCAATTAGGGTGCTTATGATCAAGACAAAAACCAGCCGCTCGATTTTGTAAACTAATACCGGTATTTGGAACAACAACGCCGGACCCGAATCCCATGTAATTTGATTGAATAAACGAGACCATCATACCGTTGGTGTCCGCAGTGGTTAAGTAGACTGTATCTGATACGATCTGATGAGTGAGCGGTAATTGAAGCGCTTTATTAATTGAAATTTTCGCAGCTAATCTTCGGTGGTATGTGTCAGATAACAATTCCTCAACAGATTTCTTCATGAAAGATGGGTCGCTGAATTCTGAGTAGGCCTCCCGCAGCGCAAGCTTCATGGATTCAATTTCAAAATGGAGTTTTGTCAGTCTCGACAAAGATTTGGTTGTATCCTCTAGGCAATTTAAAATTCCTACCGCAATTAAAGCGGCTAAACCTTGGCCACTTGGTGGAATCTCATGTAATTCAAATTCCTTCTGTGATCCTGAAATTGGTGAAACCCAGTCAACGGAATGATCCCCTAGGTCGTAGATGCTTAATTGGCCATTATGTTTATCGGAGTCCTCGACCATAAGTTCAGCTAACGCACCTTGATAAAATGCTTGTCCGTTAGAAGAGGCTATTTTTGTTAACGTATCCGCATGGTCAGGTAGGGAAACACGGTCTCCAGGCGTCGGTGTGAGACCATTATTTGTGAATACTCTATTAAATTCTTCGAATTCTTTGAAACGGTTCACTTGCCCAGCCCACTGATCGGCAATAATATTAGAAACCAAGAATCCGTCGGTTGCGTAGCGGACTGCCGGTTCAAATAGTTCTTCAAAGGCTAACCGGCCGAATCGACGCGATAGCTCAACCCATGACGAAACTGCGCCAGGAACTGTGACCGAGCCCCAACCGCTAATCGGCATCTCAGAATATTTTTTATAATGTTCGTACGTCCATTTGGCTGGAAATTTACCTGCACCATTGAGACCATGCAGTCTTTGCCCATCCCACACTAAACAGAATGCATCTGAGCCGATTCCATTCATGGTGGGCTCGACTACCGTGAGTGTTATTGCTGTAGCGATAGCCGCATCCACTGCATTACCACCTTTGTTCATTACCGCTAACCCTGCCTGTGCCGCAAGGGGTTGAGACGTGGCGACTATATTATCGCCACGAATAGGACTCCTGTATGAATTTGGCTGAATATGCATATTTTTGGTAAGTTGCATGCTTTAAATCAACTATAATCTGTATTTGTAATACGTGTAACGGTGTTGACCAAAATCTTTGCGGCAACCCTCAGGTATTAGTGGTGTAAAAACAAATTTTCTCTCTATGCGCGAAATCTTATTTTGGCTGGAATAACTGAGGAGTTAAATTGGATATAGGTTATTGGGTTCAATTATTAAGTCTATACGCAATTCCAGCAGTATTGGCGATTACATTGCATGAAGCTGCACATGGCTATGCAGCTAAGCGTTTTGGAGACTTGACTGCTTTTCAAGAGGGTCGCATCACATTAAATCCGATCAAACATGTGGATTTAGTGGGTACTCTTGTAGTTCCAGCCGTTCTTTTACTAGCAAGTGGAGGGAAGCTAGCGTTTGGCTGGGCGAAGCCTGTGCCGGTAAATTTTTCTGCGTTAAAAAACCCAAAGCGAGACATGCTTTGGGTTGCCGCCGCTGGTCCCGGTGCGAATTTGGTTATGGCGGTCGGCTGGTCGTTGTTATACAAGCTCACCTTGTTAGCCCCGGAGCACTATTTCTCGTCTCCCTTATTGGAGATGTCAAAAGGTGGAATCTTGATTAATTTAGTATTGATGGTTTTAAATTTAATACCTGTTCCTCCGTTAGACGGTGGGAGAATAGCCATCAGCGCTTTGCCGCACAGAATGGCTTACAATTTAGCCAAGCTCGAGCCCTATGGTCTATTAGTTATTATGCTGCTGATGGCCTCTGGGCTTCTTAGTACTGTCATGTACCCTGTTTTGGGATTTTTGGTGGGAATTTTATCTTTTGTTTTTGGTATATAGAGGGATGTTGTAATGTTTGATGACCGAGTATTATCCGGGATGCGACCGACCGGCGCATTGCACTTAGGCCACTACAATGGGGTTTTGGAGAATTGGTTAAAGCTTCAACACGAATATCAGTGTTTATTTTTTGTGGCTGATTGGCATGCATTAACAACACATTACGAGTCACCCGAGGCCATCGAAAAAAATGTTTGGGATATGCTCATCGATTGGTTGGCGGCGGGGGTTGATCCGTCACAAGCCACATTGTTTATTCAGTCTAAAGTTCCCGAGCATGCTGAATTACATTTGCTGATGTCGATGATGACTCCTCTAGGGTGGTTAGAAAGAGTTCCAACCTACAAGGACCAACAAGAAAAATTGTCCGAAAAAGATTTGTCTACTTATGGGTTTCTAGGTTACCCATTGCTGCAAAGTGCAGATATTCTCATATACAGGGCCAACTTAGTTCCGGTGGGTGAGGATCAGGTTGCTCATATTGAGTTTACTCGTGAGATAGCTCGACGATTTAATCATATATACGGAAAAGAGCCGGGTTTTGAAGAGAAAGCGGAGGCAGCCGTAAAGCAGCTCGGGAGCAAACGGGCAAAGTTATACCGGCAATTAAAGAATCGTTTTCAAGAGCAAGGGGATGATTCTGCTCTTGAATCTGCCCGAGCTTTGCTCGAAGAATCGGCAAATTTATCCCTCGGTGATAGAGAGCGACTTTTCGGTTATTTGGACGGCGGTGGAAAAATGATCTTATCTGAGCCGCAAGCGTTGCTGACAGCCGCTTCGAAAATGCCCGGATTGGATGGGCAAAAAATGTCCAAGTCCTACAACAATACTATTTCTCTCAGGGAGGACGTTGAATCGATACAGAAAAAGATTAGGACTATGCCTACAGACCCTGCACGAATAAGAAGGACGGACCCTGGGGATCCGAAAAAATGTCCAGTTTGGCAGTTGCATGAAGTGTATTCCGATGAGTCGAAAAAAACATGGGTTCAAGAGGAATGTAAGTCAGCAGGTATCGGTTGTCTCGAATGTAAGCAACCCCTTGTTGATTCCATTAGTTCTGCGTTGAGTCCCATGCGAGAGCGTGCCCAACAATACATTGATGATCCTGCGTTAGTGAGAAATATTATCGCTGATGGAAATGAACGGGCGCGGAAACTTGCGTCGGAGACAATGAGAGATGTTCGAGAGGCCATGGGGCTTGATTACGGCTAGCTAGATTTTAATCAACGCTTTTGTCGCATTAACCTTTGTTGTTCGCGTTGCCAATCTTTTTCTTTTGTGACTGCGCGTTTGTCGTGTTGCTTTTTCCCCTTCGCTAGTCCAATGGATAGTTTGATCCTCCCTTTAGAGTAATGGAGATCTAGTGGCGTCAATGTGTATCCAGATATTTCTACTTTACCGATTAATTTGGCAATTTGATCTCCATGCATCAATAATTTTCTAGTGCGAACGGGATCCGTATTGACGTGAGTAGATGCGGAATTCAATGGACTGATGTGTGACCCTATTAGAAAAAGTTCACCGCTTCTAATTATGACGTAAGATTCTTGAAGTTGGCTCCGACCTGCACGAATGGCTTTCACTTCCCAACCGAGTAGGCAGAGTCCTGCTTCAAATTTTTCTTCGATAAAAAAATCATGGTAGGCTTTTCTATTTTGGATAATACTCATTACACTTGTCGTTTAGTTATTTACGAGCTATGTTATTCCAAAAACTACGTTCATGCTCCGTGATAAGAAATAAAAGCTAATTCCCCATGCCAACCGTAAGTAAATCCGCACTAGTACCGCATTCCGCAGAGCGAATTTTTGATCTTGTGAATGCCGTTGATCAATATCCAGTTTTTCTTCCTTGGTGCGGCGGATCAACGATTTACGAACAATCAGAGAGCCTGATGATTGCTGAAATCGTCATAGGCTACAAAAGTGTGAATAAAGGGTTTAAGACAACTAACGTACTGAAGAGGCCTGATCACGCTAATCAAGGAACAATAAAAGTTAAGCTGCTTCAGGGGCCATTTGATTCGCTCAATGGCGAATGGACTTTTACGCCGCTTAATGATGATGGGAGTCGTATTGACTTCGAATTAAATTATGAGTTTTCTGGTGTTTTTATGGCGAGATTAATTGGTCCGGTTTTTAATAAAATTGCCGAAACATTCGTGGATTCATTTGTAAGTAGGGCGGACGAATTATATGGCCAATGATCCTACTATTCACGTTGAAATTTTGTTCGTGTCAGACAGGGATGAATATTCTCAAAATTTGTTAGTCACGGCGAATTCGACCGTAGACGAAGTTTTAAAAGCCTCCGAGACTGCTGCAGTCGCAAAAGATTTCATCCCGGGAAACTCGCTATGTGTAGGAATTTGGGGTAAACGGGTCAAGTCTAGTGCAGTAGTTCAGGAGGGTGATCGAATCGAGATTTACAGGCCACTGAAAGCTGATCCCAAAGAACTCAGGCGTAGCGGTCGTTTAATCACCAAAAGAAAATAAATAGCGTTGTTGTATCAGTACTTATTTGTGTTGGTAGAGCGGTAATTGTTTTTGATTGATTCCCAGCTTAAGAAAATAAATCGCTTTCTCCGCGTGGTTTACGGAGCCAATGTAGTCAGCGGTCAACATCAGTTCTTTTGATTTTTTTAGATGTTCAATCGCAATAATCCAACGAGAGCCTTCGCTGGCGGCCTGTTCGTTCAGAGCTTGCGCTTTCTTAAGAACGATAGACGCCTCAGTATGAGTTGCAGAATACGCATACGAAGCGATTAAGAACGACTGACTCAATAAGGCGAGTATAAGAATCAGGGCGTAATTTATTTTTGAGGTCATTGGGTTACAAAATATCGAGCTCGTTGTAGATCACTGAAATCTAGATATCGTATAATAACG
>ERZ1047472.3464-NODE-3464-length-10372-cov-5.327421_pt1 | contig 10372 bp, 10 predicted proteins | sample MGYA00383095_ERZ1047472 | MGnify/ENA primary metagenome ERZ1047472 (study PRJEB29581, sample SAMEA5548365) | metagenome | biome: marine; feature: coastal; material: water | depth 1 m | study: Short-term variability in the microbial, nano- and picoplankton...
CATTCTTGGTATTTCTACACTGGGCTTTTATATTGACTCGGCCTTTGAAGAGTTTCGCTTTGACCGCGCCTTTATCCTAATTCTAGCCAGTGCCCTGCTAAATATTGGCGTGGATCATTTTGCCCGGCGCATTCGTCTGCGCCTGCACCTAAAAACCACGCCAGAATCTCTCTAGCTCAATACTTGCTGTTCAATCCTTAGCCATTTTCCGTTTCATAGTCTGATATTGACGGACATGAACAAACCAGATTGCGATCGCCAAACACATGGTCGAGACGACCCACCGGCGGCCAGTACTTATTTTCACGCAATGAATCCAGCGGATAAGCAGCCTGGCTGCGGCTGTAATTTCTGCTCCAGCTATCTGCGGAGACAACGGCCGCCGTATGGGGTGCGCCGACCAGAGGATTATCATCCAGCTCAAACTGACCGCCGGCAACCTGATCAATCTCACCCTTAATCGCAATCATCGCATCACAGAAACGATCCAACTCCGCCTTTGACTCACTCTCTGTAGGCTCGATCATCAATGTGCCAGCCACCGGGAAAGACATGGTTGGCGCATGGAAGCCAAAGTCGATCAGACGCTTGGCAATATCATCAACGCTGATACCTATGTCATCTTTAATATCGCGGACATCGAGAATACATTCATGGGCAATACGTCCCTGGGCGCCGGTATAGAGAATCTGGTAGTGATCCTGCAGACGGTTGGCCACATAGTTGGCATTGAGAATAGCCACCTCAGTGGCCTGTTTAAGACCTGAGCGACCCATCATACGGATATACATCCAGGTGATCGGCAGGATACTGGCGCTGCCGAAAGGTGCCGCGGAAACCTGGGCACCGCGACGCGTGCTGTCGCCGGATTCAACCGCAGCTTCGCTGGGCAAAAATTCAGCAAGATGCTCACCCACTGCCACCGGGCCAACACCAGGGCCACCGCCACCATGGGGAATACAGAAGGTTTTATGCAGATTCAGGTGCGACACATCGCCACCAAATTTGCCCGGCTGACAGACACCAACCATCGCGTTAAGGTTGGCACCATCGATATAAACCTGACCACCGTGGTCGTGGACAATCGCGCAGATCTCGGTGATTCTCTCTTCAAACACACCGTGTGTTGAAGGATAGGTAACCATAATCGCCGCCAGATTAGCCTCGTGCTTTTCAGCCTTGGCCTGGAGGTCGGCAACATCCACATTGCCCTGATCATCACATTTAACCACCACCACCTTCATACCACACATCTGAGCCGAAGCCGGGTTGGTACCATGGGCAGAACTTGGAATCAGGCAGATATCTCGGTCGCTGTCGCCGCGGCTCTCGTGATAACCACGGATTGCCAGCAGACCGGCATATTCACCCTGAGAGCCGGCATTCGGCTGCAGGGAAATAGCGTCGTAGCCTGTCGAGGCGCAGAGCATGGATTCAAGATCGTCGATCATGGCGCGATAGCCCTGAGTCTGGTCCGCTGGCGCAAAGGGATGCATAGAGGAAAATTCCGGCCAGGTAATCGGCAGCATCTCGGCAGTGGCGTTGAGCTTCATGGTGCAGGAACCGAGGGGGATCATCGCGCGATCCAGAGCAATATCCTTATCCGATAGCTTGCGCAAATAGCGCAGCATTTCGGTTTCTGAATGGAAGCTGCTAAAGGTCGGGTGATCAAGGAAGCTATCGGTGCGCATCAGATCGCCGGGCAGTGCTTCTGCAATCTCTGCAGCCAGCTCTTCAACCTGCAAACTGTGATCACCGATAAGGATATCCCAGAGATCGACAATATCCTCTTCCGTAGTTGTTTCATCCAGTGAGACACCCAGCGTACCTTTATCAATTGAGCGCAGATTAATTTCTCGCGCTGCAGCCGCCTGGAGTATCTCCTGAGTGCGGCTGCCGGTATTTAGCGTCAAAGTATCGAACCAATTTTTGTTGCTAGGTTTCATACCTTGTAAGCGCAATCCCGCCGCCAACACAGAAGTCAGCAGATGAACCCGCTGAGCAATTCGCTTCAGGCCGCCCGGGCCATGGTATACCGCATACATGCTGGCAATAACCGCCAGCAATACCTGCGCGGTACAGATATTGGAAGTCGCCTTCTCGCGGCGAATATGCTGCTCGCGAGTTTGCAGTGCCAGGCGATAGGCCGGATCGCCGTTGGCATCCTGGGACAAACCGACTAAACGACCGGGCAGGTTGCGCTTATAGGCTTCTCTTGTTGCCATATAACCGGCGTGAGGACCACCAAAACCGAGGGGGACGCCAAAACGCTGGGTCGAGCCAATCGCCACATCCGCACCCAATGAGCCGGGTGATTCAAGCAGTACCAGACTTAAAATATCCGCAGCCATCACCACCAGAGCACCCTGCTGCTGAGCCTGCTGGATTACTTCACGGAAGTTGCGAATCTCACCGCTGGCACCTGGATATTGCAGCAACATACCAAATAGCTGGATATCTGCCTCCAAGGCAGCCGGATCACCAACCACCACTTCGATGCCCGTTGGCTCGGCACGGGTTTTAATAATCTCAATAGTCTGAGGCAGACAGTCGCTATCGACAAAGAAGCGCTGCGATTTTGATTTCGACATGCGCTGACAGAGAGACATCGCCTCCGCTGCCGCCGTTCCCTCATCCAGCATCGAGGCATTGGACATCTGCATACCGGTCAGATCGGTAACCATAGTCTGGAAGTTAATTAATGCCTCCAGTCGACCCTGGGAAATCTCTGGCTGGTAAGGCGTATAAGCGGTGTACCAGGCCGGGTTTTCAAGGATATTGCGCTGGATAACATTGGGGGTAATCGTGTTGTAGTAACCTTGGCCAATAAAGCTACGGAACACCTTGTTCTGCTCGGCCAGTGCACGCAGCTCTGCAAGTGCCTGGGCTTCAGTACAGCTATCGACAACAGCCAGATCCTCTCTCATGGCAATCGCCTCGGGAACCACCTGGGCGGTCAGCTGCTCGAGGCTATTGCAGCCCAATACATTGAGCATCTGCTGCTGGTCTTCAGCGCTGGGGCCAATATGGCGGGCAATAAATTCAGCCGCGTTTTGTAAATCTTTTAAGCTGCGTTTTTTCTGTAACATTTTTTATCTACTCCCCAGAGAAGAACATTAATCTATTAAATAATCTGTTAGTTGTCGAAACGTCTATTTAAGATGAGCCTTCAGCGTCTTGTAAAAAAAACTAGCCACGATAGTAGCGTTGCGAAACCAACGGCATCTTCGCAATCGTAATTGGCCGCGCAACACCGCGCACCAACGCATTGTGTTTAGTTCCCACAGCCGACAGCTCAGCCGGCACATAGCCCATGGCAATTGGCGCTTGCAGAGTAGGCCCAAAGCCACCACTGGTAATAGCACCAATAACATTACCCGCATCATCAACAATCTCCGCGCCCTCACGAACCGGAGCGCGACCATCCACTAAAAAGCCAACGCGTTTTTTAGCAGCTCCATTGGCAATCTGCTCAAGAATCACCTCGGCACCTAAAAAGCCACCCTGTTTAGCACCACCGGCACGACGGGATTTACTGATACTCCAAATAATGCCGGCTTCAATAGGTGTGGTCTGCTGATCCATATCATGACCGTAGAGGCACAGCCCCGCCTCCAGACGCAGTGAATCCCGTGCACCCAGCCCAATCCAGTTAACCGCCTCAAAAGAGAGCAACTTATCGGCCAGCTTATGGGCATCCACAGGGTCGACAGAAATTTCAAAACCATCTTCTCCAGTGTAACCAGAGCGCGTGATATAGCAGTCGATGCCGTCAATAGAAGAGTGGCAACCGTGCATAAATATCAGCTTATTGGCTTCAGGGGATAATTCAGCCATCACCTCTTTGGCCTTTAAGCCCTGCAGTGCCAGCAGACCGCGATCGCCCAGATAGGTAACCTCAAAACCCGGAAGATGGTTGCGGATATGAGCTATATCCTCATGCTTACAGCCGGCATTAACCACCAGAAAGTAAGTATCCTCAGCCCAACGCGTAACAATTAGATCATCGAGCACACCGCCTTGTTCGTTAGTCAGTGTGGCATAGGTCTGCTGGTTGATTTCCAACACCTCAAGATCCACAGGCATGAGTTTCTCAAGTGCCTGAGCAGCGCCCTCGCCTTTGACGATAACCTGGCCCATATGAGAGACATCAAACAAACCGGCATTATCTCTGCTGTGCAGATGCTCCTGCTTAATACCAGCGCTGTACTGCACAGGCATTAGATAGCCGGCAAACGGCACCATCTTGCCTCCAGCTTGCAGGTGATAATCATAGAAAATAGTCTTGTTTACTTGCGTGTCTGTGGTCATAGAATTCTTCTTTTAAAAGCTGCACTGATTGGTAGAAAACAGTTTAAGAGAAACAGATTAGCGCTTATTAAAAGCATGTAAATACGCGCAATAGCGCATTTTATTCCGATACTTATAATTTGTTAAATTAATAGATACAATACAATCATTAATTTTATTTATAGTTAATTATACCGTTCCCCAGAACCAGAAACAGTAACCAGAAATATGAAGAATTTACCTATGGATTTGCTGCGGACTTTTGTCTCCGTAGCCCAGCTAAACAGCTTTACTCGAGCCGGAGAGCTGCTTGGCCGTTCACAGCCCGCAGTAAGCTTGCAGTTGCAGCGCCTGGAAGAGCTGGTCGATGAAACATTGCTGGTACGCAACGGTAAAAATCTCGAACTGAGTGAGGCTGGCGAAAACCTCTATAACTACGCCAACCAGATTTTAACCCTCAATGACCTGGCCATTAGCCAGCTATCAAAAAGCACTATTACCGGTAAGATTCGCCTGGGTATTCCCAGTGAATTCGCCACCGTGCTTCTGCCTAAAATCGTTAGCCGTTTTGCCAAGGCCTATCCCAATGTCACTCTCGAGGTTAACTGTGAGCTTAGCAAGACCCTACTCTCAAAAGAGGGCAAGGCAAATCATGATCTTATCCTCGCCCTTGAGGACAATCCCTCAAAAACCGGCTCAAGCCTGGTTAAAACGGATGAATTAGTCTGGGTGGCCAGTGCCGATCATAATGCACAAAAAGTCGAAGTCGTGCCGTTAATTGCTGCGGCAGAGGGCTGCATCTATAGGCAGCGGGCAATTAAACTGCTCGACCGAGCCAAACAACCCTGGCAGATTGTCTACACCATTCCAGATTTAACCGGTATCCAGTACGCTATCCAAGAAGGGCTTGGGGTCACCGTGCTGGCCAAGAGCACTGTGCCAGAGAACCTGAAAATATTAACCCCATCGACGCGCTTTCCGGCGCTTGGCAAAGTCGGAATCAGTCTTATATGCTCAGCTAGAAACAAAAAGAACGAGGCCGTTCATCTGTTGATTGAATTTTTGAAGACCAGCCTAGCGTAAATGGCCGAGCGACCTTTTCAAACAATAAAATATCAATAATAGAAAAACGTATTTCGCCCTGAGAGTTGCTGTTACTATGTTACAACAATAATTAATAAATTTTTTTGGAGGCGGATATGACCGAGATTATTTTATACACACTCTTACTTGCTCTATTTCAGATATGGTTATTACCTATGGCCATCAATATCAAGAGCATTGCATACCTGATATCGAATCGCGATGAAGAAGTGCAGACTTCAGCCCTATCACAAAGAGTCGCGCGGGCGTCCAGTAATTTGCAGGAAAGCCTGCCAGCATTTCTAGCCCTGAGCCTGCTTGCAATGATTGTTGAAGCGGATGTGGCCACAGCAGCAACAACCTGGCTGGGACTTAGAGTTGCCTACCTGGCCTGCTACTCGTTTGGTATCCCGGTACTCAGAAGTGGCATATGGATCGCATCGATTGTTTGTATGCTGTGCATGGCGTTACAAATAGCCTAGCGTGAAAAAACTTAAAAATTATCTAACATAAATAATTAATGAAACCAGCATCGATGCCCAGTACTCGAACGATAAAATTTAATCTATCCAGCAGCCTGTTGAGCCTGATATTGAGTATCGGAGTGGGTGAGTCCACAGCCGAGCAAATTCCGATTTACGAGCGAGGGAACGGGGGTAAGCACAGCCACGCAGCCGTGGCTGTCGACGCAAGAAAATGGTTTCATCAAACTCAACTGCCATGGGGCGGCAGCTGGTTCAACAATGAACTGCAGCATTATACAAACCGCCTTGAAAACGCCTATGTTAGTGATGGCAGCTTAAAAATTGTTGCTAAAAAAGAAACTTTCAGTGATCAGGGGCATACCAAGCAGTACACCTCGGCACGTCTAAACGCCAAGTATGCATTCAAATATGGGCGTGTTGTTGTTAGAGCAAAACTTCCGACAGGCACCGGCACCTGGCCGGCAATCTGGACTCTGGGAAAAAATATCAACGAAGCTGGCGCCTACTGGCAGACCCAAGGCTTTGGCAACACGACTTGGCCTGCCTGCGGTGAGATAGATATTATGGAGCACTGGGGCAGTAAGCAGAACTTTGTCCAGAGTGCGATGCACACGCCCTCCAGCCACGGAGGCACTATCAATCATGGCGGTCAGGTGATCGACACAGCATCGACGCAGTTTCATGTCTATGAGATGGATTGGCAGAGAGATAAGATTATCTTTCGTGTCGACGGGGTTGAGCACTACAGATATGCGCCGAAAATAAGAACTTCGTCGACCTGGCCCTATACCAGCGAACAATACCTGCTGCTAAATATCGCTATTGAGCCGAGTATTGACAGCAGTTTTAATCAGTCGGCCATGGAAATTGATTACGTGAGAGTCTACGCAGAGAATGCCGGCCCCACAGAACAGCCGGTTTGGGCCGATGAATTTAATACATCCACTCTTCAAGCGACTGATGCTAATAGCAATAACGCGACCACCGTCAAGACAGCTAAAACTGAAGTTCATCATCACTAATACTGGTATTTAAGACTTTAAGCGCCAGTTGATGATCGTTTAATTCTACTGACCGATAAACGAATAAGGTAAAAAATCATGGAAAGGGTTGCCCTATCTGACAGTCTTGAATTGTCACGAATGATATATGGAATGTGGCGTTTAAAGGATGATGCAGATATATCGGCAACTCATGTTCAAGCCAAAATTGAAGCCTGCCTGGAACAGGGTATCACCAGCTTTGATCAAGCAGATATTTACGGCGGCTATAGCTGTGAAGCAGTTTTGGGCAATACGCTAAAGCAAGCGCCCGCTCTGCGTGAACAGATGGAAATAATCACCAAGTGTAATATCGTCGCGCCTGTTGGAATCCACGCCGACAAGCGACTGAAATACTACGACAGCTCTGAAAAATATATAACAGCGGCTGTTGATCGCTCCCTTGAGGAAATGGCGATTGAGCAAATCGACTTACTGCTGATTCATCGCCCGGATCCAATAATAAATGCGGAGGAAACCGGTGGCGCTCTGGATCGCCTTGTTGAGAGCGGCAAGGTAAAAGCTGTCGGGGTTTCGAACTTCCGACCCTGGGATATTGATCTCCTTCAATCGCGAATGGACAACAATCTGGTTACTAACCAGATTGAAATCAGCCTCGCGGAGAATTCAGCGTTGACTAATGGTGACTTGGCTCATCTTCAGCAGCATAAAATTGCGCCAATGGCTTGGTCGCCGCTGGCCGGTGGATCGCTGTTTGGCAAGTCACACTCCGAGTTAGGATTAAAATTGATTGAAATGGCTGAAGAATTTTCAGCAGATCCGGCGGCTGTTGCTATTGCTTGGTTATTAAAACATCCGGGGAATATATTACCGATTATGGGAAGTAATAATATTCAGCGGATTAAGGGGTTTTCGCAAGCGCTGGAGATTGAGCTGGATCGGCAGTCCTGGTTTGAGCTTTATGAGGCGGCTAATGGTGCTGAGGTGGCTTAAAGCTCCAGCTTCAGCCCTGCTCTACCTAAAACCGATTACTCCCTTTTCGATAAGCACAAAGCAAAGCCCTGAAACGCCATAACTGACCAGCGCCATATAGAAAAGACCCTTCATATCAATAGCCCTCAACTGAGTAATAAGACTGCCGGTAAACTCGCTGATGGGCGAGAAAAATAAAGCCAAACAGGTGATAAATAATACCAGCGAAGCCCACAATTTCTTTTGTAGCTTTTTCGATGCCTGTTCTTGAGCGATAAGCGTCAAGGTATAAAAGCTAAATAGCTCTTTGTCTCTTTGGGCGTATAAAACAGTCTTTTCGAGATTTATGATCTCTTCAAATGAATTCATTTTAATTTCTCCAAAGCACGGCTTATTTTGGATTTTACGGTGCCGGGTTTTAGGTCTAAAAAATCGGCAATATCATTGGTCTGATACTCGTAAATATATTTAAGAGTAAAGAGAATCTTTTCATCCTCGGTTAACGGCTTAATCAAATCAAAAAAACCTGAATTACCTTCAAGTTGGGGCGAATAGCTCTGTTCACTGCCACTATCTAAATCCGTGTATTTCTGTTCCTTTCTAATCATATCTTTAAAGCAATTGACAGCAATTCCTGTAAGCCAATATTTATAGGTCTTGCGAGAATCAAAGCTTTTAAGGTAGCTGTAAGACTTGAGAAAACTTTGCTGAGAGATATCCTCAGCAAGCTCTCTATTACCCCCTGTCAGGCGCATACCCAAGCCAAACAGATAATCGGCATAACGCTGAACAAGAACCCCATAATAGTGATTTCCACCTTTGAGGGCTCTTTTTACCAGCTCTTCATCGGCCTCCATTAAGCAGCATCACTATTCTTTTTCTCTGCGTAGATGCCATAAATAAGTAGTGCAAAACCCAGGGATGACACCAGCAATCCGGATGCCCAGACTACTGTCGCATGCAATCCAAGGTACCCCAAGAGTACGACACCTACACCTATGCCTATTAAAATAGCTCCGGCTTTAATATCACTGACTTTTTTATCTTCTTCTCTATACCCTGGAATACTCTGCAATAATTCTGGCGATAGCTCTTGGCCGCTTTCAATTAATTTTTGTAAGGATGCGTGAAACTGCTCCTTCTTTTTATTATTGAAATGCAGAGCAGTCCAGACGATAAATACCGGCATTCCAAAAACACCGACTATGCCAACGATTGGCACTAATGAGTCTATAAAGCCTTCCATTATATTTTCCTTATTGTTTTAGTTAAGTTGGGTCCTTCAGAGATATATACCTTGGCTTTTGGGAAAAGGTTGCAACATTTCTTTATAAACACTGATCGCTTTGGGGTTGGATGAATATAACAGACTAAATCGATAGATGGAGCTTAGGTTAATGCAGCGGCACAGCTAATGGTTACAGAAATGAATTCCGCCGGGTAGACCACATGCCGCTGATTGCAGCAGCCTATTTTTCAGGCTAATATCGATTTAATAATAAATAATTTAAGGGACAATAACCATGAGCTTCAAATCATTATTTTTAACCGCCGCTGTTATCTCATTGCTTGGCTGTGCCGCTGAAGAAGAGGAAGCTGCACCTGTAACCGCCAAACTGGCCGATGGTGCCTTCTTGCTTGCCGATGCTACATTGACAGAAAAAGGCGAAGTTACTGTGCTTAAACGTCCACAGATGAAGATCTATTCCAATGATCGCTATATGTTTGCTTTTATGTACGAAGAGACCTCTAAGCCTGGTGTGGGTGCAGGGCTTACCGAATGGAAAGACGGCGCGTTGATCGAATCGCCTATTTTCAATCAGGATGGTTCTGTGGAGGGATTGCAATTTAGTCTTAAAATTGAGGAGACGGAAGGTGGTTTTTTGCAGGGCATCGAGGGCTTGGAATCTAATGGTCATGTTTACGATATAGTAGAAACATGGGATCGCCAGCCAGGCGATGCATCTGCGTTTGATGGACTGTGGAAACTGCAGGCTCGCACTAGTGAAGAGGGTGGCGAAATAGCTGAGTTCTCTGAAATTAAAATGTTTGGTGGCGGACACTTTATCTTTTCTCAGAGCTTTATGCTCGAAGGGCAGATGCAGCAGCACTTTGGTTTTGGTGAATTCTCAATTGATGCCGAGGGCGTTGTTACTGAAACTGGAATTGCCAGCTCTTTTGATGACTTTGCTGGGACTCAGCACCAGCTGAGTATGAAACTCGTAAACGACAATCAGCTTAGCCAAACCTTTATGTGGGACGGCAAGTCAATAACACAGACTTATATCAGGCAGTAACAACGAAATAAAAAAGCCCCCTTCTAGAGAGGAGGGCTTAATGTATTAGCATGTTGGGCGGGTGCTGGGTGAAGGGATTGATAAATAGCAGGCTGAAGCCTGCTATTTAGTCCTACGGACCGCCTGCGGCGTCCAAAATGCATTCGCATTTAGTCGAACCCGCGAGGGTTCTCACCCTCATTTCGACGCAAATAAAAAAGCCCCCTTCTAGAGAGGAGGGCTTAATGTATTAGCATGTTGGGCG
>ERZ1047472.3478-NODE-3478-length-10342-cov-3.651599_pt1 | contig 10342 bp, 7 predicted proteins | sample MGYA00383095_ERZ1047472 | MGnify/ENA primary metagenome ERZ1047472 (study PRJEB29581, sample SAMEA5548365) | metagenome | biome: marine; feature: coastal; material: water | depth 1 m | study: Short-term variability in the microbial, nano- and picoplankton...
TTTGGTATGAGTGGTGCGCGTATGGTGATGCATGCGTTGATGGAAGGTAAGCGTCGTGGTGAGAAGTATGTAGTTATCACTATGTGTGTTGGCGGTGGTATGGGTGCTGCTGGTTTGTTTGAAGTGCTTTAATCCCAACTCGTTAGTTTGATAGAAAATGCGCCATCGACTCTTTTTTTTGGGTTGGTGGCGTTTTTGTATATGGGCAGCTTTTGGATTGAGTGGCGTTTGTATATAGGGCAGCCCCTGTAGCCAACGCGAGGGTCTCTTTAAGGGCCCCTTGCTTCAGTCTACAACAAGTTTTTATATTGAAATATGCTCGCTAGGAAGGCAATGTAAGACTGATTAATGTAACGTTAAAAATAATAAGAGAATAAGCAAAATGAAAAGCATCAATCGTAGCAAAGGCTCTATGGCGCCTGCACTAGCAAGCCTTTTTACTATCTTTGCCTTAACCGCTGGATGTGATCACCCAAACAATTCTATAGCAACTGAGCCAGCTGATACCGGAGCCAGCGAATACACTATTGCCAGTAATAAAACCTTCGCAGACAACCTGGATCTAGAGAACCAGCAAGACTTTAAAGATGCCCGCCGTGGCATGATCGCCGAAGCGCCAAACACCGCGCTGATCAGTAAAAGTGGCGTGCAGCTGTGGGATGCCGGCGCCTATGACTTTATACAGGGCGAGGCGCCGGATACAGTCAATCCAAGCCTGTGGCGACAGGCTAAGCTGAATAATATTCGCGGACTATTTAAAGTCGATGAGGGCATCTACCAGCTGCGAGGGTTTGACCTGGCCAATACCAGCCTGATCAAAGGTGATACGGGCTGGATTCTGGTAGACCCGCTGACCACGCTAGAAACGACCGAAGCGGCCATGGCTTTTGCTGAGCAGCATCTGGGTGAAATAAAACTGACCGGCGTTATCTTTACCCACAGTCATATAGATCATTTCGGTGGCGTGCTGTCACTCATTGATAGCCAGCAGGCGGATGATAATAAGGTGCCTATTATTGCGCCATCTGGGTTTATGGAAGAGGCCACCAGCGAGAATATTATCGCTGGGCCGGTCATGACCAGACGCGGTGTCTATATGTTTGGCAACAGTCTGCCTCGCTCTGCTGAGGGGCATGTGGATGCTGGGCTGGGTAAGCAGGTTATCTATGGTAGCACCTCGATTTTGCAGCCTACGCTGGTTATTGATCAGCCCGAAATGGCTCTGAGTATCGATGGGGTAGAGTTTGAGTTTTACAATATGCCCGGATCGGAAGCACCAGCGGAATTAACCTTTTACCTGCCTGAGCTCAAAGCTTTCTGCGGTGCTGAGGTGCTGTCCCATGTGATGCACAATGTGCTGACACTTCGCGGCGCCAAAGTGCGTGATGCGCTGCTGTGGAGTGATTATATTGGTCAGTCTATCGACCGGCTGGATGAGGTGGAGATATTCTTTAATAGCCATCATTGGCCGACCTGGGGCCATGATCGGATTATTGCTCAGATGCAACAGCAGCAGGATATGTACAAATTTACCCATGACCAGACAGTGCGACTCGCCAATCTAGGCTATACCCCCCGAGAAATTGCAGAGCAACTTACATTACCCAAGAGCCTGGCGGGCAATTTTCATTTGCGCGGGTACTACGGCACTCTCAGTCATAATAGCAAAGCGGTATACCAGCATTACTTTGGCTGGTATGAGGGTAATCCCGCAGGGCTCAACCCTCTGCCACCGGAACAGTCCTCTGTGCGCTATGTGGCGTTTATGGGCGGTGCTGATGCCATGCTTAACAAGGCGACTGAGTCCTTCAGTCGCGGTGAATATCGCTGGGTTGCTGAGGTGCTTAATCATTTGGTGTTTGCCGAGCCTGGTAATACTGCTGCCAAAAAGCTACTGGCTGATGCTTATCGTCAGATGGCCTTTCAGGCAGAGTCTGGCCCCTGGAGAGATATCTATCTCTCCGCTGCTCAGGAGTTAAGGGCTGGTAAAGGGGAGCAGCGATACGATCCAGTATTTGCTAAGGCTTTTGTCGAGCAGGTGCCATTGTTGCAGTTTATGAAGGCCCTGTCAGTTAGATTGGATGCCGAGAAAGCCGAGGGAGAGAATATGGTAATCAATGTGTTGTTTACGGATCAGCAACAGAATTTTGTGCTGACTGTGCGCAACTCGGTGATGCACTACAAAGAGTTGCCTCCAGCGGCCGATGCGGATGCGAGTATCTCTATAAGCAAAAAGCTTTTTGTTGAAATATTGCTGGGTCAGACCGGTGTGCAGCAATTGTTGAGTACTGAGGAGCTCAAGGTTGATGGGAGCCTGTTAAAGCTACTGAAGTTCTTTTCACTCTTGGGTGAAAGCAATGACAATTTTAATATAGTGACGCCCTAACCGGTGCAGGTTACTGCTGATAATATAAAGGGAAACCGTTAGCCGGGGTCTTGCTTGGTCGCTGCTTCTATCGCTGGCGAGCCACTGAGGCTGTTGAGCTAATATTGCCCTAATAGGGGCGGCGAGAAGTATCTGTTGTATGTTGGGGCAGGTGAGCAGGCCATTGGTATTGCAACCCTGTAATAAGCTTTATTTTCTAATAATAAAAAGAGACTTTTGTGAGTGTAGAAATCAGTATTTTTGGTGATTGTGAAACTAAGTATTTGCAGTCCAATGGCTTGAAAATGGCTTATCAAACATTTGGTAAATCAACTGACCCAGCTATTATTTTGGTGGCTGGACTCTATAACCAAATGGTGCGCTGGCCCGTTGAGTTTTGCCGATTGTTGGAGAAGCGTGGTTTTTATGTGATTCGTTTTGATAACCGGGATATCGGTTTAACGGACAAGATGAAAGGGCAGAAAGCACCCAGTATATGGCGTCTGGCTCTCAAGTATTATCTGGGGCTTCCTGTTGCAGCGCCCTATAGTTTGAATGATATGGCGGCAGACACTGTGGGTGAGCTGGACGCGCTCGATCTCAAGCAGGCGCACATTGTGGGTATGTCTATGGGCGGCATGATAAGCCAGCTAGTGACGGCCCTGTATCCAGAGCGAATTCTTTCACTGACTTCAATTATGTCTACCAGTGGTGACCGCGGCAAAGGCATTCCTTCCTTGAAAGTCTCCAGTGCAATGCTGCGGCCGGTCACACCTCAGCGCAGTGCGCTGGATAATGCTGTGGATATCTGGCAGCTGATTGGCAGCCCCGCCTATCCTATGACTGACGAGGCGGTGCGGGAGTTGGTTGTGGCGGAGCATGGGCGTTCAAGTAATCCGGCGGGTTATATGCGGCAAATCGCTGCTATTCGCACAGCACCCAGCAGGGCCAAGTTGCTCAGCACAATTACAGTTCCGGTTTTGATAATACATGGCGAACAGGATCTGCTGGTCCCAGTCAGTGGCGGGATTGATACTGCCAAACATATTGCTCAGGCCAGGCTGGAATTATTTTCTGGGATGGGTCACACATTGCCAGCAGCTCTGCTGCCGGACTTTGTTGACCTGATTGCTGAAACTGCCGGGCTAAAGACCGCCAGAGCCTAGGCATTTTGGGTAAAGTAATAGGATCACAAATAAATAAAAATGAGGATTGCATGGACAGTTTTGGCGCTCTTAGCTTAATACCAACAGCAGTGGTTATCGTCATTGCCGTATTGACCCACCGGCCCATCTTGGCCCTGTTGTCTGGGGTGGTTGCTGGCTTGTTGCTCATAGAACCCTGGAGTCTGATGTCTGGGTTTGCCGATCTCAGCCTAGAGATCATGATGGACGATACGATTGGCTGGATTATTATGGTCTGCGGTTTGATGGGCAGCCTGATAATGTTGCTGATTAAAACCGGTGCTGCCAACGCATTTGCCAATAGTCTTGCGGCAAAAGCTGACACGCGTAATAAGTCAGTTTTGGTTACCTGGTTGCTGGGGATGGCAATATTTATCGATGATTACCTAAATGCCATTGCTATTGGCTCCTCAATGAAGAAGGTTACCGACCGCTTTAAAGTATCCCGCTCTATGCTTTCCTATGTGGTGGATTCGACGGCCGCACCTATCTGTGTGCTGGTGCCAATCTCTACCTGGGCAGTCTATTTTGCCGCGCTTCTGGAAGATACAGGAACCGCTGCGCCCGGACAGGGTTTGGCTATGTATATCTCTGGTATCCCCTATATGTTCTATGCCTTGATCGCTGTGTTGCTGGTGCCTTTGGTTGCTACTCGTATATTTCCGGCCATTGGGCCAATGAAGTATGCGGAGGCAATGGCTGACAAAGGTACTCTGGCGCTGGAGCAGGTGGAGGCGTTTGATGCGGGCCCAGATGTCGAGCATGGCGGCGCTACTCTGTGGACCTTTCTAGTGCCGTTATTACTATTGGTTGGCTTATGTGTGTATTTTGATATCGACCTTCTTAAAGGTGTTATTGCAACCCTGGCGATCACGGTTCCCATGCTGGTACTGCAAAAGCTGTTGCCCTTTAAAGGCGCTCTGGATGCAGTGATGGATGGGTTTAAAATAATGTTGCCACCCCTTGCGGTGGTGTTTTCAGCCTTTATGTTTAAAGCGGTCAATGATCAGCTGGGCTTGCCGCAGTACGTGATAGATGGCGTAACGCCATTGATGTCACCACTGATGCTACCGCTGGTGACTTTTATTACGATGGCATTGGTGGCCTTTGCTACCGGGTCGTCCTGGGGTGTATTTGCCATTGCTGTGCCCATTGTGATGCCATTGGCTGCCAGTATGGATGTACCAGTACCCATCATGATTGGTGCTCTGTTGTCCGCCAGTTCTTTTGGTAGTCATGCCTGCTTCTACAGTGACTCAACCGTGTTAGTTGCCCAGAGTACGGGCGCTGGTGTAATGGAGCATGCTCTGAGCCAGCTGCCCTATGCCTTGATTGCTGCGGTGCTGGCTGGAATACTGTTTGTATTGGCCGGGCTATAATTTACGCTTTTTAATAACCAGATCAAGTTAGAGACCTGAGAGTCTTAAGGCTAAAAGTATAATTTTAAAAGGGGAACCCATGATTCAGGATATCAGCAAGTCAATTGAGGCCTGTGCCGCCTATTACGGTGAGGATGCAGAGGCGGTTCGGCAATATCTGATCCAGGGCCAAGCCCGAGCGCTGGCGCTGCCTAACCGAGGGCCACTGCGCTTTGATCAAGAGGGTGGAATCCACCAAGATATTCTCGATGCCTATTCGGAATTTGGCTTTTATATTTTTGAAGGGGCGCTCAGTGCAGAGGAGGTCAGGGATCTTGAAGCTGATCTTGAAGCTTTGCGGAATAATTTCCCCACCCATATGGATGGGGAATTAGATGCTCAAGGACGCACCGCGCTTGGTGTGGGTAATAAGGCAATGGTACTGCAGTGGGCCAAGCCTTTATCGGACCCGCTAGGCGGCACCATGGCCGCCAATGGTCGCCATCAGGTAAAGCTATTTGAGCCCAAGCCAAAAGATGATTCTCCTGTGGCGACCCCGGTCTACCTTGCGGGCATGTTGCAGTATTCTCCAGCTTGCCTGCGCACCTATGCTCATCCCGGGTTGTTAAAAATGGCGGAAGCCATTAATGGTCCAGACTTTGCGCCGTTTCATGAGGGATTGTTTATTAAAGATGCAGGACTGGGTGCTGCAGTATCCTGGCATCAGGATGGTGTCACCCATTGGGATAGCCCAGATTTTGATGAAGACATTCATGGCTTTAATTTTATGGGCCAAATTTTTGGCAGCACAGCGGTCAATGGGGTCTGGGTTGTGCCTGGTAGCCATAAGCATGGTCGCGCAGATATTGTAAAAATGGTGGCTGATGCTGGCTCTGAGCGGTTGCCAGATGCTGTGCCTATTGTCTGTAATCCCGGAGATGTGGTGGTTAATAATCGCCAGCTGGTGCATGGCTCCTTTGCCAATACCGGATTTGAGACAAGGGTGACAGTTAACTTTGGTTTTCACCGTCGCTCCTCTGTTTTAGATGTGCACGGTGCTGGTATTCATGCGGATGCGGCGACCTTTGATGCAGATTTTATTGCCCAGCGATCTCGTCTTATTGGTTTTGCGATTAGTGCCAGACAGCAGCGCTATCCGGATGAAGCACCCTACACCTATGCGCCATTTGCAGATTCAATGGATATGATGCAATGGAGTGAAGCCAGTCAAGCATTGTTCAGAGATTACAATTTATACGATCTGAGTATTTAGGGCCCTAGATAGCAGTGTCGATGGATCTCTAGCGTAAAAAGGGCCTCCAGCTAAAAAGGGCCTCCAGCTAAAAAGGGCCTCCAGCTAAAGAGGGCCCCCGGCTATAAAAGTCCAGCATAAAAAAGGGGCCCCACTTGAAACAAACGTAGAGCCCCTAGGGGGAGAAAACCGGTTGGTGCCGGTTGGCTGTCTTGCGGTTATCTCTCGATAATCGCGGTAACACCTTGACCGCCAGCAGCACAGATAGAAATAAGACCGCGGCCGCCCCCCTTTTGTTCCAATAATTTTGCCAATGTTGCAATTATTCTTGGCCCGGTCGCCGCAAATGGGTGTCCGGTGGCTACGCTGGAGCCATTTACATTGAGTTTTGAGCGATCAATGCTGCCCAGCGGGCCATCTAGGCCCAGCTTATTTTTGCAGAAATCTTCGTCTTCCCAGGCTTTAATCGTGCAAAGTGCTTGGGCGGCAAAGGCTTCGTGGATCTCGTAGAAATCAAAGTCCTGCAATGTTAGCCCGGCTCGTTTTAGCATACGGGGTACTGCATAGGCTGGGGCCATTAACAGGCCTTCGCTCTGCTCGCCTTGGCTGAAGAAATCCACAGCCGCTACCTCACTGTGGGCCAGATAGGCCTGTACCGGCAGATTGCGTTCGGCAGCCCATTCTTCGCTACCCAGCAGCACGGCGGCTGCGCCATCAGTCAATGTGGTGGAGTTGGCCGCGGTCAATGTGCCATTTTCGCGGTCGTAGGCGGGGCGCAGTTTGGCCAGCTTCGCCATAGGCGTGTTGCGCATAATGCCGTCGCGCTCGACACCATTAAAAGGACTGATTAGGTCGTCGAAAAAACCGTTTTCGTAGGCAGCTATTAGGTTTTGATGGCTGTTAAAGGTCAGTGTATCTTGCTCTTCGCGGCTAATATTCCACTGTTTGACCATCAGCTCACAATGTTGCCCCATGGAGAGACCGGTGCGCGGCTCCGCATTGGCGGGAATGGCGGGGACAATAAAGCTCGGGCGAAAGCTGGCCAGCTCTTTAAGGCGCTGACCCATACTTTTGGCTCGATTGAGCCGCAACATCATTTTGCGGTATTTTTCATTAAGGGCGATAGGCGCATCAGAGGCAGTGTCTGTACCCCCAGCGATACCGGAATCTATCTGTCCCAGAGCAATTTTGTTGGCCACTAGAATAGCCGCCTCAAGACCGGTGCCACAGGCTTGCTGCACGTCATAGGCGGGGGTCTGGAGCGATAAGCCAGAGTCTAGAGTGGCCTCACGTGCCAGGTTAAAATCTCGAGAATGTTTCATTACCGCGCCCGCGGCTACCTCGCCCAATAGCTCTCCGTCCAGATCAAAGCGCGTCACCAGGCCTTTTAGGGTAGCGGTGAGCATATCCATGTTGCTGGCATTGCTGTAATAGGTATTGCTGCGAACAAAGGGAATGCGATTGCCGCCTATAATGGCCACTCTGCGAATATCAGTCATATTGTTTATCCAATTATTTGTGTTGGCACAGATTTATTATGGGTCAATGGTAACTAAACCAGCTGCTGAAGCATAGGATAACCATTAGGGACTGGCATTGGCGCAGGGATATGGCAGGTTGTCATTTGGGTCAATCCTATTCTGGTGGCGCAGCGTAAAATATCGCCTATATATTGTTTATTACTTTCACAGGAACTGGATCATGTCTGACACCTATTTGGAACTCGCTAACTCTGCTCTAGGGAAGAAGCTGTTTGCTGCTATTGGGCTGCCGGAGCCGGTGCCTCTAGATCGAGAAGATCCGGCCCAGCCTCATCAGCTTGTCGGCAAAGTGCTTCTGGGTGCCAGCGAAGGTGCTGTATTTGCCAGCCAAATTGAGGGGTTTTTGGGTGCTACGGATTTAGAGCTTCGTACTGAGACTTTGGAAGGGCGGGGGCATCTGGTCTATGACGCCTCTGGAATTACCACTGCTGAACAAAGCGCTCAGCTTTATCGCTTTTTTCACCATAACCTGAAATCCATTGCCCGCTGTGGTCGAGTTATTGTGGTGGGACATAAGCCTGATTCGCTAGAGGACGCAACCCATGCAACATTGCAGCGAGGCTTGGTGGGCTTTGTTAAGTCAATGGCCAAGGAGATAGGGCGCAATGGCGCTACCGCCAATCTGCTGTATGTTAATAGTGCCACAGAAGCTGCTATAGAAGCGCCGGTGCGATTCCTGTTGTCTAGAGGCTCAGCTTTTATGAATGCGCAGGTTATGCAGGTCAGTAACCCTGTTGCCGCAATTGATGCTGAATGGCAGAAACCATTATTAGGTAAAACAATCCTGGTAACTGGTGCGGCTCGAGGCATTGGGTTGGCTATCAGTCAGGTGCTGGCCAGAGACGGCGGTAAGGTAATTGGTGTGGATGTGCCTCAGGCAGAGGCGGATCTCAATTCGGCTATGGCTAATATCGGCGGTGAGTCGCTGACATTGGATATTACAGCGGATCAGGCTCCGCAACTGCTGAGAGATTTCTGTGCTGCGGAGGGCCCTAAGTTGCATGCCATTGTCCATAATGCCGGGGTCACCAGAGATAAGATGTTGTCGCGTATGAGTGAGCATCAGTGGAATATGCTGATGCAGGTTAATCTGGGTGCGGTGCAGAGAATTAATAGCGCTTTGCTGGAAACAGATATGCTCGATGATGGCGGCAAGATTATTGGGGTCGCCTCTATTAGCGGCATTGCGGGCAATATTGGTCAGACTAACTACGGCTTTTCTAAGTCGGCAGTTATCGGCATGGTAGAGAGTTTGGCGGCACAATGTGCTGCACGGGGGATCACTGTCAATGCAGTGGCACCAGGCTTTATTGAAACCCAGATGACCGCGGCGATTCCCTTTATGACTCGGCAAATGGGGCGCAGGCTTTCGTCTCTGAGTCAGGGTGGTTTGCCTGTTGATGTGGCGGAGGTGACTGGATTCTTTGTCAGCCCACAGGCAGCTGGGGTTAATGGCAATGTGCTGCGAGTCTGCGGACAGAGCCTCCTAGGGGCTTAGGGCTGATTTGGTGTCTGCGAGATCTAGCATAAAGAAAGGGGAGCATTGCTCCCCTTTTTGTTGCCCAGGCTTTCAATCACTGGGGCTTAGTTGGACGCGTGTAGCTCAGCGTTAAGCTCGACTGCTGTTTTGTTGGTCAGGCATTCAACGGTGCCAGTGACCGAATTACGCCTAAATAGCAGATCGTTTTTGCCGGCAAGATCCCGCGCTTTGACTTTGCTTGTGGGCTGCTTTTGATCATCCAGCATTGTGACTATGGTGCCGGCGGTAATGTACAGGCCAGCCTCAACCGTGCAGCGATCTCCCAGCGGGATGCCTAGGCCGGCATTGGCCCCCAACAGACATTTCTCACCCATGGAAATAATCACCGTGCCGCCACCGGAGAGTGTGCCCATAATAGATGCACCTCCGCCAATATCGGACCCAGCACCACAGTAAACCCCTGCTGATACTCGGCCTTCAATCATATTTGGACCTTCGGTGCCCGCATTAAAGTTGATAAAACCTTCGTGCATCACGGTGCTGCCTTCGCCTACATAGGCGCCCAGTCGCACTCTTGAGGTGTCGGCAATACGCAGTCCGGTCGGTACAATGTAGTCCACCATCTTGGGGAACTTGTCTACGCAGTCGACACTGATTGTCTGGCCCGCCATACGTGCTTCCAGCAGACGCTGGGGCAGTTCTTCAATATCTATAGCGCCGACATTGGTCCAGGCAACATTTTTCAACACAGCAAAGATGCCGCTCAGATCCGTGCCATGGGGCTTGACCAATCGGTGGCTGAGCAAGTGTAATTTCAGGTAGCCTTGGGGTACTGAGGTGGGAGCGCTGTCCTTTTTAAGCAGCACTGCCACCAATGGTCGCTCCGCGGTCTTCAGCTGGGCTACAGCCGCCGCCTGCTCGCCATAGCCTTTATCTTGAAGGGATATTTGTAATGCAGCGAGCTGCTCTGGGTTTGGCTCAAGTTCTTCTGCGTCCCCAAGAATGGCTGTGAGGATATCAGCCAGAGCCTGTTCTGGATGAAGCACAGGTGCTGGATAAAATACTTCTAGCCAGTCATTGTTGCGGTTTTTGGTGCCAACGCCGATTGCGAAACTGTACATATTACCCATGCTTTTGCTTTTGCCTCTTAATTAAAAATACT
>ERZ1047472.3482-NODE-3482-length-10336-cov-4.736018_pt1 | contig 10336 bp, 9 predicted proteins | sample MGYA00383095_ERZ1047472 | MGnify/ENA primary metagenome ERZ1047472 (study PRJEB29581, sample SAMEA5548365) | metagenome | biome: marine; feature: coastal; material: water | depth 1 m | study: Short-term variability in the microbial, nano- and picoplankton...
GGTCTTGCTGAAAAGTTAAAGATGGTTGTCTTTGGCCAGGATCCCGCTATCGACGCACTGTCGACCTCGATCAAGATGGCCCGTGCTGGTCTGCGTGAGGGTACCAAGCCAATCGGAAGCTTCCTGTTTGCCGGCCCGACGGGTGTCGGTAAAACCGAAGTAAGCCGCCAACTGGCAAAAATTCTAGGTATTGAGCTGGTGCGTTTTGATATGTCCGAATACATGGAGCGTCATACCGTCTCTCGCCTGATCGGCGCACCTCCAGGATATGTCGGCTACGATCAGGGTGGCCTGTTAACCGATGCGGTGACCAAACATCCCCATTCGGTAATTCTCCTCGACGAGGTGGAGAAGGCCCATCCAGACGTTTTCAATTTGTTATTACAGGTTATGGACCACGGTACCCTGACCGACAACAATGGCCGCAAGGCTGACTTCCGCAATGTTATTTTAATTATGACTACCAATGCAGGAGCAGAGTTAATGAGCCGCTCATCGATTGGCTTTGCAACTCAGGATCATCGTACCGATGGTATGGAAGCGATCAAAAAAATGTTTACCCCGGAGTTCCGCAACCGCCTGGACAGCATTGTGCAATTTGGCGAGTTGAGTATGGATGTCATTACCACCGTGGTAGATAAATTCCTGGTGCAACTGCAGGGACAGCTGGACAGCAAAAAGGTCTTTCTGGAGATCGATGATGCGGCCCGCCTGTGGCTCGCTGAAAATGGCTATGATGCAAAAATGGGTGCACGCCCAATGGAGCGACTGCTGCAGGAGAAGATTAAGAAGCCACTCGCCGAAGAGGTACTCTTCGGTAGTCTTTCTGAGAAAGGTGGTACAGCCTATGTGAGTGTTGAAGAGGGTGAGCTGGCTGTGCGCACGGAAGGGGAATTGGTCAGTAGTTCCTAATACCCTGACGCAAAAAACAAACCGCCAAAGGCAGTTCCCTATCTATTTATTATTAGGGATTACTTGAGGCGGTTTTTTTTCGGCTTTTGACAAATGAACTTCTAGCGTTCTCTAAAGGTAATGCGGCCCTTTGTCAGGTCATAGGGAGTCATCTCAACCTTGACCTTGTCACCCGTAAGAATACGAATATAGTGCTTGCGCATCTTGCCGGAGATATGGGCAATAATAACGTGGCCATTTTCCAGTTTTACGCGGAAGGTGGTGTTTGGAAGGGTATCAATAACCTCTCCCTCAAATTCAATATGATCTTCTTTCGCCATAAGCTTAAATTGTGCCTTTCAGATAAGAATATTTAGTCTCTATCGCTTTGCTGTTGATAAAAGCGCGGCAAGTTTGCCCTAAAACGCCCCGCATAGCAAAGTCAATCGGCCAACTGCCAGTTATTTTCTCTATACAGCTCCAGTGGACGGTAATTGGCCTTGTATTTCATCTTTGCACAATCGGCGATCCAGTAGCCAAGATAGAGGTAATCAAGGCCGAGACGCCGGGCCATACTGATCTGATGGAGTATCGCCCAATTGCCCAGACTTCGATCTGTATAAGTGGGATCAAAGTAAGTGTAGATTGCCGACAGGCCGCCGTTAAGGATATCCACAACCGCACAACCAATAAGTCTACCGGACAGCCTAAACTCCAGAAAGCGGGTTGACTCCCAGGGATTGCCAAGAAACTCTTCAAACTGTTTTCTCGATGGTGGATACATATCGCCATCTCTGTGGCGTTCATTAATATAACGGGCATACAGGGGGAAGTGCTCGCCGAAATTAATTGCCCGCCGCTCATCAATAGCGATATCGACATTTTTGCTCAAGCAACGCCGTTGACTGCGATTACACTTAAATTGCGTCACTGGAACCCGCGCTGCGACACAGGCACTGCACTGGGCGCATTTAGGGGCATATAAATAGGCACCACTGCGACGAAATCCCATGGCTGTCATATTTGAGTAGAGCTCTGTATCAATATTCAAGCTCGGATCGACAAAGGCCGTCGTCGAGCGGCGACCTGCAAGATAGCTACAGTCATGGGGCTCTGAAAGGCAAAGCCTTACTCGACCAATATCTGGGGAAATATCTCGGGTCATAGAACGTATATCACCTCTCGCATGCATTGGGAAAAGACGCTGGAAGTTTAAGATTAGTTGACGCTTTGCCGATACTCAATGGTGACCGGCAGTTATCACTTTACCAGTTGAACTCAAGCTTCTGTGGTGATGCTGCATGGCCAAAAGCATCCCAGCCGTGGGGCTTATCTCGAGCAGTCTGTAATCTATTTAAAAACTCATCTCTGGAGATGCCTTGCGCACCCAGGCTGAGGAGGTGAGGGTTGACCAGCTGGCAGTCAATAAGATCAAGCCCGGATGCTAAACCCCAGCGACACAGGTGGGCCATGGCGATTTTTGAGGCATCAGCCCTGCGGCTAAACATCGACTCACCACAAAAGAGCTTACCAATAGCCAGACCATAGAGCCCGCCAACTAAGCCACTAGCGTCCCAGACCTCAACTGAGTGCGCATGGCCCTGGGCATGCATTTCAGTATAGGCAGCGATCATCTGGTCACTAATCCAGGTTCCATCTTCACCCTGACGCGGATCACTACAGCCACGGATAACCTCAAGAAAGGCGCGATTAGTCGTCACCGAATAGTCACTGCGGCGAAGCCCTTTGCGCAGGGTTCTGGAACAGTGAAATTTGCCGGGCGAGAGAACACAACGGGTAGCGGGGCTCCACCACAGGATGGGATCTTCTTCCTGAAACCAGGGGAAAATCCCATAACGGTAGGCGCGTAGAAGGGTAGTGGGATGCAGATTGCCCCCAGCAGCCAAGAGTCCGTCGGGTTCGGACAGGGCGCTGCAAGGATGCGGAAACTGCGGATTTACTGCTTCAAGCAGCGGAATCTGCATCCCCATTATCTACATCTTCCTATTACCCAGATCTTATTTATCGAGGTAGCGCTCTGCATCGAGAGCAGCCATACAGCCACTGCCTGCGGATGTCACGGCTTGGCGATAGACATGATCCGCCACATCACCAGCGGCAAACACACCACTAACACTGGTCTCAGTAGCATTTCCGCCCATTCCTCCGACAATTTTAAGATAGCCATCTTTCATATCAAGCTTATCGCTGAATATATCGGTGTTGGGTTTATGGCCGATAGCAATAAACACGCCTGTCACATCCAGCTCTTTGGTTTGTCCATCTTTGGCGCTTTTTAGACGCACACCAGTAACACCAGCATCGTCACCCAACACCTCATCGAGGTTATAACTCCATTCGATATTGATATTGCCATTCTTCTGCTTTTCGAAGAGTTTGTCCTGGAGCATTTTTTCAGCTCGCAGCTCATCGCGACGGTGGATTAGGGTCACTTCGCTACAGATATTCGATAGGTAGAGAGCCTCTTCAACTGCGGTGTTACCACCGCCGAGCACAGCAACCTTCTGATTGCGGTAGAAAAAGCCATCGCAGGTCGCACAGGCGCTGACACCCTTACCCATAAAGGCTTCTTCAGAGGGAAGGCCGAGATACTGAGCAGAGGCCCCAGTGGCAATAATTAATGCATCGCAACTGTAGTTGCTCGAGCCCTTGAGTTTGAAGGGACGCTGATCCAGTTCAACCTCATCAATATGATCAAAAATTGTTTTAGTATCAAAGCGCTCCGCATGTTTTTGCATGCGAACCATCAGGTCTGGACCCTGAACACCATCCGGGTCACCAGGCCAGTTATCAACATCAGTCGTCGTGGTCAGCTGGCCACCTTGCTGCATACCGGTAATAACCACCGGATTTAAATTTGCTCTTGCCGCGTAAACGGCGGCGGTCCAGCCTGCAGGGCCAGATCCTAAAATAATCAATGGATAGTGCTGTATATCAGACAAGGGGTATCTCCAGAAATAAAATGGGCTGTATTAGTTATTTGCGACTTTGCGACTTTAGATGCAATTCAGGGTTGCTATCATAATCAATACTGCCACCCTGACAAACTGCTTTTTCATCGTCAATACGTAAATCGTTACTATCCAGTTTAATCTTATCTTTAGCCCGCTCAAGCATAGCTTTTAATTGTGAACCGGCTACAATTGATGCTGATTAAAATTACAGGGATTGCCCCGTTGAGTACTGACAAAAAAAACAGGCGCGATACTTCAACCGCTCAGCCAGATAACAGTGACAGTCGCGCTAAACGTCTGCTTGCCGAGGGTGCCTTGATTGGCTGGATTGCTCTCTGCTCGATCCTTCTGCTGGCACTTTTAAGCTACTCTGCTGATGATCCGGGCTGGTCCCACACCGGCTCAAGAACGGAGATCAGCAACGCTGTAGGAATGGCTGGCGCCTGGATAGCCGATATCTTCTTCTCTTTGTTTGGCATTATGGCCTACCTGTTTCCGGGGTTGCTCGCCTTTCGGGCAGTTCAAATCCTGCGACATTATATTCTCCGCGAGGCCGAGCCCTTTGACTCTGTGACTTTCACCCTTCGTGTGATCGGCTTTCTTCTGGTTATGATCAGCGCAACATCACTGGCCAATATCCAATATGCTGAAGTTCATAATAATTATCCCTTTGGCGTAGGCGGCATCCTCGGGAATAAGATCGGCGACGCGACAATGGCTGTATTCAGCTACGTTGGCAGCACGATGATTCTCTTGTCACTGTTTTTATTTGGGCTGACGGTTTTTATTGATATCTCCTGGATTGCCCTGATCGACCGCCTTGGGGTGGGTGCCATCGACCTGCTCGCCAGTGCACGCAGCAAACTCAATAAGTGGCAATTGGCACGCATAGAAAAAGCCAAGTCTCGAGAGGCTTTAATTGAGCGTCAGGTAAAAGTTGAAATAGAGACTAAAAAACAAAAGAATCGTGTGCCACCGACTATCCAGACACCTAAACCAAAGCCGGTTGCCAGCAAGCGCATCGAGCGTGAAAAGCAACAAACGCTGTTTGAAGACAGCTCTGTCGTCGGCACGCTGCCGCAGATAAACCTGCTCGATCCAGCGGACGACAACACCGGCAATGGATACTCCGCAGATTCTCTTGAACATCTATCTCGCCTTTTAGAGCACAAATTGCTCGATTTCGGCATCAAAGCCGATGTCGTTGAAGTGCTGCCAGGACCAGTGGTAACCCGTTTTGAGATCCAGCCCGCCGCCGGGATTAAAGTCAGCCGAATTAGTGGTCTGGCCAAAGATCTGGCGCGCTCTATGGCAGTTATCAGTGTACGCGTGGTTGAGGTCATACCCGGAAAATCGGTTGTTGGCATTGAAATCCCCAATGAAAAACGCCAGATGGTTCGCCTCAGCGAAATCCTCTCCTCTGAAGCTTATGACCGTTCCAGCTCACCGGTCACCCTGGCACTGGGACATGATATTGCCGGCTTGCCTGTGGTTGCCGACCTTGGCCGTATGCCGCATTTGTTGGTCGCAGGTACCACCGGTTCCGGTAAATCTGTCGGCATTAACACCATGCTGTTAAGTCTGTTGTTTAAAGCCTCGCCTGAAGAAGTGAAGTTAATTCTTATCGATCCAAAGATGCTTGAACTTTCGGTATACGATGGTATTCCCCATCTGTTGACGCCGGTGATTACCGATATGAAGGATGCCGCCAGCGGTCTGCGCTGGTGTGTGGGCGAAATGGAGCGCCGATACAAATTAATGGCCGCTTTGGGTGTGCGCAATCTGGCTGGTTACAACCGTAAAATTGACGATGCTATTAAGGCCGGTAACCCGATAACCGATCCACTCTGGACATTTGATCCCGCCGAGATGGGCTGGGATGGCAGTGAAGAGCCACCAGAGGCGCCGACTCTGGAAAAACTACCCTATATCGTTGTGGTGATCGATGAATTTGCCGATATGATGATGATTGTCGGTAAGAAAGTTGAGCAGCTAATTGCTCGAATCGCGCAAAAGGCCCGTGCCGCAGGTATCCATCTGGTACTCGCCACTCAACGTCCCTCGGTAGATGTTATTACCGGTCTGATTAAAGCCAATGTCCCCTCAAGAATAGCCTTCCAGGTGTCATCAAAAATTGACTCGCGAACCATTCTCGACCAGGGTGGCGCTGAACAGTTATTGGGTAATGGCGATATGCTCTATCTGCCCCCGGGGACCAGTGTTCCCGAGCGCGTTCACGGAGCCTTTGTCGATGACCATGAAGTGCACAAAGTCGTCGCCGACTGGAAGCGCCGCGGTGAGCCCAACTACCTCTCTGAAATCACCGACGAATCAGCAGTCTCGAGCATTCCTGTCCCCGGTTATAGCGGCACGGAAGAGGGCGGCGGTGAAGAGGGCAGCGAGTCAGATCCGCTCTATGACGAGGCTGTTGCCTTTGTCTTGGAAAGCCGTAAAGCCTCTATTTCGTCGGTGCAGCGCAAATTGCGCGTTGGTTACAACCGCGCAGCCCGCCTTATTGAGCAGATGGAAGCCAGCGGCGTTGTCAGCCCAATGAGTAGTAATGGCAGTCGTGATATTTTGGCGCCCAACAGTCGAGAATAAAATGCCGGACCTGATCAATTGCAATAACCTCGGAGCGCAATAGTGGCCCTCGTTAAACGAATGCTGCAAATATTCGCCCTTTTTACCTGCATCCAGCTTCAGGCCGGCGGTAACTCGGAAGATATACAGGCACTGCATGAGCTTTTGCAACCCATCACCAGCCTGTCGGCAAAATTCACTCAGCAGATAACTGACGCCGAGGGTTTTGCGCTGGAGAGCTCCCAGGGACTTTTCGAAGTTGCGCAGCCGGCAAAAATGCGCTGGCAGGTGACCGCGCCCATGGAGCAACAAATTATCTCTGATGGCAACAAATTATGGGTATTTGATCGCGATCTTGAACAGGTGGTCATCCAGCCTTTTAACCGCAATATAGCAACCACACCGGCGGTGTTATTTTCCGGTGACCTGGATCAGCTCGACAGGGCTTTTTATATCCGCAAGGTATCAGACAGCCTGTTTACCCTTATGCCAGAGAGTGCTGGCAGCCTGTTCAAGCAAATAGAAATTAAGTTTGTCGGCCAGCAACCTGTAGCCATTGTTCTAACCGATAACCTGGCCCACACTACCACGATTAAATTTACTGAACTGAAGATCAACTCTGGAATAAGTGCAGATCGATTTATATTCAACATACCTCCTGATGTTGATGTGATTGACAATACCCAAAGCCGCGCGGTCAAGAATGCCAACTGACTTGTTCGCCCGGGAAGTCTATCGTCCACTGGCTGCGCGAATGCGCCCGGCAACCCTGGATGAATTCTTTGGCCAGGAACATCTAATCGGCCAAGGTAAACCTCTGCGCGAGGCCATTGACAGCGGTGCACTGCACTCAATGATTTTCTGGGGGCCACCGGGTGTTGGCAAAACTACCCTGGCCAAAATTATCGCTACCTCCGCTGATGCCCATTTTGAAAGTATCTCGGCAGTTTTATCCGGGGTTAAAGAGATTCGAGCGGCTATCGCCAAGGCCACAGAGCAGCGCGATCTGCGCGGTCGCAAGACCATCCTTTTTGTCGATGAGGTTCATCGCTTTAATAAATCACAGCAGGATGCCTTTTTGCCCTTTGTAGAGGATGGCACTCTGGTATTTATCGGTGCCACAACCGAAAATCCCTCCTTTGAGTTAAACAATGCACTTTTATCACGCTGTCGCGTCTATGTGCTCAAAAGCCTAGAGGAAGCGCAGATCAAAACCGTTATCCAACAGGCACTGGCTGACCGCAATAGCGGCTTGGGCGAGCGCCACTTAAAGCTCGACAATCAGGCACTGGAACTGCTTGCGGAAGCCGCTGATGGTGATGCTCGCCGGGCTCTCAATCTTCTGGAGATCGCCAATGACCTGGCGACTGAGCAGGGGGAGCTGTCGGTAATCGATAAACCGGTACTTGAGCAGGTCCTGGTTGGCGATACCAGGCGCTTTGATAAAGGCGGCGAATATTTTTACGAGCAGATTTCCGCCCTGCACAAATCGGTTCGCGGCTCTTCACCAGATGCCGCCCTTTACTGGCTGTGTCGCATGCTCGATGGCGGCTGTGATCCTATCTACATCGCACGCCGACTGGTACGTATGGCCAGTGAGGATATTGGCAATGCCGATCCTCGGGCACTGGATATCTGTGCCAAGGCCTGGGATATTCAGGAGCGCCTCGGCAGCCCCGAAGGTGAGCTAGCCCTGGCCCAGGCTGTGCTCTATCTTGCGGTTGCAGCGAAGAGCAATGCTGTCTACAGCGCCTTTAAGCAAACAATGGCCGATGTGCGCTCTCTGCCCAGTTACGAGGTGCCTATGCACCTGCGCAATGCACCCACCGGGCTTATGAAAAAACTGGATTACGGCAAAAATTACCGATATGCCCATGATGAAGAGGGCGCCTATGCGGCGGGTGAAACCTATTTGCCGGATGAATTGGCTGATAAACAGTACTATTTCCCCACTGACCGCGGGCTGGAAAAAAGGATAGCGGAAAAGCTCGACTACCTACGCTCAAGGGATAAGCATTATCACGACAATAGCAATAAAAAGGATTCGTCATGATGCACTGGCTGGCCGTTGCTATTGGCGGTGCTCTGGGCGCTCTAGCACGCTACGCCGTGAGCATTTGGTTATTCAATCCATCAGTCCACAAATTCCCCTACGCAACTCTGGCTGTCAACCTGTTGGGCAGTTTTGTTATGGGCTTATTGTTTGTGATGATTGTCGAGAGAGCGGCACTGCCGGCAGAAATGCGCAGTCTTTTAATGATCGGCTTTCTCGGTGCTTTTACCACCTTCTCAACATTCTCGCTTGATGCCCTCAGTTTGTGGCAAAATGGCCACCTTTTTCTGGCGCTGATTTATGTGCTGGCAACAGTTGTTCTCTGCCTTGTTGCCATAAGTAGCTCAATCTGGCTTGCCCGAAGTTTGTAAATTGCTTTCAAAAAAATAGTTTAAGGAAACCACCATGCTCGACCCGAAGCTGTTACGTTCGGATTTAAACGCCGTAGCCGATAGTCTTAACATCAAGGGCTACACCCTTGATACAGAGGCTTTTCTCGCCCTTGAAGCCCAGCGCAAAGCGCTTCAGCTTGCTGCTGAGCAGCTGCAACAGGCGCGCAACGCTTACGCCAAGTCCATGGGCAAGCTGATTGGTGAGGCCAAGTCCCGGGGTGAGGATATCGAGCCACTTAAAGCCAAAGGCGAGCAGATTAAAAGTGACTCAGCACAGGCAGATGCCAATCTCGCGGAAGTGCAGGGGAGGCTCAATGAGATGTTGCAGGGTATCCCCAATATCCCACACAGCTCTGTTCCCGCCGGCAACGATGAGGAAGATAATGTCGAAATACGTCGCTGGGGTGCGCCGAAGACCTTTGATTTTGAGGTTAAGGATCATGTCGATCTCGGCGCTGCTCTCAATGGTCTCGACTTTGATACGGCCGCAAAAATTACCGGCTCGCGCTTTTCACAAATGCGCGGTGGCCTCGCTAGCATGCACCGGGCGTTGACGCAGTTTATGCTCAACACTCATATTCAGGAGCACGGTTACGAAGAGGTCTATGTCCCCTATATCGTCAATCGCGACTCACTTTACGGCACCGGGCAGCTACCCAAGTTTGAAGAGGATTTGTTTAAGCTCGAAGACGAGCGCGAGTTTTACCTAATCCCGACAGCAGAAGTGCCGATTACCAATATTTACCGCAATGAAATCGTCGAAAGCTTACCGCTTAAATTTGTTGCCCATACCCCCTGCTTTAGAAGCGAAGCGGGCAGCTATGGCCGCGATACCCGAGGTATGATTCGCCAGCATCAGTTTGAAAAAGTCGAAATGGTGCAATTTGTCCGTCCAGATGAATCCTGGGAGGCCCTCGAAGACCTGGTTGGCCACGCCGAAGCGATATTGCAAAAGCTCGAATTGCCCTACAAAACGGTTGTTCTCTGTGGTGGCGACCTGGGATTCTCCGCCGCCAAAACCTACGATATTGAAGTCTGGTTGCCATCTCAGGAAAAGTATCGCGAGATATCTTCCTGCAGTAACTTTGCCGACTTCCAGGCACGCCGTATGAAAGCACGCTTCAGAAATGCCGATGGCAAACCCGAGTTACTGCATACCTTAAATGGTTCCGGTCTGGCAGTAGGCCGCACGCTTTTGGCCGTAATGGAAAATTACCAGCAAGCCGACGGCTCGATTGCCGTCCCTGAGGTTTTACAACCGCTAATGAATGGGCAGACGGTTATAAAGTGACCTGTTGACCGTCAGAGACGCCCAACAGGTTATCCCGACAGAGCGCAGCGACGAGGAATCCCTTGCGGATTTCTCCCAGCGGCCTGAATAACAGCGTTATCCTTATCAACATAAAAAACCATTAAATTAAAGAGAACAAATGGACTACCTTCCA
>ERZ1047472.3483-NODE-3483-length-10335-cov-4.602529_pt1 | contig 10335 bp, 10 predicted proteins | sample MGYA00383095_ERZ1047472 | MGnify/ENA primary metagenome ERZ1047472 (study PRJEB29581, sample SAMEA5548365) | metagenome | biome: marine; feature: coastal; material: water | depth 1 m | study: Short-term variability in the microbial, nano- and picoplankton...
ATTTCGTGGCCGCTTCCGAGCGCGGGATTTCCTGACAAATTGACCGCAAGAATCGCCGAGAATGGGGAAAGAAGAAATATTGCGAGCAGGAAAAAGGAAAGTTTCATAGCAGGGCGATTCAACGTACCTGTCCATCCCGATCATGTCATTCGATCTTCGCCACTCTCTCATCGACGGGCTTCGCCTGTCTTCCCTCGCCGACGGCGTTTCCTACCTGGTTCTGCTCGGCATCGCAATGCCGCTGAAATACATGGCCAACATGCCAATGGCTGTGCAAATCGTCGGATCCCTTCACGGAGCGTTATTCGTCGCGCTGTGCCTGTTCCTGCTTTTCGCGTTGATTCGGAACAAACTCTCCTTTGGCTGGTGCGTTCTCGTTTTTCTCTGCGCACTCGTGCCGTTTGCCCCGTTTTTCCTCGATCAGAAATTGAAGGAAAAGCGCTGATTCGAAGTGATAAACGGATATTTATGGGATCAAAATCCCTTACCCGCCGCAGATTGCGCCGACAAACGAGATGCTGCAGCTCATCTTGCGGAGAAAATGCTGACAGAGTTGCAGCAACGCAACACATTAACCGTAGCCGAAGCACTCGAAGCACTCGGCGCCAACCGCAACACGGTGAAGGTAAGGTTCAAAGAACTCTTCGCCGCCGGGTTGGTCCGCCTTTGCGGACAGGGGCGAGAAGCGCACTATCGCAAGGCGTGAAGAGCTACGCACCCTTCCTCTTCACCAGGAACGTCAGTCCGTAGACCACCGAAGCGATGATCACGATGAATGGTCCTGTCAGCGTATCGAGCTGAAAGCTGGCGATGAGACCACCGGTGTTATAGAACAGCGAAAGCACAATCGAGACGAGAATGATCAACCATAGTCGTCGGACAAACCGAGAGGCCGTTGCCGCCGGAAGGACAAGAAGCGCGAGTGACAACACAATCCCGGCGACGCGCACTAGCAAAACCATACTCAATGCTGTGATCGCGAGAAGGAGTAGAAAATACATCTGAGACGAAACACCTCGAAGACCGGCAAATTCTTCATCGAAACACACCGCGACGAGTTTGTGGTAAAACAAGCCAACGAGCGTAAGGACGATCACTCCGAGAACAACCGTCGCGATAACATCACTCTTCGAGGTCAGGAGAATGTTACCGAGGAGAAAGCTCTCCAGATTCACATTTTTTCCCGGAGCATACTGGATAAAGAGAATCCCCGCTGCCATACCAAAGGCCCAGATCGCTCCAATAATCGTGTCTTCTCGTTCGCGCGCCCGCAGGCTGACCCATCCGATAATCCCGGCAAATATGAGCGACGATACCACAGCCCCGACCGTCGGAGTGAGCCAGGCTATGTCGAATCTCCTTCCAAAGAAAATCGCCGCTCCGATGCCGCCGAGCATACCGTGCGCAATTGCTGCCGCAATGTATCCGATTCGTCGCGTCACGACAAATGATCCGACAACTCCGAAGATCAGGCTGGATACGATCCCTGCGAGCAGAGCGTAGCGGATCAACGGGATCGTCTGGACGGCTTCGATGAATTCACTCATGTTCACAGGCGGAGTGATCTCCCTGAGTGTGACGGGTTCGTCGGTCGTGCTCAACACGACGTGCACCGCTGTAGATTTCGCGAATCGTCTCCCCTGAAAGCGGCAGGTTGTGACGATGAATCCGGTGGTTTACGCAGAGCACGGAGTCACCAATTCGCGAAACCAGATCGAGGTCGTGGGTGACGAGCAGGATAGTCATTTTTTCGCGAAGCAATTCGAGAGAATCGAGCAACGCCTCTTCCACCGAGAGGTCAATATTCGCGGTCGGCTCGTCGAGCAAAAGCAGCTTCGGTTCACAGGCAAGGGCGCGGGCAATGAGAACTCGCTGCCGCTGTCCTCCAGACAAATCAGAAAACGGTCGATGCGCAATATCGGCAAGCCCCACTTCATCGAGAGCCGCCTCGGCAGCCCTTTTGCACTTTCCCGAAAACAGACCGAGCTTGAGCCGGTCGAGCCGCCCCATCAGGACAATGTCGAGTGCGCTGATCGGAAAGAGCGGATCGAAACGGATTGCCTGCGGAACATAGCCGATATCACGGCGCGCCTTGACAGCAGACATTCCCAGAATACTGATCTCCCCAGCAGTCGGCTCAAGCAGCCCGAGGAGCAATTTCATCAAGGTCGACTTCCCGCCCCCGTTCGGACCGATCACACAAAGCGACTCACGATCAGGAACCGTGAAAGAGACATCTTCCAACACCAATGGTTTTCCATAGCGAAAGGAAAGATCGCGACACTCGACTATGGTTGTGGCTCGTTTAGACAACTAGTAATTCAACAGGGTTACCTCACACACCTAACCCTGTTAGGACCTTAATTCAACAGGGCTGAATCGACTCGATCGACTACTTCGCCTCACCGGCGATGACGTCTCCAATCGCTCGCAGGTTGGCGAGGACATCTTTCTCGAGCGGGTCGAGTTCTTTGACCGTTCCGCCAATCGTTTCGGCGAGTGATTCGGCACTGGACTGGTCGAACTGCGGCTGCACGAAAATAATGTCAACTTTGTCTTCCTTGGCCTGCTTCGCGATGCCAGCGAGCTGCTTTGGAGTGGGATTACGCCCGCTGACTTCAATCGCTTTTTGCTCCAACCCATAGGCGTCGGCAAAGTAGGCAAAGGCTCCGTGATAGACATAGAAGGTTTTTCCTTTGTGTGGAGAGAGGGCTTTCCGCAGGTCTTTATCGACGGCATCGAGATCGGCATGGAGCTGTTTCACGTTATCCTCGATATCGCCACTGGCTTCTGCAGGGGTAAAATCTTTGAGGATCTTTGCGACGGCATCGGCCTGCTTTTTCAACAATGCCGGAGAAAGCCAGACATGAGGATCTTTCAGCTCACCGTGATCGTGGTCATGATGATCTTCCTCTTTCTTCGCGGTTTCCTCCGCTTCATGCTCATGTTCTTCGTGGGCGTGATTGTGGTCATGACATTCCGCGCAGCTGCCTTCCAACAGTTCGAGACCCTCGAGCAGGCTGAGCTCTTTCGGCGCGTCTATTCCGTCCCCAACTTTTACAAAGAAATTTCCTTCGAATCCAAGGTCGCCGGAAAAGAGAAGGTTTGCCTTCGCAATACGAGCCAGTTTCCTGGGGGAAGGCGAATAGTCGTGACAATCCTCTCCTTTCCCAACGATGGCAGCGACTTCAATATGGTCGCCTCCAATTCGTTCGAACAACCACTGATAGGGTTCAACCGGAACGTAGACGAGCGGCTTGTCCGCAGCAGTTGCTGATAGCGAAATCGAGATGACAGCTGAGGTAAAGAGACTTGTGAGAATTTTGTGTTTCATTGCAGTGAGGAGTGTTGCAAGTAATTTGCAGAAAAGAGTTCGATTTGTAAACGCAAGAAATTTGCAAAAACACGTCCCGAACAACTCCCCCTGGTTTGCCATTTCGCTTGCTTTCCCTCGTTTAACGAAAAGAATAGGGGCGATACGAGTTTTCCATCGTCCCCGTGAAATCCTCATTTCCATGGCCTGCCGTTTTGTTGGCTGCATTGCTATCTATTGCGACTTTCTCGCTGCTCCAGGCTGCTGGTGAAACGACTGATCGTCCACACATCGTATTGGTGATGTCCGACGATCAGGGATGGGGTGATGTCGGTTACAACGGGCATCCCCTTCTCCAGACTCCAAATCTGGATGCTGCTGCTTCCAAGGGACTTCGCTTTGATAATTTTTACGCGGCAGCGCCCTCCTGCTCACCCACCCGAGCGAGCGTGCTCACCGGTCGTCATCCGAATCGCATGGGGGTTTTCAGTTGGGGGCACCCCATTCGACCGCAGGAAGTTACGATCGCTGAAACCCTGAAGCGAGCCGGATACTCGACGGGACATTTTGGGAAATGGCATCTCGGGTCGGTCCGGGCCGACAGCCCGGTGAATCCCGGGAAGAACGGCTTCGATCGCTGGTTCAGTGCTCCCAACTTTTACGACAACAATCCGGTGATGAGCGACGAGGGGAAACAGGTCCGCGTCGATGGAGAAAGTAGCGAGATCGCTGTCGACGCGGCGCTTGAATGGATCGAAGAAACCGCGAGTGGAGAGGTTCCTGTTTTCGCGGTTGTCTGGTTTGGCTCCCCTCACTACCCGCACCGCGCCGCCCCGGAAGATGCGGCGCTTTATGAGGGACAGCCCAAAAAAATGCGGGAGTTTCTGGGAGAGGTAACAGGAATCGACCGGGCCTTTGGACGCTTGCGAAATGGACTGGATCGAATCGGTATTCGTCAAAACACGATCCTCTGGTTCATGAGCGACAACGGAGCGCTCAAAAAGGTCGGCAGCTCGGGCGGAGCCCGCGGCGGAAAGCACAATGTCTATGAAGGAGGTCTGCGTGTTCCCGCGATCCTGGAATGGCCGGCTGTAATTTCGACACCCAAGAGCACTCCGGTTCGCTGCTCGACCGTCGACATTTTTCCAACTCTGCTTGATCTTGCAGGGGTAGAGGATCTATCTCTCCCGGTCCAGGATGGGATCAGTCTCGCTTCCTTAGTCGAAGGAGATGTCGACCTGCGGCCCAGTCCCCTTGGGTTCTGGAATGCCAACATTCCCGGTCAATTCACCAATCCGGTCGGGCCGGTCAGCAAGGTCTTCCCCAAGCTGGAAAACTGGAGTAACAAAAAGGTCCGCCGCATCACCAAGCGCGTCGAAAAAGTGCCACGCCAGTATTTTCCCGAAGGAGTTTACCCCGGCCACTCCGCCTGGATTTCTGGCGACTGGAAACTCCACCGCTTTTCCATGATGGAAGGCCAGAAGGTGAAATGGGAACTCTTCAATTTGACGACGGACCCGAGAGAAAAGCACGATGTCGCGAAGGAGCACCCCGAGATCGTCGCCGAAATGCAAAAAGGTCTCGAAGCCTGGCTCGAAAGCGTCGCAAACAGTCTCAATGGTGACGACTATGGGAGTTAGTCGATACTGAGCGAAACGGCTGTGACTTTTCCTTCTGCATTGCGACAGTAGACGGTCCCGTGCGAGAGAACCGGAGCGGTCCAGCATTTGCCTTCGAGAATCTTCTGTTTCAAGCGCGGGAGAAAGCCAGTCGAGTCGGCTGGAACAATGCTCAGGGTGCCGAGATCAAATACGATGATGTTTTCCCCGGCTGCGATCAGACCTCCGCTTCCGAAACCTTCCTCTGCCCACACCGTGTCCCCGGTTTTTACATCCGTGCAGGTGAGTTCCGTCGGGCGATGGGTCGTTCCGTGGAGAGAATAAAGGTGATCCCCAATCAAAACACCGGGATTAAAATACCATTTCAAATCGTGCTGCTTCCAGACCACTTCGGGGGCACTGCCATCCACAAGGCGCAACCTTTCCGTTCCGGAACTGGATGAGACAACAATGTCTCGATCAACCACGATAGGATCGGCAGCGTTGACATCGCGGCTCGACTTCGAAGAATGCTCCCACAAGATCCGACCATCAGACGGGTCAAGGGACATGAGAGATTTTGCAGAGAAATAGAGAAATCCCTGAGGCGTTTTTTGATTCGGGTAAGGAACGATGGTGGCATAGCCCGCTGTATCCGAATCGTGAAGCCAGAGCGTTTTCCCTGTTTTACGCGAGAGCGCAATCCCCTGTCGGCCGGCGGAAAAAAGAACGCGGCCCTCGTCGCTAAATGCCGATCCGGCGAAGCTCCACTCGGGCAGTTTTAAATCGTGATCTTCCACGAGGTTTCGAGACCAGATCACCTCTCCGGTTTTCTCGTCGAGACGAAAGGCGTGGCCCTTTTTACTCAATGTAAAAACGCTGCCGCCCTGCACGGTCGGAGTCGATCCGGGACCACCCTCGTAGTAGAGTGGATCAAGCGCGCAGTCGTAATCATGTTGCCAAATCACCTTACCCGTCTTCGCATCGAGGCACCAGACCGCGTCTCGATCATTCGCATTTCCCATCGTGAATACCCGACCATTCGCGACGGAGAAAGAGGAGAAGCCCGTTCCCACCTCTGTGGTCCAGAGAATCGGCAGCTCGTCAGGCAAGGCATCGGGAATCGACTCTGTCGACTTTCCATCAAAATTCGGACCACGCCAGTTCGGCCAATCCATTGCCGAAACAGACTGGGTGATGAGGATCCCTGCAGCAATCAAGCCTAGCTTCATGGCAGAACTTGGCTTCAGTCTCCAAATCGCACAATTTACTCTATTGCGCGATTCTTTTCCCTGCTTCCACTCCCAGATATCGCCTTCCACGAGGCTCGCCTCGCCACGAGCGGCTTCGGACTGCAGCTTCGATTTCGCATCCGAATCGCCCTTCAGATACGCGTCCCAGAACAAAGTCGAGAGAGAAAAGAGAACAACGGGACAGGGTGATTCTGCCTTGGAGAGATACACCTTTACCGGAACGGCGCGGCTGCGCGTTTCGTCTTTCGGCTCAAAGAGCAGGCCTGAAGTCGCTTTTCCCTTTCGGGATTCCCCGACAGTCGTGAGGGAAAGGCGACCAGCCCTGCGGCGCAAATGGTAGGTTTCATGAAAGGAAGAAACCTCGCCACAGTAAAAAAGTTTCTTCACACTAGAGATTACTTCCCTGCAACCTTCGTTTCCGGGGACCAGAACTGTCCCTCTTCGTTTTTCAGAAATACACGAACGTGGAGCGGAGATGCAGCGTCGACGCCCTCAATCACTATCTGGTTTTCCCCTTCGCGGGGATTGGAAACCTTCATGCTCCCGGACCACCGGTCGACAAATGTGAGCCCCTCTTTGGTTCCATGATAAGCGATCAACTCGGCGTCATCCCCCACCCCATCGATCTGAAATGTCACCCTCGCCTTATCAAGGCGTCTCTCGATATTCGTCACTTCGATCGAAGTGGGAACTCCCCTCAGGAATTCCAAATCCTCGGGATCAAGATAATCAACGTCGGGGCGACCACCGCTTGCCGAGAGCTTCACATCTTTGCCCCGGTTCGGTGGATTCCGGAAAACCCATCCGCCTGTCGTCATGTAGAACCATCCGTCTTCGGTCGTTCCGCGATCCGTATGAGTCAATCCGCTCTCCTTGTCGACGTTGCCGTTCTGCATTTGATCTAGCACATACCATTTTCCACCCTCGTCCATGACCCAGCCACGGTATCGCATCGTCCGCTCGTAGAGTCCCGTCCGCTGCACGGGAGGAGGCCCGGGAACTTCGACAAAACTCCCGACCCAGAGATTCTCAATCGGCTTACTTTTGTTCCACTTCTTTCCCGAACCAAAAAGTCTCCAGCGCTTCTCATCGGTGGCAAAAAAGTAGGAGTGATAGGTATCGTATTTTTCCCCCGGCTCAACGCGCAGAGCCAGCGCCTGACGTTGCCCCTGTCGACCTAAGAGAGGTTCCCAGTCGCGAATTTTCACCCCGGTGCCTTCGTGATCAAACCCACCGAAGCTCGCATCGGGATTTCCGATCGCGATGAGATGAGACAACTGCTCAACCGGCGGTTCCGGCTTCCCTCTACCGAATGACCACAGCGAAAAATTGAATCCAGAGTTCACCGTTCCATCGGCTTTCCAGGTCGGCCCATAGTAGCCAAAAGGTGTCGTGATCGGACTGTAGAAAGCGAGATCACCCGGGACCGCATCCATCTCCATAATCCAGAGACGCACCTTGTCTGGACCTCGGGAACTCAAGAATTTCGTATGCGCTGCAGCCGGACGCCAGCGCTTGCGAATGACGGCAGCACCTTCTACCGCTGGACCTGACAAACGCACCGCTTCGACCTTGCCTCCGGAATCTTCGCCTCGCAGGCGAATCGAAACCGGGCCGGCTTCGCTCACCTCGAACTCCGTTGCCTGCCCTGACAAGCGCTTCGGCGGAGCATCACCAACCACCAGAGAAAAACGCCCTCCACTTGCCTCCAAAGCTGCTTCAAATTTACCAGCCCCGGCAAACAAGACACCCCACTCGGCCTCTTCCCCCTCATCCCAACCTTCGATGTGAGCGAATTGATTCCCGCCATTGAGATCGCGAAAGTCTTCGCCGGATGCTGATCCCGCCGCTTTCAGACCGGGCTGAGGATAAAATGCTTCGTTCGGCGTCAGCAAGAGAACGCCGTCTTTCGATTGCTGAACGAGATACGATTCTTCCAAATTCGTTTTCGACGAAACAAACTTCGGTGATTCCCCAATCTGTCCTTCACCGAAAGACAAGAGCGGAGTGAAAAGGAAAAGAAGAGCGAATCGAAATCTCATGCCCGAAGTTCACGACAGGAATCGAAGAGTGACAAGCTCAATGTCTATCATGTTCGATCAGGATCGGCTCGTGGGGATTCCAGCGGGTCGACGATCAGGCTGTTGAGCCGATATCGTGGTTGTGGTGCCTACTCCGATGAGGAAAGGCAGGAGCGAGGTTTGGATTTTCATGATGTTCCGATTTGGATTCAGGTTCTTAGTTTCCAGCGTGGCCGATTTTTCCAAGCCGGCTTTCTCTTTCGGCGACACCATCCCCCCCAGTCATGAATGAACTCCCCATGTCACGATGACAGTTCCGTCATTTTTCGCGACAGATGTATATGACGAAACCGCCACGAGGGCGGTTTACGTGTTAGCCCGGAACAAAATCCGGAACAAAAGCTCCCTCACCAGATCTTTAGGGATAGAAAAGCAAAGAGGCGGGACTAGGTGTTCGCCGCTTCGACTTTCTTGGGATGCTTGAGCAGTGTGAGAACCTCGCGGGAAGTCAGCTGGTTGACTTCTGCTTCGTCCATACCAAGGGCTACGAGACGACGGCGCTGTTCGAGGCGACGTCGATTTCTCGCTGCGCCGCTCTTGCGTGGCCGTGTCATATTCGTCTTTTGGGTCTTTCTGCGTTTGCGCATGATATTTCCTAGGATGAGTTGAAAGTGCCCTCCGATTCGGGAGGGCGGTATCGATAGGCTGGATCGGCCCTGCGGTCAACCGGATTTCACGCGATTCCGGGGATTCAAAAATCGACCGATCCCGAGGGTTTAGGCAGCCTTCGAGGACATGAACGTTCCCATTCGAACAATCGCCCTGCTTGTTTTTCTCCCTCTCTGCTCCGCCGTTGCGGAAACCACGCCGAAGTTGGTTTCGGTACAAAGAATCTGGGACAAGGCTACGCACAACGCATTCACTGACCTGCTTTTTCACAAGGGTAAATGGCTTTGCGTCTTTCGCGAGGGCAGCAAACACGTTTCTCCCGACGGATCGCTCCGGGTCATCACTTCGGAAGATGGGGAAAACTGGGAATCTCTCGCACTGGTGACTCATTCGATTGAAGATCTTCGCGACGCCAAAATCTCCGTGGCACCCGACGGCAAACTGATGCTGAACGGGGCCGGGATGCAGGCGGAAAAGCCGATTCGCTATCACTCTTTTTCCTGGTTCTCCGAAGACGACGGAAAAACCTGGAGCGAGGAAAACCCGATAGGCGATCCCGGATTTTGGCTCTGGCGAGCGCAATGGCACAACGGTAAAGCCTACTCGATGGGATACCGGACGGACCGGGATCGGGATCAGCGCATCGTCCGTTTTTACCAAAGTGATAACGGCAAAAACTACGAAGCACTCATCGACACCGTCAATCTCCCCCACGGTGCGGGCGAAGACAGTATACTCTTCAACAAGGATGGCTCAGCGTTATGCCTGTTCCGATACGAAACCGGAAACAAGCTTGCCTATCTTGGAAAGTCGAAAGCCCCCTACGACCAGTGGACCTGGAAGCAGATGAACGAACGAATCGGCGGACCGAATATGATTCGCCTGCCCGATGGTCGCATTCTTGCGGTGACGCGACTATTGAAAGGAGGCACACGAACTTCGCTCTCGTGGGTCGATCCGCAAAAGGCAACGCTGACCGAGTGTCTCAAGCTGCCGAGCGGTGGTGACACGAGCTATCCCGGCCTCGTCTGGAAAGACGATATACTGTGGATCAGCTACTACTCCTCGCACGAGGAGAAGACCTGCATCTACCTAGCGAAGGTGCGATTTGAGTAAGGGGCGGATCTACTGATCCTTCACCTCGACGTCGATTATGTCATCGTCCTCTTGTTTCTTCTTTCGGCCGAAAATCGAGCCGATATCGACGCCGAAGTAGGCGAGGCAACTGATGAGAATGGCAGCAGCTGCCGCCTCATCCAGGTTTCCGATGATCGGAATATTATCAGGGATTTCGAAAAGGGCTCCGAAGCCTGGGTTCAACAAAAAGATAGCGGAGAATAATCCCAGAACTCCAACGATGACGGTGGTCAGCGGATTTTTCTTCTCCTCCATTTCACCACTGGAGGCGCCTGCTTGATAAGTTTCTTCTTTTTCCATGTTTTGAGCCTCCGGGATATAGGGCAAGGGGACGACTACAAACA
>ERZ1047472.3484-NODE-3484-length-10335-cov-4.378988_pt1 | contig 10335 bp, 9 predicted proteins | sample MGYA00383095_ERZ1047472 | MGnify/ENA primary metagenome ERZ1047472 (study PRJEB29581, sample SAMEA5548365) | metagenome | biome: marine; feature: coastal; material: water | depth 1 m | study: Short-term variability in the microbial, nano- and picoplankton...
TTTAGTCAAGCCTGCAATTTATTATAATGCTCTACGCGAGCCCACAGTGTATCAACTTGCCAGCATGTTGCCTGATGAAGCGATAGTGATGGAAGATCCACAAGGAAAGCGCTGGGCGCCACAAAATGCAGATAAGAAATTTTTAGGTGAAGTGCGTTTATTAGATGCGTTGATCAATTCACGTAATTTGCCTGCTGTACAAGTCGCGTTAGATACTGGTATTGAAAATGTAGTAGATACCCTAGCGGCATTAGGCATCGATGAACCTGTCCCCGCGTTACCGGCTATTTCATTAGGGGCAGTCAATTTATCGGCATTACAAGTCAATCAAATGTATCAAACGCTCGCTAATGATGGCTTATATAGACCCTTACACGCGGTGAGCGCGGTGTTATCACCTGACAATGTGTTGTTATGGATGCACAGTGATTACAGTGAGCAGCGCATTGATGAGCGCGTGGCGTATTTATTAAATTATGCATTGCATAAAGTCACCAAAGAAGGCACAGCAAAGCAACTAGGCGCACGTTTTAGTGGGATTAATTTAGCGGGTAAAACCGGTACGACAAATGATTATCGTGATAGTTGGTTTGTAGGGTTTGACCGGAATTTACTCGCGAGTATTTGGGTGGGGGATGATAATAATGCTAAAACAGGTCTTAGTGGCAGTAGCGGTGCGATGCAAGTCTATATGGATTTCCAGGCTCAAATGGAACCAAAGTCATTATCTCGACGTTTCCCTTCAGGTTTAGAAATCGCTCATTTTAATGCTAAGACGGGGGCGCAAATGTTAGCTGGTTGCCCTGGGAGTATATCATTACCGGCTATTTCATCAGGTTTGAATGAAAAAGTAATGAGTTGCAATGGGGCGGTGGTGCAAAAGCCTAAGCCCGTCAAACCGAAGAAAAGATCGTGGTGGGAGCGACTCTTAGGGACCCTTTGATAAAGCGGCTTTTTTTGTGTTTATTACTGGGTCATGTTTATGGTTTGGGTTCGCGTCGTTTAGGTGTGAGCAGATCACTTGAACGTTCTCGAGGACTCAGCTTTTGCAAGCGTTTTTGAATAAACGGATCAATATCCCCTTTCTGCTGACACACTACAGCTTGTAACGTAAATGCACTGATAGTGGCCAATACTTGGTTGATCCCCTTAGCACAATCCACATCAATCTTAGCATCATGTATTAGTTTAGTATCCTGCATCCGCGCACTTAATGGCACCGTTCCTTTAAATAACCGAGGACTTATTTGTTCTTTGGCATAGGCATTGGCTTGTGCTTGGCTTAGCGCATTGAGTTCTATCCCTGATCGTTGATTAAAATATTGAGTTATCGCTTGTCTTTGATCACGCTGAAACGCTATTTTAGCCTGCGCTTTTATCATGTCTGTTTGTGCAGACTCATCTTTCATCAAAGCGACCTCGGGCATATCTATGGGGGTTAGCACGTCTACAACTGAGTCCTCTCCAGCGACATTTGATATTGATGTGTCATTTTTGATGGTCTCTGGTAACAGCTGAGAAGATTCAATTTTCAATGGTTCCTTGAATGCCTCTCGTGGTAGTTCAGGTGAAGGGCTCGGCTTTGGCGCTAGAGGTATAATGAGCCTGGCATTGAGTATCGGTGGTGCGGTGAGTCGAGGGGTGTCTGGCGGATTTGAAAATGTACTCAGGACTATCAATAGCCCACTATGCAGCAAGATAGAAAGGATGAACCACGCCCACATATTCGTGCGGCGAACCATAGTGCTTGACCGTTTATGTGCATCAGGTATTGATATGTCATGGTGAATTATCATCGTCATGAGGAGTAAGAGAGTGCGTTTATCAATTAGTTCATATTCGGTTGGATCATAGCAAATAAATGCACTTTTTAGATGCACTTATTAAGTGCATTTTGAACTATTTTGAGAGATATGAGTGCATTAAGAATGTGGAAACCAAACGCCAGTTTAATTTAAATCATTGTTTTTATTGATAAAAATAATTTTGGCATAATGTTTGTAATAGGATGTATGAATAATAATTTTTACATTTAGGAGCAACACATGAAACTGATCACTGCGATTATCAAGCCATTTAAATTGGATGATGTGCGTGAAGCTATCTCCGATATTGGTATTGATGGACTTACCGTCACTGAAGTAAAAGGATTTGGTCGTCAAAAAGGTCATACCGAATTATATCGTGGCGCAGAATATCAAGTCGATTTCTTACCCAAAGTAAAACTAGAGATCGCGGTCAATGATGACCAAGTTGATCGATTAGTTGAAGTCATTACTGAAAATGCCCGTACTGGCAAAATCGGTGACGGAAAAGTATTTGTCTATAACCTTGAGCAAGCTGTACGTATTCGTACTGGTGAAGCTGATAGTGAAGCGTTGTAAGGAGAACTAACATGGAAACAACATTTGAATTAAGTTACGCACTCGATACATTTTATTTCTTAATCTGCGGTGCATTTGTAATGTGGATGGCAGCTGGTTTTGCTATGTTAGAAGCCGGACTCGTCCGTTCTAAAAACACGACTGAAATCTTAACTAAAAATATCGCGCTTTATGCGATAGCTTCAATTATGTATATGATTTGTGGTTATTACATCATGTATGGCGGAGCAGGTATCTTCTTAGACGGTATCATGGGTGACGGCGCAACCGGTGTGGCCGAAGATGCAGCGACTTATGCACCATCAGCTGATTTCTTCTTCCAAGTGGTTTTCGTAGCAACAGCGATGTCAATCGTATCTGGTGCGGTTGCTGAGCGTATGAAGTTATGGGCTTTCTTAGCTTTTACCGTTGTGATGACAGGCTTCATTTACCCAATGGAAGGTTCTTGGACTTGGAACGGCGCGTCTGTATTTGGCATGTATACGTTAGGTGATTTAGGTTTCTCTGATTTCGCAGGTTCAGGTATCGTTCACATGGCCGGTGCGTCAGCTGCATTAGCAGGTGTATTAGTACTAGGCGCACGTAAAGGTAAATACACTAAGGACGGTAAAATCAATGCAATCCCAGGTTGTAACTTACCATTAGCGACATTAGGTACATTTATTCTATGGATGGGTTGGTTTGGATTCAATGGTGGTTCAGTATTAGCTACTGCGACAGTTGAGAGTGCAAATGCAGTAGCCGTTGTCTTTATGAATACTAATATGGCAGCAGCCGGTGGTGGCGTAGCAGCATTGTTACTAGCTCGTGTTCTTTTTGGTAAAGCGGACTTAACTATGGCATTAAACGGTGCATTAGCGGGGCTAGTTGCAATCACTGCTGAACCGTCAACGCCGACACCATTACAAGCGACTATCTTCGGTGCTATAGGTGGTGTGTTAGTGGTATTCAGTATCTTATCACTTGATAAGATGAAAATTGATGATCCTGTTGGTGCTATCTCTGTTCACGGTGTCGTGGGTCTATTAGGTCTATTATTAGTACCAATCACTAATGACGGTTCTTCTTTCTCTGGTCAAATCATCGGTGCATTAACTATCTTTGTATGGGTATTTGCAACGAGCATGGTGGTATGGTTAGCGTTAAAAGCAACTATGGGTATCCGAGTTAGTGAACAAGAAGAATATGAAGGTGTGGATGTAAGTGAGTGTGGCTTAGAAGCTTATCCTGACTTTACTACGTCAAAATAAGTATTCAAATATTATAATAAGAACGTAAAAATAACTATCTAATGTGTGTATTAGCCCTTCTTCGGAAGGGCTTTTTTATTGTATGTTATAGATTACGGGTATGTGCTAACGTTCTGATTTTTTTATGCACTCGTTTGGTCATAAACCAAACAATCCCAATTATCACTGGGACAGTAATACCCATGATCATCGGTTTATTAATTGCAAAACCAGCATTGTATATCGCATCCGTTAAATATTTAATGAGCCCAACAGTATAATAACTAATAGCAGCAACGGATAAACCTTCTACCGTATGTTGTAAGGCCAGTTGTAAACGTGAACGACGCTCAAGAGAACTGAGTAGTTGCTGATTTTGACTTTGAATACTCAGTTCCACCCGGGTTCTAAGCATATCTGAGGCGCGATTAACTCTTTTAGATAGGTTTTCAAGTCGATCTTGCGCATTGCTACAAGAATTAACTGCCGGCGTTAGTCTACGTGTTAAAAACTCTTTGATAGTTAAGTGTCCAGAGACTTCATCTTCTTTCAATTCATTTATTCTAGCCATCATGACACCATGATAGGCAAGTGATGCATTAAACCTAAAAGTTGTTTTGGCTCTAATAGCTTCAATAGTAGCTGCTAAATCCGTAAGTGCTTTAAGTAAATCGTCATCATGTGACGCTGAGCCATTTGCTAACTGGTCAGTAATGTCGGCTAATGCGTGATCCATTGAGGCAAGCTCAGGCGTTAACGCGCGAGCTTCCATAAACCCTAACATGGCCATTAGCCGATATGTTTCAATCTCGATAATACGTTGGACCATTCTACCCATTTGACCTTTCGACATATGGTGATTAAAAATTAAAAATCGTCCAAAGTTATCATCATGAGTATGAAAACTTGTCCATACTTGTGCTGCGCCATGCTGGGGTAAACTGCCAACCATTAATTTATGGTCAAAGACAGGCTTGAGCTTCTGGGGTTTAGGGAATGAGGTCACTTTGTTAAAGTTAACCTGCATGTGAAATGCTGCAATAGTTTTGCCAGGAAAATCAGCAAACCAACGTTGGGGTAATCGGTGTAAAGCGGTCTTGGCGAAAGGTTCAGATGCTGAGGTATTAATGGCTGTATCAGTAATCGTGAGCGTCGAAAACTCTAAATGGTTTTCATATCGAATTATAAAGTCTTTACCTTGATAAACTTGACAAGAGCCTTCGATTCTTTCTACATCGATATCTAGCTGTTTAAGTAAGGATAATAAATGTTGTCGTTGTTGTTTTTTTTCTTTTTCATTAGTTAATAATGCCACATGCGATATATGGGCATCTGACGAGATTATTTTAAAGGGTCTGGAGTGTAATTCGGCATAAATATTATGCCGATGTTCATGCCATTCAAAACCGTATTCAATGTGAGTCAAAGACATAATCATTTTCTACTAATAGCCAAAAATTCAGTCTAAACATAACTCATTTAATGATACATCATGCTTTGGTAGGGAATATTTATATACTTAATGACGGGATGATTAATGACACCTAATGCCAGTAAATGTATCGATATTAATTTACTAAGCAATTATAGATAATGAGTCTTTTAAATTGCTAAAATTGACTTCTGGTAAACATTCAAATCCAGGCTTATTAAATAGAAAGCCTTGCATTAATTCAATGCCAGCATCCTGCAACCAAATCATTTCATTAATAGTCTCTACTCCTTCGGCTAATGGTGTGAGATTCAAATCGTTAAATAAATTTAAGCAATGTGTAATGATAGCTTGCTTACGTTTATTCGAATCGACATTTCGAATGAGTTCCATATCTAATTTAACGATATTAGGTTGCAATTGAGTGAGTAAGTTAAGACCAGAATATCCTGAACCAAAGTCGTCAAATGCCGTTAGAAAGCCTCTATGGTTGTAATGTTCAATAATATCTTGGACAAAAAGAGGATCATCGATGTGTTCTATCTCTGAAAACTCAAACATGATTCTGTCTAAGGGAAAATTATATTCTTTGGCTGCTTCTATAGTTGCTCGTATGCAAACTTCGGGTTTATAAATTGATTTAGGAAGGAAATTGATGCTTAACACGGATTTGAGACCTAATTTTGCTGCTAAACGAATCGCTTTTTTACGGCAAAGTTGATCAAACTGATAACGATTATCATCGTTTACTCTAGAAATAATTGAGAAAGCAGATTCATTATTTAACCCACGCACTAAGGCTTCGTAACCAAATATCTGACTAGTCTTAGAGTTGACTATTGGTTGAAAGGCCATGGTAAAATCAAAACCAAGCTTTTTTCTATTAACGCAGTTACGACATGATGAATGTGTCTGATTATTAAGGTTTGTCATTATAAAATCATCCTTGATGTATAAATCTAAAAATATTCACTTCAAGAGATAAATAGTGATACTTAATAATTGAATCATTTTGCGATTCAGTCACTTTACATAATCAATCCTTGTTAGGGTTAATATAGTCGATATTAAATTTTTTGCATATAACATTTTACTCATTAAATGAGTCGTTCATTATATCTATGTCAGGAAGATGCTCTATGATTGCAAGATACGTGCAGGATTGCCTGCAATCACTACATTACTCTGGAAACTCTTAGTCACAACGCTCCCAGCACCGACAACAACGTTATCACCTAATGTTACGCCTGGGTTTATCACTGCATTACCGCCTATCCAACAGTTATGACCTATACTAATAGGCTTAGCAAATTCAATGCCCTTTTTTCGAGCTACCGGGTCTAGAGGGTGTGTAGCTGTATAAATTTGCACATTCGGTGCGAGCATACAATCATCACCTATCGTTACGGCTGCACAGTCCAAAATAACACATCCAAAATTAGCATAAAAATTTTCACCTACATGAATGTTATAGCCATAATCACATTTAAATGTAGATTCGATATAAAGACGCTTTCCTGTTTGTCCAAAGAGGTCTTTTAATACATTTGCACGCTGTTTAACTTGGTCTTGTGGCATGGCATTGAGGATATCAAGTATTTTTCTGGCTGCAAACCGTTCCTTAACTAGTGTTTTATCACTCGCAAAATACTCAAGGCCTTGGATCATTTTTTGTTTTTCGGTTAATGTACTCATAAATGCCTTATTAATTGTTGTTCATAAGAGAAGATAGATGTCAGATAACCCGATAGCACCGATGACTCAAAAAAATAATCCATTGCATGGATTGACGTTGCAGACGATTTTGACCAAGTTAGTGGAGCATTACGGTTGGTCTGATTTAGCGCTAATGATTAATATTAATTGCTTCAAAAACGATCCATCGATTAAATCGTCTTTGAAGTTTTTGCGTAAAACCGAATGGGCACGAACTAAGGTTGAAGCACTTTATCTTGATACGTTTTAAAACGTATCTGTAAGTACTCCTTCTCTTAAATATAACCTAATTCAAGGTATATTATATCAATACTTTAAAGGGAACTGTCATGTTGGTACAAACAAGAACAAAAATAAAGTCAAACATATCAATAATCGACACTAGTGCAAAACTGAAATGTACTTTGGGATCATTGCTACTGCTCTCCTTAACATTGGTCACGCCTTTAGCCAGTGCTTATGACCGTGTGACAGGTAAAGCGTTTGCGAGTCGCTCAGAAGTCATTGCTCAGCATGGTATTGCGGCTACAAGTCAACCTTTAGCCACCCAAGTCGCTTTAGATATTCTTAAAAATGGTGGCAACGCAGTAGATGCGGCCATTGCCGCCAATGCAATGCTGGGGCTTGTTGAGCCAACTGGCTGTGGTATTGGAGGGGATATCTATGCCATCATTTGGGACGCCGAAACAAAAACACTCCATGGCCTGAATGGTTCTGGTCGCTCTCCGCAAAGCCTGACGTTAGATTATTTTAAACAGCAAGGGATCACTGAAATTCCTAAGTTTGGTGCATTGCCTGTCTCTGTTCCAGGGACAGTAGATGGTTGGTTTGAGATGCATGAAAAATTCGGTTCCACACCAATGACTGACATTTTAGCCCCTGCCATCCAATATGCTCGCGAGGGATTTCCTGTTTCTGAATTGATTAGTTATTATTTACATCGCTCAGTGGCACGTATTGGTCAATACGAAGGTTTTAAAGAGACGTATATGCCGGATGGTGAGATGCCTGATACGGGAGATATTTTTAAAAATCCTGCACTTGCTGAAACTTATGAAAAGATTGCCAAAGGTGGACGTGATGCGTTTTATAAAGGTGATATTGCGCGTACGATTGACGCTTACATAAAAGCTCAGGGTGGATTCTTATCTTATGCTGATTTAGCCAGTCACACTTCGACATGGGTGGAGCCTGTCTCTACTAATTACCGAGGTTATGACGTTTGGGAACTTCCCCCTAATGGGCAAGGTATTGCTGCACTTCAAATCCTCAATATTATGGAGCATTATGATGTTAAAAGTATGGGGTTTGGTTCGCCAGAATATGTGCATACATTTGTTGAGGCGAAAAAATTAGCCTTTGCAGACCGTGCAAAATTTTATTCTGATATGGATTTTAACGATATACCCGTTGAGCGATTGATTTCAAAACAATATGCAGCAGAACGTCAACGCACTATTGACCCTAACCGAGCGGCCAAGCGTGTGGATGCAGGAATCAATGAAGGCGATACTATTTACCTGACAGTCGCAGACAACGATGGCAATATGGTATCGCTTATTCAAAGTAATTTCCGTGGCATGGGTTCGGGAATGACGCCGACAGGATTGGGCTTTGTGCTACAAAATCGTGGTGAGTTATTTGCCTTAGATCCTGAGCATTTTAATGTTTATGCGCCGAATAAACGCCCGTTCCAGACCATTATTCCGGCCTTTGTGACCAAAAATAATGTGCCATATTTAAGTTTTGGAGTCATGGGCGGTGGTGCTCAACCACAAATGCATGCTCAAGTGATTATGAACATGATTGATTTTGGTATGAACACCCAAGAAGCAGGTGATGCGCCGCGTATACTTCATAGTGGCTCATCTCAGCCAACGGGGTCTGAAATGACCGATGGCGGCTATGTTTCACTTGAGTCGGGCTTTGCGGTAGAAACTCGAAGAGCGTTGTTAAAAAAAGGTCATGTTTTGCGCGATGTATCTGGTGCATTTGGCGGATATCAAGCGATACGCTATGATGCCAATAATAAAGTGTATTTTGGCGCGTCAGAAAGCCGAAAAGACGGTCACGCCGCAGGATATTAGTCGCTAACTAGTTGAGTTGATAATAGTATGAGCCAACCACAAAAGGGGATCTGTGCAGAGCCAAATTTGCATGCACAGTTTTTACAATACAACATTATCGATGAAGATGAACAAGCGGTCCGAGCAAAATTAGCTCGGGTACTGGATATCTTTGATAATTTTGATAATGAGCACTATGAGGCGATGGTTTCTGGTGTTGTTTGTATTGGCAGTGATTATTTTTCCGAACTTTACCCTGGGTTGCGTCCGTTGGAACTAAGCCCATTTCCTGATATGCAGTGTGATGATCGTGTTGCACCTTCAAACACTTCCGATTTATTAATTCAAATCCGCGCCGATAGATTAGACATTGTGCATGCCATTAGTATGCAAGTACATGATTTATTACGTTTGCATGTAGAGTTAGTTGAAGATATAAAATGCTTTAGATATCTTGATGGGCGTGACCTGACTGGCTTTATTGATGCTGATGATAATCCCCGTGGTGTAGATAAAAAGTCAATTGCCTTAATTGGTGATGAAGATCCAGATTTTATTGGTGGCTCTTATGTACATACGCAAAGATATTTACATGATATGCAGCGCTGGCAGTTATTGTCGGAACGTCATCAAGAGAAAATTATGGGTCGCACTCGTGAGCATCATTTGGTGAGCGTGGAGGCGAACGCTAATTCTCATTATATCCGCTCCCGAGTCACAGATTTATCCGATATTAACGGTAAACAATGCCTACTTCGACAGTCAATGCCATATGCGAATATGCGCGAACAAGGACTATTTTTTGTCAGTCATTGCCATTCTTCTCAGCCATTTAAAACCATGCTTCATAGTATGATTTTTGGGACACAAGCAGATGAATATGATGCTTTTTTGGATTACACCAACGCGCTAACTGGCGGAGCATATTTTGCCCCTTCGCTTGATTTCATCAAATTAAGAGGGCAGTCTTAAGCGCCTAATAATAAGGCGCTCGTTACTCTAAAGTCGTTTTACGAAAGATGTGCCACTTGTGCAAATACTTTATCCGCAGCAGCGAGAGTCGCTTCAATAATTTCCATAGTGTGTGCTTTTGATACAAATCCTGCTTCATAAGAAGCGGGGGCCAAATAAACGCCTTCAGCTAACATGCCATGATAAAAGGCGTTAAACTGTTCCGTATTACAATTAATGGCTTGTTGGTAGTTAGTGACTTTCTCCACATCAGTAAAGAATATGCCAAACATGCTCCCAGCGACGTTATAGGTCATAGGAATGCCATGTTTGTGTGCCAAGGCAGTCATCCCTTCAGCAAGCGCTTGGGTATTTTCAAATATACTCGTATATAAATCAGGTGCTTCAAGTTGTTCCATTGCGGCTAGACCTGCGGCCATTGCAATAGGGTTACCAGAAAGTGTACCCGCCTGATAAATAGGTCCTGTTGGTGCGATATGGGTAATGATCTTTTTACTACCACCGAAACAACCAACAGGCATACCGCCACCAATGAC
>ERZ1047472.3486-NODE-3486-length-10332-cov-3.710032_pt1 | contig 10332 bp, 10 predicted proteins | sample MGYA00383095_ERZ1047472 | MGnify/ENA primary metagenome ERZ1047472 (study PRJEB29581, sample SAMEA5548365) | metagenome | biome: marine; feature: coastal; material: water | depth 1 m | study: Short-term variability in the microbial, nano- and picoplankton...
AGCATCAGGTAAGGGCGGCGTGGGCAAAAGCACCGTCGCGGCGAATCTTGCAGTGGGTTTGGCACAATTGGGCTACAAAGTGGGGCTGTGTGATGCGGACATCCACGGACCGAGTGTTCCAACCATGTTTGACGTGACGGACGCGAAGCCTGTGCCAATCGAGATGGGTGAACGCACGCTTATTCAGCCCATAGAACAATACGGAGTCAAAGTATTGTCGATTGGATTTTTTGCTGATCCGGATCAAGCCATCGTGTGGCGTGGTCCCATGGCGAGTCGGGCTTTGGGACAACTCTTTACTGATGCTCACTGGGGTGAATTGGACTTTATGATCATTGATTTACCGCCCGGAACAGGAGATATTCACCTTTCTCTGGTCAAAGATGTACCGCTCACGGGAGCAGTGGTCGTGAGCACACCACAAGAAGTAGCCCTGGCCGATGCGCGCAAGGGTGTGGGAATGTTTCGCTTGGAAACCATCAATGTTCCGGTGTTGGGATTGATTGAAAACATGGCTTATTTCACCCCGCCGGATATGCCGGAGAAGCGCTACGATATTTTCGGTCGAGATGGCGCGAAGCGCCTTGCAGAATCATTGGAAACACCGTTTTTAGGCGAATTACCCTTGGTGCAATCCATCCGTGAGGCAGGTGACGCGGGCCGACCAGCCATGCTTCAAGGTGATTCTCCAGCTGCTGCAGCTTTCCGCTCAGTGTTGGCTAACTTGCTCGAGGTATTGGGGAAGAAAACGAAATAATGCCAGAATCAAAGGACATAACCACGAGAGTAGAGGGTGCGCTGCAAACGCTGCGACCATATTTGGAGGCGGATGGTGGCGACATCAGCTTGGTCGAAGTGACTGACGAACTGCACGTTCGCGTGGAACTCCATGGAGCTTGTGCGGACTGTCAAATGATTCATATGACCATGAAAGGAGGTGTGGAGCAGGCGATTCGTCAAGCTGCGCCCGAGGTTGTCAAGGTTGAAGCCATCAATTGGCCCGAATAATCAATCTGCAACCCTTTGTATTTTTCAGAACAACAGGACCATCATCGTTGTTCCTTCTTTAATTTTGTCGTCGTTTACTATTCGGCTTCTCATACACAGAATTTGATTTCAGCATGATTCAAACCGACATCCTTATCATTGGAGCTGGTCCTTGCGGTTTATTTACAGTTTTTGAAGCTGGCTTGCTCAAGCTGCGCTGTCACTTGATTGATGCCTTGCCCCAAGCAGGTGGACAATGCAGTGAAATTTATCCGAAGAAGCCGATTTATGACATCCCGGCTTATCCTTCGATTCTCGCCGGGGACTTGGTGGATAAATTGATGGAACAAGCTGCACCCTTTGAGCCTGGATTTACATTGGGCGAACGCGCTGAGGAAATTGAAAAAGATGAAGAGGGTCAATTCATATTGACGACCAATCGCGGAACGAAGCACCGTGCTCCCATCATTGCTATTGCAGGTGGTTTGGGATGCTTTGAGCCGCGCAAACCGCCGGTTCAAGACCTCGTCAACTTTGAAGATCGAGGAGTGGAGTATATCATCAAAGATCCCGAATTCTACCGAGACAAGAAAGTGGTCATTTCCGGTGGAGGAGACTCCGCCTTGGATTGGGCGATTTTCCTAGCCGAAGGAGTGGCCAAGGAAGTCACGCTGGTGCATAGACGCACTGAATTCCGAGGGCATTTGGACAGTGTTCAAAAAGTCATGGATCACGCAGCAGAAGGCCGCATTCGATTGATGACAAATGCCGAGGTGGTGGAAGTCCAAGGGGATTCAAATTTGCAGTCCGTTGTTGTCAAGACCAAGGAGGATGGGATGCATACCTTGGATACGGATCACTGGGTTCCATTGTTTGGCTTGAGCCCCAAATTGGGTCCCATTGCAGACTGGAATCTCAACATTACCAAAAATGCTGTAGAGGTGGACACCTTCGATTACAGCACCAATGTTCCGGGTGTCTACGCCATTGGTGACATCAATACCTACCCGGGTAAATTGAAACTGATTCTTTGTGGTTTCCACGAAGCTACCCTCATGGTGCAGAGTGCCTTCAAGAGGATTTATCCGGACAAAAATTTGGTTTTGAAGTACACCACCGTCAACGGTGTCAATGGTTTTTAATTTCCCGTTCTAGATTCTTTGTACCATGGAAAACACCATCCGCATACAAGTGCAAGACCGTGAAGGTCAACTGCACGACCTCGACGGCCCAACAGATATGGGTATGAATATGATGGAGTTGTGTCGCAGTGCTGAATTGCCTGTCGAAGGCACGTGTGGAGGCATGGCGATGTGCGCGAGTTGTCACATGTACGTCGAGAGCGACCACGCGATTCCTCCAAAATCGGATGATGAAGAGGATATGCTGGATGAGGCGTTCTTCGTCGAAGACAACAGCCGCTTAGGTTGCCAAATTCATTTGTCCAATGATTTGGACGGTCTCAAAGTGAAACTGGCTCCGGTCGGAAATTGAATCTACGTTCGGCTACTGGAGCTTGGGCAGCCTCGCGCTAGCAGGATTCCCGTTCTCCAACCATTGGTGCACCACCGGAGATTTACTGATGGCTTCTAAGCTTTCCATGTGCCGCAGGCCGTGAGCGTCTGAACAGATCATGCGTGCCGTGTTGTTTTCGACCAGCTGTCGCGCGACGCGGTACATTTCGGGGCCGTATGCGCCTGCAAGGGAAGCTGCGTTCACTGTGATCCAAATACCTCGCTCAGCCAACGATTGAATTTCGTTCGGAGATTGATGCCAATAGGGATAACGCTCTGCATGAGCCAGAACACCCGTGTATCCGGCCATTTGCAATTCAAACAGTGCATGTTCGTGATTCATTGGGGGCTCATGGAACCCGAATTCAAACAAAACACACTTCACTTCCCGGCCATTTTCATCCTTCCCCGGAAACCACAGCAAATCCTTCGCTGCAATGCAGTGCTCAAAATGGTCGTCTAAAAAGTATTCTGCAGCTAGATGCAATTTAAATTTTGGCCACTTCTTCGCAACTGCTTCTTGCAGTTTTTGAAAAGGGTCACGCAAAGTATGGATTGAATTGGGGTAGATATCAGAATGGATGTGCGGCGTGATAACTGATTGGCGGTACCCCATGGCCACGAGTCGGTCGATCATCGCTAAGGATTGTTCAATCGATTCTGAACCATCGTCGACCCCTGGCACCATGTGCGAGTGGACATCGGTTACCAGGTGTTCGCCGATGCGTAGCGCAGGTGCGCTAAAATCTGGTGTTTCCGCGCGTTTGGATTTTGGTCGGAACCGGTCGATCCAACTCATTCCTCTCCTCGGTTGTTGTACATTGTTTGGTAGTACTGTTGGTACTGTCCCGAGGTCACGGAATCGAGCCAATCTCCATTGTTCAAGTACCAATCCACCGTTGCCGCGAGTCCTTTTTCGAAAGTGATGGACGGCTTCCAGCCAAGCTCGTCTTCAATGCGCGTTGCATCGATGGCATACCGCATGTCGTGTCCAGCGCGATCTTTTACATACTCAATCAAGCTTTTGGAGCTTCCTTCTGAACGGCCCAGAGCAGCATCCACGAGCCGGATGAGTTCGTGAACCAAGTCGATGTTGCGCCATTCGTTCAATCCGCCGATGTTATAGGTTCTGCCAAACGCACCGTTGTGGAGAATCACATCGATTGCTGCTGCGTGGTCTTCAACCCACAACCAGTCACGCACATTGACGCCAGCACCATAGACCGGTAGGGGGCGTTGGTCACGAATGTTGCGAATCATGAGGGGGATCAGTTTCTCAGGAAACTGAAACGAACCGTAGTTGTTCGAGCAATTGGAGATGACAATGGGCAAGCCGTAGGTGTGATGCCAAGCGCGGACCAAGTGATCGCTCGACGCTTTTGAAGAGCTGTAAGGACTCCTGGGATCGTACGGTGTGTCTTCTGTAAACAGTCCTTCATCGCCCAACGAGCCATACACTTCGTCGGTTGAAATATGGTAAAAACACTTGCCTTCCATGTCGCCATCCCAAGCATTTTTGGCTGCATGAAGAAGCGTCGCTGTCCCAATAATATTGGTTTCGAGGAATGCCATTGGATTCGTGATGCTCCGGTCAACATGGCTTTCTGCTGCGAGGTGGACCACCGCATCAAACTGGTGTTCGGCAAATAAAGCCTCGATCAGAGCTCGATCTTGGATGTCGCCTTTTACAAATGCGTAGCGCGCATTGTGTTCGAGGTCCCTCAGGTTCTCGAGGTTGCCGGCATAAGTGAGCAAGTCGAGATTCACAATTTTCGCATCGGAGTGATTGTTCAGCAGCGTACGAATCACATGGGAGCCAATGAACCCGGCACCGCCGGTAACTAGAATAGCATGGAAAGAGCGTTTCATAAATTCTGATGTTATAGGCTCCAATAATTCAAACGTTCGATTTGACCGCGAAGCAGTCCTTTTAAGTCAGCGAGGACTCCTTTGTCATCTTTCATCAACGCTTCGAATGCTGCCTCGTCCATTGCGCGATAGGGCTCATGGCTCACCGCGAGCACCACCGCATCGTATTGTCCGACCGCGGGTTTCTCGGTCAGTTCAAATCCGTATTCTTGGGCAACTTCAGATGGACTGGCAAATGGATCGACCACATCAACTTCAATGTTGTAGCTCTTCAATTCGCGGATGACATCCACGACCTTGGTGTTTCGAATGTCCGCGACGTCCTCTTTGAAAGTGAGGCCCATGACCAATATGCGTGAATCCAAGGGGTTCTTATTTTGCTCCAACATCTTTTTGACCACCTGCTTGCCAACGTGGGCTCCCATCGCGTCATTCACGTGACGACCGGAGTTGATGACCCGGGCGTGATACCCCAACTTATCAGACTTCCAAGTCAAGTAATACGGGTCAATTCCGATGCAATGACCGCCAACCAATCCCGGTGAGAACTTCAGGAAATTCCATTTGGTTCCGGCTGCTTCGAGTACTTCGTACGTATTGATTCCGATGCGGTCAAAAATGATACTGAGTTCGTTGATCAGGGCGATGTTGACGTCGCGCTGGGTGTTTTCAATGATTTTGGAGGCTTCGGCTACCTTTATGCTTGACGCACGGTGTGTTCCCGCCTTCACGACTAGATTGTACGTCTGGGCGATGTCTTCAGCACTTTCGGCATCCGATCCGCTGACCACTTTGACGATTGTCTCCACGGTGTTGACCTTATCTCCCGGATTGATTCGTTCAGGGCTGTAGCCCACTTTGAAATCTGCATTGAATTTCAACCCGCTAATTTCTTCGAGCACTGGCACACAATCTTCTTCGGTGCACCCCGGGTATACGGTGGATTCATAAACGACGTAATCGCCGGGCTTCAATGCGCTCGCAACAGTGCGGGACGCGCCGAGAAGAGGCTTTAAGTCGGGGTGATTGGATTGGTTGATGGGGGTCGGGACAGCCACAATATGAAAATGTGCTTTCTTCAATTCTTCGGGGTCGGCCGAGAAAGTAATGTCACAACCCTCGAAATCCTGTGCTTCCAATTCTTCAGAAGGATCAATGTGATTGCGCATCATTTCAACGCGATCTTCGTTGATGTCAAATCCGATGACTTTGATGTGCTTGGCGAATGCCAAGGCGATGGGCAAGCCCACGTAACCGAGGCCTACCACACTCATGACGGCCTCCTTGTCGATTAGTTTTTGGTACATACTCATTTCTAAAAAATCATTTGATTCGTTGCACCATCTCGGTGTTGTTTGAGGCAGTGGTGAGGGTGTATTCTTGTTGGGATTCAGCACAGACTGCATGGCCATTGGCATCAAAATGCAGCCGTTGGCCAAATTCAGACATCCATCCGATGAAACGCGCAGGATTTCCAACGAGCAATGCGTAAGGCGGGACAGCCTTTGTGACAACCGCTCCTGCACCAATGAACGCATAAGCGCCGATGTCATTGCCACAAACGATGGTCGCATTTGCGCCGATGGTGGCGCCTTTGCCCACTTGGGTGGTTGCATACTCGCCGCGTCGAACCACAGCGCTTCGAGGATTGGTCACATTGGTAAATACACAGCTCGGCCCGAGAAATACGTCATCTTCGCAAGTGACACCTTCGTAGATGGAAACGTTGTTTTGCACCTTGACATTCTTCCCGAGGATCACTCCGGGGGAGATCACCACATTTTGACCAATGTTGCATTTTTCACCCAGCACGGCGCCTGGCATGATGTGGCTGAAATGCCAAATCTTGCATCCTTCTCCGATGCGGGCACCATCGTCAATGGCGGCTGTTTCGTGGGCTTGGTAATCCGTTTCCATTCAGATGTCAGTTCTTTCGAAAGTCCGTAAAATCTTTATGCTCGGATTTGTGCAATTCTTCTTTTGTAAGGGTCTTAAAGTACGCATAGGTTCTCTTCAGCCCTTCGGCGCGGTCGACGGTTGGCTCCCATGATAAAACGGCTCGGGCTCGGGTGATGTCCGGTTGCCGTTGTTTGGGGTCATTCTCAGGGAGATCTCGGTACACCACTTTTTGACTTGTCCCCGTCAATGCAATGATTTCTTCCGCGAAATCGCCAATGGTAATTTCATCGGGATTTCCAATGTTGACGGGACGCGTTTCATTCGAGAAATGCAAACGGTAGATGCCTTCAATCAAATCGTCAACATAGCAAAAGCTTCGGGTTTGCGATCCGGTTCCAAAGACGGTGAGATCTTCACCGCGCAGAGCTTGTCCGATAAACGCGGGAAGCACACGGCCGTCATTCAGTCGCATGCGGGGCCCATAGGTATTGAAGATGCGCACGATGCGTGTTTCGACTCCATGGTATCGGTGATAGGCCATCGTGATGGATTCCTGAAACCGCTTCGCCTCGTCATAGACGCCACGTGGTCCAATGGTGTTTACGTGGCCAAAGTACTCTTCGTGTTGGGGGTGTACCTCTGGATCGCCATAGATCTCGCTGGTGGAAGCAATGGTCACCCGGGCATTTTTGTCCTTGGCCAATCCAAGGCAATTGTGGATACCAAGAGAACCCACCTTCAAGGTTTGGATTGGGATTTTGAGGTAATCAATCGGCGATGCCGGCGACGCAAAGTGCAAAATATGATCCAAATCGCCGTCGATGTTGATGAACTCGGTCACATCGTGGTTATGGAAGGTGAAGTGCGGATGATCCATCAACGCAGCGAGGTTGTTCAGATCGCCGGTGATCAGGTTGTCCATGGCCTCAACGCGAAAGCCCTCCGCAATGAATCGTTCGCACAAATGGGAGCCGAGGAATCCTGCGGCGCCGGTGATGAGTACTCTTTCCATGTTAAACAGGGTGGACAGTGGAACGTCCGATGCTCTTGTAGTAAAAATTCAACTCACGCATGCTGTCGATTTCGTAAAGATTCCGTCCGTCAAACACCACGGGATTGTTCAGCCGTTGCTTCACGTCGTTCATGTCTGGATTTCGGAAAACCTGCCATTCGGTGCAAATCAGAAGAGCGTCTGCTCCATCAAGGGCATTCAAATGATTGTCGGCGTATTCGATTTTGTCGCCGATGCGCCTTTTCACATTGTCCATGGCTTCGGGGTCAAAAGCAACGACTTTCGCACCGGCAGCAACCAAGCGGTCTATCATGTACAATGCAGGGGCTTCTCGAATGTCATCGGTTTCTGGTTTAAATGCCAGTCCCCATAGTGCGAAGCGTTTGCCGTGTAAGTCCCCTCCAAAGTAATCCCGAATGGGGTCAAACAGGATCGTCTTTTGATCTTCGTTTGCGCGCATCACACTGGTTAGGATGCCAAATTCGAACTTTGCTTCTTGTCCACTGCGATGCAGGGCCTGAACATCTTTTGGGAAGCAGCTCCCGCCATAGCCGATGCCAGGAAAAAGAAAGCGGGATCCGATGCGTGTATCGGTGCCCATTCCCCGTCGCACCTTGTCGACATCAGCTCCGACAAGCTCGCAGAAGTTGGCGACTTCGTTCATGAATGTAATCTTGGTAGCTAGGAATGAGTTGGCTGCGTACTTTGTCAATTCAGCACTTTTCTCATCCATGAACAGAATGGGATTGCCTTGACGTACAAATGGCTTGTACAATTCGTTCATAAGCTTTTCAGCTCGAGCACTTGAGCATCCGATGACGACACGATCGGGTTTCATAAAGTCATTCACAGCGAATCCTTCACGGAGGAACTCAGGATTGGATACCACGTCAAAATCGACTTGTGCATGCTCAGCAACGGCAGCATGGACTTTTTCTGCGGTGCCCACAGGGACCGTGCTTTTGTCGATGATGACCTTGTAGTCTTTGATGATCTTGCCCAGTTGGCTTGCTACGCCCAAAACGTAGCTGAGGTCGGCGGAACCATCTTCTCCGGGAGGAGTGGGAAGTGCAAGAAATATCAGCGCGGCCTCCTCGATGGCCTCTGTCAAATTCGTGGTAAATGTTAGTCTACCCGCCTTGATGTTTCGTTCGAACAAAACATCCAAGTGGGGTTCATAAATTGGGATTCGCCCCTCTTTCATTGCTGCGACTTTGGACTCATCAATGTCCACACAGACGACTTCGTTGCCTGTTTCTGCAAAGCACGTGCCGCTTACCAGCCCAACATACCCTGTTCCTACTACTGTAATTTTCATAATATTCACTGATTAACTCAAACAAAAATACGAATGGCATCGCAGATGTATTCTTGCTGTTCTTTATTTAATTCGGTGTGCATCGGCAAAGATAAAACCTCCGCCGCCGCGTGCGAACTCTGGTTAAAAGACGTCGGATCATACCTGAATGCTTCAAACGCTTTTTGAGCATGCCCTGGAATGGGGTAATAAATTCCAGTGGGAATGCCTTTGGATTTCAAATGTGCTCGGAGCGCATCACGTTTGCTATTGTGAATGCGCAACGTGTATTGGTGAAAAACGTGCGTACTCTGTGGAACACGATGGGGAATGGTGAGACTTCTGATGTCACCGAGCATAAGGTCGTAGCGAGCCGCGGCTTCTTGCCGAGCAGAGATGAACTGCGGCAGGTGTTGGAGTTTTACGCGCAGAATGGCCGCTTGTAGGCCATCGAGTCGAGAGTTGATACCAACCACATCGTGATGGTACTGTTTTGACATGCCGTGATTGGCAATCTGGCGGCATTTCCGTGCCATCTCGTCATCTTGGGTGAGAACAGCGCCACCATCTCCCATACAACCCAGATTTTTTGAAGGAAAGAAGCTGGTGGTGCCCATGATTCCCAAGGTGCCTGATTGTTGCGTTTCTTGTCCGTCGCGGGACCACTTTGCCCCAATTGCCTGCGCGTTGTCTTCAATCAGCGGGACGTTATATTTCGTTGAAATGTTCGTGAGTTGAGTCATGTCGGCCATTTGCCCGAACAGGTGCACCGGTACGATCGCTTTCGTACGATCGCTGATTGCTCGCTCTACTTGGGCGGCATTGATGGTGAAAGAATCAGGATCGATATCTACGAGCACAGGGGTAGCGCCTAAGAGAGCGACCACTTCTACGGTGCTGATGAAAGTGAATCCAGTGGTGATCACTTCATCGCCGGGTCCAATTCCCAATGCCATCATGGCAATTTGCAGGGCATCTGTTCCGTTGCCACAAGGAATCACATGCTTCGACCCCGTAAACTCCTCCAATTCCTTACCGAAAGCTTGAACTTCGGGCCCCTTGACAAACGCCCCGGTCTCCAGGACGCGTTGCATGGCTGCCTGCAATTCGTTTTCTATTTTTTGGTGCTGACCGATGAGGTCCACCATTTGGATGCCTTCCATTGTCTTTGAGGATTCTCCAACAAATTTACGAAGGGCAATGCGCGTCAATTGAAAACGTTTCAGAAAAGCTAACATGCGATTGGTAACTTGCTGCACTGAAATTGATGTGCTAATTAACGGTCAATGATGATGATTTCGAAACACCTTTCAGCCGGTTTATTGACGATTTTGTTTTGCTGCTTCGTCGTTAATCTGGGCGCCCAGGGCCGATCAGTGCGCGATAGTGTGTTGTTTTCGCCGTACATACAGGTGCATGGTGGTTTGGGGAGTAGCGCCGGTGATTTGGGATTGCGATTCGGGACCGGTGGACATGTAGGAGCCGGGGCTCATCTCAAAACAACGAAAAACTGGTTTTTTGGCGGGCAGGCGAGTTTTGGCTTCGGAATGGAATTGAAAGAGTTGGGCGTACTCTCAAATTTACTCACGCCGAGCGGTCAGTTGATTGACAACGAAGGGCAGGTGGCCTTGTTGACATTGTCGGGCAAAGGTGGTTGGTTTACACTTGTTGCGGGCCCCCTTTTTCCATTGGCTAAGACAGATCCCAACTCTGGGATTATGGTGATGACTGGAGCAGTCTCGGTCCATCACAGT
>ERZ1047472.3489-NODE-3489-length-10323-cov-4.137612_pt1 | contig 10323 bp, 7 predicted proteins | sample MGYA00383095_ERZ1047472 | MGnify/ENA primary metagenome ERZ1047472 (study PRJEB29581, sample SAMEA5548365) | metagenome | biome: marine; feature: coastal; material: water | depth 1 m | study: Short-term variability in the microbial, nano- and picoplankton...
CCTTGATATGGCCATCAACTTTCCAGAGCGAGTAAGTAGCATTGTGCTCAATACCGCCTGGGGAATTTCACTGGATCCCAAATTTGCACCTGAGGGTGACGCCGACTTAGAAGCGCTTAAAGCCACCTCGCTAAGCGCCCTAGAAAACCCTACTGATGAAGCATTACGAAAGCGTCTGGAATGGTTGATGCCATTAGGCGGTGTCACAGAAGAGCTGATCCACCTGCGCAAGGCGCTGTGGTCACTCGAGCCGACACGCTCAGCACTTCGCGAATATTATGAACGGCTTTTTGCTGCTGACATAACCACTTATTATTTTGATGAAGATGCGATTAAAACTATTCAATGCCCAACGTTAGTTCTGTGGACAGACAAAAACCCGATTCACGGACCAGAGGCCGCCCACCGGCTTCATAAAATTATTCGAGGCTCGCAACTTCATGTCATGGAGGGTTGTGCCCACTGGCCACAATGGGAACGACCCGAAGAGCACGACGCCGTCGTTAATGAATTTTTCAAAACACTAAATAATGCATTTAACCACTAAGAAAGGAGCCTCATCATGAGCGACGATACCCCCATCCGGCGACGCCCTGGCAGCGGTCGAGCCAATGATGAAAAAACTCAAAAATCTTACCAGCCTTATATTGATGCAGAGTGGGGTTTCACCAACCATTGGTATCCAGCGCTATTCTCGGACGAACTTCCCGAGGACCACGTTGAGGGCATACAGATTTGTGGCATACAACTTGTGTTACGCCGCGCTAATGGCAAGGTGTTTGCACTCAAAGATCAATGCATACATCGCGGTGTTCGCTTATCTGCAAAGCCCATGTGCTTCAACAAATCCACCATCTCTTGCTGGTATCACGGTTTTACTTTTAATTTGGAAACGGGAAACTTGGATACCATTGTTGGAAACCCTGATGACCCTCTGATCAACAATACAAAAATCCCCAGCTATCCAGTCCATGAAGTGGGTGGTCTCATCTTCGTATTCGTGCGGGACGACGACTTTCCTGACGAAGAGGTACCCCCCTTAGAAAGCGATCTACCCGTTCGGTTTCCAAACAGCAGTGAGGAATTTCCACACCCTTTGTGGCCAGCCGCTCCAAGCATCATGGATGAAAATGTTGTTGCACTTGGGATTCACCGCACGGGTGAAGCCAACTGGCGTATCGCCTGTGAAAATGGTTTTGACAATGCACATATCCTCATCCACAAAGACAACACTATCGTTCAGGTAAACAATTGGGTACTACCCTTAGGCATAAGGCCCGCTACAGACGACTGTATAACTCTCATTGAAGATGAGGATGGCCCTAAGGGGCTCATGCAATGGCTGTTTACCGACCGTTGGGAACCTATTTTGGAGAACCCTCCATTGGGGGTCTCAGTCGACGGTTTGAACAGTCGGCTCTACCGTACGTCTGTTGTACTCCCCGGGGTACTGCTGGTGGAAAATTGGCCGGAAGAACACATTGCTCAATATGAATGGTACGTGCCGATCACCGATGACACCTATGAATATTGGGAGGTATTAGTCCGTAAGTGCGACACCGACACAGAACGCGAAGAATTCCAATACCGTTACAACACGGTGTTTCAGCCATTAGCCTTACGGGGGTTTAACGACTGTGACTTACACGCCAGAGAAGCCATGCAGGACTTTTATGCGGATGGCACTGGCTGGACCGATGAACAGCTGGTGGATACGGATATCTCTGCCATTACATGGCGCAAGCTTGCCTCTCGTCATGCCCGAGGAATTGCGCCTCCCGGCAAGGGCGTGCAAGGCGGAATTAAAGCCTCCAGCATTCGCTTGCGAGACATTACCGAAGGAAAATCTCCCGGCTATTACGTAGACAAAATCACCGATATAAATAATTTCAATAGAACGCCGGTTAAATCGCAGAAAACATAGTGCCGATCGCTGTCTATAAATTCAATGATGGGGTCAGTCACGACCTTGAACTCCGAGCTGATGAGACCATACTCGAAGCGGCTATTCGAGCAGGGATACCGGTAAGACATCAGTGCCGCAGCGGAAGCTGCCTAAGCTGTATTTGTACGGCCGAAAATGGCGGGGTCGTAATGCGTCCGAAAACCGCTACCAGCTTACTACCTTCTGATTTATCGGCTGGTCAGCGCTTGGCTTGCCAGGCATTTTTAGCGAAAAACGATACCGTTTTTTTTGACTACGCAAGCGACCCTAAAGCGCCTCAAACAGTGAAAGCATTCGTTAACACCGCAGAACGCGTTTCAGAGGATGTGGTTCGTTTAGAGTTGGAGCTCGCGGACGGTTATTGGCTGGACTTTACAGCGGGGCAATACGTCAACATGTCCCCACCGGGCACGGCAGAGTCGCGCAGCTATTCCATGTCTAGCATTCCCTCAGAGCTACCAAAACTTGAATTTTTTGTTCGCTTACTGGATTGCGGTCTCATGTCTGATTACCTCCGCAACCGAGTAAAACCGGATGACATCATGACGCTCGAGGGACCTCACGGCCGCTTCGCTATCGACAGTGAAGCACTAAATCCCATGCTATTCATTGCGGGTGGCACTGGACTTTCACCCATCCTGTCACTAATCCGTCAAGCACGCCGGCGAAAAGGCCGCAAACCTTCAATGCTCTTGAGCTTTGGATGCGCTACCAGCACTCGCCTCTTCGGAACGGAAACTCTCGAGCTTTTAGAAGAGCTCACACCCACCCTCACCACTAAAATCAGCATCGATGAGGGAGACTCTGAAGATTATCATTTAGGAAACCCTATCAGCGCTTTGCTCGATAGCGATATTACGCCCGACATGTCTGCGTATATTTGTGGGCCACCAGGTATGGTTACCAGTGCCCACCAATACCTAACGGGTCTTGGTATCAAGTCAGAAAATATTTTCTACGAGCAGTTCACCCCCACTACACAATCCAGCTAAGGAGCATTTATGACGATTACTGCATTGGGTTACATAGTGATTGAAAGCTCAGCGCCTGAAGACTGGCAGCACTTGCTTGTTGATATTATGGGTCTTTCCATGGCCAAGAGCGAAGGCGGCACCGATCACTATCGACTGGATGATTGGCAGCAGCGTTTAACAATCGTAAAGGGTGCGCAGGATCGAATTGCGGCCGTAGGTTGGCAAACCCATGACCTTAAAAATTTACTCATGCTCGCCAATTCACTAAAGCACGCTGGGGTAGACGTTACGCAAGGAACCAGCGCCAACTGCCAAGCAAGAGCCTGTGGGCACCTCATAACATTTGAAGATCCAATCAGTAAAATGCCGACTGAAATCTTCTGCGACCCCCTTATCGCCAAACTCCCCTTTAGCGCAGGGGCAAACCTATCAGGTTACGAAACCGGCGATTTAGGCTTGGGACATGTCGTCTATTTTGTCGAGGACTATCAGGCAGGGCACGACTTTTACACAGACCTGTTGGGGTTCCATACCAGCGATCGAATTGTATGGGATGGCGGCGAGAAAGACGCGACCTTCTATCACTGCAATCCGCGTCACCACTCGTTAGCGATCATGCCACCCTTTGGAGAAATACCTCCCGGCACCTTTAACCATTTGATGCTCCAGGCTCGTAGCGTAGATGATGTCGGAATTATGTATGACCGAATAAGAGCGGAAAATCGCCCACTGATCATGAATTTGGGCAAGCATACAAATGACCATACAGAGTCATTTTATTTTGTGACCCCCTCAGGGTTTGGTCTTGAAATTGGCTGTAACAGTCGAACAATTACCAAGGGGTGGCATGCCAAAATCTATGACGCACCGATGATCTGGGGGCATGAAGCTCCTGGAACCTACAGTTAACTCGATGTTAGAGCCCTTAAACTCACAGGCTTCAAACGACGGGCTTACGGATCCCTGCCATGCATGGGTGTGCCGTGAAGAGACTTTCACTCATCGTGCACAGACGCAGGGGCCTCTCTCTGAAATAACCGTTGGAGTCAAAGACATCATCGTCACCAAAGATTTTCCTACGCAATTCGGCACAACGCTGCCAGCGTCAGCGTTTGCTGAGTTACTGGGCATTGGTGACGCCTCAGCCGTCGCCATGCTCCGTGAGGCTGGTGCAAAAATTGTAGGAAAAACTGTCACGACTGAGTTGGCCACATTTAAGCCCGGTCCCACTCTGAACCCTTGGCGGCATGAACGAACCCCGGGCGGGTCCAGCAGTGGGTCAGCAGCAGCTATAGCCACTGGTGATGTCAGCCTAGCACTCGCCACACAAACGGCCGGTTCTATAGGGCGACCTGCAGCTTTTTGCGGTGTTCTAGGCTTAAAACCCTCATTTGATCGCCTGAAAACTGAGGGCGTACTAATGACATCTAAAACGCTAGATACTCTCGGCTTAATGGCTCAATCAGTCGACACACTACGAAGATCTATGGTGGTGCTAGGTAATTTAAATTCGCCAGTGCAATCTGCTGCCTCGACACAAACCTTAGTGTTTTATAAGGGCCACCTTTGGTCTACTTTGACTTCTGAGGATCAGCTGGTCATTCAAGATTTTGTAAAAAAAATAGCGCCATATTTTCGCAGTGTAAGTCACAAAAAACCTCGGCAGTGCCTAGCCAATTTGACAAAGGCGCAACAATATATTCATAGCCATGAAGTCAGCGAGCACTTGGGATACCTGCTTCATGATCACGGGGAATCCCTAAGCGGCGCGTTCAAGGCCTTCGTAGCCGACGGAAAAAATTTATCCACCGACGACTGTAGTTGGGCTTATCAGCAAATACAAAATGTGAGGCGACAGGAAAATTCCATCGTAGATGAGGGCGAGGTTTGGATCACACCGGTCATCAACGGCGTCGCACCCATGCGCTCACTAGGAACCGGTGATCCGGCTTTTTGCCGAGCTTGGACAGCCGCGGGTAACCCAACGCTCACGGTACCCATTGCAATGCAAAAAAACCTTCCATTTGCGGTTCAGTTGGTGGCGCCCAAAGGGGCTGATGAAATGTTGTTGGATGTAGCTGCTGAAATTGAGCACCTATTACAGAAACCTTGGGAGATACGTCATGACGCATAACTTCGATAGTATTTTGAAAAGTCACTATGACGACTTAAAAAATCTCATTCAGCCAAAACGGCTGCAAGACCTGCTCTTTGCCCTAACCGATATACACAGTCCCACTGGCTCAGCCGCTAATGCCTGCCAGTTTCTTGTGAACCACCTACAAGGCTACGGTATCGAGGCTCAGTTTATGCCATTTGCAGGAGATTCAGGCGCCGGACTGGCCACACTGCCTGGAGATGGTAGCGGCGCTAACCTTTTATTATATGCACCAATCGATACCCATTTAGAAGGTGACGACAGCGATTACCCTTGGACCGGTAGAGGGCCAACTGTCGATACACAACCCCGTGCTGTTCGAGAGGGCGACTGGGTCTATGGGCTAGGCTCCTCCAATCCCAAAGCCATGGTTGCTACCCTCGCTGAAATCATGATTTGTGCAAAGGAGTCTGGGATTCACTGGCCGGGCACTCTGACCTTTGGCTTTGCCGACGGCGGCATGCCGGTAGACATCAGCGCTCGGCAAGGTGCTGGAATGTCTAATGGCATTTTTCACCTACTTAATCGCGGGGCTCTACCGGATTTTTGTATTGTGATGAAGCCTTGGAATTGGGTTTATCACGAAGAACCAGGAATGGCTTGGTTTAAGATTACAGTGTGGGGAACGCTAGGCTACGCCGGCGTTCCTCGCGGCACTCCAGGTTTTCGAAGCTCCATTGTACCTGCTGCTCAATTAATTTTAGACCTAGAAGAGTGGCTGCCCGTCTACACCGAGCGCCACACATCAGGTGATATTAGGCCCGACGGCTGGATTTCGGCTGTCCGAGCTGGCTGGCCTGAGCGACCAGCCTTTCCCTCCGCCGCCACCGAAATTTATTTCGATGTCAGAGTGAACCCACGCTGCTCACCTGCGCAAGTGCGCGCAGAGTTTGCTGAATTTATCAACACCGTACGAGCTAATCGACCAGAACTCGAGTGTGAGTGGCAAATGTACGGATCTGTTCCTGGCGGCTCCACCGATGTAGGGAACTGGATTATTCAGTCTGCACGGCGCGGTTGGGAAGAGGTTGAGAAAGCCCCTTACCCTGCACAATCCGACTTGCTAGGTGGCCAAACGGATGGATCTTTACTGCGAGCACTGGGTATACCCACAGCCAGAATGGGCTGGCCCTGGCCGGCTGAGGGCTCTCCTCTCCCCGTAACAGAGGGCCTTGGTGGTATGGGAGCGACGTATATTCCCGATCTGATTCCCTGTGCCGAAAAAATCCTGTTTGCCGTCGTAGATACCTGCGCACGCGACCGGGATACCGTGATGTCGGGGGAGACCTAATTTTGACCATCATTTTTATAATCACAAGAGGCACTGTTGTATTTGCAATACCTGACAGTACGGGTATATTTTATATATAAAGTGTCGTCAGGATGATGTGAAGACTAACCCCAACAAGAACTGAAGTTATTACACCATTGGGTTTTCCCTCCAGGAGCGTAACTATGAAGTCGAGATCACGATATCTAAGCCATTCAATCCAGAAAATCACCACCGCCGTTGCTGTCGCCAGCGGCATTTTAGTGAGTCAATCAGCACTCTCACAAGGTATGTTAGAGGAGGTGGTGGTTACAGCTCAAAAACGCGAGCAAGGCCTTCAAGATGTTGGAATTGCCGTATCGGCATTTACCGGCGACCAGCTTAGAGCGTTTAACGCCACCACCAGCTTTGATATCGCGGCCTACACTCCGGGTGTCCACATCAGTGGCAACTTGGCAGGACAAAATACCCAGTACACAATCCGTGGCGTTACTCAAAACGATTTCAACGATATTATCGAATCGCCTAACGCCGCATATTTGGATGAAGGCTACATTGCTATCGCGCAAGCGCAAACCTTTACATTGCTAGACCTCGACCGTGTAGAAATACTCAAAGGTCCGCAAGGCACACTTTTCGGAAGAAACGCCACGGGTGGTGTTATCTCATTTTTCTCCAAGAAACCCAGTTTTGAAGAATTTGAGGGTTTTATACAAGCAGACTATGGCCAGTTTGATGTACCAAATAACGCCAACCAATATGCGGTTGAAGGCGCATTTGGTGGGCCGATAAGCGACACCGTAGCTTTCCGAGTCGCAGGACGTTATTCAAAGCAGGACCCCTACTTACAAAACCTCTACCCCAGCCAAGTGCCTGAGTTCAACGTCTTTGGTGCCCCACCTTTTGCAATCGGAAATCCAGGGCAAGGTTCAGGAGCGGATTTAGGAGATGACGATACGGTCGTTGGTAGGTTCACTTTGGCCTTCAGACCTAATGATGATTTGGATATCACACTATCAGCTAACTACGCGAAGTCAGAACTTAGCACCGGTCCTTATCAGTCAGTGCCTACCATTGCTTTAGTGGAGAACGTCGATGGGCGGTCTGAGGTTTATAACGTCATAAACATGCCTGCCAATGAAACTCGATTATCTATCCTGACTGAAAACGGTGTTGATACAGGGTTGGACGGCGGTGGTGATGCCCTAGTTGACTCTCCCTTTGGTCCGGCAAACTGTGCTGCAGTAGGCTTGTGCGCGCGCCAAGGCGCCGGCACTGATTTCTTTGGATACCTCGATCCAGACGGAGATGACTTCACCTTTTCCAGTGATTTTGCGTTCGATGATCAGGGTGACACCGAAAACTCTGGCTTCAATGGCAAGATTGATTATGCCCTGTCAGAGTCTTTATCTTTTGTCTCTGTCACTGACTTCAAAGACTATGAGAAAAAGCTGTTCATCGACGTCGATGCAGCACCAGTAAACCAACTGGCCAACTACGGTTCCGTAGACGCAACATCTTTTACCCAAGAGCTCCGGCTAGTAGGCTCCACCGACCGCAGTGACTGGGTGGCTGGCTTGTACTACCTCAATATTGATAATGACTCCTCAAACGCTCTCAAAGCGCCACCCAATAGTATTTTCGGCGTTATAGCTTTACCTGCGGACGTTGTAACCATCGCTTCACTTGAAACAGATTCTTACTCTGTATTTGGGCAATATGAGTATCAAATTAGCGATCAGTTAACAGTAATCGCGGGAGCACGCTTAGTTCAAGAAGACAAAGACTTTACTGGCGCATGGGGCCTGGCTCCATCGGCGGGTAACGATCAAGTGACTACAGACACGGCACTGCTAATACCCAATGCCGCAGGTGCTGGAGATCCCTTCTTCTTCGAGGATGACTACTCCGAAACCTTCTGGACTGGAAAACTTCAACTGGATTACACGCCAAGTGAAGATTTACTTGTGTATGCCGGCGTAAATAGAGGCGTGAAGGCTGGGGGCTTTAACGCAGCACTTCTTGGTGCGTACTTAGGATCTGGAGGCAACGCTGGGGTTCCATACGACGAGGAGGTTTTGACCTCTTACGAAGCAGGATTCAAAGCAACTCTTATGGGTGGAGCAGCCAGACTGAATGGTTCGGCGTACTACTATGATTACGCCGACTATCAGGCCTTTTTGTTCGTGGGCGTTGGTGGTGTGTCCATCAATCAAGATGCAGAGACCTTTGGTTTAGAGTTAGAACTTCAGGCGAGTCCTACTGACTCCCTAGACCTGATACTGAGCGCTTCATATGTCGATGCCAGCCTAGATGATCTTCCTTTGCGGAGCGGATCTCCACTACCAACAATCGATGTAGAGCCAACGTATACACCCGAGTTTCAAGCCTTCGCGATGGCCCGCTATTCCTTCCCCTTATTTAGGGGTGACGGGGCTGTGCAGTTAGACGTCAGCTATTCCGATGAGTTTTATTATAATCTGCGCAACTTTGATGCGGATAAGTTTGACTCCTACGTCATGATGAACGGCATGATTAATTGGACTGCGCCAAATAGTGGATGGTCTGTATCTCTGCTACTCAACAACATTACCGATGAGCGAGCTGGTATTCAGGGATTTGACTTGGCTACGCTATGCGGCTGTAACGAGGTGTCTTACAGAGCGCCAAGAAATTACGGCATCCAGGTAAGAAAGGAGTTTTAATGGCGGCCGGTCACAACCGGCGTGACGTGATCACCGGGGGCGCTACCGCCCTCGGCTTGTTTTTGATTGGTGGCAAACAAGTTTGGGCAACTCCCAGCGATGCAGTTGCTCAAAACTTTACGCCGCAAATACTCACCCTCCCTCAGAGCAAAGCCTTAGCGACGCTAGCCGAACACCTGGTTCCCGGAAGTGCAAATGCGGGCATCAGTGCTTACATTGATACACAGCTCGCAGCGGGCCCAGATTCCCTTCTAATGGCCAAATATGTGGGCGTACCAGTTGAGCAGCAAAAGGATTTTTATTTGTCGGCGCTCAATGCCATCGTAAGCGCTATGAGCGATACAGCGGTTGAAGCGTTCGCCACTACGATGGCAACAGACACCGTTCCTGATTGGCAAGGCCCACCCTCAAGCTATGTGTTCTTTTTGCTCCGAGCCGATGCACTCGATGTCACCTACGGCTCAGAAGCCGGATTCGCAACCCTTGATATCCCCTACAGTGCCCACATTCGCCCGGAGACTACTTGGTGACAACAAGCGCACCCGATACCGTCATTGTTGGCGCCGGCGCAGCGGGCTTACTTTTGGCAGCGAGACTGTCTGAAGCCGGCGAGTCCGTAGTCGTTTTAGAAGCCGGGCCCGAGCGCTCAACCGACGACATGATCAGCTCCCAAATCTGGGCTCGAAAACTCAAATGGTCTGGTGCTGCTGTTGAAGAAACGGGCACTCACCCCGTAGGACATGCGTTTAACGCAGGTTCCGGTACTGGTGGCTCAGCAGCGCATCATTACGGCGTCTGGCTGCGCTTGCATCCTGAAGATTTCAAAGTACGCAACAAGCATAAGCGCAGTCTCGACTGGCCACTGTCCTATGAAGACCTGCAACCTTACTACGATCGTATCCAAGATTCCGTCGGCCTAAGCGGCGACCACACGGCGGAAGTTTGGCGACCACCCGGGACTCCCTATCCCATGCCACCACTGCCAGTCTTCGCACAAGGACGCGTTCTCGACCGGGGCTTTCAGGCAACCGGTCGAAGCACCGCCCCGCTGCCGTTAGCCATCAACAGTATTCCCCGGAATGGTCGAGCCCCCTGCCAGTTTGATGGCTGGTGCGACGCAGGATGTCCAATCGGCGCCCTCGCGAACCCACTCGTCACATCGTTACCCCAAGCTCTCAAAGCAGGTGCCGAAATTCGCTACGGCGCTCAGGTACTTAGAGTGCTTCGGGATTCGGGAAATGCGAAAAATATCCGTGCCGTTGAATACGCCC
>ERZ1047472.3493-NODE-3493-length-10321-cov-4.815800_pt1 | contig 10321 bp, 8 predicted proteins | sample MGYA00383095_ERZ1047472 | MGnify/ENA primary metagenome ERZ1047472 (study PRJEB29581, sample SAMEA5548365) | metagenome | biome: marine; feature: coastal; material: water | depth 1 m | study: Short-term variability in the microbial, nano- and picoplankton...
CTGGATCAATTTGATCTTGTACTTACAACGTACGGAACTCTTCGTCGTGATATTAATCAGCATCGTAAAATTGATTTTGACTATGTCATTCTTGACGAGGCTCAATCAATAAAGAATGCAACAAGTCAGGCCGCAAAAGCGTGTCGTTTATTGGGTGCGAGGCAGCGATTAGCTCTGACGGGTACACCAGTTGAAAATCATATCGGTGAGCTGTGGAGTATTTTTGAATTTTTAAATCCGGGGCAACTTGGGACGGCTGGTCGTTTGAAGAAGTTTTTAGCAGGTGGCCGGGGCAATGGATCAGAACTTGTCGCTCGTGCTGTACGCCCTTACCTCCTTCGAAGAACAAAAACAGAAGTGCTCTCTGATCTTCCTCAGAAAACAGAGCAAACGTTGTTCTGTGAGTTGGGTGATCAACAAAGAAAAGCATATGACGATCTTCGCCAACATTATCGTAATGAACTGACTACACGAATTGGCCAGCAGGGAATTGGTCGCAGTCGCATTGCAGTTCTTGAAGCCTTGTTACGACTTCGTCAAGCAGCCTGTCACCCAGGCCTGATCGATGCAGCTCGAATTGATGATCCATCTACGAAATTAGATACGTTGTTGGAGCAACTTGATGAGGTGCTTGATGAAGGTCACAAGGTCCTTGTGTTTAGCCAATTCACAAGTTTTCTTGCAATTCTTCGGCGAAAGTTAGATGCAAAAGGCCGGACATATGAATATCTTGATGGAAAGACTACTGATAGACAGAGCCGTGTTGAGAGATTCCAGGAAGATCCGGAATGCCGGTTGTTTCTTGTAAGCCTCAAGGCAGGAGGGCAGGGTTTGAACCTGACTGCGGCTGATTACGTTTATATTTTGGATCCTTGGTGGAACCCAGCAGTGGAGGCTCAGGCAATCGACCGTGCTCACCGAATAGGTCAGACACGTCCTGTCTTTGCCTATCGACTTATTGCCCAAAACACAGTTGAAGAAAAGATACTGGCACTCCAGGATCAAAAACGGGAACTCGCAGCGTCAATCATTAGTGCCGATACCGGTATTCTGTCAGGCCTTACAACCGAAGATGTAGAGATGCTTCTTTCATAAAATATTTTTGGATTGATGAGAGAAAGATACGAAACATTGGTAATGAAAAAGTAAATGATGAATTAGTAAAAACACCTTGTGTATCTCCGTGTATTCAAAAATGTTTATTAACGAATCAACTGCACATCACAAAATTCTTGTTGTAGATGATGAAGAAGACCTTCTCGAGTTAGTGCGGTACACGCTCGCTAAGGAGGGGCATTCCATCACGTGTGTCGACACTGGTGAGAAAGCTATTGATTCAGTACAACGCAAACTGCCCGATCTGATTGTTCTCGATCTAATGCTTCCTGGTATCGATGGTCTTGAGGTATGTCGCCGTTTAAAAAGAGATTCCAAGACACGAGATGTACCAATTATAATGCTCACGGCTAAAAGTGAGGAGCGAGATGTCATTACAGGTCTTGATGGTGGTGCAGATGACTACATTACAAAGCCTTTTAGTCCACGAGTGCTTCTTGCGCGAGTAAAGTCGCTTTTACGCCGGAAAGACGTAGAGCTTCGTAGTCAGCAGGAGACAACGATTCAAATCAGAGACTTAATAATTCATCCTGGTCGGCATGAGGTAACGCTTCAGGGCAATGAACTCAAGTTGACTTATACAGAGTTTGCGCTTCTTCAATTCCTAGCGAAACGGCCAGGCTGGGCTTATACACGAAGTCAAATTGTTGATGCAGTAAAGGGCGAGGACTATCCTGTCACGGAACGGTCAGTTGATGTTCAAGTAGCAGGTTTGCGTAAGAAGCTTGGCGTATTTGGTAGTAATATTGAGACTGTCCGGGGCGTAGGGTATCGGTTCCGGGCATGAATTCTAGAACCCCCGTGTAATGTTATGCCCAAACCTCGGCTCGCAAGACATTTTTTTGTAACCTACGCGGTGGCATTAGTCACGGTGTTAGCTGGGTGTTATTGGCTGACGACTGTACGCATGGCCTCGGTTACAGAGGAAGCCGAATTTGAGCGAATGACGGCAGCAGCTGTCGGATTGGCAGATGTTCTTGAAGACGTTGCTGATTTTTCAGGACAGGAGCCATATGAGCAACTGTCTTATAACAACCTGATTTCAAAAGAACAGAAATTTGAGATCATCGATTTTCAAGGAAGTCGTATAGATACAAAATTCTTTGGGAAGCCAGAGCAGAATGACACCGTAGATAGTTTGCCTGATCTTTCACAGCTTCTCAGTGAGACACAATCTGGGAGGATTGCAAAGACAAGTAGATTTAATGTCGATAGCAATAGTCGCCTTTTCGTAGTAGCAGTTCCGTTTTCTCCTGGGGATATTCCTTCAGGAGCTCTCTGTCTCTCAGTTGAAACAAAAGAAACGGATCGGATACTTTCAGATTCATTGAAGCAACTTTTCATTGGCTATGTACTTTTTGGTTTATGCGCGTTGATTATAGGATGGTTCATTGCTCTTTGGGTTGCAAAACCAGTCCACGACCTTGCCCGAGCGGTTCAACGTGTTGCAAGCGGTGATGGAACAGAGCGAATACTTAAGCCGGAGGTAGCAGAATTAGCAGCTATTGCTGAAGCAACGAGTAGATTGAAAGAAAAACTTGTAGAGCGGGGCTTAACTCTTGGGCGAAGAGATACTGAACAAGAGGCAGTGCTCGATAGCATGATGGAAGGTGTGCTTGCAGTTGATGTTCGGCAGAGGATTGTCGGTCTCAATCAAGCAGCGGCGAGGCTCTTGAATATTGATATTGAAGTTGCTCTTCGGCAACCTCTTCAGAGTGTGGTGAGAAATCCGGCAATTCGGCACTTTGTTTTGCGAGCAATTGATTGTCGTGAGCCGATTGAGGATGACTTTGACTTGCCGGGCCCTCCAAAAAGAACAATGCGTGCTCATGGAACAGCACTCCGAGACCCTTCAGGAGAGGGTGGAGCTGTTATTGTTTTAAATGACGTTACTGAATTAGAGCGTTTAGAAATTGTCCGACAAGATTTTGTGGCGAACGTATCTCATGAATTAAAGACACCCATTGCAACAATAAAAGGATTTGTGGAAACACTTCTCGACGGAGCGATGAATGAGCCGGATGACAATACACGATTTTTATCTATCGTTGCGAAACAAGCCGATCGACTTGAATCAATTATTGAAGACTTGCTCGCTCTATCACGAATTGAACAAAGTGAAGATTCTGGCTCACTTCCATTAGAGTCGACACGAATAGCTGATCTTTTGGCAACAGCTTGCTCAGACTGTATGCCTCGCGCAGCAGAGCAGGGAATTGAAATGAATATCGAATGTGATACGAATCTCATTGCGGATGTTAATGCGCCCCTCATGGAACAAGCAGTTGTCAACTTAATTGAAAATGCAGTTAAGTACAGTGGCACACATCAGCCAATATTAATTTGCGCAAGGCTAAAAAGAATTCCTTCTGAGGATAAAGAAGAACTTACAATTAGTGTTGCTGATCACGGTTGTGGTATCCATCCGGAGCACCTGCCTCGACTTTTTGAACGCTTTTATCGTGTTGATAAAGGCCGAAGTAGGCAGGCAGGTGGTACTGGACTTGGCTTATCAATTGTGAAGCACATTGTCCAAGCTCATGGGGGAACTATTTCAGTAGATAGTCAGTTGGACGAAGGGAGTTTGTTTTGCCTTCGAATTCCCTGTGGTTGATATCTTTACGACCCTGTTATTTGTGCTGGGCAGAATATTATTCAGGCCTGCTTTTCCCAGTAGATGATGTGGCTGCCAGTTCTTTATTGAACTGAAGTATTTTTTTCCAAGCACTTTCGGGAGTGTCTGCATATTGGAAAAGATCAAGGTGTTCGTGAGATATGACGCCGGAGTCAGCGAGGAAGTCAAAGTCGATAACTTTAGACCAGTAATCACGCCCAAATAAAATTATTGGGATAGGTTGCATCCTGTGCGTTTGTCTCAGCGTGAGAGTCTGAAACATCTCATCGAGTGTGCCGAATCCACCTGGAAAGAGCACAGCACCTACGGACCGAAGAATAAAATGAAATTTTCGTAGAGCAAAATATTTAAATTGAAAGCAAAGTTCTGGTGTTATAAACGGATTTGGTTGTTGTTCTCCCGGTAGCTTGATATTCAATCCAATAGATTTGCATCCAACATCAAAAGCACCTCGGTTGGCGGCTTCCATAATGCCGGGGCCACCCCCAGTGACAACGACATACGATCGCTTTTCATCACATTGATTATCGATTGAAACAAGTCGAGCAAACTGCCTTGCATCATCGTAAAAGTGCGATAATTCGACTAATCGTTCATTGCGTTTGACCTCATGGATAAGCCTTGGGTTTTCAACATCTATCGCTTGATTACGACGAGCTTCAGAGAGTCGTCGTTCCGATGCATTTTTTTCGATAATTTGTGTACCGCCGAATACTATGATGGTTGACTCAATATTATCTTCTTGAAAGGCAAGCTCTGGTTTGCCAAGTTCCAGTAACATCCGGACGCCACGCATCTCAGTTCGCTCAAGGAGTGCACGATCGTCTTGCGCTAGGCTGTAGCTGGGTGCACGAAGGATTGCCTCCATGTTTTCGGCGACGAGTGCGATATCATCTCCTAGGATAGTGTTCGGAAGATTATCGCACATGTTGCCGTGGGTCTCACTCCAGGGAGTATTCTCATTTGGTGCGTCATGAGGGACAGGTTTTTTCTTTTTTTTACTCATATTGTTTCTAACGCGGATGTAGTGTGACGAACCCGGGGAATTTTGATAATGAACTTCTCACTGATTGAAACGAAGAATAAATTATGAAGATGTTTCATTCGTCAATGAAGAGAACACACTAATTGAGTTGTAAATAGATATTGAGAATATTGAACAGTATCTTTTGTGCCAGGACGCTAAACAAACATTTATGGAAGCACGTCAAAAAAGTCATGAGAATTTTCAGTCATGTGACTTCTTCCGGCAACCGTGACAGATCCACGGTCAATTCTTAGGGAATTAACTTGCCAATGACGTGCTTTTTGGTTCTTTGGGTTCAGTGATTCTGAATGAGAAAGCTGCTCAGAAACTGTTGCCAAGAGAAGTGTACGATCACGAAATCTTTGCATTTCTGTACGCATCCCAGCAATTTTTAGAGTCTTATTGCATTCTTCAAGAATGGCATTCCGAGGAAGTGGAAGTTGGCCTAGTCCGGCACGGCGAACGGTTAGGGCAAACTGATTAGACGATTTCAGCCGTACCTCAACATCAGCCCATGCTACGGCGGTCACTCCCCATGTAGAAACTTCTATTCCAATACGAACTAATTGGGGTTCGAGTTTGACACGAGGGCGAGATAATCGGCCCCACAGAGTGGTCTTTAGTAAGTCAGGGTGATTACGAGGTAGATCATGTCCCAACCATGCATTTATTTCATTTTCACGCACGCTGATGCCCCATTTCTTGTCCTGCTGTAACTGATTGGTGACAGCAGCTACCTGTGTTACAAAACGTCCGGCGACGGATTGATCGTTAGATCCAATATCCACAACTGACTGATAAAACTGAGGTGGTACAAAGGCCATGCTTATAACGAAAAAAATTATGATGCAGCAGAACACGCTTATAAAAAGCATCAGGCGATATGTTCGCACGCTTCCCATGACGTGGTGAGAAGACGTATTTGCCTCTATGTATTCTGGTAGTCGCGAAGAATTTTTCGTTACAGTATCTTCCAAAACTACTACCCCAAATACCTACCCAGCAAGTTTGCATAATCTTGAGATTGGTAGAACACCATTATCTTCAAGAACGACATCTCCAAGTGCATCAATTTCTAGTTCGTCCCGTAGAACCCGCATTTCTGAAGGAGCTTCAATACCTATCCGGACTTTACCACCGTTTACTCGTACTACTGTTACAACAACTGATTCTCCAACTCGAATTCGTTCATTTTGCTTTCGGGACAATACCAGCATAAAAGCCTCCATGTTTGTGAGATAAATTTGTGGAATGAATAGAGCTAGCGACTATGCAGACTTCATGTGATCTTAGCGGGTAGACGGCACCACGACTTGGATCATCCAAAGATCTGGGAAAGATAGGAACTAAAGGGAATATCGTCCGGATGCCTAAGATTTCTTGGCCGTAACGATTTATCATGCAGTCATACGGATCATTCCGGCTGCACCGAGAGAACAACAAAAGTACAAAATATTTTTATAAAATCTGTTTGCGAGTTGTTGGCCTGCTCAATAAGTTGAAAATTATTTCTTTTCAGTTTCCGTATATGCTGCGAGACTCACTTCTTCAGCAATTGCCATGCAGGCTTCAGCATCAGCAATACGTTGAAGATCATCAGCCCGAAGGCCAGGATGAATTCGATGAGTCGAATGTAAATGACGTTGCATTACTGAGGAAAGCCCAGACGTAATAAGGCTTCCTCGAGGGTCAATCTGAAGGGTGACAGATGTCGGAAGTTTTACTTCGGATGCAATCCGCTTGTTGAGTTCCAGCCTCGGGAAAGGTGGGATACCACCAGGATGGAGAAGCGCACGAAGAAGAATCGCTGTGTCTGCGAATTGACGATATTGATTAGCGATCTTTTGTGTGGGGGCATCTGTGACTTCAATGCGGTACTGTGCTCTTGGTCCCACAAGTTCAATTGTGTTTACAGATTCATGAACACTACTGTCAAAATGTGGGCCACCAGCCCAGCAAATTAATTTATCGTCTGATGTGCGAGCCCATTTCGAAAGTGAAATACGTAATCGTTCGAGTTGAATCGAATCTACGGATGTTTTTACTTTTCGAAGCGGATCAATCAACAATACTCTTTCACGAGTTGGGTCGTGAAGGATTATCTCACCGTCAAAGGAATCTGAATCAGCTGATTTGGAATCCGGACTCTTTTTATCCAAAGTTGCAGCATCAAGAAAATCCCAAGCGACTTTGGATGAAAAGAGTGTCAGGCTTCGAGCAATCGGAACGTCTTTACGATCTGCAAAGACTTCAGTCTCAACTCTCAGAGTATCATTGTCTTTCGCACCAGCACAAACTGCTTGTCCAAAGGAAAACAGGACTGTACTGAGAATATAAAATGTTCGGAGGAGATGCCGCGACCAATGACATTGAGTAATAACCACATGTACCATGCTTTCGGTGTAAAATGTCAAATTTTCGGTATCCTTCAGACCCTACCAAAAGATTACGTATATGCCCTAGTGAGATTTTTTTCTCAGCGGTTTTTCTTTGCGGAACAAGGATTCGGGTCATTTTTCAGTAATTTCTGGTAAGACTAAAATTACCTCCGCTACCTTCCTCTCCTAGTTGCATAATGTTTCTCTCTGATCTCCTTGTTGTTTTCGCCGTAACAGCAGTCGTGGTTTTTCTGTTCGGGAGAGCCCAAATACCTAGTGTTATCGGTCTTCTTGTTTCAGGACTGGTAGTCGGTCCCTACGGACTATCTCTTGTTGATGATTTGGAGAGTGTTGAACTTCTAGCGGAAATCGGTGTTGTTGTACTTCTGTTTACGGTTGGACTTGAAATATCTATTTCACGACTGCTTGCAATGTTGCCACTCATGGTGCGTATTGGCCTTCCACAGATTGTGGGTACAACGCTCTTAATTGCCGCAGCCTGTCGTTGGCATGTGGGGACTTTTCCGCAAGCCATTTTCGTAGGACTCCTGATTGCCATGTCAAGTACCGCAATAGTCCTCAAACTTCTAGCTGATCGAAGCCAATCTGGTACTCAGGCAGGACGTATCTCGATATCAGTACTGTTATTTCAGGATTTATTTGTAATCGTTGCAATGCTGGCAGTTCCTTTGTTGGCTGCCTCAGCTGAGGTTAGTGCAGAAGTACATAGTCAGACTTCGTCACACCCAAGCCCTCCGATACTTTTTGAAAATCCGCTCGTAGCAGTTCTTGCTGGATTTTCAATTGTGGCTGGTGTGCTACTCGCTGGCCGAATGATCATTCCAAAAGTTTTGCACGAAGTCGTGCGGTTACGGAACCGAGAGCTATTTCTTATAACGCTTGTACTGATTTGTTTAGGCACAGCGGCGATTACCGCAGCGGCTGGCCTATCACTTGCTATCGGTGCTTTTATTGCAGGATTGGCACTTTCTGAGAGTGAGTATGGCCATCAGGCCTTTGCAGAGGTGCTTCCATTTCGTGATACCCTTGCTAGTCTATTTTTCGTTTCTGTGGGAATGCTTCTGGACATATCGTTCGTGTTTTCTCACCTTGGACTTGTGTGTCTTGTCGTCTTTGTGATCGTAGTACTCAAGATTTTTGCCACCGCGATACCATCAATAATTTCGGGATTTCCTGTAAGAACGAGCCTCATTGCGGGAAGTGTCATAGCGCAAGTAGGCGAATTTTCTTTTGTGCTTGGTTCTCGAGGAGCCGACGTCGGTTTGTTAACAGGGGAGGACTACCAGACATTTCTTGCAGCTGCCGTTATAACAATGGCTTTTACGCCACTTCTCACAACCTTGATGCCGAAGCTCTGTGATGTGCTTGGTCAGAGCCCATGGTTTGGCGGAATGTTCCATGATTCCCCAGCAGAAGATGATATAGGCCTGTCAGATCATGTGATCATTGCAGGGTTTGGTATCAATGGTCGTAGCTTAGCAACTGCTTTAGCAGAGTTTGGTGTGCCGCATGTCATATTAGAGCTTAATCCAGAAACTGTGCGTAAAGAGGCTTCGCTGGGTATAGATATTCGTTACGGAGACTGTACTCGACAACCTATTTTAGAGCATGCAGGAATTTTTCGTGCAAGAGCTTTGGTAGTAGCGATATCTGATCCAGCAAGCGCACGCCGTAGTGTGCGAGTTGCGCGGGATCTTGTTCCAGAACTTGAAATATTTGTGCGGACAGAATATCTCTCAGAAGTTGATGAATTACGACTTTTAGGAGCTGATGTTGTTGTACCTGCAGAGTTTGAAACTGCACTGTCACTTTTTGAGCGGGTACTGAGTATTTATGATGTTCCAGAAGATAAAATTGATGATCTTGTTGACCAGCTTCGCCTTGAAAACTATGGCTTTTTGCGAAGTGGTGTGCGAAGACGGACAATTCAGTCAGTCGACGGACCTGACCTTCATGATCAATTAGGCCGTTGTCGAATATCGCAACGTAGCGTTGTCGTGGGACAAACAATTGGTGCACTAGATGTTCGAGCAACCACAGGCGTAACAATTATCGCCATTCAGCGAAATAATCAGCAAATACGAAATCCTGGCCCAAGTTTAAAACTACTAATTGGTGATGAAGTTTCGTTTGTAGGCAGTCGCTCAGAGCGAATTGCTGCACACAAGTTCTTTCTATCGACGGCTACAACTACTGATTCAATATAGTTATGAAACTGAGTGTTGTTGGAGCAGTTCAAACGGAATGACTTCAAGCGCTTTCTCACTCGTTGCCTCAAGAACAACCGGTGGACCGTATCCGGCTCTCATGGCCTCAAGCCACCGAGCGGCACAAATGCACCATCGATCACCTGGTACAAGTCCGGGAAAATCGAACTCGGGTCGTGGTGTCACGAGGTCGTTTCCTGCTGTCACAGTGAATTGCAGAAAAGCTTCAGTCATTACAGCGCACACTGTGTGAGAACCAGTATCATCAGAACATGTGCGACAAAGGCCATCTCGGAAAAATCCAGTGAGTGGTTCGGTCGAGCAAGGAATGAGCGTTTCACCGAGAAGATTACGGTTTTTCTGCACCTTCGAAGAATCATGTGGTCCATCAAAACTAATCATTTTGTATTTCAATCAATTGGAGAATGGAAAGTGATTAAGTTAGGTACACAACGGTAAATTATTTCATTTTAATATATATCATTACATCTAATACGTGCTAAAGGTGTCGGCATTATGGTTATGCTTAATTTACAAATCGCAACCCCCAGCCGCTGGTTCTTACAGGTCGATGAAAATTTAAATGAGATTCTTATTGACCACGCGCATTGTGAAAAGAAGGCTGCTGGTGTGGCAATGAATCTACTTTTTGCATATGTCGATAGTACAAAAATTTCTCGAGCAATGACTGAAATAGTTAATGAGGAGCTTGAGCATTTTCAGATGGTACTTGATTTATTAGATCATCGGGGCATTCAGTTTCGAAAGCTATCACCGAGTCATTATGGACCAAGGCTTCATGAGCTTATTCGCAAGAATGAACCAGAGAGAGCAGTTGATCGTCTGCTTGTTGCCGGGTTGATCGAAGCCCGTAGTTGTGAGCGATTCGCATTGCTCCGGGATTATGTCAAGGACGAGGAACTTCAAAAGTTTTATG
>ERZ1047472.3496-NODE-3496-length-10319-cov-5.262763_pt1 | contig 10319 bp, 7 predicted proteins | sample MGYA00383095_ERZ1047472 | MGnify/ENA primary metagenome ERZ1047472 (study PRJEB29581, sample SAMEA5548365) | metagenome | biome: marine; feature: coastal; material: water | depth 1 m | study: Short-term variability in the microbial, nano- and picoplankton...
GGACTCACGTCAATGTTTTTGGTCACTATTTTTTATGAATTTCATTCCAGATCGCCAAGGTGTTGATTTTACGGCGAAAAACAACGATGGGAAATTCTACTAACGAAACCTATCTTTGAAAGAAATATTAAGACATCCTAATTACCCCTATAATTTTAAACTTCAGGCACAAATCTCTAGCCAGCCGCAACTCTCCGCCTATCGTCCCGTCGCGTGTCGACTTTCTCATTCCAGTCCCTAAATCTCCGAGCCGAAATCGGTGGAAACTCCTATTCTCTCAATCTAGATGGAACTTTGATTCTGCTCGATGCCGGGATGCATCCTAAAGAAGAAGGGTTAGATGCTCTTCCCCGCTATCAGGAACTTCCATTCGATAGCGCCGATGCAATCATCATCTCGCACTCCCACCTAGACCACATCGGAACTCTTCCGGTGGCTCAACGGGAGCAACCTTCGGCACCTGTTTATCTCACCGCACCCTGCGCAGCGCTTGGTGAAGCTCTGCTCCACAACTCGGTCAATGTTATGAGCAGCCAAAGGGAGGAATTAGGGATTACCGAGTATCCGCTCTATCATCATCGCGAAATCGATCACCTCCGCGATCGCTGGATGATACGACCTTATGAAAAAGCTTTTTCACTCGATCCCCTTGGAGAAACGGAGACAACGGTCACTTTTTATGACGCCGGTCATATTCTAGGATCAGCAGGAGTTCTGATCGAGAAGGATAACAGACAAATCTTCTATACTGGAGATGTTAACTTCAAGGGTCACTCTCTCATCAAGGGGGCACGCTTCCCTCAGCTCAATGAGCCCGATCTCCTGATCATGGAAACAACGAGAGGGACTGACGAACGCCCCACCGATTACACCCGTGCCGATCAAGAAAAACTTCTTGCGAAAGGGATCCGGAATGCGCTCGAAGCTGGCGGCTCAGCCCTCATCCCGGTCTTCGCGATAGGCAAAACTCAGGAAGTGCTCACGATGATCGATAACTTCAAATCCGATGGTTTGATTCCGGACCAGACCCCGGTTTTTATGGGTGGCCTCAGCACAAAGATGACGATGATTTACGATAGCTTCTCAGACTCGACGAGGCGCCATCGCCCCAACTTCGAAATCCTCCGCGACATGAAGGTTCACACAGGCAATAAAAGAAGGCGTGCACCCATCGAATACAAACCTGGAGCGATCTACTGCCTGTCTAGCGGTATGATGAGCGAGAAAACCACCTCCAACATTTTCGCGCGCAGCTTCCTCCAGAACCCAGCTAACTCCCTCCTCTTCGTAGGCTACGCAGAACCCACCACTCCTGCCGGTGCGATCAAAAAAGCTTCATCGGGCGATGTCATTCGACTCGATGGAACTCATAAAGTGCAACTCAATTGCACCGTCGAAGAATTTGATTTCTCAGGACATGCGCGTCGTGAAGAACTTTTAGAATTTGCCGTCAAAGCACGCCCCAAGAAACTCCTGCTTGTTCACGGCGACCCTGATGCCGCCAGCTGGTTCGAAAAAAAACTCGCTGACGCCCTGCCGGAAACTGAGATCATCATACCCCAGCCAAAGGCTAAGGTTCACTTCTAAAACCTGGCACCGTTTCCTCCAAAATCCCGAGGAGAATTTTCTTCTCACGAGAGCTGAGGTGATTATCAGCTTCGTTAGCCAGCTCTTCGCGGAGGTGGTAATAGACCCGCTCCTTAATAAGCTCCGGTAAGCCTTTGAAAGCCAGCGAATGAATCATGTAGGAGCATCGATTCTTAAAAAGACGGCCATATAACCGGAGATCTCGAAGGCTTTTCCCCTTTGCCGTTTTTACACCGCCTCTCTTAAAAGCTTCGGCAAACTTGTCAGCACCCTCTACCCCATCACCACCAGGATCAATTTCACTGGCAAAAAGAAACGAATCGACGATCTCCTTTGCTGAACTCTCTGCCATCTTCCAAGACATCCCATCATGGGACCCTAGATCTTTTCCCTCGCTGTATGATTTCTGAAAATAAAGTGCTCGCTGATAACCCATCTTAGCCTTTGTGATCAAATTATGAGTCCGGCATTGATGTTCAAGAACCATCAATGCGACAATATCACTCGTTGGCTGAAGATACTTTTCGGTATTAATCAGGGACGACAAATCTTCGTGATCCGAAACCTCTGGTTTGAATTTCGCACCACTTAATACGCTTTCTGGAACCCAGCGATTCCCAAGATGTGGGGCATCCGAATGCCCCGAAACATACCAACCTCCCCATCGCTCTCTCAGCGGAGTACTGTCAGTAACGAGAGAAGTTCCAGCACTTAAAATAGGATGACTATTCTGATCCGGCACAACCGATCGAATAAACATTCCCGGCACTCCAGAAGTCCGGGAAGTTGCGTGGCATTGTAAACAAGAGTCGGTTGCACGAACAATTTTGGCCCGACGATCACCAAAAGGTGGATCAATGGTATAAAAAACCGGGCCCAATTTTTCATCTTCTATGATCACCTCCACTTTCCCACCAGGCACCCAACCAACGTAAGCATCCATCGAAAAATAGATCGATCTAGGATTGCTCTGGTTGATCAACGAATTTTGGAAACTTGTCTTAGAAAAAACCAAAACCTGAGATTCCTCAGGAATATTTAATTTCTTCAGCACCGCCTTAAGAAAAGTCTTACCATCAACCTTCCCGATCACCCAATCACCATGCTCTATTTCAGCTGCCATCTTTGCGACCGCATCCTGGCTCGCGGTCTGAGAATACCTGATCGGCGGCAAGTCGAAGAAATCTTGCCCTCCCTGGACCGAAACTCCCCCAAAAATAAGCAGCAAAACAAGCGGATAAAAATTCATAGTGGTATTTTTTTTACGCATTAAAATAGCGCGTCTATCAAAACTTCCTTTACTGCCCTAACAGTCTTGCCAGCCTGCTCGAATATTTTACCCCGATGAATGCTCAGTTCCTCATCATTCTCGAAATCCAAACCAATCAGCGCACGACCCACTCGCTCCCCCGTATAAGCGTAATTGAAGTAGCACAGACTAGTTATCGAACTGATCGCATTCATGAATCCAAGCAAAGCTCCAGCTCGCTCCGGAAACTCAACCTCCACGAACAAGGGTGAAGCGAAGAGAGCGGGAGTAAACGGAATCACTCGAAACCTAGTCGCGCCATGCCCCGTAACATCTTCCGAGCTTTCCTCCTTTCTTGCGATCCATTTTTTAAATTCAGCGAAAGCTAAATCGGGGACATCAACACTTAACAGTGGTCTTTGTGGCTCGTTCTTTGTGCGCCCATACTGCAAATCCATAATGCTCACGCCAACTGGCAAATCGGTCAAAAGTCGGGCCAAGGAACCTTTTTCTTCCGGAATTATAAATCGCCAACTCCGATCACGCTGCGGATTGATTCCCGCCTGCCGAGAGACATCAGCAAATTTTGCAAAATCCATATTCGCGCCACATAAAATGGTAAGAACTTTTTCGTCCGGCTTAATCTCACCCGCCTCATGATGCTTCAAAAAACCGGCCAAACTCATTGCTCCGCTCGGTTCAGGAATCACACGTAAACCATCCCAATGTGACTTGATTGCTGAAGAGACCTCCCCGTTCGTCACCGTGACAATCTCGTCGAGGAGATCCCGACAAAGTGCGTAAGTCAGCTTACCAACCTGCGTCACCGCCGTCCCATCGCAAAAAACATCAACATAATCTAACGGAACCGGCTTCCCCAACTCAATGGCAGCCTTCATCGAAGCCTGATCCACACCCTCAACGCCAATTACTTTCACCTTTGGCCAAGAACTCTTTAAGAGGGCTGCAACCGCCGAAGCCATGCCGCCGCCTCCGACCGCCACATAAACTCGATCAAACGGCCCTTCCCCAGAAGTGAAAATTTCATCTGCGAGAGTCCCCTGTCCTGCCATGACATCGATGGAATCGTACGGCGGAATAAAAGTCGCCTCGGTCTGCGCAGCATGTTCAAGCGCAGCCGTCTGCGCTTCCGCAAAACTGTCACCAATCAACTCGATTGAAACACAATCACCTCCATGTGCCATCACGGCTTTCCGTTTCACCAGAGGTGTTGGCTTAGGCATATAAATATAGGCCTTGGTTCCCAACTTCCGAGCTGCCAAGGCAATTCCCTGCGCATGGTTCCCCGCTGAAGCCGCAACCACCCCGCCCTCAAGCTGAGCAGAAGTGAGACAAGCCATAGCATTGAATGCCCCCCGCCATTTATAAGCTTTAATCGGCCCCAAGTCCTCACGCTTCACCCAAATCGACTGATTAACGCCCTCAATCGCCATCGGCTCCAGAGGGGTTGCGTTGCCAATCTGATACACCCGTGCACGGGCCTGATGGATCGCCTCAAGCAGCTGATCAACTCGATTTTCTTCGCTCACGCCTCACCTTTCTCAAAAATCCACCAGAAACACACGCCTCAATCGCTACTCCTAGAAATGCAGCAGCCCCGTCAATTTCCTAAGAAACTAAACGGAGCTACTGTCCCCCCCAAATTGTAAAATCCAACAACAGAAAACCATTTTCACCCCTTCTCTACAAGCACTTTATCACACTAACCGACTTAACAGAATGGATTTACGCTGTTCAAGTTCGTATCAGCTCCTAGAGTCCCGCCGCAATGAGCGACGAAAAAACGCCCACCCAGTCCCAATCTACCTCCGAGGAACTCATTGCCGTCCGGCGAGAGAAACTAGCGAAACTTAAGGAATTGGGCCTCGAACCTTATGGAGCTGCCTTTGAGACCACGACTACCCCTGGTGAACTCAAGGCTAATTTTAACGACGATAAACCCGTGAAACTTGGAGGACGACTTCTAGCGATTCGCGACATGGGTAAATCTGTTTTCGCAACACTCGGCGATGCCCATGGTCGTATTCAAATCTACCTCAATAAGAAGGGAGTCTCCGAAACCGACTGGGAAGCTTACCAGTGCCTTGACCTCGGCGACTGGATCGGGGTCGAAGGAGAAACTTTTACTACCGGCAAGGGCGAGCCATCGGTCAAAGTTGAGAAGCTCACTGTTCTCTCAAAGGCGCTCCGGCCTATGCCTGATAAGTGGCATGGTCTGTCCGACCGCGAAACAAAATACCGCAAACGCCACCTTGACCTCATGTCAAACCAGGAAAGCGCAGACCTCTTCGTGATGCGCTCGAAGATTGTGGCCGAAATACGAAATTTTCTTCACGAGCGTGACTACCTAGAAGTTGAAACCCCAATGCTTCACGACGTGGCCGGTGGCGCTGCCGCGAAGCCCTTCGAGACTCATCACAATGCCCTCAGCATGCCGCTCACTATGCGCATCGCGCCCGAGCTTCACCTCAAACGCCTTCTCGTTGGCGGCCTCACTAAGGTCTTCGAACTCAACCGTAACTTCCGTAACGAAGGTATCTCGCGCCGCCACAACCCCGAGTTTACAATGCTTGAGGCTTATCAAGCTTTTGGCGACTTCGAAATCATGGCCGACCTCGTCGAAGAAATGGTCTGCCACCTTGCTCAAAAATTCTTTGGCACCCTTCAGATTGAGCATAAAGATGAAAACGGCGAGCATCTCCGCACCCTTGATCTTTCGCGACCTTGGAAGCGTGCTCCCTACCAAAGTCTCATCAAAGAAGTCGCTGGCGACGATTGGTTCGACCTTTCGCCAGAAGGGCGCCGCACCAAGGCCCAGTCGACATTTGGCCTTGAGATTCACGACCATCTTGAAGATTACGAGGTCACCCAGCAAGTTTTTGAGAAGCTGATCGAAGAGCACACCTTTAATCCATGCTTCGTGACCCACGTCGACTCCAAGCTCATCCCGCTCGCTAAGGAGAACCCTGAAAACCCGTCAGTGATCGACGTTTATGAGCTTATCATCAACGGTCAAGAAATCTCCCCCGGCTACTCTGAACTGAACGATCCGGACGTTCAACGCCGTCGTCTTCAGGAACAAACCGGCGGTGAAGCCCAAGAAATCGACGAGGATTTTGTGGAAGCGCTCGAGCACGGCATGCCTCCGGCAGGCGGCATTGGTATTGGCATAGATCGCCTGATCATGCTCCTCACCGGAGCACCAACCATCCGCGACGTTGTCTTGTTCCCTCAGCTCAAGCGTAAAGATTGATCGCTTGCCTACCTCTCCTCAACTCACCCGTAGCTAAAGCCTGGAACTCCATGAGATGGAGAAGCTCCTCTTGTCGACCTGCTGAATCCCTGAACCTCAAAGATTTCAGGGCATGTCTAGTAGATTCCCTATAATTTCGTAAAGGCAGTTGTTGCAGAAGAAACCGAATAAAAAAACGTAATTTGAGAGATCTTAAGGCGAGAGAGTGTTTTATCTTTCGAAAAACAGGCCGCAATCTCCCTTTGGCCGACGATCCTAGCCATCCGAAAACCTCCAACAAGATATGAGACTGCAACTTCTTCTTGCCGCCCTGACCACCGCTGCCCTTACCGCAAACGATTGGCCCCGTTTTTTGGGCCCCAAAGGGGACGCTACCTCAAGCGAATCTGGACTAATCAAATCGTTCCCTAAAGACGGCCCTGAAATCGAGTGGACTACTGAACTTGAAGGCGGATTCGGCGGAGCCGCCATCTCAGGTGATGAAATTTTCCTCGGTGATCGTGTTGAGCAAGAAAAAGATATGCTCCTTTGCCTCGATTTCAAAACCGGCAAAGAAAAGTGGCGCTACGAGAGCAAATCCGATGGCGAACCTTCTTTCCCAGGCTCACGCAGCGTCCCAACTGTCGAAGACGATGCGGTCTATTTTCTCGGAAGCTTCGGTGAAGTTTTTCGTATCAACCGGAAAACCGGAAAAGCCGATTGGAAAATTAAGCTCTCCGATCGCTATCCAGACGCCACAACGCCCAAGTGGGGATATGCCCAATGCGCCCTTATTGTTGGTGACACTCTCATCGTAATGCCGTTTGGTGAGAACACTGGTATCGCCGGCTGGGACAAAAAAACAGGCGCAGAGCTTTGGAAGAGCGGAGGCATCGGCAACACCCATTCCTCTCCGACCGTTGCAAACTTCGGGGGGACAGAGCAAATCATTCTTCTCACCACTGGAAATGAAGGTGGCCTTAACAGCTTTGATCCTAAATCCGGGAAAAATCTCTGGTCGAGCCAGCTCTACAAAAATCGAATCCCGATCACTATCCCCGTCCAGCTGGGAAAAGACCGCCTTTTTGTGTCCGGTGGATACGATGGTGGATCTAAAATGCTCTCGGTGAAAAAATCTGGCGATGGCTTCGAAGTCAAAGAACTTTGGACGACGAAGAAAGGAAGCCAGATTCACCCTCCCTTCGTCATTGATGATCACCTCTACTTTCTTGCCAACGAGAACTCCAACCATAAGACGGCTACCCGCCGCAAAAAGGGTGGCTTAGTCTGCTACGATCTCGAGGGAAAGGAATTATGGAGCACTGGAAACGATCCCTTCATGGGCCGTGGAGCAAGCCTCTATGCCGATGGCACCTTGATCATTCAAGATGGCGAAAACGGAATTCTCCGCCTCGTTGAGCCTTCGCCAAAAGGCTTTAAACTTCTCGCTGAAGCTAATGTCTTTGGAACTGATCCAAAAAGTAAGAAAGACCTCCGTTACTGGAGCCCAATGGCTCTGAGTAACGGCAAACTCTTGATGCGCGGACAAAGGAAGCTCCTCTGCGTTGAGCTCAAAAAATAATTGGGTCACGCCCTATTTCTGAAGCGCATTCTAGTTCTTGCCTTATTGCCAAGTCACATTCCCAGTAACTGACGTCAGACTCCGCTCTACTCGAAATGGAATCGGGGACTCCCGAAACGCCGCTCCAAAAAGAGCATTCCCAAGACTGGTCCCACCATCTCCGGGGTAAATCTCGACCCCTTGCAATTCATCGACGACAGAATCTCCCACTCGATAATAGCCAAAGGATCCAACTCGGCCGCTTGATTTAAGATAGGCCCAGATCCTGGTGTATCGGCGGGTTTTAAAATCTTTAGAAATCCTACTCTGATCTTCTTCAAATGAGATTGCCGCTGGATGAGCCCAAACTTCACCGACTCTCGCAAATCCCTCTTCCCTTCGCAGTAAAACGGACCATGGCCCTCCCATTGTTCCAAACTCCTCAGGACCGCCTGAGAGCAAGATGTCGTCCATCCCATCTCCGTCCAAATCCACAATGATGCGGCTTCGTTCCACGTAGCCCCCATTTTTCACAATCCCCAATTGAGGCTTCACAGATGGGTCGGCGATATCCGAACTGTGAATGGGTCTCATCCGGGGCTCGTCCCAACGAACTTTGTAAATCTTCTCACCTTCAAGGGCGCGGGTTTCCTCAGGTTGAGCAAAGCGTATGGTATCGCTCCACCAAGTTTCCTTAGCTCCTCTGTGCCAAACCATCTTCCCGGTTTTCCTGCTCCGATGAATAGACTTCACTTTCGCCTCATCGGCTAGTGGAAGGAACGGATTGAATTTTTTTTCGCCTACCGAGAACAAATAGCAGTGGTGATCGACCGACAAAACCAACTCGCTCGCACTCCACCATGTAAGATCGTGCCCACCAGGAGTAGGGAGTTTGAATTCTTCAACCACTAACGCCTCACTGTCATTCATTTCAATTTTCAGCAAAACATCGGTTCCGAGAGCCCAGAGGCATTCTCTCCGCCAATCCCACTCAACCCCATGAGCACCATAAAGCGGGAGCCTCATTTTTGGGGCCACCTGTGTGCCTGATTTCCCCAAATCAAAAATTACCAACTGATCTCCTCCGAAACTGGAAGCCACCGCGACCAAATTCCCCGGTAAAAGACAGGCACTGTGCGCATTCCGGACCTTTGTAAAAAAGAGACACTTCTTGGTCTCTTTCTCAACTAGGGCGACTCCACCGCTAGATGAGGTGATCAATAAACATCCTAGATAAGATTTACAATCATCAGTCGTCGCAAAGGCCGAACGCATCGATTCCGGAATTTCAGCTGAAAGTTCGGCAGTCCATTCCCACACATGATTCCTTCCCCCGTCAGCCGGAATAGTGAAGACCTTCTCCATTCCACAGACAATGAGGTCTGCCCAACCTTTCCCCTGTCCCAACTGGCCAACAAGAGCTATCAAGAAGAAACATCTTAAAAATCTCATGAACTTTTCTAGCGACGCTGGGACTGCGCGGTCGGCAGAAATTCACGCAACTTCTGAATGCGGGTTTTACTCACCGGGTGGGTGCTCAAAAGCTCCGGAGTGCGGCTTTCCTGGCTCGCTCCCATTCTTTGCCAAAAAGTAATGGCCTCAACCGGGTCGTAACCGGCGCGCGCCATAAAAAGGGTTCCAATCCGGTCAGCCTCCAGCTCTTGCGACCGCGAAAAAGTCAGTCCAAAGGCAATTTCCCCTCCTTTATGAGCCCACTGGCCAAGTTTCTGGCTATTTTCATCACCGCTTAGAACTGCCCCGAGAAGTGTCCCACCCAGCGCGATGGTCTGATTCCGCTGAAGCCTCGATTGAGCATGGTTTGAAGTCACGTGAGCCATCTCATGAGCGACCACTGCAGCAAGCTGGCCATCGGTCTGAGCGACCTTTAAAAGACCCGTATTGACGCCCACTTTCCCCCCCGGGAGGGCGAAGGCATTGGCAGATGAATCTTTAAACACCTCAAATTCCCAACGCACACCAGGTAGATTAATCACAGGCTTGAGACGATTTGCGACCCGATTCACCTTCGCGCGCGCGCTCGGATCTCGTGAAATAGCCTTGGTTCTTTTATAGTTTTCAAAAACCGCAGCTCCCTGCTGAATCAAGCTTGAAGAAGCCGGGCGAATGGAAACTTTACCCGTATCCGCATTATAGGCGGCAGGAGCCGCACAACCGATAACCACAATCGGAAGCAACAAGGTCAAGCCCTTCGATTTAAAAACCTTTTTAAACGCATTTTTCACCTCTCGATAAATAGCCTAGAACCCACATTCTTGTCAAATCGCCCACTCAAGTTCGCAAAAGGTTGTCTCCTTGCTATCGCTACGTCACACTCCCGCCACCACGTGAATCTCCCAAATTCAATCACCTTCGCTCGCCTTGTTTTAACGGCCATTTTTGTCGTAAGCGCCAGCTGGGGAGGCACACCAGCACTTATGGTTGCCCTAATCACCTTTGTCATGGCAACAATCTCAGATTGGCTCGACGGATACCTCGCTCGGAAGATGGACCTCGTCACATCACTCGGCAAACTGCTTGACCCCCTTGCAGATAAAATCCTCGTGGCTTCCGCCTTTGTTTTTTTCACGAGCAAAGGCCTCTGCCCGACCTGGATCACTTGCGTGATCATCGGCCGGGAATTCCTCGTAACCGGACTACGTCAAATTGCC
>ERZ1047472.3500-NODE-3500-length-10315-cov-18.800487_pt1 | contig 10315 bp, 10 predicted proteins | sample MGYA00383095_ERZ1047472 | MGnify/ENA primary metagenome ERZ1047472 (study PRJEB29581, sample SAMEA5548365) | metagenome | biome: marine; feature: coastal; material: water | depth 1 m | study: Short-term variability in the microbial, nano- and picoplankton...
CATCGATGATGGCCGCCTCGCTGACATCACTGAGGTCCATGCAGGCCTCTGCCACAATGGTTCGGATACGTTCGATATCAAGTGGTTTCGCGGTCCCGTCAGCCCCAACAACATTGATGGCGCCCGCCGCGGCCTGAGACTCGGGTGACAGCGCCTCTTTCTCAACGCGTGCTTGCCGCCTCGACTCGCGGTAAATCACGTAGTCGCGTGCAATCAGGTGTTCCCCCGCACGCATCAGTGCGAGCTCAACTTGATCTTGAATGTCTTCAATGTGAATCGTTCCACCCGAGGGCATGCGACGCTTAAAGGTACCCACCACCTGTGTGGTGAGCTTGGCAACCGTCTCGTGAATTCGAGTGCTTGCTGCCGCCGTACCACCCTCAACTGCAAGAAAGGCCTTTGTGATTGCGACCGATATTTTGCTGTCTTCGAAGGAAACGACGGTGCCATTGCGTTTAATGACACGCATTTGTCCTGGCGCTGTTGCTGCCAGTCGCGTTTGGCTGGGCGTGCCTGTAATAGGGGGGGTCGCGGGCGTTGTACTGCTCACCGATTCACTGCCTGTCTGCATTTTATGGTCACCTCAAACTGTTTTTTTCGCGGGCTCGCAACCGGCCTGCCGTGTGGTGTCTATTATCGTACTTCTTACCACATGTTGGGGTTGCTTAGTGTTCTGGACCCAAGATAGGGCGGTCTGGGTCCGAATGCAAGTCTAAAACCCGGCGGATTTCTTGTGGATAAGATGTGGCGTTTTCAGAAGTTAGCGCTTACTAACAATGTAGGGTGCAAAGCACCGTCAGCAAATAACCCACAGTGATGAGCTGCGAGTGCCGCATCAGTGCAGTAAATCCACCGTGTTGAGTTGGTCTGAGTTTCTCGCGCTATTGACGCAACAAGAACTCGATGAGGGCTTTTTGTGCATGCAGACGATTTTCGGCTTCATCCCAGATCACGGATACCGGATCATCCATAAGCTCAGCAGTGATTTCTTCACCGCGATGTGCCGGTAGGCAATGTAAGTAAAGCGCCTCCGGGTCGGCGAGACTTAACAGCGGGCGGTTCAGCTGATAGGCCTTGAGTGCTTTGAGTCGTGCGTCGGCTTCTGACTCCTGCCCCATAGAGGCCCAAACGTCAGTCACTAACAGGTGTGCGCCAGCAACGGCGCGCTCAGGATCTGACTCGATCGAGACGTGGTCACTCGCTTGCCGCAAGACCTCTGCGGAGGGTTCAAAGCCCACAGGGCAGGATACGGTTAGTTTAAAGTCCAGTACTTTTGCCGCATTAATGTATGACTGACACATATTATTTCCATCGCCAAGCCAGCACACGGTTTTGCCACGCATGTCGCCTCGGTGCTCGAGCCAGGTCTGCATGTCTGCGAGCAATTGACACGGATGGAAGTCATCAGTCAGTGCGTTGATAACAGGCACCTGCGAGTTGGCGGCAAATGCGTCGACGTCGGCGTGCTGATAAGTCCGAATCATGACGATGTCGACCATAGACGATATGACTCTTGCGGTGTCGCCAATGGGCTCTCCGCGACCCATTTGTGTCTCGCTTGACGAAAGGAACATGGCGCTTCCTCCGAGCTGACTCATCCCTGCTTCAAAGGAGACTCGTGTGCGCGTTGAGGCCTTCGCAAATATCATGGCCATAACCTTGCCTGGGAGGGTCGCGTGCGGCGTGCCGCTGCGCTTGAGTGTTTTGAGCGTTGATGCACGAGAGAGAATCGCGAGCAGTTCGTCTCGAGAGAGGTCATTGAGCGTTAGAAAATGGCGAGGAGTATTCATTAGACCTGTCCTTTATCGTCTTTAAGCGCATTCAAAATATCGGCAATCGTTTCGCCGACCATGCGCGCGTCATCGAGGTTCATCACAAGTGGTGGCAGCAGTCTAATGGTGTTGCCACCGGCGACGTTGACTAGGACTCGACGGTCGAGTGCCATTTTGACGAGATTTTTGGTTGCTACTGTGGGTTCTATGCCGATCATCAACCCGATGCCTCGTCGATCACGCACAAGCGCCGGGTCTGAGAGCTCGGCATCCAGGCCCTCAAAAATGGCGTCGCGAATTTTATCGGCACGATTCCAAAGTTGCTCACCACTGAGTGTGTTGATAACGGCACTGGCCGCCGCACAGCAGATGGGATTGCCGCCGTACGTAGTGCCGTGGTCGCCTGCGATCAATAATTTTCTCGCTCGACCCCGGGTCATACACGCGCCAATCGGGAGCCCGTTACCCAGCCCTTTGGCGGTGGCTAAAATATCAGGCGTTATCCCAAGGCGCTGAAAGACGTAAAGCTCACCGCAGCGTCCATTGCCCGATTGCACTTCATCGAAGCTCAGCAGCCAGTCTTTAGCATCGCAGAGTTCGCGAGCTCGGGCTAAGAACGATGGATTGAGAGGCCATATACCGCTCTCGCCCTGTATCGGCTCGAGGTGAATGGCCACAATGTCATCGCGGGTTTTGGCAAGCATTTCCAAAGCATCGCTATCGTTGCGCGCAATTCGAATGAATCCGGGCAGCAGTGGTTTGAATGATTCTTGTATCGCGGCATTACCTGTCGCGGAGAGTGCGCCCATTGTTCTGCCGTGAAAAGCACCCTCAAGAACGATGATGTGGGGTGTTTCTATACCCTTATTGCGACCGTGTCGGCGTGCAACTTTAATCGCCGTCTCATTGGCTTCGGCGCCCGAATTACAAAAGAAGGCGTTTTCCATGCCCGTGAGCTGCGTCAGCTCTGCCGCCAGACGCTCTTGTTGAGCAATGCCATAGAGGTTAGATGTGTGAATGAGGGTTTCGGCTTGTTCTTGAACGGCACGCGTCACGTTGGGGTGAGAGTGCCCTATATTTGTCACCGCAATCCCTGAGAGCGCGTCAATATACTGCAGGCCTTTTTGGTCGTATAAGTGCGCACCATTGCCAGAGGCAAAGGAAACGGGTAATCGACCGTAGGTCGGCATGATCGCTGACATGAGAGAAACCTTTTAATTCGACGATGAAAGACTAACGGCGAGCCGCTTTCTGGTAAACTCTCTCGCTTGATTCATTTACTATCAGAAATACACAGCGTGGAGATTAGCAATGGACATTATGGAGACCATTAAGGATCAGATCGAGAGCAATCGTGTAATCCTTTATATGAAAGGCTCCCCAAATCAGCCGCAATGCGGGTTTTCGGCGCGCACTGTGCAGGCGCTTATGGCGTGCGGGCAGAAATTTGCCTACGTTGATATTCTGAGTAATCCTGAGATCAGAGCCAATCTTCCTGCGTATGGAAACTGGCCGACGTTCCCGCAGCTCTGGGTCGATGGCGAGTTAATCGGCGGATGCGACATCGTCTGCGACCTGGGTGATAGTGGCGAGTTGAACGAGATCGTTGTTGGAGAGGGTGGCGCCGAGGCATAACCTCGACGCCCCCCGATTCTCAGCTCTCTGAGGGTTTCACGGTTTTCATGGCTGTCTGCAAGTAGTTCTGTTCGCCGACCCGATCCATCAGGGACAACTGTGTCTCTAGCCAGTCGATGTGTTCTTCTTCGGCGTCGAGAATTCGCTTGGCGAGATCACGCGACACATAGTCTCCGACTTCTTCACAGCACTTCACGGTTGCCTTCAAATCGTCGTGGGCCACGTGTTCCAGCTGAAGGTCGCATTCCAGCATCTCTCTCGGGGTTTCACCGATTCGCAGCTTGCCAAGATCTTGAAGGTTAGGGATGCCCTCGAGGAATAAAATCCGCTCGACGAGTTCGTCAGCGTGCTTCATTTCGTCAATAGACTCGTGGTACTCATGTTCTGCGAGTTCGGTTAGGCCCATATCCTTGTACATTTTAGCGTGCAGGAAGTACTGGTTAATCGCCACGAGCTCGTTGTAGAGAATTTTGTTGAGGTATCGAATAACGTCTGGGTTGCCTTTCATTGGGCCGTCTCCGCTGTAGTTAAATTTCAACCGGGACTATACCGAAATATTGGCATTTAAAAAAGTGTAACTTATTGTTTTATAAGGAAAAGATAATGTGAACGATTCGCAACCGCACTCGCATTTAGGACTGGCGGGCGGCCTGGATGTGCACGCCTCTGTGGACAGCCTCGCTGACAAGCGATTCTGCGAAGCATGAGCACTTACCACATTGTGTGGAACAGCCTGTGACGCGACTGACTTCGGCAAGCGAGCGAGCACCGGCCGCAACCTGTTCTCGGATTGCTCTGTCGGTCACGCCTTTACAGATACATACATACATATGAGAAACGTAATGTTAATGAGAACTATTGTCAACAAAGAATTTACATCATGTCGTATAATGGCCGGCAATCACTAGGGAGTTATTAGGGTGTCCATTCATCAGCACGTTACCGCGCTTGCTACATCTGCAAAATACGCGTCTGCTTCGTTAGCCAACTCTCCAGTCTCAACGCGTAATGCCGCCCTTCAGGCTATTGCCCTTCAGATTAAAGTGCGCAAGGCCGATCTACTGACGGCGAATGCCGAAGATCTTCTGAGCGCGAAGAGGAAGGGCCTTGACCTTGCATTAATCGATCGACTGGAACTTACAGAGGCGGGCATCGAAGCGATGCTGACGTCGTTGTCCATTGTTCAGGGGCTTGCTGATCCGATTGGTGGTGTCGACGACTTACGGGCCATGGAGTCAGGGATTCAAGTCGGTAAAATGCGGGTACCTTTGGGGCTCATCGGAATTATTTACGAGTCGCGACCCAATGTGACGATCGATGCGGCAAGCTTGTGTTTAAAGTCGGGTAACGCGGTACTGTTACGCGGCGGATCTGAGGCGATTCGGTCTAATCTTGTGCTTGCGACCTGCATAAAAGCGGGGCTTGCAGAGGCCGGTTTGCCGGAGGAGGTGGTGCAAGTCATTGATACCACCGACAGAGCGGCTGTCTCGGCGCTTGTAGGCTTGAGCGGCTTGGTTGATATGGTCGTGCCGCGCGGCGGTAAGGGGCTTATTGAGCGGGTCGCTGCCGAGGCCACGGTGCCGGTACTCAAACATCTGGATGGTATTTGCCACCTCTATATCCATTCTGAGGCCGATGTGTCGATGGCGACGGAACTCACTGTGAATTCGAAGACCCATCGTTACGGTACATGCAATACCATGGAGACCTTGTTGGTCGACGCCAAGGTGGCCTCAATGCTGCCCAGTATTGCAGCACCGTTGGTGGCGAAGGGTGTTGAATTGCGCGGTTGCGAAAAAACGTGCGCAATACTGTCTCAAGCCTGTAATCCGGCTTCAGAGATGGACTGGGCGACGGAGTATTTGGCGCCGATTTTGGCTATTAAAGTGGTCGATGATTTCGAGCACGCGATTGAGCACATTTCGACCTTCGGCTCCGGACACACGGACGGCATTGTCACAGCGTGTCACGCGAGTGCGATGCGTTTCCTCCGCGCGGTCGATTCGAGTTCCGTAATGGTCAATACATCAACCCGATTTGCCGACGGTTTTGAGTACGGATTGGGTGCGGAAATTGGCATTTCCACGGACAAAATTCACGCGCGTGGCCCCGTCGGTCTCGAGGGCCTGACGAGCCAGAAATACGTGGTTCTGGGTAATGGCCAAACACGGCGTTAATCATCGCATAGGCGTCATGGGGGGGAGCTTCAACCCCGTCCACTGGGGTCATTTGAGTGTTGCCAGCGATGTTAAGGCAACCCTCAAACTCGATCGTATGGCGCTCATGCCTGCTGCGCAGTCCCCGCTTAAAGGCGCGCACTCGGTTAGCGCTGAACATCGAGCGGCAATGTTAGAACTGGCAGTCGCGTCGCACCCGGCGCTCGACCTCGATTTGAGGGAGCTTAGTCGGACGGGGCCGTCTTACACCATCGACAGTCTTAAGGAGTTGCGGGAGGCGCTGGGTTTGCAGGCCTCACTGCACTTCATCATGGGAGACGATTTGCTCCCGTCGCTTACGCGGTGGTTGCGTTGGCAGGAGATCCTCCGCTACGCACACTTAGTTGTCGTCAGTCGCCCCGGTATTTTCCCAGCGATACCCGACACAGTGACGGCATGGTGGAGTCAGCACGAAATGTCGCTGGACGCGTTGCATCAGTCACCGTGTGGGGGAGTGGCACGTGTAGAATGCTCACTCGTTAATGTTTCATCGACAGCGGTTAGGGCGGCTATTGAGTTAGGCAATCCCGTGTCAGAGGTGATTCCGGACCCCGTTTTAGAGTATATTACGCAACATAATCTTTACGCTATTCCAAGCCAAACTGAGGCGAATCCTTGACCCCGATAGACTCTACCATCACCGACCTCGTGGTCGATGCGCTCGATGATCTCAAAGCCGTTGACACCAAAATAGTCGATGTACGCGACTTAAGCTCCGTGACGGACTTCCTTGTCGTCGCCAGTGGCAACTCCTCTCGCCATGTGAAGTCATTGGCCGATAACGTGGTAGTCAAGGCGAAAGAGGCCGGTTGTCCTCCCATCGGTGTCGAAGGCGAGCGCGATGCGGACTGGGTGTTGGTCGATTTGGGTGACGTGGTCGTTCACGTCATGCAGCCTGCCGCACGCAGTTTTTATGATTTGGAGCGACTTTGGTCGGGCGAGCCCGAACTGACGGCACCGCACGAATACACCTCCGAGGTCTGGAACTGACCCATGCGTGTCATTGCCATCGGCACCCGTATGCCCGGTTGGGTGACCGAGGGCTCTGATGAGTATCTTAAGCGCATGCCACGGGAGTTATCTGTTGATTGGGTGGAGCTCCCCGCATCGAAACGCACTCGCGATACTGCAGAGCTTCGTATGTTGGATGAAGCCTCAGCAATTGAGAGGCGGTTAAAGCCTCAAGAGCTGATCGTGGCGTTAGATATCGATGGGAAGACGGTGTCCACTGAAAATATTGCTGACGCACTGTCCTCCTGGCAGGCCGAAGGGTCAAAGGTTGTCTTCATTATTGGAGGCCCTGACGGGCTGCATCCGACACTCAAGGCGCGGGCCGTTGCGCGATGGTCCCTGGGGCGCATTACCTTGCCACATCCCCTAGTACGGGTGATTCTTGCAGAGCAGCTTTATCGGGCGTGGTCTATTAATGCGGGACACCCTTATCATCGAGCGTAAAAAGAATGCGTATGGCAAAGTGATGTCGGGTCGCAGGATTGAATCTTAATGGTACGTCAGCTAAATCAGATGCAGGATTGGGCACGCGAAACTCGCATCATTCACGGGCGAATTGTCGTGTTGGCGCTGATGATGCTGGTGATCATGGTTGGACTGTTGTACCGCTACTTCGTTCTACAGGTCCTCCAAAACGATCAATATCGCGCCCAGTCAGATCGAAATCGTATTGCCGTTCGAACCGTTGCGCCAACACGTGGGGTTATTGTCGATCGGAAGGGAAGTCTTCTTGCTATTAACCAACCCTCGTTTACCCTCGCGATTACGCCTGAGCGCGCTGATGACTTAGCACTAACGCTGACCACCTTGCGCGATCTCCTGGGCCTGTCTGACCAAGACGTTGCGCTTTTTTCAGATGCGCGAAAGCGTCGTCGAGCGATGAGCCCGGTCCCCATTAAGTATCGGCTCACGGATGAAGATCGGGCCCTGATTGCAGTGAACAAGCATCGCTTGTCCGGGGTCTCTGTGGCATCGGAATTGACCCGGTTTTACCCCGAGGGTGACCTCGTGGGTCATGCGCTGGGCTACGTAGGCCGTATTGGTATAGACGATGTAGATGACACAAAAAAAGACGAATATCGGGGGATTGCCCACATCGGAAAAGTGGGGCTTGAGGCCTATTACGAAGACGTTCTCAAAGGTGGGCTGGGTGTTAGTCGAGTAGAAACGAATGCTCGCGGCGTCGAACTAGAGGTCATTGATCGGATTGAGCCGATTGCCGGGTCCGAGCTCTCCTTGCACCTCGATCTTGGGCTGCAGAGGACCGTGGCTCAAGCAATGGGTGACATGCGCGGTGCGGTGGTGGCGATCGACCCCAGCAATGGCGGTATTTTGGCGGCCTTTTCAAACCCGCGATACGACCCTAATAAGTTCGTCAATGGAATCAGTTTTGATGATTATGCGGTGTTACGAGATTCGCGTGACTCACCATTGCTTAATCGAGTGATTCAGGGTCAATACCCGCCGGCATCAACAATTAAGCCGATGCTGGGCCTTCAAGGCCTAAACCGAAAGGTAATTACTACTGATACGCGCATCGCCGATCCGGGTTGGTACTCGCTTCCCGGAGACCCTCGCAGATACCGCGATTGGATTCTCCGCTTGCGCGGTACCGGGCATGCCGACGACATGAATTTAAGGGACTCGATCGCGCAGTCCTGTGATGTTTATTTCTACGATCTCGCGCATCGGCTAGGCATTGACGCACTCGCCGAATCGCTCGATGATTTTGGTATAGGGAGTTTAACGGGGGTTGACCTACCCAGCGAAAAGCGAGGCATATTGCCGAGCTCCGAGTGGAAAAAGCGCGTGATCGGCAGTAATTGGTACGGTGGTGAAACGTTGATTGTCGGTATCGGTCAGGGCTACATGCTGGCAACGCCTCTGCAATTGGCCGTGGCGACCAGCGCCTTGGCAACCCGCGGTACGGCCTACAAACCCAAGTTAGTGGCATCGGTTGGCGGGGCGGCACTGCCGCTCGAGCCGTTACTTGATGTTACTGCGCCAGCAGACTACTGGAACGAGGTCATTGCAGGCATGGTCGACACGGTGTTTTCACCTCGCGGAACGGCGGCAGGAATGCGCACGGGAATTACCTACAGCGTTGCAGGAAAGACGGGCACCGCGCAGGTGGTCGGCATTGCTCAAGACGCCACTTATGACGAAGATATTTTGTCAGAATACCAGCGCGAGCATGGTTGGTTTATGGGTTTTGCGCCGGCAGAGAATCCTGAGATTGTACTTGCGGTTTTAACCGAAAATACAGGGGGTGGCAGCGCCGCATATCCTGTGGCGCGAGCAATGCTCGATTACTGGATGAAACAAAATGAGCAATGATTTTTCCCGCAACGCGCATGTGTCGTCACGCGAGCTTGGATCGCGTACGCGTATTCTGCAAGCGCTGCACATTGACCCCTGGCTCATGCTCCCACTGGTTGCACTCAGTGTGAGCGGGTTGTTTGTTCTCTACAGCGCAAGTGGTCAATCCGACACAATGTTGATGACGCAAATTCGTAATCTGGGCGTAGCTTTTTTTGTCCTCCTGGTCACTGCGCAGTTGAAGGTGGCCACATTAAAAGGGGTATCCCCTTATATTTTTTCGATCACGGTCGCGTTGTTGATGGGTGTCGCGTTCTTTGGTGTCGGTGCAAAAGGCGCTCAACGATGGTTGGATCTTGGTTTCATTCGATTTCAGCCGTCAGAGGTGATGAAAGTGGCAATGCCGCTCGCGGTGGCCTGGTGGTTATCAAAAAAAGCGTTATCCCCTGCGCGACGTGAACTGTTAATTGCATTTCTGATGGTTGCGCTGCCCTCGCTCTTAATTCTTGGACAGCCTGATTTGGGGACATCCTTACTGGTTGCCATCAGCGGGTTGTCGGTGATTTTCATGGCAGGTATTCATTGGCGCTATATTCTGTCGATGTTGTTTTTGACAGGTCTGTCGATTTGGCCCGCGTGGCTGTTCGTCTTGAAGGATTATCAAAAGCAACGTGTACTGACCTTGTTTAATCCGGAGTCCGATCGACTGGGCGCCGGATGGAATATTATTCAATCTAAAACTGCGATTGGTTCTGGAGGATGGGAAGGGCTAGGTTGGACGCAAGGGAGTCAGGCTCAGTTGGATTTTCTTCCTGAGGGGCACACCGACTTCATTATCGCCGTACTGGCCGAGGAGTTCGGGTTTCGTGGGGTGGCGCTACTTTTTTTACTGTATGCCATTATTTTGGTGCGCGGGCTTATTATATCGTGGCAGGCGCAGTCTAGTTTTGCGCGACTCCTTGCAGGCGCCTTAATTGCGACGTTCTTTTTTGGGCTCATCGTTAATCTTGGTATGGTTTCAGGACTGTTACCGGTCGTGGGTGTTCCCCTGCCTATGGTGAGTTGGGGCGGCACTGCCATGGTGTCTATGATGATTGCGTTTGGCATCTTAATGGCTATTTCAACCGAGCATTCGGTCACACAGGGCATGCGATAACGACGGCAACCTGATGGTGATTATAAAAACGCTTTAACTGGGAGCGGAGGGTAAAGTGATTCGACACATGGGATTTTTATTGGCGGTGTTAGTGGGCGTTGTGCCTATGAGTGCTGACGCAGATTACAGCAGCCATCCGAGCGCCGCGGCCCTTACTGATCGCGTGTCGGCACGCGGTGTCGATCGCTCGTGGATCGATGCGGCGC
>ERZ1047472.3502-NODE-3502-length-10314-cov-4.524613_pt1 | contig 10314 bp, 10 predicted proteins | sample MGYA00383095_ERZ1047472 | MGnify/ENA primary metagenome ERZ1047472 (study PRJEB29581, sample SAMEA5548365) | metagenome | biome: marine; feature: coastal; material: water | depth 1 m | study: Short-term variability in the microbial, nano- and picoplankton...
TGCCCCAATGACGACCCAGGCAATCACCAATAGCAAACCGATGCCGACGCCCATCATGAGATAGCCAAACAGGCCGCACACAATGACACTACCGGGCACCAGAGCGATACCGCCCACAGTGACCAGCAGCATCAATTCTGAGAGCGAACAACCTCTGAAAATGGATGGCTCTGCATTCAAGCGCACCGGTAACAGTTCGTTAGCTTGCTGCGATTCCATGCCTCAGATAATTCCAACGGCTTCGTTCAGGAAGAAAGACACGATGGCCAACAGCACACCGGCTATGACTGCGGTCAAGCCCACAGAACCCCAATCAGGGTCATTGGAACTGCGCGCTTCATTAAATTTGGAGAGCAGTATCCAACCGATCCACAAGAAGCCAGCGCCCGATATAACCAGGGCGATATAGTCAATGGCATCCCCCGACCATCCCTGCATAAAGGCTAAGTAGTTGCCATTAGGCGCACCGCTTGACGGATCGACGGGTGTAGGCAGCTGTGCCTGAGCTGATATTGAGACCAGCCACAACCAAAACATTGATACAGGAGCAATATTGCGCTTCTGTTTAATAGTAGATTCATGCATTACGGGGTTCATAGTCTTCCTCATTTTTCATGGTAAATGCTTCGTGGTAAAAGCTTCGTGCTAAAAGCTTCGCATTGAATGTGTTTCGTTAGCGCTATCGCAGTAGGAAGCCAAGAACGAGGGTTAAAAATATCGAGCGGACTGATCGAGTCAGAAAATCATAGAAATTTATTTTTCGGTGCGACCAGGCTTTCCATTGAGTGACAATGACCCAGGCGACCCAGATATAGAGCACCGAATACAAGATCAAAAGAATCGTTAGACTAAAGCTCTCCATGGGTACGCCTAGCGTTGCCCCGGTGAAAGCAGCCTCTTGGGACGCAGAGACCGCCATTAGCGATAATCTCCTTCGATGGGAGGTAACGACCGAGGCTCACGCCGCATAGTGTTGGCGGCATCGACAATGCCTTGTTGGATTTTTTGCAGATCAGCTCTCAGGCGTAGGTAATCGACCAATTCCCGGTCATGGGGATTAGCTGCCTGCTGGGCTTCATTAATGATTTTAGTGATAGCTTCCAGCTCTGCATTCAGGCGCTGGAGTGCAGATCGCTCTTGGTCAGTGACGGCATAGGCAGGTGCTGAGAGTACAGCTACCAATAGGATGAGAGTTTTTGTCATGCGCATGATCATTGTCCTTTGTTGGAGCAATGATCATGGAATCTTTGGATTAGCTGTAGAAGAAAGCTTTCATCAGGAAAAGAAATTTAACGTGGTTTGGGCTATGGTTCCTCGCAAGACTCTAATAGCGTCTTCGCGTACCTGAAACCACGCTCCTTTACAAAGTAATTGTTTATAACCAATAAGAAGGCAAGCACAAACACAACCGAAGTAAGCCCAGCCCCTAATCCAAGCAAGTAATTACTCAAAATAATCCCGTCTGCTTCTCCCTTAGCAAGCGCCAACACTGGCCATACAAAATACAGATTTATCACTACACACATAAGTGCAACCAATAGCCCCATCACACGTATAGACAGTAAATTACGTGCGAATCCATATGCCACATTATCTCGGTAAACAGCTGGGTACTTTGTCTTGTCTCGGGTGAACTCCCTAAGGAAGTTTATTGCGCTTTGATATTTCAAGTCCGCATCGGTCTGATCTTGTGTCTCTTCTTCTACTTTGGGCAAGTTCAGTCCGTCGATTTTTCCATCCAGCCACTTGTGATACCGCTGCTTTGTATATTTATCTAAGAGCTGATCTCTGTGTCTGAGGATGGCTGTTGTAGGGGCTCCACCCCAGATCGAAAACAGCTTTTTTTGACACCTATTTCCCAAGTTGGAAATAAACGTTGAGATAAATGTCATGACACCAAAACTGATCAATACTGTCAGCGACCCACCCAATATACTTTTTGAACTCGGACACCAAGCCAGCATTGTCAAAACGAATGGTAGAACCGAAAAGAACGCAGGCATAAACCTCGCGTTGATTGTGTAGTGGTCGAAATATTTTCCAAGCTCTTTTAACATTCAACTCGCACTATGTGCCCTTCAGTATAGGTCAGCATAACGATGGGTAAATCGTAGTTGACTTGCAGTTTTTTCAGCGAATTCTTATCAATTGTTGATGGTGGTGTTGCGCTGGTATGACTATGCCAGGTACCCAAAAATGTTATCTGTCCGTTAGTCCTTTCGTGAATACGCTCGAATTCTTCAGCGAGGCCTTCCACATTCAAAATAAAGCTATCCCGAGTTCGCACGCTGCCTTTCGGCGCATCCAGTAAATAGTTGACGTAGATGGTTTTTGAAAGTTGGCATACTTGCCCCGTAATAACTCCCCCATTTTCGAGCATTGGGTCATCATTGCTCAGCTCCTCAATTTTTTTCGCTACCGATCCCAGAACCCTGACGTTCCAATCAAAACCGTTATTACTGGGAATAATCAGTGTTGGTGGAAAACTGTAAGTCGTCCAAGCCATATCCAAGGAAGACTGATCTATTGTGCCAACATGCAGAATACCTTCCGGTGTATCGCTGCTGTTTTTTATATGCGCATTTATTCGTGAAGATACAGCCGCCGACATCAATGAAATATCTATGTCATTCATTATTGTTGTCACCGAACCACAACCTTCTCCAAAGTGATTAAGTTGTGGCCCCTCTCCACCATACATGGCCTTTTTGATCGGATCACTGCCAATACATAACGTGTTCACGAAGGCGGCAATATCATCAACACGTACTGAGCGAGAATCCCCCTCTAGTGCAACAACTCCCATGGTGGATTTTCCGTACAAGGTTGACTGAACCAGCCTCCCACGAAGTGACTCACAATGGTGAGACAAATAGTACCGAACAGGTAGAGACGCTGTAGTATCAAGAACATAATCTGTCTTTTTGCTGAGTGAAAACCCAGCCTTCGTACCCATAGACCGAATATCTTTATCTATTGGCGTTGACTCAACATTGAGACTCGACAATTGCCTGTATAGCAGCTGAGATTTGCTGAAACACAAACTGCTGAAATCTGGAACAATTAGCCCATGCCTAGCATTATTGTGGCTACCAAAGTAATCGTTATCAACTAACTCAAACTGGTAGCAACCAGTCTTCGCTAAATGAAGCGCAACTTTTGAACCAAGGCTGCCGCAACCCAGCAGGCCAATATTCACAGGTTCTTCAACTTTGTCTCCCGATACTGCTTGCAGTAATTGCGGACAAGTCCGTTCAATCAATTGTGTTGGTCGAACGACCGATTCTTCTGGAATTTTGTCCTCATGATCCTGGCTAAAGTAGACACGATAAGCGAGAAGTTCCCATGGACTTTCCGTACCTATCAAGTTGAAGGGGCGTTTAACCGCAAAAGCTACCATGAACTCTTCAACAGGGGCCTTATCCTGCTTGCGCATAGACTGGGGGCTCGATATTGCAAGTATATGTTTTAGCCGAGCGTCAAAGGCGTGCTGCAAGCCCAACCCTTTTGCAAACCCACGTAAGCTCCCAAAGTCATGCACTGATTCAGGCCGGTATTCGTCAAAGACCTTTCCGTTTTCTGTCCGGAATAACACGCCAGGAGCGTTACGAATGGATGTATACGTGTCAATTCCCAGATTTTTCTTCTTAAGTGCAGAATTAGATGCCCCCAAACTGGGGGTTATTAATTCCCCCATCAGCAAATCCTCTGAACTCCCCACACGGTAATACCGATAGTTGTAGAACTTGACAACATCGGTGCTCGTATCCAGATCGGCACGAATGGCATGGGTATCCGCATGGATCAGGCCTTGTGTATTATCTCTGCGAACATGCTCCCATCCCTGCACTGGGCAATGTAATTCATTTGCTGCTGCATTATTTAACCATTGGCATGCAGCATCAAACAGTGCCGTCAATCCCATACTATGAAGCAGGTCTACTAACGATGACTCCGAGATGCAGGGATAAACCAACTCCCCCGGCGTGTAGGGATTGAGGTGCGGAAGATTAGTCGGAAAGTCCGCCCTCAACCGAGGTGAGGGTGCACGTTGCGGGTAGTCCATCGGAAAACGCCAATAGACGGCTTCTACCTCTCTGACACCAGTATCCGAAACCCCCTGCTTACGAAACCTATTTGGCAGCTTAACCACCCATTCCGTTTCAACAATAACGGCATATTGCCCAACGGATACGTCCTTAACGCAATTAACCGCCGAGTAATTACCTATCTGTTCTATGGCCGCCTGAATGAAGGGCGAAACCTCCGGCTGTTCATCACCCATGGCCAATCGCGTTGCCCGCCCCAGTAAATAATGTTCCAGTCGCCGCAGTTCGTGCAGCTTTTTTGGCAGTGCCTGATGACGCCTCAGAGGTCTTTTCTTCTTCCTGAGGACCACTATTTGTTAGCTTGTAGGTCAGCACTTCAGGTGCCTTGCCACTGGAAGGTTTGTAGTCAGCAAGACACTGAAACGTGCCGTCATTCTCATCCGTAATGCTTTCATACTCCTTCATGGCTTTATAGTTCGGCGGATCATTCTCGTCATCTTCAATTTCGTCGCTACTTGAAACAATTACTGCACCTGGGCGCGCTTCGCCTAATGCGGATTTTGCGTCTTCGGACACTTGCGGATTATCAGTGTCGCTAAAGCTGTCATGCGACAAGGTATGCCAGGAACAATGATGCGGGGCTAGCAGTATGTCGTATTGCAGCATATCGGTATTATTTTTGTACTTATCCCATAACACGTCCCACACCTCAACACTGGCATCACCAGCCAGTAAAATGTAGTTAGATGGCGACGAGTACCCGTGGCTAGCAAGTCCCCACTGAATAATGATACTAGAGCGGTTTTTATCCGGGCTGGTGTCGTCTTCAAACTCATCATCAGCAAGCGGCCCCAACACTCTGGCACTTAACTCCTTGATATACACTTCATTAAGCGTGTCAATCACATCCTCGTTTTGATAGACAATATCCAATATTTCGTCCGTCTTGCCATCTTCGTCTTCTCCAATTAAACGGATACGGTCACCCTGCTTACCGATCTTTTTTTCAGCCTTATACAGCTCGACTCGGCGCTTCGCCTCGTCTCTGAAAGCGATTGCGTCCTTACAAAGGTTGTTATTTTTGCTTTTGCGTCTGAAAATTAGGGGTGAAGACCATATCTCTCTGACAAATACCTTGCCGTTTTCACCATCTTTAGGTGCCACGTAGTCATCAGGGTTCCCCTTGTGAAAGTTGTCCCGAAATCCCCTGATATGATCCTCGTCTGGGTGGGTAAGGATCAGCACATCCACGTATGGACGCCCCTCATCATCTTTATCCAGCAGATCATGTAGTGCCGCCAATGCGTCACATTTATCGTCATCCGATTCGCCATTTTGACGGATATGTATGTCTACCAATACATAGTGGTAGGTATCATTGGATGCTATTTTCATAAGTGTCATGTCGCCATTTCCAACCGGAATATGACTGATTGTTGATTTTTTGCTCATCTCGGCCTCTATAAACGCAACATTGCGTATAATTTGATTCAAATTTATGGATATGGGCGCTAAATTAGCCCCTTATCCTTACCTACTGCCGAAACCTAAAAAGTGGCGATATTTTTTGCCACTTTTTCTAAGTCACCAGTATTAGCACATAGGAAGCGCTCGAATAGTAAATACAATGGATACAAATACTGCGACCCATTACAACGAAATTGAAGTACAAGACTTGATAGATAATCTGAAAGATGCCGATATAACCCGGTCACTTCAGGTCTATCGCACACTCGGCTGCGCCGCTCGTTCAGGTTTGTCAGAACATGATGTTTTTGCCCATGTCGTCGTTGAAGCTCTTTCGCTCAAGCGACGGTGGCCAAGAGACCTCAAAGCCATCAGCTTTTTTATTAAAACTGGGAAAAGTATTATCAGTAATGAGGAAGAAAAATACTCCAGATTGATGGTAACGCCCTCAGTTGACGAACTATTAACAATTGATGACGAAATGTTAAAACCAACAAGTGCAACCGCAAAGTTTTCTCATGCTTCTGCTGAAACAAATATCGAGCACGCTCAATCTGAAAACATCATATCCATCTGGATTCAGAAAATTCAGCAGTTGTTTGAGGATGACCCTCAAGCGGATTGCTTCATTAAGCAAAAACTAGAAGAGCAGAAAAAATCCAGGATTTTAGTTTTATGCGAATTTACAGATCAGCTTTATCGGAATGTCGAAAAGAGAGTTAAAGACAAGGTGAGAAAGCGATTTCCAAATGGGCTTCCATGGTGGGAGGTAGAATCATGACACTGGAATTTATCAAACAGATTAATGAATATGTAATCGACTCAATCATAGAGGCTAGCGACGAAGAAATTCTTGCTTGTGTTGGCAGCGATGGCTACCCCTCACAGCAAGATATTTATCAAGCTCACACGGTGATCACACAGGCTATAAAGGAACAACGACAACTCAGGCTATCTCAGCAGAGAGCCGCGTTTCAGGCCTATAAGCAAGAACAAGAAGTCGCTCAAAATGCCCCCTCTAAACGAACAATACCTGAAATGCTATCGGATATCGTTGCGGCCATGCAAAATCAAGACAAAGTGCCTGAAGGGGTTATTCTCGCTTTTAGGGAGCAAGGTCAGGGCGGAAGCGAGAATGATATTCTCGAAATCTGGCAGAACTTAGTGGAGTTGGGGCTTATCGACCCAAACGACACTGACACATAATTATGAAATTCAAACAGCAGCCAGACGACATTCTAAAGAAACTAGGTATCTATGAGCCAGAAGATATCGATCTGGATTTAGTTGCCTATTCGCTTAATGCAGACGTCAAACGCGCAGCCTTATCCAATTGCGAAGGCAACATTATCGGTACAGATGAAAAAGCCATCATTACGGTTAACAACGACACAGATCCCCGGCGACAGCGTTTTTCACTGGGACATGAGCTGGGCCACTGGGTTAATGACCGAGGGAAAAACCTGACTTACCGCTGTGATACTAATGATATGAGACAGCGTAGTATGTCCAAGGACAACTTCAGGCAACAAAAAGAAGTTCGCGCTAATCAATTCTCTGCCGAGCTGATGATGCCCGACCATATCATGGGTCGGTATCTGAATAACCTTGACATCACCACTGAGTCTGTCAACTATCTGGCTAACGAATTTGATGTTTCCCGCACCAGCACTGCCATCCGTTTTGTTGAAGTAAGCGATTATCCCTGCATGATAGCTTGCTGGGATAAAACCGGTAATAGGCGATGGTTTTCCAGAAACGCAGTTGTGCCAGATTACATATGGCCTCACACGAGAATTATGCAGCCGCGCGAGGCATTCACTCTTTCCAATGGCCTTGAGGTCGATGCTGACAAATGGATAAATAGCGAGGGTTCTGAAAATTATAGTGTTGTTGAAAGCATATTCTCTAACGGTTACGACTTTCTTTCTCTAATATGGTGGAAAGATGAATCACAATTGAATCTTTCGAATTGAACTGTATTGCAGACCCTAACTAGCAAGTTGTAACCCTAGAAATACTTCTTCAGTCTCTCAAACCCAATCCGAACAGCTAACCCTAGCAAAAATGCGAATGGAAGAATGACGATTACCGGATTTATGCTGAACGGCAGGCTAATATAGACCACACAAGCAGCTACAAACGAAGGTACGACGGATCGTCTGGCCAAATTGAAGACATTACTGCTCTCGCGCCCCCCGCCCCACCGTCGGAGGTCACGCTCGACTAAGCCGTCAACACCTCCCACCAGTGCCGCTACGAGGAAGATCGGCAGTGAAAACAGGATGAGCGCTAATCGGATAACGAATGTTTGTGTAACGTAGGTGGATGCTTGAAGGTAGTCATCGAAACGTTGATATAAGTTATATCCCCATCCCTGCAACGATGAAAAAAAGCTTCCGTCAGGAACATCAGGTGCGTTATATAGAAGCGTATTAAGCCAGGATTGACGGGCTATCCAGCTGGTCGCCTCATGCGTCATGGCAATAACATCATGCCTGATCGCCAACGATTGATCATAGAGTTGCTGGTTGAGATATGACTGGTCAGCAGCCAGAACGGCTTTTGCGTGGTCTGCCCCTTCCTCTGGCCAGAACCAGATCATGCCTAGCCATTCAATGATGATAGACAGCATTAAACTAATCACCAACCAAACGACTAATTGAACCAGTGCAGAAAACAGCTGGCCGATCAGGCCGGGTTCTTTTCTCCTGGGGGGCTGATACTGCTGTGACTTGGCCATGGGCTTATCACCCTTGCCTATCGACCATAATAGCTGGGCCAGTCCACGACTGATGTATAGCTGCGCCGCATGTGCTGGAGCATGTCACCCAAATCATCCGGTAGCTCCTGATCATCCATTTTTGAGGGCATTGGAATGCGGATTTTCCACAGCTCACTGCCCCTAAGCAGGACGAATGCCTGCCCTTTGGGAAGCGCCACAATATCGGCAGGCGAGATCATAGGCACACGGCTGATACTGACCCGATCCTGATTATTGGAGGTAAAACCAATACCCGCAGAAGTATCGACATTGTCGGTGACACCGGAAACCGCCATGATTTCGCTGACACTCACCTCGGGCAGCTGCTTGGTGAACATTTCACAGGTAGCCACCTCCTTCACACCCATGATCAACATGGTGCCAATATTGCCAGCCAACTGCCCGGCTTTCGCTTCGCTACCCAACTCGGCAATCGGGTCGCTCCAGGTTTGGGTATATAGATTTAGCTGGTAGCCAGCACCGCCACTTTTATTAATCAGCGTCTTGAACTGCGGCCCGATCAAGTCGGAGAATTCGTCCCCGTGGATCACAATATCTGGTGGTTTCTTAGCCTGCTCGCTCGTATTGCTTGGCGCTATACCATGTTTATAGATATGACCCGCCAGACTGGTCAGGTCACTGAACATGGAAGCGCCCACCGCACCGGCTACTTCTGGGTCGGTAAGCGCATCCAGCCCCACATAAACCACAGCGTTAGACCTTATCGCTTGCGCCCACTCCAACACCGGACGTTGATCGTCGGTATTCGTCTTATCAGGTGCCAGGATAGAAGCGATGTTGCCCGTGGTTAACTTTTCCAGAAAGGGCTTGATGGACACCGTGATTTTCAAGAAGTACTCACGGTCATACCGAAAAGCTGACATCAGTCCTTCTAACACCTGATCGAAAGTCGCATGAGTGTTGAGATAGCGCACCATCGCCAGTGCCTCAGGATCTTTGCCCTGATCGATCCTTGGCAACGACTTTATATTGATACTGTCTTGCAGCTCTCCTAATTCGTCCTGCCAATCCTCCGGGCCATACTCAGCCAGCCAATGTCGGCCATACAGAATTAACAGGGCATCAATATCGGTGATATAGCGACGAATTTTAAGGTAATCCGGTGTTTCACCCATTGCCACCAACGCCACGGCAATGACGTTGATAAACTGCCAGGCGAATTCTTTAAATGCACTGGCTTCACCTTCGCCTGGTAACTGGCTCGCGATTCGCGTCGCGACTTCTGTAATCCGCGAAAAAGAACCAATGGCGTTGTACCGGGCACTCAGCTCGGGATAGCCCAGATGAAAGATAATGAGCTGACGCCCTGCTTTCTGGGATTCAACATAGATACGCTTTAGATAATCAGCGTCACCTTTCGGGTCTAACACTATGACACAGTTGTTACCGCGTCGAATGTCCTGGGTGGTCAGCACTTCGGCCAGCCGGGTTTTGCCATGGCGCGTTCGCGCGATCACCACCATATGCCCTACCCGGTCTGATAACGGCATGGTGGCATTGGTTTCCCCTCTGATCCCGACGCCGTGAATGACGGCATCGCCCCCGATAGCAGGCGGAGGACGAACGGGATTCAGAGGGGAATCTGTGGCGGTCCATCGCATGATCTTGCCTAGAACGGGAATATGCTCCCACTCGATCTCCTTGCGACGAACCCATTGTTTGATGGCGCTGGGCTGCAGATAACGTTCAGCGCGTTTATCACGTGCAGCGTAGAGTCGTTCGGTGTGTGTCTGGTTCCAGCGAAAGCCTCGCCCTAAGAACAACACCGATTGACTCACCGGCACCTGGGATGATGACATGACGTAGCGTGGGCTGCGCTTGAGATGACGCTGGTATTGAATCACACGCCAGGCCTGACGACCGCGCCACACACCCACCCCACCCAGACACCCGGCACTGACCAAGGCAACCGATGGCGTCATCATCAACGTGTGTGGTGCAGCCAACACAATGCCCGCGCAACTCAGCGCCACTATCGCCGAAGACAATTCGACTGGAGGGCGTAATAACACC
>ERZ1047472.3503-NODE-3503-length-10313-cov-4.463833_pt1 | contig 10313 bp, 7 predicted proteins | sample MGYA00383095_ERZ1047472 | MGnify/ENA primary metagenome ERZ1047472 (study PRJEB29581, sample SAMEA5548365) | metagenome | biome: marine; feature: coastal; material: water | depth 1 m | study: Short-term variability in the microbial, nano- and picoplankton...
AGCTTATGTAAAAGGTAATGTCACTCCAGTAGCTGAGGCGAATATTTGGAATGATGCTCATGCAGCTCAAATTGTATTTGCTGCAGGGTGGCCACTCGTGATGTTTGGCCTAGACGTTACTTATGATATTCCGTTTGCACCGGACTTCGTCGATATTTTAGCGCAACAACATCCGATATTAGGTGGATTTGTCAGAGACTCTTCACAATTTTATATGGACTTTTATTCTCAAGGTTTAGACCAACGAGTGTGTTATTTCCATGATGCTTTCCCGCTAGCTTATTTGATCCAGCCTGATTTATTTGAGCTGACTGAAGGTCATATGCGAATCGGTACCTCCGAATTAGATCGAGGTCAGACGATGTTCGCTGCACTAGGTGACACTATGAGTCCTTTATGGACACAAGCAAGCACTGTAAAAGTAGCGACTAAGGTTAATCATAGTGAATTAACGACGCTCTTCATCGAGACCTATGGGAAGTAATTTGTGAACACAGACCCGCTTATTATGTCTGCTCGCCAAGCATTGCGCGCCGAGTTACGTGCTAAGCGGCGTGCTTTGTCTGAGCATGAGCAATGCCATGCACAACAACAGTTACTTACTCAGGCATCTGATTTCATTCACAATGCTGATATCATTGCCGCTTATTTACCCAACGATGGGGAAATATCACCACAGGCATTAATTGATTACGCTTGGGCACATAATAAAACGGTGGCATTACCCGTCCTTCATCCGTTCCATCCACAAACGCTGTTATTTGTTCGCTACACATCACAAAGTAATATGACAAATAATAAGTTCGGGATCCCTGAACCGCAAATGACTACTCAAGACATCATTCCAATACATACCATTAATAGGATATTCGTCCCGTTAGTCGGTTTTGATGAGCAAGGTAACCGTATGGGGATGGGAGGTGGATTCTATGACCGCACGTTAGCACCGATTACCCAGTCCCATCAGGTAGGATATGTATCGTTCAAAATTTCGACACCGCCAACCCTGATTGGCCTTGCCCATGATGTACAAATGCTAGACTCAATACCATGTGCACAATGGGATATACCGATGTCGCATATCCTCACCCCACAAAAATGCATCACAATGACAGATTGTTAGCTCACTTTAGTACGATTTAAGCTACACTAACTGATAGTTATTCGATTAATTTTGACCTTAAGAGATCAGACTCATGACCCAAGATGACAAAAAACGTGCAGCAGCTCAAGCGGCTCTTGCTTATGTAAAACCTGACGATATTGTTGGTGTTGGTACAGGCTCTACGGTGAATTATTTTATCGAAGCGTTAGCTGCCAAAAAAGATCTCATCGAAGGTGCCGTCTCTAGTTCTGATGCTTCCACTCAACAACTTAAAGCGCTTGGCATTGAAGTATTTGATTTAAACAGCGTGGACCAATTTGATATTTACATCGATGGGGCTGATGAAATCACTGAACACAAACACATGATCAAAGGTGGTGGTGCCGCATTAACTCGAGAGAAAATCGTATCTGCCGTTGCTAAAACCTTTGTGTGTATTATTGATGACACAAAACAAGTCGGCATGTTAGGTGATTTTCCATTACCCGTTGAAGTCATTCCTATGGCACGCAGTTATGTGGCTAGAGAATTAGTCAAACTTGGTGGTGACCCTGTCTACCGCCAGGGTGTCATCACCGATAATGGCAATGTTATTTTAGATGTCCATAATTTAACCATTCTTGATCCTCGCGCACTAGAAACAAAAATCAATCAAATTATAGGTGTGGTCACGAATGGATTATTTGCCCATCGAGGCGCCGATATATTAATCGTCGGAGGTGAAGACGGAGTTAAAACTTTATAACAACATTATCCGTCTAAGACTAAAAAATACTATTCAGCAAGGTCGCAATTTGATAAATTAAGCATTTAGACGTCTAGATGTCTTTTTATTTTTTTTCTACAGGTTTACATTCCATGAGCAAGGTTTCACTTCCAAAAGACAAGATTAAAATATTATTACTTGAAGGCGTTCACGAAAGTGCGTTAGAAACATTAAAAAATAATGGTTACAGTAATATAGAGTATCTCAAGACCTCATTACCCGAAGATGAGTTAGTAGAAAAAGTGAAAGATGTCCACTTTATTGGATTACGTTCACGCACGCAAATTACTGAACGTGTGGTTGAAAGCGCAAGAAAACTTGTTGCTGTGGGTTGCTTTTGTATTGGCACTAACCAAGTTGATCTTACCGCCACCCAAATCCGTGGTATTCCGGTTTTTAATGCACCGTTTTCTAATACGCGTTCTGTTGCAGAATTAGTACTTGGTACTTTGATCCTATTACTACGCGGTATCCCAGCAAAAAATGCAAAAGCCCATCGCGGTGAATGGGATAAAAGCGCCAATGGCTCTTATGAAGCCCGTGGTAAAACACTCGGTATCATTGGTTATGGTCATATCGGTACTCAATTAAGTATCCTCGCTGAACATTTAGGTATGCGCGTCCAGTTCTTTGACATCGAAGATAAACTTGTTCTTGGTAATGCTACTCAAATTAAAACGATGAAACAGCTCCTTAACACCTCTGATGTGGTGAGTCTGCATGTTCCAGAAACCGCTGAGACTCAGAATATGATTGGTGCTGAAGAAATTGCTCAGATGAAAGACGGCTCCATCTTAATTAATGCGGCTCGCGGTACTGTGATTGATATCCCAGCATTAGAAACCGCCTTAGAATCAGGTAAGTTAAATGGTGCTGCAATTGACGTATTCCCAGTTGAACCTAAATCTAATCATGAAGAATTTGAATCGCCTTTACGTCGTTTTGATAATGTGATCCTCACACCTCATGTTGGTGGCAGTACTCAGGAAGCACAAGAAAATATCGGCATAGAAGTCGCTGGTAAAATGGCTAAATATTCGGATAATGGCTCCACTCTTTCGGCAGTCAACTTCCCTGAAGTGTCATTACCAGGTCATAATAAACACTCTCGTTTATTGCACATCCATAAAAATGCACCCGGTGTACTCACGCAAATCAACCAAGCGTTTGCATCACAAAACATTAATATCGCCGCACAGTACCTACAAACCAACGAAAATATTGGTTATGTAGTTATCGATGTTGAAACCGATAGAGCCGATGATGCGTTTGCACAATTGACTCAAATTGATGGCACAATTAAGACTCGTATACTACATTAAAGATTAAAGTACAGATCAGTACTGATAAGATACCAAAAAGGCTTAGACGCGATTTGAAGTGGATATTAATATAATCACTTCAATGCAACTAAGCCTTTTTTATGGATGGGATAAATGATTTAGAAAAAGGTATAGACGAGTGTCACAGCAGTCTCAGTATCTAACTTCTTACTGTCACCCTCGACATCCGTGTTATGATCCAATTTTAAAGATACTTTCATCGATAACGCACCATTGATTGTGGCAGACACAGACGTCAATTAATGTCGCAGAAACGGCTGTTACGGAACGTGATTTCGTATTATCGCCACCAAATTCCGAAGATAATGATTGGGTGATTTTTGCCGAGTCAGATAGTCTTAATGAATATTGCAACGCCGCACGAACAATTATACTGTCTAAATCCTTACCATCTTGGCTTTCTGAAAAGCTATAACCCGGACCTACTGAATAACTGAATTTAGATTTTTCATTGGAAAATACTTCTTGGTTCCAACCTAATGCCACGGTAGATTGATATTTAAAATCAGAAAAACGATCATCTTCATAGGAACCAAATATGAATAAACGTTGATTTTCTTGGGTTAGCTTGTAGTTAGCTTGTCCCGATAAAAAATATTTTTGAGCTGTCGTCTCAGTCACTTCATTGCCAGCACGATTGACTTTATCTTGCTTGTATAAAGCATCAAACTTATATTCATTACTCCAATCTGTTAACTCTTGAGTCCCAGCTAAACCCGCACTTAACGATGTTGCTTCGGTATTACCAGTGGTAATAATTAAACCAAACTCTCCGTCCATAGAGATGGATTTATCTTTTTGAGCAACACTCGGCGCGGCTGCGAATAATGCGCATAAAACAAGGGCGACTGGCACCTTAGTCATCGACATAATTTTCCTTATTGATATTAGCTTGATATAGCAAATTTAGAATTTTTATAGCGTTAAAAACAGCGTATATTCTAACGTTATTTTGCTTCAGTCTCTATTAAAATAGATCTTTTTGAGGTCCTGTTGTAGGTGTTACAGGTAAAGGCTCTTTGATTTTTAAAGTCTGTGTTTTTTGTCTTCGTAAATAAGCTTGTTTACGACGCATGCATGCATCATTGATGATCTTCTTTGTATTATCGTCAACTTTGAGCCAATTAAGTCGCTCATCACGTGAGCGATAACAGCCACGACAATAGCCTTTTGGACCAGATTGGCAAATACCAATACATGGACTAGGCACTTCAAACAATTCAATCTGACGCATATAGCACTTTAACAATTATTAATCATGTCATGATAACAAAAAAAACCCCTAAACTGTTGCCAGTAATAGGGATTGTTTATCTGTTTTACCAATGTTTACGAAAATCTTACTTTTTCTTTTTCGCTTTTGGATTCGGTAAATCAGTAATACTGCCTTCATAAATCTCAGCAGCAAGGCCAATAGATTCATTCAGTGTTGGGTGAGCATGGATTGTCAATGCAATATCTTCTGCATCTGCACCCATCTCAATCGCTAAACCAATTTCACCCAGCATTTCACCTGCATTGGTACCTACCATTGCCCCACCGATAATGCGGTCAGTATCTTTGTCAAAGATTAACTTAGTTAAACCATCTGTGGCATCAGAAGCGATAGCACGACCAGAAGCTGCCCATGGGAATGATGCGGCTTCGTAATTGATACCTTGCTCTTTGGCTTCTTTCTCAGTTAAACCAACCCATGCTAACTCTGGCTCAGTATAAGCAACAGAAGGAATACACTTAGGATCGAAGTAATGTTTCTTACCTGCAACCACTTCTGCAGCGACATGACCTTCATGAACCGCTTTATGTGCAAGCATTGGTTGACCGACTAAGTCACCAATTGCGAAGATATGTGGCAGGTTAGTACGCATTTGTTTATCAACATTGATAAACCCACGCTCATCAACTGTTACGCCGGCAACGTCTGCACCTACCAATTTACCATTCGGCTTACGACCAACAGCAACAAGGACTTTGTCATAACGCACTGGCTTAGCTGGCGCTTTTTTACCTTCAAAGCTGACATATAAACCGTCTTTTTTCGCTTCAACGCCTGTCACTTTAGTTTCTAGCATGACGTTAAAGGTGTCTTTGATTGTTTTGTTATACACCTTAACAATGTCTTTATCGGCAGCTGGAATTAACTGATCTAAGAACTCAACCACATCAATCTGTGAGCCTAGTGCATTATATACAGTACCCATTTCTAGACCAATAATACCACCACCTAATACAAGCATTTTGCCAGGGATATCTTTCATCTCTAACGCGCCAGTAGAGTCAATGACACGATCATCTTCAGGAATGAACGGTAAAGAAACTGGCTCAGAACCGGCAGCAATAATCGCATTGTCAAAAGAAATAGTTGTCGTACCTTTATCGCCAGTCACTTCAAGTGTGTTACTGCTAGTAAATTTACCTAAACCTTGCACAAATTCTACTTTGCGCATTTTTGACATACCACTTAACCCCTTGGTTAACTGGCTTACTACGCTATCTTTCCAGTCGCGTACTTTATCTAAATCAATCTTTGGTTCGCCAAATGACACACCATGGCTAGATAAATGCTTCGCTTCTTTGATAACTTTCGCTACGTGCAGTAATGCTTTTGATGGAATACAACCCACGTTAAGACATACACCACCTAAGTTAGCGCGGGCATCAACTAGTACAGTATCAATCCCTAAATCGGCAGCACGGAACGCGGCAGAGTAACCGCCAGGACCGGCTCCTAAAACAACTAGTTGCGTTTTAATTTCGCTCATTTTGACCTCAAAATCTTTAAATTTAGTTAAGGTTTATTTAACGTTAAGTATTTTACAGAATAATCTGACGTAAATCACCCAACACATTCTTAATATGTACTGCAAAGCGTGCGGCTAGCGCCCCATCAATCACACGATGGTCGTATGATAATGATAATGGCAACATTAACCTTGGTTCAAAGTCTTTACCATTCCACTTTGGTTTTATCTCGGATTTAGACACACCCAAAATAGCAACATCCGGAGCATTCACTATTGGTGTAAATGCCGTACCACCAATGCCACCTAAACTAGAGATAGTAAAACAACTACCCTGCATATCAGCCGCTTTTAACTTACCATCACGTGCTTTAACGCTAATATCCATTAACTCTTTTGATAGCTCATGAACGCCTTTTTGATCGACATCGCGAACCACCGGCACAACTAACCCGTTCGGTGTATCAACTGCAATTCCGATATGGAAATATTTTTTCAATATCAAGCTCTCACCATCAGCAGATAATGAAGAGTTAAATGTAGGGTAAGCTTGAAGCGCATCAGCAACTGCTTTCATCATAAATACAAGCGGGGTAATTTTGAAACCAAGCTTACGTTTTTCACACACGACATTTTGTTCTTTTCGGAACGATTCCATATCAGTGATATCGGCTTCTTCAAACTGTGTGACGTGTGGAATTGTCACCCAATTTCGATGTAAATTTGGACCAGAAATTTTCTGAATACGCGTTAACGGCTTTTCTTCAATCTCACCAAACTTACTAAAGTCTACCTTCGGAGCTGCTAGTACTTGTAAGCCCCCTTCACCCGCGGCCGTTGCAGTGGCTGCAGTAAGCTTAGGACGAGATAACTCATATTTCACATAGGATTGGACGTCTTCTTTAATAATTCGACCTTTATTTCCCGACCCATTAACTTGGGTTAAATCAACACCAAACTCACGTGCTAAACGACGTACTGACGGAGAAGCATGTACTTTACCCGTAGGTTTAATCGCTGCAGCGGATGGGTGATGTGGTACTGGTGGCGCTTTAGGTGAAGGCGCTGGCGCAGCTGGGGCTGGTGCCGCAGCAGGTGCAGGGGCAGACACAGGCGTCGCTTCGACTGGCGCACTACCGGCCACTTCCAAATGCACAACCAAGCTACCTTGGGATACTTTATCGCCCACATTAATGTGAACTGACTTAATCGTACCAGCCTGTGGCGATGGCACATCCATTGATGCTTTATCGGTTTCTAAGGTAATAAGTCCATCTTCAGCTTCAACCGTATCACCGGCAGCGACTAATACATCGATAACATCGACATTTTCATCACCACCAATATCAGGCACTGTCACTTCAATTATAGAAGCAGTTGCTGGCGCTGCAGCAGATGCTGGTGTTTCTGTTACTGGCGCTTCTGCAGTTGGTGCTTCAGCAGAGACTGTAGCTAATGTCACGACTAGCGAACCTTCGGATACTTTATCACCTACATTCAAGTGCATGGCAGTGATCGTACCTGCCTGTGGGCTAGGTACATCCATAGAAGCCTTATCCGTTTCTAACGTCACTAAACCATCTTCTACTTCTACGCTGTCTCCAACCGCCACTAAAATTTCAATCACATCGACATTTTCATCACCACCAATATCTGGCACAGTGACTTCAATAGTAGTGGATGCTGCAGCTGCTGGTGCTGGCGCGGTTTCAACCGCTGCAGGTGCAGGTGCGGCAGCAGGTGCAGACGATACAGTTTCCTCAACGGCTGGTGCTGCTTCAGCAGCACTTGCAGTTTTCATTTTAGCTAATAATGCCCCTTCTGAAATCTTGTCACCCACAGCAACACAAATTTCTGCGATATCACCCGCAAAAGGGGCCGGGATATCCATAGAGGCTTTGTCACTTTCAACCGTAATAATAGAATCTTCTGCATCTAATGAATCACCAACCGATACACAAACTTCAATAACTTCAACAGAATCTTCACCCAAATCAGGGACTAATACTTCTTTAATATCAGACATGTCCAGCTTCCTTATGCGTAAAGTGGGTTAATTTTATCAGCATCAATGCCAAGATCATCAATCGCTTTTGCCAATGCTTTCTTATCAAATTGACCTTGCTTCGATAATTCATATAACGCAGCGAAAGTAATGTAGTTTGCATCCACTTCAAAGTGACGACGTAAATTTTCACGGCTATCTGAGCGACCAAATCCGTCAGTACCTAATACACGGTATTGACCAGGGACAAATGCACGAACTTGATCGGCATAGGCTTTGATATAATCCGTCGTAGCAATTGTTGGGCCTTCATGACCTGTTTCAGATAGTACCTTAGTGATATAAGGCACTTTCTGCTCACCATCAGGGTGAAGCATATTGAAACGGTCTGCATCAATACCATCACGACCTAACTCGTTAAACGAGGTCGCAGAGAACACTAATGATTCAACGTCATATTTCTCAGCCAAAATCTTCGCTGCTTCACGTACTTGAACCAAAATAGTACCAGAACCTAAAAGATTTACTTTCGCTTTAGATTTACCCACTGTATCTAATTGATAGATACCACGGATAATGCCTTCTTCAGAACCTTCTGGCATAGCTGGTTGCACGTAGTTTTCGTTCATGACTGTCAGGTAATAGAAGACGTTTTCTTGTTCTTCTAGCATGCGACGAGTACCGTCACGCGTGATCACAGCGACTTCATAACCGTAGGTCGGGTCATATGATACACAGTTTGGAATCAAGCCAGCTTGGACGTGTGAATGACCATCCTGATGCTGAAGACCTTCACCATTAAGCGTTGTACGACCAGCAGTACCACCGATTAAGAAACCACGACATTGGCTATCACCTGCCGCCCATGCCATATCACCAACACGTTGGAAACCAAACATCGAGTAATAGATGTATACTGGTAGCATCGGTAAATCATTGGTTGAGTAAGACGTACCAGCGGCCACGAATGACGCCATTGCACCTAGCTCATTGATACCTTCTTGCAATACCTGACCTTTCTTATCTTCACGATAGAATGCGACTTGATCTGCATCTTGAGGCACGTATTTTTGACCTTGGTTAGCATAAATGCCCACTTGACGGAATAAACCTTCCATACCAAAGGTACGCGCTTCATCAGGGATAATAGGAACAACATTCTTACCCATTTGCTTATCTTTCAACAACACGGTTAAGACACGAACAAACGCCATCGTCGTTGAAATTTCACGTTCGCCAGAGCCTTTAGTCACCGCTTCAAATGCTTTTAAAGGTGGTGCTGGTAAATCATGGGTACTTTGTGCTAAACGAACTGGCATATAACCATGTAATGCTTCACGCTTGGCACGCAAATATTGCATTTCAGGGCTATCTTCTTCAAATTTGTAATATGGTAAATCACCAATCTCTTCATCCGATACCGGAATATTGAAACGATCACGGTAATGTTTAACAGATTCGATATCCATCTTCTTCACATTGTGCGCGATGTTCTTTCCTTCACCGGCTTCACCCATACCATAACCTTTAACCGTTTTAGCTAAGATGACTTGAGGGCGACCTTTTGTTTCTGTTGCTTTCTTATAAGCAGCATAAACTTTAACAGGGTCATGTCCGCCACGGTTTAAACGCCAAATGTCATCGTCAGACATATTGGAAACCATTTCTTTCAATTCTGGATATTTACCAAAGAAGTTTTCACGCGTGTATTTACCCCCGTTAGCTTTAAAGTTTTGATACTCACCATCTACGGTCTCGTTCATTAACTCGAGTAATTTACCAGTCGTATCACGCGCGATCAGAGGATCCCAATAACGTCCCCAGATAACTTTAAAGACTTCCCAACCAGCGCCACGGAATGTCCCTTCAAGCTCTTGGATAATTTTACCATTACCACGTACTGGACCATCCAGTCGCTGTAAATTACAGTTGATAACGAATGTTAAGTTATCTAGGCCTTCACGTGAAGCAAGACCAATGGCACCTAATGATTCCGGCTCATCGACTTCGCCATCACCCATAAAACACCATACACGTTGATCTGAACAATCTTTCAAACCACGGTTAGTCAAATATTTTAAGAAACGCGCTAAATAGATAGCTTGCATCGGACCTAAGCCCATAGATACTGTCGGGAACTGCCAAAAATCAGGCATTAATTTTGGATGGGGATAAGACGAAATACCTTCGCCATCAACTTCCTGACGGAAATTATCTAGTTGTCCAGCAGATAAACGCCCTTCAATAAATGCACGAGAATAAATACCTGGAGAAACGTGACCTTGAACAAATAAATAATCACCACCATCTTTTTCATTTGGTGCACGGAAAACATGGTTAAAGCCGACATCGT
>ERZ1047472.3504-NODE-3504-length-10311-cov-7.362032_pt1 | contig 10311 bp, 7 predicted proteins | sample MGYA00383095_ERZ1047472 | MGnify/ENA primary metagenome ERZ1047472 (study PRJEB29581, sample SAMEA5548365) | metagenome | biome: marine; feature: coastal; material: water | depth 1 m | study: Short-term variability in the microbial, nano- and picoplankton...
AAAAATTTAAATGCATATTTAGTTGAATTTTATAAAAGAACCAGTCTACCCATAGCTTCTTTTATACTAACTATTATTGCTGTCGCGCTCGCTTTTAGAAAAAGAAGAGGTGGAACAGGAGTTAATTTAGCCATCGGTATCGGTATAATGTTCCTCTATGTTTTCTTGATGAAAATAGCGGAAGTTTTAGGAGGAGTTGCAGGTGTTAACGCGCTCCTATATGTTTGGATGCCTAATATTATTTTCGGCTGTTTGGCCATTTATTTATACTTAAATGCAAGAAAGTAGGCTTAAAAATTATGTACTATTACATCTAATTGTTTTAATTTGGGGTTTTACTGCCATTTTAGGAGCATTAATTAGCCTAGAAGCCATCCCTTTAGTATGGTACAGAATGTCTTTGGCAGTAGTTTTTATTTTTATTTATTTTTTGTTTTACAAGAAGTCCTTTAAAATAGATCGCATTGCCATTGCTAAGTTTTTTGTGACAGGTATTCTTATCGCTTTGCATTGGATATTTTTCTTTAAAGCGATCAAAGTTTCCAACGTTTCTGTAGCACTAGTAACCATGAGTACCGGTGCTTTTTTTGTTTCTCTTATAGAACCTCTTTTTTTTAAAAGAAGGATTAAAGTATTAGAATTAGTATTGGGTTTTTGTGTGTGTATTGGCTTGTATATTATTTTTAATTTTGAGAGTCAATACAGATTGGGTATATTTTACGCATTAATTTCTTCATTATTAAGTGCTTTCTTTTCAGTTTTTAATGGTCTTTTCATTCAAAAATACGATGCAAGTAAGATTTCTCTATATCAATTATTTTTTGGAGTTGTTTTTATTACAGTTTATTTGTTGTTTACCAATGGTTTTTCTGCCTCTTTTTTTGAAATATCAAAGGCGGATTGGGGGTACCTTATAATCTTAGGTAGCATCTGTACCGCTTATGCTTTTATTACTTCTGTTAAAGTGATGAAATATTTGTCTCCCTATACGGTAATCTTAACGCTTAATTTAGAGCCTATTTATGCGATTATTTTGGCACTTTTTATTTTTGGTGAAGAAGAAAAAATGAATCCAGAATTTTACTTTGGCGCTTTCATCGTTTTATTTGTCGTTTTGTTAAACGGAATGATCAAGAATAAAAACAGTATTAGAAATAAAATCAAAGAAAAATCTGTTAGTAAAAACTAACTTTTTTTTTAAAAAAACAATTAATTTTATAGTATGTTTGCGTCTCAAAACAACTAAAATCAAATAATTACAATATGGAATATTTAGATTTTGAAATGCCTATTAAAGAGCTTTTAGATCAGTTAGTTAAGTGTCATGATATAGGTAAAGAGAGTGAGGTAGATGTAACAGCTACCTGTAAAAAAATAGAAAAAAAACTAGCAATTGCTAGAAAAGATATTTATAAGAATCTAACACCTTGGCAAAGAGTTCAATTATCTAGACATCCCAATAGACCTTATACCTTAGATTATATTAAGGCCTTGTGTGGAGATACCTTTATGGAATTACATGGAGATAGAAATGTAAAAGATGACAAAGCCATGATTGGTGGTTTGGGTAAAATAGGTGATCAATCTTTTATGTTCATTGGGCAACAAAAAGGGTACAACACAAAGACACGTCAGTACAGAAATTTTGGAATGGCCAACCCTGAGGGATACCGTAAAGCTTTGCGCCTCATGAAAATGGCTGAAAAGTTTAAAATTCCTGTTGTTACCCTACTAGACACTCCCGGTGCCTATCCTGGTTTAGAAGCTGAAGAACGCGGACAAGGAGAAGCAATTGCGAGGAATATTCTAGAAATGACTCGTTTAAAAACGCAAATTATTACGATTGTTATTGGTGAAGGAGCTTCAGGTGGAGCTTTAGGGATTGGAGTAGGAGATAGAGTTTATATGATGGAAAATACCTGGTATACAGTTATTTCTCCAGAATCTTGTTCCTCTATTTTATGGAGAAGTTGGGAGTTTAAAGAACAAGCTGCGGCGGCTTTAAAATTAACAGGTTCAGATATGAAAAATTTAAAATTAATAGACGGAATTATTCAAGAACCTGTTGGAGGTGCACATACTGACAGAGAGGGAGCTTTTAAGGCGGTTCAAGAGCAAATTATTGCTGCTTTCGAGGAGTTAAAAGACCTGAATGATGAAACGTTGGTTTCAAAAAGAATGGATAAATATGCACAAATGGGTGTTTATGATGAATAATGATTTTTCACTCATAAAAAAAAGCGAAATCTAAATTTAGATTTCGCTTTTTTTTATGATTCTTATTGTATTAAATTTTTAAAGAATTGAATAAGGTTTTTAACTCAGGGTCTGAAGGTCTTTTAGCATTCGCATCAACTATATTTCCTTGTGGATCAATTAAAATGAATCTTGGTATTCCGGTTATTTGGTATTCTTGTTGAAAACGTTGATCTTTTCCAGCCCATAATTGAACTCCACTCATTTGTTTGTCTTTGATAAACTTTCTCCATTTGGTTTCTGTCGCTTCCCAAGAGCCACCGTTTCTTCTAGATTCATCTATAGAAATACTTACAAAAGCGATGTTTTTTTCGTGATATTCTTTTTCTAAGTTTTCCAATGGTCGAATTTCTCTGATACAAGGTCTGCACCATGTTGCCCATACATCAATGTAAACATATTTTCCTTTGTAGGAGCTTAGTGATTTTTTTTCACCATTTACAGCAATATAATTTTCAAATGCAGGAGAAGCTGCTCCTTTTTTAAATTTTGCACTAGACGCATAATTATTTTCAAGATAATCGCAAAGCTGCTTGTTTTGACTTCGAACCATCTCAGCGAGGGAGTTTTCTATATCTTTGTATGAAGACAGTATACTATCATATCCTTTTTTTAGTCCATTAATTTCTGCAATGAAAGCTTCTTTTTCAAGTGATAAAAGGCGAGTTGGGTCTCCAATTTTTCTGTTTTTTTCTAATTGAGCTTTGACAAAGTTTGAGTTAGAAGCCCCGATTCCAGTAAATTCGAAACTGGTTGTGAATTTTTCTGAATCTCCTTTAATAAAAAGATCAAAACCATTTTTTAAATATATTAGAGTTCTGTTTGTTCTATCCGTTTGAAATGTGAAAATAGCTGGTTCAGATACTTTTAGCGTATCTTTAAAAACTCCATTTTCTTTGATAGAAATATTTTTAATCACTCTTCCTGTTCGGTTTAAAATAGAAATTGTACGCTGCTTGTTATTTTCTAATTTTCCAGCAATGGTGAGGTATTCTTTTGGATGTTCTCTCGAGCAAGAGATCATATTGAATAATATAAGAGCGATAATACTTATCTGTTTCATTGAATAACATTTAGTTTGACCACAAATATAGAGGATACAAGCATACATAAGTACATATAAAAAGTTAAATTAGTTGCACAAACAGAACTGAATTTGCACTTTTGATATCAAATTACATAAGATATGGAAATAGTTCATTACATAGATTCACTTCCTTTAGATTTATCTAAAATTCAAGAAATTATTTCCTTGGATAAAAAGTTAGCATTATCTGATGCCGCAATTCAAAGAATTCAAACATGTAGATCTTATTTAGATACAAAAACGAAATCGATTTCGCAACCTATATATGGTATTAATACAGGTTTTGGAGCTTTGTATAATGTAAAGATTAATGACGATAACCTGCAAAAGCTCCAGGAGAACTTAGTAATGAGCCATGCCTGTGGTACTGGTGACGAAGTTCCGAGTGAGATTGTAAAACTGATGATTTTATTTAAGATTCAAGCATTAAGTCATGGTCATTCTGGAGTTCAATTGGTAATCGTAGAAAGATTGATTGAGTTCTATAATAATGATATTACACCGGTTATCTATGAGCAAGGCTCTCTGGGTGCCTCTGGTGATCTGTCTCCTTTAGCTCATCTGGCGTTGCCTTTAATAGGATTGGGAGAAGTGTATTATAAAAATGAAAAAATAACCACTGAAGCGTTATCACAAATTTTTTCTTGGAAAAAAATTAACCTTCAGTCAAAAGAAGGCCTAGCATTGCTAAATGGCACACAGTTTATGGCTGCATATGGTATTTACACGCTTTTAAAAGCGCATAAGCTATCCTATTTAGCAGATGTAATTGGAACGGTTTCATTGGAAGGTTTTGATGGTAGAATAGAACCTTTTAACGAATTAATTCATGCTGTAAGACCTCATGATGGTCAACTGAAAACTGCCCGTAGAATAAAAAATTTACTAAAGGATAGTGCGTTAATTTCACAAGAAAAACAACATGTACAGGATCCTTATTCGTTTAGGTGTATGCCCCAAGTTCATGGAGCAACCAAAGACACTATTCGTTTTGTGACAAAGACTTTTTTAACAGAAGTGAATTCTGTTACCGATAATCCAAATATTTTCGTGGAGGAAGATGAAATTATCTCTGGAGGTAATTTTCACGGTCAACCCCTTGCTTTAGGGTTGGATTTTTTAGCCATTGCAATTTCAGAATTAGGAAATATATCAGAAAGAAGAACCTATCAATTAGTTTCTGGACATCGACATTTACCTCCTTTTTTAGTTACAAATCCCGGTTTGAATTCTGGTTTTATGATCCCACAATATACTGCAGCAAGTATTGTGAGTCAAAATAAGCAATATGCAACTCCCGCAAGTGTAGATTCTATTGAGTCTAGTAATGGGCAAGAAGACCATGTCTCTATGGGTGCAAATGCAGCCACAAAATGCAAAAAAGTAGTAGATAATTTACAAAATATTTTAGCGATAGAATTGTATACAGCATCGCAAGCTTTGAGTTTTGGAAACGGAAAAACAGCTCCTTTTTTAGAATCTATTGTTGGGCTGTTTCGTCAAAAAATACCGATTGTAAAAGAGGACCGTGTGATGCATTATGATATTGTAAAGGCTTCCGAATTTATTACTTCTCTTGAGATTGATGTTAAAGAATTATTTTAGTCTACTATCAAGCATACCCTAAAGAAAGACCGATCCCAAAAGAGAGTTCTTCTGTATTTGCTTTACTACCAACTAAAAATCCAAGGCCACTAAAAAGGTTTGCAGTAAAGTGTTTGCTTATAAACCATTGATGTCCAAATTCTCCTCCAATAGAAAAGACATCATTGCTTTCATCATAATAGTTCTCTTTTAATTTTAAGTACCCAACGCTGGGACCCGCATGAAATCCTCTTAAAGATTTTTCAGCAGACCTAAAGTAAAATCGTTGTTCTAAACCAATTCCAAATCCCTTGATATTTGATTTCGAATAATACAATGCAGCAACAGTGGTAGATTGATTTTTTTTGCGGGCAAATTCTATGTCTAGTTTAGAAAGACCATAAGTAACCTTAAGGAGTTCACTTTTATAATATTGTCTTGTGCATGACTCGTATACCCTAGGTTTACTATGATGATTAGTCGGAGGAGTCCTTTAAAATCTTGAAGTAGTTGTCTATAAAAAAACCCAAACATTTGTTTGGGTTTTTATAATTAAGCCTTTGCTTTTGACTCATTTTTCGTTTCTACTTCAGTTCTTTTTTCGAGATTTTTCTTTCCTTTTTTGATCTTAATCGTCAGCTTGCTTTCAGCTTTGTTAAGGTCCATTGAAATGGTATCTCCTTCTGACAGCTTAGAATTTACAATCTCCTCTGACAGAGCATCTTCGATGTATTTCTGTATGGCTCTTTTAAGCGGTCTGGCACCATATTTTTTATCAAACCCTTTGTCTGCTATGTAATCTTTTGCTTTTTCGCTTAATTGAAGTGTATAGCCTAAATCAGCAATTCTACTCAATAATTTTTCTAATTCAATATCGATAATGCTGTGAATGTCTTCTCTTTCGAGTGCATTAAACACAATTACATCGTCAATTCTATTTAAAAATTCAGGGGCAAAAGATTTCTTTAGAGCATCTTCAATTACAGATTTTGCGTGCGCGTCTGCTTGCTCTTTTTTCGAACTAGTACCAAAACCAACTCCACCACCAAAGTCTTTTAATTGACGTGCGCCTATGTTAGAAGTCATGATAATGATGGTATTTCTAAAATCGATGCTTCGCCCGAGGCTATCCGTAATGTATCCATCATCTAAAACTTGCAGTAACATGTTGAACACATCTGGATGTGCTTTTTCTATTTCATCTAACAAGATTACAGCATAAGGCTTTCTTCTTACCTTTTCAGTTAGTTGTCCTCCTTCTTCATAACCAACATAACCTGGAGGGGCTCCAATCAAGCGAGAAATGGCAAATTTTTCCATATACTCACTCATGTCAATTCTAATTAAAGAATCATCAGAATCAAATAATTCACGCGCTAAAACTTTCGCTAATTGGGTTTTACCAACACCTGTTTGTCCTAAGAAAATAAAGGAACCAATTGGTTTGTTTGGATCTTTTAAACCCACTCTATTTCTTTGAATTGCTTTTACAACCTTAGTAACAGCTTCATCTTGACCAATTACCTTGCCCTTAATAGCGATAGGTAATTCTTGTAATCGATGGTTTTCTGCCTCTGCAACTCTATTTACAGGGATTCCTGTCATCATAGAAACGACCTCGGCAACGTTGTCCTCGGTAACGATTTCTCTATTCAACTTAGAATCGTCTTCCCATTGTTTTTGAGCAGAGTTCAAAGCAGCTTCCATATTCTTTTCATCATCGCGAAGCTTTGCGGCTTCTTCGTACTTTTGTCCGTTTACTGCTTTTGTTTTTTTATCCCTGATGATTTCTAATTGCGTTTCCAATTCTAATACCTGTCCAGGAACGACAATATTTGTAATGTGAATCCGAGATCCTGCTTCGTCTAAAGCATCAATAGCTTTGTCTGGAAGATATCGATCCGTCATGTATCTGTTCGTTAGTTTTACACAAGCTTCAATAGCATCATCGGTATAATTTACATGGTGGTGTTCTTCGTATTTACTTTTTATGTTTTGTAAAATTTTCACAGTTTCTTCTACTGAAGTCGGTTCTACAATTACCTTTTGAAAGCGACGCTCTAAAGCGCCATCTTTCTCTATATTTGTTCTAAACTCATCCAACGTAGTTGCACCAATACATTGTATTTCTCCTCTTGCTAAAGCTGGCTTTAACATATTAGAGGCATCTAATGAGCCGGTAGCACCTCCTGCACCAACGATCGTGTGAATTTCATCTATAAATAAAATTATATCTTCATTTTTTTCAAGCTCGTTCATTAATGCTTTCATCCGCTCTTCAAATTGACCACGGTATTTTGTACCAGCAACCAAACTTGCTAAGTCGAGAGAAACAATTCGCTTGTCAAATAAAATCCTCGATACTTTTCTATCGATAATTCTTAAAGCCAGTCCCTCGGCAATAGCAGATTTACCAACACCAGGTTCACCGATTAGCATTGGGTTATTTTTTTTTCTTCGGCTTAGAATTTGTGAGACACGCTCGATTTCTTTTTTTCTTCCAACAACTGGATCTAGCATTCCTCTGTTTGCTAACGCTGTTAAATCCCTTCCAAAATTATCTAAAACAGGGGTTTTAGATTTTTGAGTAGTTTTCTCTTTCTGAGGTTGGTTAAAAGGATTTGTTTTTCCTGAAGCATATTCGTCATCAGCTGGAGTTTCCGCTATCGGATCAATAGAAATAGTTGTATCATCAACGTGAAGTTCTTTGTACAATGCTTTTGCCTCGTCATAATTTACATTGTACTTGTGAATTAACTTGGTAGTTGGGTCGTTTTCGTTTCTTAAAATACAAAGCAATAAATGAGCTGTGTCAATGGAATCACTTTGATATAATTTAGCCTCCAGAAAAGTTGTTTTTAATGCTTTTTCAGCCTGTCTCGTTAAACGTAAGATTGGTTTGTCAGTACTTTCTGTAAAAGGAGCGTTTGCAGGATTGAGTTGTTCTAATTTTTTGTGCAGCAGACTTAGGTCTACATCAAAAGCAGCGAGTATTTCTATTGCTTTTCCTTCTCCTTTTTTTATCAAGCCTAGTATAAGATGTTCTGTCCCAATAAATTCATGCCCTAAACGCAGGGCTTCTTCTTTACTGAAGGTGATTACATCTCTAACTTTTGGTGAAAAATTATCGTCCATATTTCTGTCTTTCTTTTTTCTTTCTATAATTGATATGATGTAAATTTAGTTCTTTTTTGGGGGATGCTCACAAAATACGCAAATCCAAAGTTTAACTGACAATTTACAATAACACTAAGGTAGAGAACTATTGCATATATGACAAATAAAAAAGTGTTAAAAATTATCAAAAAATGTTGATAACTCTATCCAATTCACTTCTTTAAAATCTTTGTAAATACTCATAGAAATAGTATCTTGCCTTGTTTTAAAATAATGACTAAAATTTAATCAAATTATATATATGGCAGATGGAGAAAAGTTAATTCCTATTAACATAGAAGAACAGATGAAAGCTGCATACATTGATTATTCAATGTCGGTGATTGTTTCAAGAGCATTACCAGATGTAAGAGATGGTTTAAAGCCAGTTCATAGAAGGGTTTTATTTGGAATGCACGAACTTGGAATCAAAGCAACGGGTTCTTATAAAAAATCCGCAAGAATTGTTGGGGAGGTTTTAGGAAAGTATCATCCACACGGAGATACTTCAGTGTATGATTCTATGGTGCGTATGGCTCAAAACTGGAGTGTACGTTACATGATGGTGGATGGTCAAGGTAACTTTGGTTCTGTAGATGGAGATTCACCAGCAGCCATGCGTTATACTGAGGTAAGAATGCAGAAGATATCTGAAGATATGTTGGCTGATATCGAAAAAGACACGGTAGATCATCGTTTAAATTTTGATGATACTTTACAAGAACCTACAGTTCTTCCTACTCGTATTCCTAATTTATTAGTGAACGGAGCTTCTGGAATCGCAGTGGGTATGGCAACAAATATGGCGCCTCACAATTTAACGGAAGTTATTAATGGTACCATAGCTTATATAGAGGATAAAGATATTGATATTGATGGATTAATGCAGCACGTTACTGCTCCAGATTTTCCAACAGGAGGTATTATATATGGTTATGATGGTGTAAGAGATGCTTTTCATACAGGGCGTGGGCGAATTGTAATGCGTGCTAAAGCCGTTATTGAAGAAGTTAAGGGTAGAGAGTGCATCATTGTTACAGAAATCCCTTATCAGGTAAACAAAGCAGAAATGATTAAAAAAACTGCTGAATTAGTAAATGATAAAAAAATTGAAGGGATTTCCAATATTAGAGATGAATCTGATAGAAATGGAATGCGTATTGTTTATATCTTAAAACGGGATGCGATTCCTAACATCGTTTTAAATAAATTATTCAAATACACGCAACTGCAGACTTCTTTTAGTGTGAACAATATTGCACTTGTAAACGGAAGGCCAGAGCAACTAAATTTAAAACAATTAATTCATTATTTTGTTGAGCACAGACATGAAGTAATTGTTCGCAGAACAGAATTCGAATTAAAGAAAGCAGAAGCGAGAGCTCATATATTAGAAGGGTTAATTATCGCATCTGACAATATTGATGAAGTAATAAAAATAATCAGAGCTTCTTCTAATGCAGATCAAGCAAGAGAAAGTTTAATTGAGCGTTTTGAATTAACAGACATTCAAGCAAAAGCAATTGTAGAAATGCGTTTGCGTCAATTAACAGGCTTAGAACAGGATAAATTACGTGCAGAATTTGATGCAATCATGCTAACGATTTCTGACCTGAAAGATATTTTAGCCAATGAACCAAGACGTTACCAAATTATAAAAGATGAGTTACTTCACATCAAAAATAAGTACGGTGATGAGCGAAGATCTATCATAGAATATGCGGGTGGAGACATGCGTATAGAAGACATGATTCCCGATACGAAAGTAGTCGTTACCATTTCGAATGCAGGATACTTAAAGCGTACGAACCTCGAAGAATACAAAGTTCAAAATAGAGGCGGTAGAGGTCAGAAAGGAGCTACCACCAGAAACGAAGATTTCTTAGAGCATTTATTTGTAGGGACGAACCATCAATATATGATGTTTTTCACTCAAAAAGGAAAGGTTTTTTGGATGCGCGTTTATGAAATTCCCGAAGGTGGTAAAAACACCAAAGGTAGAGCGATGCAGAACTTGATCAATATTGAACAAGATGATAAAGTAAAGGCATTTTTAGTAACACAAGATTTAAAAGACGAAGATTATATCAACAGTCATTTTGTAATCATGGCAACTAAAAAAGGTCAAGTAAAAAAGACTTCATTAGAGCAATATTCTAGACCGAGAACAAACGGTATCAATGCAATTACCATTAAAGAAGGTGATGAGTTGTTAGAAGCAAAATTAA
>ERZ1047472.3506-NODE-3506-length-10311-cov-5.880460_pt1 | contig 10311 bp, 7 predicted proteins | sample MGYA00383095_ERZ1047472 | MGnify/ENA primary metagenome ERZ1047472 (study PRJEB29581, sample SAMEA5548365) | metagenome | biome: marine; feature: coastal; material: water | depth 1 m | study: Short-term variability in the microbial, nano- and picoplankton...
TATGGACCCTCGGCATGTAAACAGTGAGGGCGAGTCCAGAATGCCTCGTTATAATGACGTCATGACAGTCCAGCAATTTGTTGATTTAACTACATTTCTTTCAAGCAAATACTCGGTTTGGGCACCAGAATATCGCGTGGTGCCTCATCGCTAACGCGTTGGGTGAGTATTGGGCCCTTGCTGAGATCTGGGCTGCACGGGGCTTTGACAGTCTTGCTACCAGAGCGCTGCTGCCAGCTTATCGCGAACAGGCGCCCGGTATGTGACTTCAGCCAACACCGACCCATTTTCGACAGTCGAGAACGTGCGGCTGCTATTTGCGTCGCTTAAATGTCAGGTTCTCGTAGTGCACAGGGAAGGTCTGACTCTGGCGATCCGCAAAATAGTGTTTCAGTGTTTGGTTAATCACGGGAAACGCCAGTTCATCCCAAGGAATATCCTGCTCAGAAAACAGCTCAACTTCTAAAGATTCGGATCCGCTGCTGTAACTAGGACCAATCAACTCGGCCTTGAAAAACATGTAGACCTGGGAAATGTGGGGCAAGCTAAATACGGTGTAGAGGCTGGCCTCGGCAACTTCGGCATTGGCCTCTTCCATGGTCTCTCGGGCTGCCCCAGTTTCCGCTGTTTCGCCGTTTTCGAGGAAGCCTGCGGGTAGGGTCCAGTAACCCCGTCGCGGCTCGATGGCGCGTTTACACAACAGCACTTGGTCACCCCAAGTCGGCAGCGTTCCCGCAATCACCTTGGGGTTTTGGTAGTGGATGGTGTCGCAGCTGCTGCACACCGCGCGTTCGCGGGTGTCGTCCTCCGGCACCTTGTAATCTACGGATTCGCCGCAGGCACTGCAAAAATTCATCGAGAGAGTATACCCAAATGTGACGCCATCTGGGGCTCACCTTTGATTCCGGACAACGCTAGTCCTGACGGACCGGCTTGATTACCATGAAGCTCGCTTTGCCGCGATTCAATAGCGCGGCGTTAACCAAGGGTAAAGGGGGCAAGATGTTGTACGAATTGGACGGTGTTGGGGTACGCGCAGAGGGTGAGCATTGGGTGGCGGATTCCGCTGTGGTGGTAGGCAACGTGTTGCTGAAGCAAAACGCCAGCGTGTGGTTCAACGCCGTCATTCGCGGCGACAACGAGCTGATCACCATTGGCGAGGGTTCCAATGTGCAAGATGGCTCAGTACTCCATACCGACCCTGGATGCCCGCTGACCATCGGATCCCACGTAACCATTGGTCACAAAGTGATGCTGCACGGCTGCGAAATCGGTGAGGGATCGTTGATCGGAATCAATGCCGTGGTGCTCAATGGCGCAAAAATCGGCAAAAACTGCATCGTAGGGGCCAATGCCCTGATCACCGAGGGCAAGGAAATTCCTGATAACTCCATGGTCATGGGTTCTCCCGGCAAGGTCGTAAAAACCCTCACCGATGAACAAGCCGCCAGTATCCGGGTGGGCGCTGCCCACTATGTGGAAAATGCCCGACGCTTTAAAGCCGGAGCGGTCGCCCAGGCAAAAGCGCTGCCTGCTCAAGACTGAACAATGCTGAGAATTGAATTAGGGAAGAACGATGAGCGATAAAGGGTCTGGGCTGTTGGGTACCGCATTAACCGAGCATGGCACCAAGGTGATGATGCTCGGCAGCGGCGAGTTGGGCAAGGAAGTGGTGATCGAACTCCAGCGCCTTGGTGTAGAAGTGATTGCTGTGGATCGCTACGCCAACGCGCCTGGGATGCAGGTGGCCCATCGCAGTCATGTCATCGACATGCTCGACGGCCCTGCACTACGGCAGGTGATCGAGCTGGAATCGCCGGACTTGGTGGTGCCTGAAATTGAGGCCATTGCCACAGACACATTGGTGGAGTTGGAAGCATCGGGCCTGCGGGTGATCCCAACCGCATCGGCTGCCCGACTGACCATGGACCGGGAGGGTATTCGCCGGCTGGCAGCAGAAGAGCTGGGCGTGCGAACCTCACCCTATCGGTTTGCAGACAATGAAGCAGACTATCGTCAAGCGGTGGAAGCCATTGGCATGCCCTGTGTGGTGAAGCCGGTTATGTCCAGTTCTGGCAAGGGCCAGTCCACGGTTCGAACCCCAGCGGATGTGGACGTGTCCTGGCGCTATGCCCAAGAAGGCGCCCGGGGCACAAGCGGCACGGTTATTGTGGAAGGGTTCGTGGATTTTGACTACGAAATTACCTTGCTGACGGTCCAGCATCGTGGCGGCACAACATTTTGTGCGCCAATAGGTCACCGCCAAGAGGGCGGAGACTATCAGGAGTCTTGGCAGCCACAGCCCATGTCTCCCAGCGCCTTGGTCCAAAGTGAAGAAATCGCGAAACAGGTGACATCGGCCCTAGGAGGTTGGGGTTTGTTTGGCGTCGAGTTTTTTATTAAGGGCGACGACGTTTATTTCTCTGAGGTCAGTCCGCGTCCCCACGATACCGGCATGGTTACCCTAATCAGCCAAGACTTGAGTGAGTTCGCTCTTCATGCCAGAGCAATCTTGGGTCTACCTATACCTAGCATCCGGCAATACGGACCCGCTGCGTCGGCAGTGATCATCGCCAAGGGTAACTCCACCGCCCTGCGGTTTGGCGGATTGGAGCAAGCCTTGTCGGTGCCGGATACCCAAATCCGTCTGTTTGGTAAACCCGAAGTGGCGGGGGAACGCCGGGTGGGTGTCGCCCTGGCCCTAGGCGAGACAGTGGCGCAAGCCCGAGATATGGCAAAGGCGTCAGCTGACTCTGTTGATATCGTGCTTTAAGGGGCACCCAAAGCTCACCAAACCACTCTGCAATGGTTTGTAGATCAATACTTGGGACAAGTTCTTTCGGAAAGGACTCGCAGAAATACGACCCTATAAGAAGTGTTCTTGGGATAAACGGTCTTGCAATAACGGATCGGGACATTATAGTCAGGGAATGAACGCTTCCAATCAGCCAGTTTTGCCGATTGCTAACCCGACTTTGACTGCAAAGACCGTCGGGGCGTTTTCCTGTGCGCTATCTCTAGCCCTGTTACTAGGCCTCCTGCCGGGCATCCGGCAAGAACACTAATACCCCAGGGCTGCTGCCCACCCAAAACTCTCTTCACAGCCAAAACCGGCTCTGCGATTAATCGAAGATCGCCGTGTTTTGTTGCGGGAGAAGTCCGACATATCCTTTGATGTTCGTTAATATAGACAGATCTAGCACCCACGTTGGGCAAAGCCGGATCCGACAGGCAAAAAGAGTGATCACTATGAGTAGTCAACCAACCAGTGGGCGCGCCAAGGCGGCGATGCCTTTTGACAAATACCAGCCGTTTCAGGCTATTGATCTGCCAGATCGCCAGTGGCCGGGGAAAATACTGACCCAGGCACCTCGCTGGTGCAGTGTGGATCTGCGTGATGGTAATCAGGCCCTCATCGACCCCATGAGCGTGGACGAAAAAATGCGTCTCTGGGATCTGCTGCTGGAAATTGGTTTTGCGGAAATTGAAGTCGGCTTCCCTGCAGCCTCTCAGCCGGACTTCGACTTTATCCGTCGCATTATTGACGAAGACCGTATTCCTGGCGATGTGCACATTCAGATCCTTTGTCAGGCGCGAAAGGAGCTGATCGAGCGCTCTGTTGAGGCGTTGGAAGGTGCTCCCAATGTGATTTTCCATTTGTACAATTCCACTTCTGAGCTTCAGCGCCGGGTGGTATTTGGTATGGATCGCCAAGGCATCATCGACTTGGCGGTAGAAGGCACTGCCATGGTCCGGGAGGGGTTGAAGAATTTTGGCTCTAACGTGACCTTTGAGTATTCCCCTGAGAGCTTCACCGGCACCGAGCTGGATTTTGCGTCGGATATTTGTACCGCCGTTGCGGATACCTGGGGCGCTACGCCCGAGGAACCGATGATCATTAACCTGCCCAGCACGGTCGAGATGTCCACTCCCAACATCTACGCGGACCAGATCGAGTGGTTTTGTCGTAACTTTCCTCGCCGGGACAGTGCGGTGATCAGTCTGCATACCCACAATGACCGGGGCACAGGCGTGGCGGCGACGGAACTGGGTCTGATGGCTGGCGCCCAGCGGGTGGAAGGTACGCTGTTTGGCAACGGCGAACGCACCGGCAACTGCGACATCATTACCATGGCTATGAATCTGTTCAGTCAAGGCGTAGATCCCACCTTGGATTTTCGTCAGATGCCGAAGATCCGCGAGGTAGCCGAGTCCGTCAACAAACTGGCGGTACCCGAGCGCCATCCCTACGCAGGAGAGTTGGTGTTTACCGCTTTTTCCGGCTCCCACCAAGATGCCATCAAAAAAGGTATGTCTCAGGTGGATCGCAGCCGATGGGAGGTGCCATACCTGCCTATCGATCCAGCAGACGTTGGCAGTTCCTACAAAGAGACCATTCGGGTTAACAGCCAGTCCGGAAAGGGTGGTGTTGGCTTCATGTTAGAGGAGCACTACGGCTTGTCGCTGCCCCGGGACCTGCTGGTGGAATTTAGCAGCCATGTGCAAAAGCTCACAGAAACGCTGGATCGTGAGGTGAAAACCGATGAGATTTACCAGTGTTTGCTGGACACCTACGCAGTGGACAGCGAGCCATACAAACTAGTGGATTACGACTTGCTGCCGGGTCGGGAGCAAGATCAGCGGTGTGTGGCTCGAGTTGCTGCATCGGAAAATGTCCTCACCATAGACGGCGAAGGCTCAGGCCCCATCGAGGCATTTGTTACGGCCTTAGTGGAAACCCTTAACGAGCCGGTCACAATCCTGAGCTTTCAGGAAGTAGCCATTGGCACAGGCAGCGATGCCCAAGCCATTTGCATCGTCTCTATCGAAGACAAGGAAGAAGGGCAGCGCTGTTACGGGGTGGGTATCAGTCGTAACACCACGACTACGGCCCTGAATGCTGTGATCTCGGCTATGAACCGGCGTTGGGGTAAGGCCTAGCTGCGGATCGATAGCTTGGTGCCGGTCGAGCAATCAGCTGGATCGTTAGCTAACCGGTCGTCTCGGCGTCATCTGGTGTCGAGGCGACGGCTTCATCCTGTTCTGGCTCTTCATCTGGCGTACTGACTGGGGACTGGCGTCGCACGTTGATGGTTTTAACAATGTTGTCTTTGATTTGCAGGGTCTCGATCTGATACTCGCCAAGGCGCAGGCAAACATTGGTTTCTGGAATGGTCTCCAAGTGCTCTAAGACCAAGCCGCTAAGGGTTTTGGGGCCGTTCATGGGCAGGTCCCAGCGCAATGCTCGGTTAATATCACGAAGTACGGCCATGCCGTCGATCACAAAGCTGCCGTCGTCCTGGGGGGAAATCTCGGGCATGTTGGCAGCGTAGTCGCTGGTAAATTCACCAACAATCTCTTCCAGAATATCCTCCAGGGTAACGATGCCTTGGATATCACCGTATTCGTCCACCACCAGCGCAAAGCGCTGCTTCTCTCTTTGGAAGTTGAACAGCTGAGTGTGCAGTGGCGTCGCCTCGGGCACGTAGTAGGGCTCACGGGTTAACTGCAGCAAATCAGCCTTTGAGAAGTCCTCTTGGAAGATCAGCCGAGCCATGCGCCGCAAGTGCAAAATGCCCAGCACATTGTCGAAGCTGTCTTTATAAATCGGCAGCAAGGTGTGCTGGCTCGCCGAGGCGACATTAAGAATTGTGCTCAATTCGTCCTCGATGTCGATGGCTGCAATCTCGGCTTTCGGCACCATGATGTCGTTCACGGTGACGGACTCTAGGTCGAGAATACGTGTCAGCATACTTTGGCGCTCGCCTACGGAGGTGGCACCTTCGACAACGACAGTTTTTAGCTCGTCGGTAGTGAGTTGGTCATCGTCCTCACTTTTGCGAGGCAGAAATGGCCTTACCAAGGCATTGCTTACCACGTTCACCATGGCGACAGCCGGCATCAGCAGTCTTTGCAGTGGGTGCAAGATGAAGACCGCGCGAAGGGCCCAACTCTCTGGTCGTTCCGCAGCCAGCGTTTTAGGCGCCACTTCGGCAAAGATTAGGAAGACCAGGGTAAGCACCCAAGGGGCCAGCAGCACACCGGTGTCGCCCATGAGCTGAAAGCCAATAACCGTTGCGACGGTTGCCGCGGAGAAATTCACTAAGTTGTTACCCACCAAGATCACACCCAGCAAACGGTCTTGGCGCTGCAACATTGAGTCGGCTTTTTTGGCGCCCCGATTGCCGCGTTTGACCAAGTGCCGCAGCCGGTAACGGTTCAACGCCATCATGGCGGTCTCGGTGCCGGAAAAATAAGCGGACAGTAAGATCATCACGCCGATGGTCATCAGTAGGTAACTGGTGGGGAAATTACTTATATCCATGTCAGTGTGTTAACGGTTGATTGGTATGATTAGAGCAGATATTCGATAACGAATTTGCTGCCCAAATAGCCAAGCAGCAGCAGGGCAAAAGCGGCCAGGTTCCAGCGTACGGCGATAACTCCGCGCCATCCGAACAAATGGTGGCCTGCAAGAAAGCCTGCATAGACCAACCAAGACAAGCTGGTGAGTACCGTGTGGTGCACCAATCGCTGATCGAACATGTCCTGAAGAAATAGAGTGCCCGTGGCAATGGACAGAGTCAGCAGTCCTAATCCCAGCCACAAGATTGCAATAAATAGAGCCTCCATGGCTTCCATAGGGGGCAGCAGGCCAAACAATCCGCTTTGCAGTGAGCGCAGCCGGCGCTCTTGAACGGCGATCAAAATCGATTGCAGGGCAGCAGTCATCAGCGCGGCGTAGGCACTAATCGACAGCAAGATATGACTGATTTGGCCGCCATCCAACTGTATGGGTTGCGTTTGTCCCGCGGGTACAGCCACCAGTCCCAGTAAATTCAGCATCACCAAGGGCAATAGCAGCAGTAACAGGCTGTCCGCTTTCACCTTGATGGAACTAATGGCGACGACCAACAGCATGACGCCAACTACCAGATTGCTCACGCCGAGTAGGCTCAGGGTCAATGTGCTGTTCGAGCCGGTTTGGATCAGGGTGTTCTGAGTAACAACGCAATGGCCCACGAGGCCCAGCAGGGCAATCATCAATGCGGGGCCAGCGCTTGTCTCATCGGTGATCTCGTCAGCATCCAAAACGTCTTGGGCACGCAGAGTTTGTCGGCGCCACAGCAGGAAGAACGCCAGTGCATAGCAGGCGAAAGCAAGGCAGAAAGCCAAAAAGGTGAGGTTGTTCATGGTACCTGTACGTTTCGCCACATCGTGATGCTTGTTGGCGTGTAAAAGTTAGGTGCCCGCGTTAGTTGTTGGATAGGCAGTCTGTCACATTGTCGGGGCACGGTGAAGTGGTGACCGTTGTCTGCTTTGGGTGGCCTCCTTCCATGACTGGCGCCTGAGGGCCCTCTTAAGGTTCAAGCGGGATTCTTCGGGCTTAGGTGATTGGCGTTTATGTGCCTAGCATCCCGCCGAAAGTGCTCGGGAGATGAATCGAGTAATGATGCGAGGCTCGCTTTTCCGCGTAAACTGCCAAAACACTGCAAACTCTCCGGAGGTAATCGTGGATTTGATACTCGATATCGTGACGTTCATTAGCGCGCTGTTCATCGTCCTGTTGGGCTTGGGGTTTCTCACCATCGTCAGCTTCTACGTGATTGACCGACTGCAAACCCAGCATTCGCTGCGGCGCAACTTCCCGGTTCTGGCGAGATTTCGCTACCTCTTTGAAAAGCTCGGGGAGTTTTTCCGCCAGTACTTCTTTGCCATGGATCGAGAGGAGCTACCCTTCAACCGGGCCGATCGCAGCTGGGTTTATCGAGCTGCCAAGGGCGAGAAAACCACAGTTGCCTTTGGTTCTACTCGAGACTTGCGCCCTACAGGCACCGTGCTGTTTGTAAACTGCGCCTATCCCACGCTGGAGCAAGACGCCGAAAAACCCAAACCCTTGGTGATCGGTCCTCATTGCACCAATCCCTATGCCACCGCGTCGTTCTTCAATATTTCGGGTATGAGCTATGGGGCGATTTCCAGGCCAGCAGTGCAGGCACTGTCAAAGGGCGCAGCCAAGGCAGGTATTTGGTTGAACACAGGCGAGGGTGGGCTTTCACCCGCACACCTGGAGGGCGGCGCCGATATCGTTTTTCAAATTGGCACTGCGAATTACGGGGTAAGAGATCCCCACGGGGCCTTGGATGATGAACGGCTCTCGCAGATTGCCGCGCACCAGCAGGTTCGAATGTTTGAGATCAAGCTCAGCCAAGGTGCCAAACCGGGCAAGGGCGGTATTTTGCCCGGGGCAAAAGTCAGTGCAGAAATCGCCGGCATTAGAGGTATCCCTCAGGGGATGGACTCCATCAGCCCAAACCGTCAGCCGGCCATTAACAGCCCGGCCGAGCTTCTGGATTACGTCTCCCGTGTGAGAGATGTCACAGGAAAACCTACAGGTTTTAAAGCCGTTATCGGAGCTTATGGTTGGCTGGATGAACTGTGCGAAATGATAAAGCAGCGGGGCCCAGAGAGCGCTCCGGACTTCATCACCATTGATAGCGCTGATGGAGGCACAGGTGCCGCACCGGCGAGTCTGATCGACTACATGGGTTTGCCGTTAAAGGAAAGTCTGCCTCTTGTTGTGAATATCTTGGTTCGCCACGGCCTGCGGGATCGTATTCGGATCATCGCCAGCGGTAAGTTGACGAATCCGGGGCAGGTGGCTTGGGCGCTTTGCGCCGGAGCCGATATTGCAGTGTCCGCCCGAGGTTTCATGTTGGCCCTTGGTTGCATTCAGGCCCTGCAGTGCAACCAAAATACCTGTCCAACCGGCATCACTACCCATGATCCCAAGCTCCAGCGGGGGCTGGTGGTGTCGGATAAAGCCGAGCGAGTTGCCCAATACGCGGTAACGCTCATGCAGGAAGTTGAAACCATCGCCCACTCCTGTGGCGTGCTGGAACCGCGGTTGCTGGATCGCAAACATTGCCGCCAAGTGATAGAAGATGGCTCTTCCATCCCGCTAGAAGACCTTTACGCGGTGCCGAGGTCCGGCGGCTCCTAGCGCCTCCATTGGGCAACAAGATGCGAAACAGATCGCATCAAGGTCACGTTAAGAAAATCGAGTTTCTTAAGACAGTTTGGCTGCGGGATTAACGCAGTAGCCGTCCCACGCGCTATACTGGCCCATCACATCAAACACAGAAGCGTTATGTTCGAGAGCTTATCGGATCGGCTTTCCCAAAGCCTAAAACAGATCACCGGCAAGGCCCGGTTAACTGACGACAATATAGCCGACGCCTTGCGGGACGTAAGGATGGCCTTGTTAGAAGCGGACGTGGCGCTGCCGGTTGTCAAAGAGTTCGTCGAACAGGTGCGTGGCAAGGCAGTGGGCCAAGCCGTCAGCTCCGCCCTAAATCCTGGCGAATCTTTTATTAAAATCGTGCACGACGAGCTTGTGCACATTATGGGCGACACCAACGATGCCCTGAATCTGGCCACCAAACCCCCAGCCGTGATTTTGATGGCGGGTTTGCAGGGTGCAGGTAAAACCACCACGGTAGCCAAGCTGGCGCGCCTGCTCAAAGAGCGAGAAAAGAAAAAAGTCAGCGTGGTCAGTGCCGACGTCTATCGGCCTGCGGCCATCGCCCAGTTGGAAACCCTAGCATCGGAGGTTGGTGCCGGGTTCATTCAATCCAATGCTGAGGAAAAGCCCCTAGACATTGTCCAGCGAGCCCTAAAAGAAGCGGATCGTCAATTGGCCGATGTGCTAATTGTCGATACGGCCGGACGTTTGGCCGTGGACGCGGAAATGATGGCCGAGATTCAGGCCCTGCATCAGGCGGTAAAACCCATCGAAACGCTGTTTGTCGTCGATGCCATGACGGGTCAGGATGCGGCCAACACCGCCAAGGCCTTTAACGACGCCTTGCCTTTAACCGGTGTTGTGCTGGCCAAGACCGACGGTGATGCCCGGGGCGGTGCGGCGCTAAGTGTTCGCTCGATCACCGGCAAACCCATCAAGTTTATGGGCGTTGGCGAAAAGACCGATGGCCTGGAACCGTTTTACCCCGATCGTCTCGCCTCGCGCATCTTGGGCATGGGCGATGTGCTGTCTCTGATTGAAGAAGCCGAGCGTAAGGTCGATAAGGACAAAGCTCAGCGGCTTGCCCAGAAGATGCAAACCGGGCAAAAGTTTGATTTAGAGGACTTTCGCGACCAGCTTCAGCAGATGGACAACATGGGTGGTGTAGCCGGCATGTTGGATAAGCTGCCGGGTATGGGCCAGATACCCGCGGCGGCCAAGGCTCAGGTAAACGACAGCCAGTTCAAACGCATGGGTGTGATCATCGATTCCATGACCCCCAAAGA
>ERZ1047472.3509-NODE-3509-length-10305-cov-22.744683_pt1 | contig 10305 bp, 7 predicted proteins | sample MGYA00383095_ERZ1047472 | MGnify/ENA primary metagenome ERZ1047472 (study PRJEB29581, sample SAMEA5548365) | metagenome | biome: marine; feature: coastal; material: water | depth 1 m | study: Short-term variability in the microbial, nano- and picoplankton...
ACCATCGATCCTTTTTGCTCTACATGGGTTCCAAGAACTTTGCGCAACCCTTGATGCAACAGATGGGTTGCAGAATGATTGGAAGCAGACCTAGAACGTTGCTTGTTATCTACAACTGCTTTAAAATTTTCTTGTGGTTTTCTTGGTAGGGTTTTTGAAAAATGAACAATTAAGTTGTTTTCTTTCTTGGTATCTACTATGTAAATAACCTCTCCATTGCTAGCCTCAAGGTATCCTTTGTCTCCAACTTGACCTCCTCCCTCTGGATAAAAAGGAGTAAGATTAAATACCAGTTGGTACATTTCTCCTTCTTTTTTACTCGCTACTTTGCGGTATTTTACAATTTTTACAGTGGTTTGCAAGGTATCATATCCAACAAACTCTTCTTGTGAGTCTTGGGCAAGTTCAACCCAATCTCCAGTTGCTATTTTGGTAGCAGAGCGTGATCTGTCTTTTTGTTTTTCAAGAGCAGCTTCAAATTCTTTTTGATTAAGATCATACCCTCTCTCTCTGAGTATAAGAGCTGTTAAATCTATAGGGAAACCAAAAGTATCATATAGTTCAAAAGCTTTTACTCCAGAGATCGTTTTGCTATCTGCATTTTCAATAACGGTATCAAGTAGCACCAATCCCTGATCTAGAGTGCGCAAAAAAGAAGTTTCTTCTTCTTTAATGACATTGGTTATTAAATTCTTTTCTTTTTTTAACTCTGGAAAGGCAGCACCCATTTGCTTTATAAGGGTGTCTACCAGCTTATATATAAAGGGCTCTTTGGTGTTCAAAAATGTAAAACCATAGCGTACCGCTCGGCGTAAAATTCTTCTAATTACATATCCCGCACCCGTATTGCTTGGTAATTGCCCATCTGCGATTGAAAATGCAACTGCCCTTAGATGATCACTAACAACACGCACTGCTATATCTACCTTTTGGTCTGTGCCATAGGCTACACATCTGGTCACCGCCTCTATCTCTCTAATAATGGGTTTAAAAACATCTGTGTCATAATTGCTATTGACACCTTGCAATACCATACACAAACGCTCAAACCCCATACCAGTGTCAATGTGCTGGTTAGGTAACATCTCTAAAGAGGCATCTGCCTTGCGGTTGTATTGCATAAACACTAGATTCCATATCTCTACCACTTGGGGGTGGTCCATATTAACAAGCGTCTTGCCATCAACAGCAGCTTTCTCCTGGGGTGTTCTTATATCTACATGAATTTCACTACAAGGGCCGCAGGGTCCCTGAGCACCCATTTCCCAAAAATTGTCATCTTTGTTACCCATCAGTATTCTATCCTCAGAGATAAATTCTTTCCAAATATCATAAGCCTGAGTATCCATACCTAGATTATCTGCATCATCACTTCCCTGGAAAACCGTAACATATAATATGTCTTTGTCAATTTTGTAAACCTCGGTTAACAGCTCCCAAGCCCAAGCAATAGCCTCTTTTTTAAAGTAGTCTCCAAAACTCCAATTGCCTAACATTTCAAACAAAGTATGGTGGTAGGTATCATACCCTACTTCTTCCAAATCATTGTGTTTACCGCTTACACGTAAACATTTTTGAGAGTCTGCAAGACGGTTGTTTTTTGGGATTGCATTTTCAAGGAAGTACTCTTTAAAAGGAGCCATTCCGCTGTTGACAAACATAAGGGTAGGGTCATTCTTTAACACCATTGGTGCAGAGGCAACAATACTGTGTTTTTTACTTTCAAAAAAGTTTAAAAAAGTAGCGCGGATTTCTTGAGATTTCATAGGTGTCTTTTGTACTGAAATTTTAATTGAAAAGGCTATGCCAAAAACAATTTCTATATTTGTGTAACGTTACCAATACCAACGTTACCAATTTAACAACAAAAATAAGTTTTTTTAATTTATGAGTAAGGTAAAATATTACTATGATAGTGAAACATTATCATACCGGAAAATAGAGCATAAAAAAGGGCGCAAAACTGGGCTTTTTATTTTGAGTTTTATGGGTATTTTACTTAGTGGTTTTTTATTGATGCTGTTGTTTTTAAACCTACCAAACTTTGAAACTCCCAAAGAGAAAGAACTCAACAGGGAGTTAACCAATCTAGAATTTCAAGTAAAGCTGTTGAATAAAAAAATGATTGAGGCAGAAACAGTATTGACAGAAATTGCAGAACGTGACAACAATCTTTACCGTGTTTATTTTGAAGCCAACCCTATACCCGAGCAGCAAAGAAAAGCTGGTTTTGGCGGTATCAATAGATACAAAGATTTAGAGGGCTTTGATAACTCAAAATTAATTATCTCCTCTAATAAGCGCATCGACATACTTACCAAACAAATTGTTGTACAGTCAAAATCTTTGGATGAAATTGCGGCTTTAGCTACAGAAAAAGAAGCACTTTTAAAAAGCATTCCTGCCATCCAACCCGTGAAAAATGAGGATCTAACACGAATGGCATCTGGATATGGGTATAGAACAGACCCCTTTACAAAAGCAAGAAAGTTTCATTTTGGTATGGATTTTACAGCACCCAGAGGAACTCCCGTATATGCAAGTGGAGACGGTAGGGTTTCAAGAGTAGATAACAGAGCATCTGGCTATGGAAAACACATACGTATTAAACATGAATTTGGATACATGAGCCTATATGCTCACCTCTACAAATACAATGTAAGAAGAGGACAAAGGGTTAAAAGAGGAGACCTTATAGGATTTGTAGGAAGCACAGGAAGATCTGAGGCACCACATTTACATTACGAGGTTTTTAAAGATAAAAAACGCATCAACCCTATAAATTTCTACTACGGAAATCTGAGCCCTGAAGAATTTGCTGATATTCTTAAAAAGAGTAAACAAGAAAACCAATCACTAGACTAAGAATTTATAAAAATTCATGAATATAAATCTTCCAGAAAAATTATATTATGGTATTGGTGAAGTAGCCAAAGCTTTTGGTGTAAACACCTCTCTTATTCGGTTTTGGGAAAAAGAGTTTGATGTACTGCAGCCCAAAAAAAATGCCAAAGGAAACAGGAAATTTACTCCAAAAGACATCAAAAACTTAGAGCTAATTTTTCATCTAGTAAAACAAAGAGGGTTTACTCTAGAGGGTGCTAAAACGCATCTCAAGGACAACAAGGGAGGAACCTTAGAAAATTTTGATATTATTCGTAAACTAGAAAATGTAAAATCTGAGTTACTAAAAATTAAAGATCAATTATAGCGGCATATTTCTAGCGGTAGTTTACTTTTTTTATTGCTTTCACTGTTGTTTTACATTCCAAAATACGTTAAAACATACCCTAAAAATAAAAACCACCCTATCAAAAATAAAGATAGGATGGCTTTTGCTATATGGATTTATGTATGTTATAGCTGTGGTAACAACACTGTATCTATTGCGTGTATCACCCCGTTTGCAGCTTGTACATTTGTTACAATAACTTGACTTGTTCTACCATTTGGATCTGTAATGATTGCCGTTGTTGCGTCAATTTCTAGAGCATCACCAAGAGTAGCTACTTCTCCAGTTACTAGGTCTTCTGCACGAACATTTGCTCCCGCCACTACGTGTGTGTTGAGAGTTGCTGTTAATACAGCTCCGTCTACATCATCAATACCTGCAACACCAAGCTCTGCGTATAAATTAGCAAAAGCTTGATTGGTTGGAGCAAAAACTGTAAAAGGTGCTGGATCAGTTCCGTTGGCAGTAGTTAATACACTTACGTAATCTGGTTGGTCTGCTCTTGTAAGAGCCCCTACTAACTCAGAGAATGTAGCTGCGTCTGCTGCTGCAAAAGTTACAACACTTGGGAGAGTGATTACAGCATCTACAATGTGTATCACACCATTATCTGCAGAAACATCAGCAGTAGTTACGCTAGATATTCCGTTTAACATTACACCATCTGCGGTGTTCACATACATACTAAGTGGCGCGTCAGCTTCACCGTTAAAAGTGGCTGAGGTATTGATATACCCAGTAGAAAGGTCTGCTGCATTATTTACTCCTCCAACTACGTGGTTTAATAAGGTGCTTGCAAGGGCATCAACAGGAACATCTTCAAGAGTTGCAAAACCATTGGCAGTTAAAAAATCTGCGAATGCATCATTGGTGGGAGCAAATACTGTAAATGGTCCGTCAGAGGCTAATACTGACGTTAAGTTTGTAATGGCAAGAGCACTTCCTAAGGTGCTAAAATCTGGATTACCAGCAACAATATCTACAATAGTATTTGTTTCTACTGGAGTTGTTTGGTTGTCATCATCATCACTACAAGAGGTGAAGACAATTGCTAGGGCTAAAAGACTAATTCTAAATAAATTTTTCATGGTTTAATGTTTTGATTAGACTTGCAATATATAAACTGTCTTTGGTTTGAGTTGAACTTTAGAATCCATTTGGCTGTAATTTAACTAAGGATGTTAAAGTTTTACTAAGCAAGTAGGGTTTCGAAAAAAACACATTTTAAGTATACTTAAAAATCTCTGATGGCAAACATGAAGAAGGACTGAGTAGTTTTATTAGGATTGTTTTTTATTCGAGGCATTTTAAATAATGGTATCTTTATATCACAAAAACACACCCATGTTAGCACTAAAAATACACCCAAATCTTTTAGAGTGTGGTACAGACGAGGCAGGTCGCGGATGTCTTGCCGGTCCTGTTACAGCGGCTGCAGTAATTCTACCCGATGATTTCACTCACCCGTTTCTTACAGACTCAAAACAACTCAGCAAGAAAAAGAGAATGGAGCTTAAACCCATCATTGAGGCTGCCGCAATAAGTTATGGAGTAAGTCATGTAATGATGGAAGAAATTGATCAAATAAATATCTTAAATGCATCTATTTTGGGCATGCACCAATCTATAGACAAGTTAACTATTCGCCCAGAATTTATTGCCATAGACGGCAACCGTTTTAAGCCCTATCATAAAGTAAGGTATGAATGTGTCGTAAAAGGAGATGCAAAATATTTACATATTGCTGCTGCCTCTATTTTGGCCAAAACAGCAAGAGATACATATATGGAGAAACTCCATGAGCAATACCCTATGTATAACTGGAAGAAAAACAAAGGATATCCAACCAAAGAACATAGAGCTGCAATTTTCAAATATGGACCTTCTCCCTTCCATCGTAAGAGTTTTAAATTACTACCAGATCAATTACGTCTAGATTTTTAAAGGTGTTGAAAACCCCTCAATAAACAAAAACAACAATGTCCATATTTTTGGCAATACTTTATACTTTTGTATTTATGACATCTTTAAAAAGAATCACCTTACTCTTTATAATTTCTCTTTTGATGAGCAGCTGTGACTCTTCCAAGTCATCGCACACCTCCATACTTGATTTTATAGATCCTAGTTGGTCATTAATTTATACCATTGATGAGATCTCACAGGTAGAAAAGGACCTTCAGGACAATGTGCTTATAGATCAAATGAGCACCACAAGGTTACAACAAGTGCTAAAAAAATATCCTTTTATTGGCAAACTTCCCTACACCTCAGAAATAGCAATAGCGCTGCCCGGGGGCAAGGATACTACAAATAATGTTCTTGTTATTGCCAAATTTCAAAAAGCAAGAGCCCTAGATAGTTTGCAAAAAACAAACACTCCAACAAAAGAAATTGTACTATCTCAAGTTGCTCAAGATTCTATTTATCAAGTACAACTTGGAGATTATATTTTGTATTCTGGGGTAAAAAAATGGCTTAAAAAGGCCAAAAGTCAAGAAAAAAATCAGGATCAAATCCTAGCCAAACTTATGGGTTCTAATACGTTTAAAGGGATTAGTGTTTATTCCAAAAATAATGCCTTTTTAAGCACTAAGGAGGTATTGAGCTCCTGGAACGGGCTTGATTTAACCTTAGTTTCTAAAGGAGTACAAGGATCTGGAATTGCCATGATACAAGATAGTTTACATGTACTCTCTGTGTTTAAAGGGCAGAAAGCACATGAGTTTTCTATGGCTAGCATGATACCAAATACAGCCCTAAGGGGAAGGGCTATAGGGTACTCAAATGCTGGGCTTTTACAGCAAAACATCACTATTTACAAAAAAGACAGCACACAAATAGCCCCTACAGAGGTCTTTGAAACATTAAAGAGTATTGGGCAAATCGTTTTAAATAATGGTGAGATTACCCTCATGGAGAGTCTAGACAGCCAATTAACTTTAGAGAGTTTGGCAAAGTACATCTCTCGAGCACAACCCTATAGAGATGTAGTACTTTATACCTGTAACGCCCCAAGTTTGGTTACCAACACATTTAGCCCTTTACTAGAAGGACATCAAATGAATGTGCTTTTTAGTATAAAAAATTATATTGTAGGGGCCAGTACTATGGAGGTTGCACAACAATACATAAACGCCATAGAAACTGGCAACACACTCGCTGAAACTTCATATTTTAAAAATGTTAGTGAGCAGTTACCAACCACTTGCTCGTTATTTGTTTTTGAACAGCAGCATACAGCGGGGTTTTCTAAACAAGCAATGGGAGATAAAGCCACCAAGCAAATAGCCAATGATTTTCCAATCGCTATTTTTCAATACAAGTATGATACCTCTTTCGCCCATATTAATTTTATAAACCATAAAGCTGGTAAAGAAATTAAAAAAGCAAAAGGTGTTACTCAATTAGTAAGTATTGATGTTGGAAAAACCATGCTTGGTGACCCTCAATTTTTTACAAATCATAAAACAAATGAAAAAGAAATTGTAGTCCAAGACACAGATAACAAACTTCATTTATTTGCCTTAAGTGGCAACAAACTTTGGAGCAAAGCTTTAGAAAACCCAATACTGGGAAGTATTGTTGAGATAGACCTGCTTGCTAATGGTAAGAAACAACTTGCGTTTGCCACCAAAAACAAGTTACATGTCTTGGATAGAAACGGCAAGCAAGTAGCTCCTTTTCCAATTACCTTTAGGGATCAAATCACGCAACCTCTGGCTGTTTTTGATTATGATAATACTAAAAAATATAGGTTTGTTATCATTCAAGACAATGAGGTAGTGATGCTCGATAAAAAGGGGAAGACAGTCAAGGGGTTTACCTTTAAAAAAGCAAAAAGCAACATTATTGGTATGGCGCAGCACATACGGCTTCAGAACAAAGATTATTTACTATTTCAGCAAGAAAACGGAACACTTTCTATACTTTCTAGAACAGGAAAAGATCGTGTTACTGTTTCAGAAAAACTTAATCTTACAGGAGCACCTGTTTTAAAGACCAGAACAAATTTTATTTTAGTAACAAAAGACAATCAGCAAAAAACCATAACTCAAAAAGGAAAAATAACAAGTAAAAAAATAAACACTCCCAATGAATTCGCTCTAAGTATTGTGAGAGACAATATCATTTCACTGTCAGACAACCATCTACGGGTAAACTCAAAACACATAGAGCTTCCCTTTGGTATTTACACAACACCAAGTGTATACTACGCAAACAAAAAAGGATATATAACCATCACAGAAACCCAAGAAAAAAAGACCTACTTGTACAACTTTGAAGGTGAGTTACTAAAAGGATTTCCGGTATATGGTGCTAGTAGCGCAGAGGTTATTGCGTCAAACAAAAGCGTGTTTATAGTAACAAAAGAGGATGACACAAAGTGTATTGTATACCAAGTTAAATAAACTATAGGTGGGCTTTAAAAAGTACTAAAAAATGTTTTAGTAATGATGCCTTAACATCTTCCATAGACACCTGTTGCACGCCCAATTCTACATTGAGGGACGTAACGGCTTTATCTTTAATCCCGCAAGGTATCATGTGGTCAAAATAGCCTAGATCTGCATTTACATTTAATGCAAAACCGTGCATGGTCACCCAGCGACTGGCACGAACACCCATGGCGCAAATTTTTCTGGCAAAAGGAGTGCCTGGATCAAGCCAAACACCTGTTTCGCCCTCTGATCGTTCTGCTTTTATGCCATATTGAGCGAGAGTTAATATCACCATTTCTTCCAGTAGGCGTAGATATTTGTGGATATCTGTAAAGAAATTTTCTAAATCCATGATGGGATATCCCACAACTTGTCCCGGACCATGGTAGGTAATATCCCCTCCTCTGTTTATTTTATAAAAAGTAGCACCAATAGCTTTCAATGTATCTTTAGGTATCAAAAGATTCTCTAGATCACCACTCTTCCCTAGGGTATATACATGGGGGTGCTCTACAAACAAAAAATGGTTTGGAGTTTGAAGTCCGGCAGCTTCTCTTCTGTTTTTGATTTTTATATCAATTATAGCAGCAAAAAGAGTTTCTTGGTACGCCCAAGTTTCTTTGTAATCTTTTAGACCAAGGTCTTGTAATTGTAGTTGTTTGTTCAATATAGTTGGTTTCTAAGACACCTTTGATGGTGTGCTGTATGTTTTGGTAACACCTTAATTAATACCTAAGATGTTTTTATTACTGGCATTAAATTAATTATCTGGGTTATTTAAAATTATAAGGGCAGCAATAACACCAGGAATCCAACCCAAACAGGTTAAAATTAAAACAATTAATACAGAGCCACATCCTTTGTCAATTACGGCAAGGGGTGGAAATAAAATCGAAAGCACTACTCTCCAAAAACTCATAGGTTATATTATGTTACAAAATTACAATTATTTATAATATAGGTCTGCTGCTTTTTGTTTTGTTACAAGAGTAAGGAAACTCATTTGGATGAATTAGCTTCATATTTGACAAAATTACAACCAACATCTATTCTCTTTTAGTACCAGCTGAGTAAGGAAACAAAATTTTGTAAAAATTTTAAGATTAAAATAGGGAAATAGGCTAATTTTGTAGGATAAATAAAGCATATGCAACTTTCTGAACTAGAAATCATTCGTAGAGAAAAACTAAGTCAATTAAGAGCCTTAGGTATTAATCCATATCCAGCAGAACTATATCCTGTGGATCATACTAGTAAAGTAATTAAAGAGCAATACACGGAAGGTAAAAAAGTGATTATTGCTGGAAGATTGATGCGTAAAAAAATACAAGGAAAAGCCTCCTTTACCGAACTTCAAGATAGTGAGGGAAGAATACAAGTGTACTTCAACAGGGACGAAATTTGCACTGGTGAAGATAAAATGAAATACAACGAGCTGTTTAAAAAATTACTTGATCTTGGAGATTTTATAGGAGTTGAGGGAGAGTTATTTACAACCAAGGTAGGAGAGATTACCGTATTGGTTAAAGATTTTAAGCTGTTAAGTAAAGCCTTAAAGCCCTTACCCTTGCCAAAAACAGACAGCCAAGGAAATACCTATGATGAGTTTATTGATCCAGAAATGCGTTACAGACAACGCTATGCAGATTTGGTTGTAAACCCAAAAGTTAAAGAGGTTTTTGTGAAAAGAACCAAACTCTTTACAGCCATGCGCACCTTTTTTAATAATAGTGGTTATTTTGAGGTAGAAACGCCCATTCTACAATCTATACCTGGAGGTGCGGCTGCAAGACCATTTCAAACACATCATAACTCTTTAGACATTCCTATGTATATGAGAATTGCCTGTGAGTTGTATCTAAAAAAATTAATTGTAGGTGGTTTTGACGGGGTGTATGAGTTTGCAAAGACCTTTAGAAACGAGGGTATGGACAGAACACACAACCCAGAGTTTACCATGATGGAGATTTATGTGGCCTACAAAGATTATAATTGGATGATGGATTTTACAGAGGAGCTCCTAGAGTATTGTGCTACCCAAGTAAATGGAAGTTCAAAGACAGTGTTTGGTGATCATGAAATTAATTTTAAAGCTCCCTATGCCCGAGTAACGATGACAGATGCCATTAAAAATTTTACAGGTTTTGATATCTCAGGCAAAACAGAAAATGAAATTAGAGAGGCGGCCAAAGGTATGGGTATTGAAGTAGATCCTGCCATGGGTAAAGGAAAATTAATAGACGAGATTTTTGGTGAGAAATGTGAGGCAAATTACATACAACCTACCTTTATTACAGACTATCCAAAGGAGATGAGCCCCTTGACCAAGGAGCACAGATCTAACCCGGAGCTTACAGAACGTTTTGAATTAATTATATGTGGTAAAGAATTGGCCAATGCCTATTCTGAGCTAAACGATCCTGTGGATCAAAGAGAACGCTTTGAGGATCAAGTAAAACTTGCTGGACGTGGTGATGATGAGGCAACAGAGTTTATTGACCAAGATTTTTTAAGAGCCCTTGAGTACGGAATGCCCCCAACATCTGGTATGGGAATTGGAATGGATCGCTTGATTATGTTTTTAACCAATAATGCCTCTATACAAGAAGTGTTGTTTTTCCCTCAAATGAA
>ERZ1047472.3510-NODE-3510-length-10303-cov-9.926522_pt1 | contig 10303 bp, 7 predicted proteins | sample MGYA00383095_ERZ1047472 | MGnify/ENA primary metagenome ERZ1047472 (study PRJEB29581, sample SAMEA5548365) | metagenome | biome: marine; feature: coastal; material: water | depth 1 m | study: Short-term variability in the microbial, nano- and picoplankton...
TTTTACCTTTGCCTCCAGAAAATGGAGCTGATATAAATCCAGTTTTACAAGATCCTCTCTTAGCTATTCACCCTCCAATGTTATACCTGGGCTATGTTGGTTTTGTAATAGCTTTTGGTCAAGCTATAGCATTTATGCTTGAAGGTGACCCAAAAATTAAATGGGAAAAACAGGTGAGATCATGGTCAGTTGCTTCATGGTCTTTTCTTACATTGGGTATTGCATTGGGTAGTTGGTGGGCTTACTACGAATTAGGATGGGGTGGTTACTGGTTTTGGGATCCCGTCGAAAATGTAGCCTTAATGCCATGGCTTGCAGCTACAGCATTTATTCACTCTTTAAGCGCTTCCTCCAAATCATCTATTTTAAGAATATGGACATTATTGCTTTCTATTCTTGTTTTTTCTCTAAGTTTATTTGGAGCCTTTATTGTAAGGTCTGGAATTATCGATAGTGTTCATTCATTTGCTAATGATCCAGAAAGAGGACTATATCTGTTGTCATTTATTGGAATTCTTGTAATGACCTCTTTATTGCTTTTTTCTTTAAGGTTTAATCTTCTTATTTCAAGTAAAAAAATTGTCTCTTTATCAAAAGAATCATTTATATCCATTAATAATATTTTCTTTGGTGCTCTAATATTTTCTACAATGCTTGGTGTTTTATATCCCCTTATATATGAATTTATATTTGATCAGAAGATTAGCGTTGGCGCTCCATTTTATAATGCAATCTTTGTTCCTGTTACTTTAATAGCATGTATTTTTTTGTACTTTTCAATTGATTCAAAATGGCAACAAAGCTTCAATTTAAAAGCACTCTATCAACCATTATTTCTATCAATAATTTTTTCAGTCATTATAGTTTCTCTAATCTTTTTTCAATTCTCGATAAGTGGCTTCTGGACATTAATGTCATTAACAGTAGGATTAATTATAATAATAAGATACCTAATTGTGATTTATTTTTACTTTGCATATAAAAGGTTTGCAAACTTTTTCAGTATTATTTCTCATTGTGGTTTAGGTCTTTTGATTATATCGATAGCTCTCAATGATAATCTAAGTTCAGAAAGAGCCTTAAATATTAAAATAAATGAAACAGAAATATATAAAGATCATCAGATAACATTTACAAATTTGAGAGTAGTTCCTGAATCAAATTATGATTCTGTGAAAGCAGACTTTTTAGTAACAAATCCAAATGGAGATACTTTTACATTAACTCCTGAGAAAAGAAAATATTTTGCCAGAGGGCAAGTGACATCAGAAACCGCAATTCACGCATCAGTTTTAAAAGATATTTACATGACTATTGGAGATCAGCTTGATGATGGAAGTTGGATTGTAAATATACAATTTAATATCTTTATAAGATGGATATGGTTTTCTGCAATAATGATGGTTGTAGCAGGGCTATTGCTTGTCCACTCCTTAGCGAGATCAAAGGCATGACAATTATTATAAGATTCATAATAGTTAGTACCACATTGGCATTTTTTTCTTTTTTTTATTTTTATATAAATGAAGATAAATATTATCCAGGTGCAGATTTCACAATCTCTGAAATGCCAAACTTTAAATTAAAAGATTTATATTCTGAAAGACTATTTAAAATTGAGGATCTTGAAGGAACTTTTTTAATTAATGTTTGGGCTAGCTGGTGCATAACATGCAGAGTAGAACATAACTTCCTAACTAAATTAGATTCAAAAAATATCCCAATTATTGGCTTAAATTATAAGGATGAAGAAAAGGATGCTATAAGCTGGATAAATAGGTTTGGTGACCCCTATAAGTTTATTATTCATGACTATAAAGGGGAGCTTGCTTTAGATCTTGGGGTAACTGGAGCTCCGGAAACATTTTTGCTGAATGATGGCAAAATTATTGCTCATTATAGAGGCGAGGTGAATGATATGATTTGGGAAGATGTTTTCAAGCCTATTATAAAGAAGGAGAATCTTTTTAATGTTAATTAGATTTTTTTTATTTTTTTCAATGATTTTCTCTAATTTGACCATTAGTGAATCGCTATATAAGTTCGATAATGCCGAAGATGAAAAAAGATTTTATTCCTTAATAAAAGAAATAAGGTGCCCAAAATGTACAAGTGGCTCTTTAGCAAGTTCAAATGCTCCAGTTTCTGAAGACATTAAATCTAAAATAATTGAGCTCATTAAAGAAGGGAAATCAAATCAAGAAATTAAAGAATTTTTATCTGATCGATTTGGAAATCAAGTTTTATATAATCCAGGACTAAATAAAGATACATATTTTCTTTGGTTTGCACCTGGTTTATTTTTGATAATGATTCTACTCATTTTCTTTTTTAGAAAAAAAACATAATGCTAATAGTTTATTTGCTAGCTTTTATTTCTTTATTACCTATATTTGCATATCTTTTGTCGCCAAGAACAAAAAATAAAGGTTATATCTTTGGAATTTCATTTTTAGTTTTAATTTTTTGTTTATTTTCGTTTGTGAGCGAATATGCATTTCTTGGAACTATAAAAAAACAAAAAATAAATACCCAAATACTTTTAACAATAGCTCAGGATAAAGAAATATCTACTAGCTTGTTTAACTCACTCGATAAGAGCATCAATAAAGAAAATAAAATTTATTGGGCTCAAAGTTATATAAATAAAGCTATTTCAGAGAAGAAGCTTCAAGCAGCTGAAAGTCTTATTTCACTGTCAGAAAAATATTTCAATTCATCTGATGAAAAATTTATTTTTTATACTTTGTATACACAATTGCGAGATTTAAAATTTCCTAATTTTTCAAATTCTAAATTTATACTTCAGTTTTCACCGCCAATCGGATGTTTAAAATTTGAAGGAAATATCTCATTATTTATTATGAACGGCCCAAATATACCAATTGCAAGCTTGAACTTTGAGAACTTTATTGAAGTTGTTTTAAAAAATAGTAACTCATCGATTCCTGGTTTTGATATTGCTTCGGCATACTTAAATAATGAAACTTTAGAACTTAAAGCATCATTGTTTTGTATCAATAATAAGTTAGATTATTATTCTGAGAGCACATTATTATTTGGACAAAATAACCATATTAATTCGCACAATATTAGACCAAATGAATGGTTAAAAAGAGAACAATAGTTTAATATAAACGAAGGAAAAATTATTCTTAAAAATGCAGTTAAATCATATAAAACTATCAGGTTTTAAGAGCTTCGTTGATCCAACGAAGATTTCTTTTCCTTCAAATCTAGTCGGTGTTGTAGGCCCTAATGGTTGCGGAAAATCTAATGTTATTGATGCTGTGAGATGGGTCCTTGGAGAGCTTTCTGCAAAAAATCTTCGTGGCGAATCTATGGTAGATGTAATTTTTAATGGCTCTGAAAATAGAAAGCCATCTGGTCAATGTAGCATTGAACTGTTGTTTGATAATTCTAGTGGAAAAATTGGTGGTGAATACGCCTCATTTAATGAAATTTCTATTAAAAGAGTTATGACTAGAGATGCACAATCAACTTACTTTATAAATTCGACAAAATGCAGAAGAAAAGATGTTCAAGATATATTTTTAGGAACTGGTTTAGGGCCGAGCTCTTATGCAATTATCGAACAAGGTATGGTTAGTAAACTAGTAAGTGCAAAGCCGGAAGAATTAAGGACTCATATCGAAGAAGCTGCAGGAGTTTCAAAATATAGAGAAAGAAGAAGAGAGACTGAAACTAGAATAAAAAAAACCAAAGAAAACTTATCAAGAGTTAAAGACATTAAAGATGAGATTGAAAGGCTAATAAAGAGGCTTGAAAATCAGTCAAATGCTGCAGAAAAATATAATAAGTACAAAGAGGAAGAAAGTCAGAAGCAGACTGATATAGCAATACTATATTCACTTGAAGCTAAAAATAATCGAGATAAATTACAAAAAAATCTTGATGCTTTAAATAGAGATTTAAAAATTAAACAAGCTGAGTCTGATTCTAAACAGGCTCAAATCGATGAACACAGAACTGAGAACGCTTCTGTTGTTGATGCATATGAAAATGCTCAAAAAAACTTTTATTCCATTGGCGCTGAAATAGCCAAGCATGAATCAGACCTTCAAAATATTAATAAATCTGAAACCCTTAATAATGAAGCTCTTGAAAGAGCAAAAAAGAGTTATCAAGATGCTCTAGAAAAGGAATCAAGTTTTAAGGACCTAAGTCCAAAAGAAAAAGAGTTAAAGTTAGATATTGCAATAGTTAAGGCGCTTAGTGCTCTAAAACACAAAGACATTATCGACGTATCCATTAAACCTCTAGAAGGTAAAATTTCTCAAAAACAAAATGAGTTAGATACTAAGCAAAATGTTATAGATATTGAAAAACAAGATCAGATAGCGATTACAGAAGAGGTAAAAGCACTTCAGCAAAAGAAGTATTCAGTTGAAGCTGACATTGCAAGAATTGAAGGCGCCTTGCAGAACCTAAATCAGATAGAAAAAAATGCTAAGTTAGATTTTGAAAATGCAAGGAATAACTATGCAGAAGCAGCGCAGAAAGAAGCTAATAATGAACACCTAAGCCCAAAAGAAAAAACTATTCATCTCTTAGATGCAATTACTGACCTTCTAAAGGCTTTTGGCTCTAAAGCAGATTCAATAAACTCTAAATTAATTGAATTAAAAGAATTATTGATAAGCATTCTAAAAATTGCATCAGATCAATCAAAAAGCTATACAGATGATTTCTTAAACAGAAAGAATCAGCTAGAAGAGCATATTAAAGAAATATCTGGGGATATCATTGCTGAAAAGAAGAATCTATCTGAATTGAAACTAAGAAGTACTACCATTAATAATGAACTAACATCCAAAGTACAAGATCAATCTAATGTTGATGAAAAAATAAGAGATTTAGATGGAGGCAAATCAATTGTTTCTAATGAATTAAGAAGCTTGGAAAGAAATCTCTCTGATCTAAAGCTTGATTTGAGGACACATGAAGTTAATCTTGAAAATGCTTCAGCTATATTAGACAAAGCCGGTGTAAATATATCTGATCTGGATTCATCGAAATATCATGATTCTGATCTTGTAAGTTTAGAAAACTCTCTTGATGAGATTCAAAAAAATATTGCCGAGCTCGGTTCATATAATCTAGCTTCACCAGAAGAATATCTTGAAAGACAAAATGATCTTACTAAATCATTATCAGAAGATAAGGTAAAGAAAATTGAAATTCAAAAGATTATGTCAGACCTCGTAGAAAATAGCTCACTAGCAGAATCTGTTTTAACTGATATAAGACAAAAGCAATCAGAATTTAATAACAACCTTAGAGAACTAGAAAATCTAAAATCTATTGCAGAGCTGGATTTAAAGTCAATTGGTGAAAAGGTAACTAATTTAAGATTAGATCTTAAAACCCATGAGATAAATTTAGATAATGCAAATGCTAAGATAAAAGAATCTGGATTAAACATTGATAGTATTGATTTTACTAAATATGAAAATATGAATATAAATGATCTTCAAAATAGTCTTACTGATATCCAGGCTAAAATTATTCGTCTTGGTGCAATTAACTTAGCAGCCCCAGAAGAAATAGAATCAGAATCAAAAAGAAAACAAGAGTTAGATCTTCAGTACAATGACTTAACTGATGCCCTAGAAAAACTTACTGGAGCTATTAAGACTATTGATTTAGAAACAAAAACTAGATTTCAAGACAGCTTTGATGCTATTAATAATAGGATGAAAGAAGTATTTTCTAAATTATTTGGCGGAGGTGTTGCAGAGTTAGCTTTAACAGAAGATAACGCACTAAACGCTGGTGTTGTTATTATGGCAAGACCTCCAGGTAAGAAAAATTCTTCTATTTCTCAACTCTCTGGTGGTGAAAAGGCTTTAACTGCATTAGCACTAGTTTTTGCAATATTTGAGCTAAATCCTGCACCTTTTTGTATTTTAGATGAAGTAGATGCTCCGCTAGATGATCTTAATACAATGCGCTTTATAAATATGGTTGAGGAGATGTCCAAAACAGTTCAATTTATCTTTATCACTCACAACAAAGTATCAATGGAAAAGAGTGATCACTTGATGGGTGTAACAATGCAGGAAGCTGGTGTTTCAAGAATGGTATCAGTTGACGTTAATCAAGCACTAGAATTTGCTGAAGCCTAATGGAACAAAATATTGATATATATTTAATAGGTCTATCAGTTCTAATTTTCTTAATAATCACTTTTTTATTTATTAGAAAAATTTCTAACTCAGGTGAGCTAAAAGTAAAAATTGAACCTGTTACCGACTCTTTTGAAATTAAAGAAATAGATGAAATAGAGGTCACATCACAAAAAGCTTTTGATTTTAATGAACATGATCATATTGAATATCAAAAACAAAAACTTGTTGTCCTTAATTTAATATCAGTTGATAAGTCTCTATTTGATATCGATCAAATATATGGTTTTATGACTAATTCAAATGCCGTTCTATCGCATGGCTTTTTTGTAATCAAAGATAGTAATGATAAGGAGTCATTTCGCATTGCAAATGCCTTAAATCCTGGCACTTTTCAAAATGAAACAAAAACTTTTGCTATTTTACTAGCATCAGATCTCAATAATGTCCCAGATCCCATAACTTCAGTAAAAGAAATGGTAAATTTTGCATATCAGTTTTCAGAAAAATTTTATGCAAATATATGCGACCAAGAAAGAATGCCTATAACAAAACAAATGATTTCACACATTGAATCCCAAGCACAAGAAGTAATGAGATTAAAACAGTTAAGTATCTCCGAAAATACGTAATTATGATTTTTAATTAACATGAAGCCTTGGAAAATAATTCAGAAGTTAGAAAGTGATAATAGTAGGCTATTCAAAGAAAGTGTTATCCAAGAAAATTTAAATGATCTCGTTTTACAAGAAGGATTATCTATGTGTTTAGATGCATTGGTAACGTTCGGTGTAAAGCAAGTTCCAGAGTCAAAGAAGAATGGTAGGGGCCTTAATTGGGAGACATTTAAATCTTCAGCAATGCTTTTAATAGATAGAGAGAGAACTGGTCATGCTGCTAGAGATGAAATTTTAGATTTAATGTCTTTAGCTACATCCGAGCAATGGAATGATTGGTATAGAAGGATCTTAATAAAAGATCTTAGATGCGGTGTAAGTCAAAAAACAGTTAATAACGTTTCAAAAAAAATGGGTTTGAAATACAGTGTTCCTGTTTTCTCATGCATGCTTGCACATGATGGCGCTAAACATCCAAAAAAAATTCAAGGTGAATGCCTTGTTGAATATAAATATGACGGCGTTCGAGTTATAGCAATTACAAAAAAAAATAGTACAACTCTTTATAGTAGAAACGGAAAAATTCTTAGCAATTTTCCTCATATAGAAAAAGCTCTAAATAAAGCAGAATTTAATAATTTAGTGTTTGATGGAGAGGTTGTCAGTGATGATTTTCAGTCTCTTATGAAACAAGTGCATAGAAAAACAAATGCAAAGACTGATGATGCATATCTAGCTTTGTTTGATATGCTGCCTTTAGATGAATTTAACAATGGTAAAAGCAAACTTAATAGTATACAGAGAAAAGAATTGCTTAATGATGTATCTAAAAATTTTGATTCTTGTATCAAACCAGTTGAGTATGTAATCTTAGATTTTGATAAGGAAGATGGTCAAAAGACATTTTTAGAAATGAATAAAAAGGCACTGGATGAAGGTTATGAAGGATTAATGATTAAACCAGTGGATAATATTTACGAATCAAAAAGGAGTCATGCTTGGCTTAAAATCAAGCCTTTTATAGAAGTAACACTGAAAGTTACTCAAATTCAAGAGGGTACAGGCAAACATGAAGGAAAGCTTGGCGCATTTTCTGTTGAAGGGGAAGATGATGGAAAGTTTTTCTCTTTGAGTGTTGGAAGTGGCCTAACAGATGACGATAGAGAGAAATTTTGGGAAGCTAGGAATTCATTAATAGGACAATTAATTGAAATTAGAGCTGATGCCATTACTAAAAGCATTGAAGGAGAGCATTTCAGTTTAAGATTCCCTCGCTTTAAGACATTTAGAGGGTTTGAACCTGGTGAAAAAATATAATGAACGCTAAACATATCAAAATATCTACAGCATTATTACTAGGTTTAACACTTCAATCTTGCATGGTAACACCTCCACAAAATCCTGATAATATCTGTTTGATTTTTGAAGAGAAGAAAAGTTGGTACAAGGCTGTTATGAGAGCTGAAAAGAGATGGAAGATACCTCCATATGTCTTAATGTCATTTGTTTATCAAGAATCTAGCTTTCAATCAGATGCAAAACCAGAAAGAACTAAATTACTATGGGTAATTCCTTGGAAAAGAAAATCAACTGCTGTTGGCTATTCTCAAGCTTTGAGTATGACTTGGGATGATTATAAAGAAGAAACCGGAAACTCAAGGGCAAATAGAAAAAATTTTAATGATTCAGCTGATTTTATAGGCTGGTATGCAAGTAAGGGCTATTACCAAGGTTTTGACAGACTTGATGCACGTTCACTATACCTTGCATATCACGAGGGATATGGAGGATTTAAGAAAAAAAGCTACAGAAAAAAGCCATGGTTAATTAAAGTAGCTGACAGAGTGCAAACAAGGTCCACTAAGTATCAACAACAATACTGGGGATGTGCAGAACAACTTAAAAAGAAAAGGTTTATTTTCTTTTAAATTATATATTTTTTATAGCAAAACCAAGGTCGGTCAGTTCATTTATAAAATTTTCACCTGCTATAGCTGATTTTTTTGAGGCATTAAATAAATATTTTTCTGAAACTTTTATAAGATCTGAAAGAGTACATTCTTTAACTCTAGATCTAAAGAGCAATCGATCTTCTTGAGTTTTATTATCAAGCTCACTCATGAAATCACTTATTGCTTCGCCATATGGAGATAATGGCTTGTCTATACTTGAGATGACTCCCAGTATACCTTCCTCAAGTTGGTCAGCTGAGATTTTTTTTAATGACCAATCACGTGATTTTTGAAATTCTTCAAATGTTTCAGAACATTTTGGATCTCTGTATGAGAAAAATTTGAATACTTTATTGTTTGAATCTTGAGAAGCTCCAGATCCATATGCTCCACCTTTCTCACGTATTGCTGAATGAAGATAGCCATTACGCAATACAGTTCCTAGAACGGTTAAAGCAGGAGCATCTTCATGCTTGGAATCAACTGAGGGGAAAGCTTCTGCGCAAAAACATACCTGCGAACCAGTTATCCATCCTATAGAATTTTCTTGTCTATCAATAAAGTTTTGATTATTTAAATTAATGGAATCTGAATTAAATATAGTATTAAGCTTAAGATCACTTTGATCCAAAGAAGATGCAGTAAATAAATGACTAGGCGTATTTAATAATTTATTTTTTATTGAATGAAGAGTATCTAAATATAGTTTAAATTCATTTTTGTCATTCACTAATTTAGCCAGTTTATTGGTGTTATGAATGAACTTAAGCCCTGATGTTAAATCATTTGTTGCAGCAATATTCGAGATTTGGGATGCAGCATTACTCATCGAAAGAATGTGACCATTTTGAATTACTGATTTTTCATTATCTGCAGAAATAAAATCTAATAGTTCCTTAATTCTATTTTGTTCAACAAAATTAGATTCGTTAATAGTTTTTAGCATCAGATCTTGCATTAAAGAATCATTTTTTTCTAAACTCTTTGAAGAAACTCTTAAAGCTAGCGTATATGAATCATTATGCATGTTAGGCAATGTAACAAAGGAGGCTGAAATACCTCCAGTTATTGAGGATTGATACTTCTGTATATCTTCATAAGAATCTTCTCCAAGCCCAATATCTGTTAATGTGCTTGTGAAAAGGCTTGCAACTTTAAGTTCATTTTGGTCTAGCGCATCACAAGGAAATAACATTGAGTGATAAACAATGCCGTTAGTACCTGTTTTATAAAAGTAACTAGAATTTGCATTATTTGATGATACTGTCGGAGATGCAAAGGTCCTGGATTCAGGAATATCATCTTTAGTTACTTTTGGTAGAACTTCAGGATCATCATGCGCATTTTGCCTAGATTCAAGCTCATTAGCCAATTTAATTATGTCGTCTTTATCTTTCGATGATAAATCTCTTGTTTTATCTAAGACTTTTTGCTGGATCTTTTGTTCATTTTTTTTATTAAACTCGATGTCAGGTATTAAGGAGTAATTCAATCTGTGAGAATTAGATATCAGATTCTTTTCTATTAGATTTTCAATATAGTTTTCTGATTTTAGATTTTCTTTTATGGTATTAAATGCGTTATC
>ERZ1047472.3519-NODE-3519-length-10281-cov-3.879816_pt1 | contig 10281 bp, 6 predicted proteins | sample MGYA00383095_ERZ1047472 | MGnify/ENA primary metagenome ERZ1047472 (study PRJEB29581, sample SAMEA5548365) | metagenome | biome: marine; feature: coastal; material: water | depth 1 m | study: Short-term variability in the microbial, nano- and picoplankton...
CGAGATTGGGTTGGCTCCGGAGATCTCCCTTGAATTCGGTCGCAGTGCAAAGTTTACACGTCACGTGATCAAAGTCGACAAAAAAGCCATCGAGGCGGCGACGAAAGATCACTGCAGACGCCACGGCTCAATCAGTGAGCCTGAACAGGCTTCAGACACAGATTTGATCATGGGACACTTTACGCAACTTGACGCTGCGGACCATGCACTCGAGGGCGGGATTGAGAGCGATTCGAACATTGCTTTGGAACACCTCACTGATAAAAAATCCCGAAAACAACTGACGGGAGCAAAAATTGGCGACGTCTATACCCTCGATCCTCACACCGTATCTCATGGGCACGACGATCTTGGTAAAATGCTCGGCATCAACCACGAGCAGGTACACGAGGTCAAGGGCAACTTCAAGTTCGAGGTGAAGGAAGTGAAACGCCTGACACCGCATGAAAACAACCAAGAGCTTTGGGACAAGGTCCTTGGTAAAGGCGTGGTCACGGCTGAGAAGCAATTCCGCGAGAAAGTTTCTGAAGAATTGCACAGCCAATTCGATCGAGATGCGGAACATGTGTTTCGTCGGCGCTTTGTTGTCGACTTGATCGAGCACATGAAAATCCAAATGCCTGACGCTTTCCTCAAGCGATGGATTCAAATGAATAACGAGCAGCCACTGACAGAGGAGCAGATGGAGAAGGAGTACCCCAACTACGCTGAATCGATGCGTTGGCAACTGCTTCAACAAGCGGTGATGAAGGCTTCTGACATGCGAGTAAGCGCAGAAGAGCTGGAAGAAGAAGCGAAAAAGGTCATTGGCGCACAATACGCCCAATACGGAATGCCGCTCGAAGGCGAGATGCTCGACAACTTTGCAAAGAATGCACTTTCAAATGATGAAGAACGTCGCCGCATCGCAGACATCATCATCGAGCGCAAAGTCGTAGATGATTTGAAACCGAGGGTCACCATCAAAGACAAGAACGTCAGCTTTGACGATTTTGCAAAGCTAGCCGCAGAGGTTCGCTAGAGCTCCGCTGCAACGACACCCTCGGTTTTGGTGCTCTTGGCATTTCCCCAAGATTCGACCGATGACGCGTCCGGTGTATTAAAGCGTTCATAAATGACACTTGTTAGGCCGCAAAAAGGCAGCCGACAGCAAGCACTTGTGGTGTAATTTTGGGGTATGACTGATCGCAACGAATTTATCAAGTTCGCATCCAAGGATCGCGGACTCAACAGCCAGACCGTACGAGACTTTATTTCTCACGCTTACGACCAACCTAGCGACATGACTCGGACGGTCATCGAAGAGAGGCAAATGCCGTTCAGAGAAGTGGATGTCTTTTCCAGGCTCATGGCAGACCGTATCATCTTTTTGGGAACGGGCATCGACGACTACATCGCCAATGTCATTCAAGCCCAGCTCCTGTTCCTCGAGTCTTCAGACCCGACTAAGGACATCCAGATTTACATCAATTCGCCCGGCGGATCTGTATATGCCGGCTTGGGCATTTACGATACCATGCAGTACATCCGACCCGACGTCGCAACCATATGCACTGGAATGGCTGCGTCCATGGGAGCTGTATTGCTCTGCGCTGGAGCCGCTGGAAAACGCACCGGATTGAAGCATAGCCGGGTCATGATTCACCAACCACTTGGCGGCGCGAGCGGTCAAGCTTCGGACATTGAGATCACCGCACGTGAAATCCAAAAACTCAAGAAGGAACTTTACTCCATCATCGCTTCACATAGTGGACAGACAGAGAAAAAAGTTTGGAATGATTCTGACCGCGATTATTGGATGATCGCCTCTGAAGCCAAGGAGTACGGGATGATTGACGAAGTGCTCGAGCGGAAATAACCCCCGAACATTGAGACCATGAGCTCCAATCCCATAAACTGCTCTTTCTGCGGAAGAGCAAAAGAAGAAGTCGACGTCCTCATAGCAGGGGTAACAGGTCACATTTGTGATAATTGCATTGAGCAAGCTGACAACATTCTTCAAGAAGAACGCAAGGAAGAGCCAATCGCAGCCGACTTTCAACTGAAGTTGCCGAAAGAAATCAAAGCTCACCTCGACGATTATGTTATCGGGCAAGAAGAAGCAAAGAAGACGATAAGTGTTGGAGTGTATAACCACTTCAAACGAATTGTCCACCCTTCCGCTGAAGATGGTGTGGAGCTCGACAAATCCAACGTCATCCTCCTCGGAGAAACGGGAACAGGAAAGACCCTCATCGCGCGTACGATTGCGAGGATGCTCGACGTGCCATTTTGCATCGCCGATGCGACCGTTTTAACAGAAGCCGGTTATGTTGGAGAGGATGTCGAAAGCGTGTTGAGCCGGTTGCTCCAAAGTGCCGATTTTGACGTTGAACGAACACAACGAGGCATTGTGTTCATCGATGAAATCGATAAAATTGCTCGTAAAAGTGATAATGCTTCAATCACACGTGACGTCAGTGGAGAAGGTGTTCAGCAGGCACTCCTCAAACTTTTAGAGGGAGCTGAAGTCAGCGTACCGCCGCAAGGCGGCCGTAAACATCCTGAGCAAAAGCTGATCACGATCAACACAAAGAACATCTTGTTCGTTTGTGGTGGGGCGTTTTCTGGGATTGAAAAAATCATTGAACGACGCATCAAGCGTTCGTCCATTGGTTACCAGCAAGAGGTGGCGCACATCGACGACGAGTCCTACCTCCAGTATGCGGCACACGCTGATCTGAAAAGCTTTGGATTGATTCCTGAACTGATCGGTCGATTCCCGGTCTTGACTCACCTTAAACCGCTCGATGCTTCGGCCTTGCGTCGAATCCTCACCGAACCAAAAAACGCTCTCTGCAAGCAGTACATTCAGCTATTTGCTTTGGACGGAATTGAGCTCAAGTTCGAAGCATCCGGATTGGACTACCTCGTCGAAAAGGCGGTGGAATATAAGCTCGGCGCACGAGGACTTCGCAGCATCATGGAAGCTGTCCTGAATGAAGCGATGTATGAAATGCCTGGTGGAGAAAAGAAAAAACTCGTCGTCAATCGAAAATTTGCAGAAAGCCGGTTTTCTGGTGACAAAAACTCAGGGTTACGCGTGGCCTAAGCATCTCAATGGCGAGGAAAGAAACACCGCTCATGAAGCAGTACAATCGGGTCAAAACCGATTATCCAGATGCACTGCTTCTCTTCAGGGTTGGTGATTTCTATGAGACATTTGGAGAGGACGCCGTGAAGGCAGCAAAAGCGTTGGACATTGTTCTGACCAAGCGCGGAAATGGCAGCGCTTCGGAAATAGAACTGGCGGGATTTCCTCATCATTCTTTGGACAATTACCTTCCAAAATTGGTTCGTTCAGGGCATCGAGTAGCCGTTTGCGACCAGCTCGAGGACCCCAAAAAAGCCGTTGGCATCGTCAAACGTGGCGTAACGGAACTGGTGACACCAGGAGTGGCCTTTCACGATCAAGTTTTAGACGCCAAAACACACAATTATTTGGCGGCGGTGCACTGGGACAAAAAATCCGCAGGTGTTGCATTCTTGGACATCTCTACCGGCCATTTTGCCATTGCTGAGGGTAACAAGCAACTCATTGATCGCCTTTTAAGAGCTCATCAGCCTTCTGAAGTTTTGTGTGCAAAACCATTGCACAAGGACTTTGAAGAAGAATTCGGTCGAGATTGGCATGTGAGCAGACTGGACGATTGGGTTTGCAAGGTTGATTATGCAACCGATCGGATTCATAAACAATTCGAAACAGGCTCGCTCAAGGGTTTTCAACTCGATGAATCCCCCCAAGCTGTCATAGCAGCCGGAGCTATACTCCATTACCTCGAGCATGCTAAGCACGATCGTCCAAAGCACATCAAGCAACTTCAAACCCTGCAGGAATCAGGCACGCTGTGGATGGATCGATTCACCATCCGCAACCTTGAGTTGGTTCAACCCAACCATCCCGATGGGAAATCCCTTGCAGAGACCATTGATCGCACAGGCTCACCGATGGGTGCCCGTACACTTCGTCGTTGGCTCCTCATGCCACTGACGAACATACAAGCCATTGAACAAAGACACGATGCCGTGGATACGTTATTCGAAGATGACGAATTGCGCGAAAACGTACAAAATCTGTTTCGAGGCATGGGCGATTTGGAACGTCTGTCCTCTAAAGCGAGCACTGGACGAATCAACCCAAGAGAGTTGGCTCAGTTGCGCTTGGGCATTCAAAGTGCTCATAACCTCGCATCTGCCGCAGCGGGCGTAAATTCTCTGCTGCCATACCTGGAGCGTATGTCTCCTTGTGATGGTTTACTGCAACGTTTGGAAAACGAATTGGTGGATGAACCTCCCGTAAACCCAAGCAAAGGCCAAGTGATTCGCTTTGGTGTCCATTCCGAATTGGACGATTTGCGTGGAATCAAATCAGACTCCAAAGCTGCTCTGGATGCCATTTGCAAACGCGAAACAGAGCGCACAGGAATCACTTCCCTCAAGATTGATTACAACCAGGTCTTTGGCTACTACCTCGAAGTGCGCAATACCCACAAGGATAAGGTACCGACTGACTGGATTCGAAAGCAAACGCTCACCCAAGCGGAACGCTACATCACTGAAGAGCTGAAAGAACTCGAGCAAAAAATCCTTGAAGCAGATAGCAAAACGAGTACGATTGAATGGAACTGTTTCCAGCAATTGGTGTTAGCTACAGCCAACGAAATTGGTGCCCTTCAAGAAAATGCTCAGGTCATTGGCGCCCTCGATGCACTGACGGGTTTAGCCGAAGTTGCAGAGAAAAATCATTACGTGCGGCCACGCATGATTGACAGCCTCAGCATTCAGATTGGGAGCGGCCGGCACCCGGTCATCGAACGCGCCATGAAGACGGGAGAGTCTTACGTGGCAAATGACATCACATTGAACGCAGACCAGGCGCAAATCCTGATGATTACAGGACCAAATATGGCAGGAAAATCAGCGCTTCTGAGGCAAACGGCCTTGATTTCCTTGATGGCTCAAATGGGTGGTTTTGTACCCGCCACTTCCGCCACACTGGGCGTGCTCAATCGCATCTTTACCCGGGTAGGTGCTTCGGATAATATTTCTTCTGGAGAGTCGACTTTCATGGTTGAAATGAATGAAACCGCGGCCATATTGAACAACCTCACCGATCGCAGCCTCGTTCTTTTGGATGAAATCGGGAGAGGAACCAGCACGTACGATGGAGTGAGCATTGCGTGGGCTATCGCCGAACATCTTCACCAACAAGCACTTCGTCCGCTCACCTTGTTCGCGACGCATTACCACGAACTGAACGCCATGCAAGACAAGTTCAGTCGTATTCGGAATTTGAACGTAACCGTGAAAGAAGTAGATGGCAAGATTGTGTTCCTCCGCAAACTTGCAAATGGCGGAAGCAATCACTCCTTTGGCATTCACGTTGCCCAATTGGCAGGTGTGCCAAAATCTATTGTCCGCAGGGCCAAAGCAGTGCTCGGTCAACTTGAGAACAGCCGGCAAGGAATGGAAGAAGACGGCGAGCAAACGCTCCAGGTCCATGAAGCAGCTACAGCTCAATTGTCAGATGTCCAAATGAGCATTTTCCAGCTGGATGATCCTGTTCTGGAACAAGTCCGCGAACAAATACTTGACCTCGACATCAACAACCTCACTCCCGTGGATGCATTGATGAAGCTGAGTGAAATTCAACGCGTAGTGTCTGGCATTGGTCAGGCGTCCGACGCCTCAAAATAAACCCAACAAAAGAGCGAGGTCTTTGAAGGGTAAGGCCGATTCAACAGCCAGACCCTGGTGAGTCACTTGGCCATTGAACATGTACACTCCCGATCGGGCGAAAGGATTGCGACGTATGGATTCTTCGACACCGCCATCTGCTGCGAATTCCAGCAACAACGGGGCCATGATATTGCTCAATCCCTTGGATGCCGTTCTGCTTACGCGTGACGGCATGTTTGGCACACAATAATGCACGACACCCATCTCCACAAAGGTGGGGCGTTCATGAGAAGTGACGCGGCTGGTCTCGAAGCATCCGCCTCGGTCAATCGTAACATCGATGATCACAGATCCGCTTTGCATCCCGGCAACCATCGGCTCTGACACCAGTAAAGGTGCCCGCTGACCTGTGCCACGAATAGCGCCGATGGCAACGTCCGCCGTCTTCAGTACCTCCTGCAGTATTGATGGCTGAATGGTCGAAGTCCACAATCGTTGGCCGAGAGCATTTTGAAGACGAATCAAGCGATGCGGACTGTTATCAAAGACCTTGACTGAAGCGCCCAAACCAATCGCGGCACGCGCCGCAAATTCTCCAACTGTACCCGCTCCGATGATAACCACTTCAGTCGGTCTTACGCCTGAAACTCCACCGAAAAGACTTCCACGTCCGTGAGGTCCGGCCAACAATTCACCAGCAATGAGAATGGCTGAATTACCAGCTATTTCTCCCATGGCTCGAACCAATGGAAAAATCCCATTGTCGTTTTGGAGGAAATCCCATGCAATCGCAGTGGTCTTCTTGGCTGCAAGAGCTGCCAACAACCCCTTGGGTTGAACAGTCCATTGCAGAGCGCTGATGATGGTTTGGTTCATGCCCATAAGCTGAACTTCATCCATCGTTGGCGGCTCCACCTTGATCACCATGCCCGTCTGAAACACTTGCCTTCGATCATAAACAATATGAGCACCGGACTCACTGTAGTCATTGTCCTGAAAATGCGCTTGATCGCCGGCTCCAGATTCAACAAGAACCTGATGTCCTCGTGCTACCAAAAGAGCAACCGCCTCGGGCACCAAGGCCACGCGCTTTTCCTGCAAACTCTCTTCCTTCGGAATTCCGATTACCAGTTCTTGACTTCGCGCTGAAATTTGCAGCACCTCTTCTTGTGGAAGAAGCGCAGCCTCACGCGCCAAGGATTGAATTCTTTTGCTATGATCACTCATACGTGGGGCAAATTACGATTTCAAACGGACGAACCGCTACGAATGGCTGAGAATTAACTCGCGAGCTCCCGAGTCATGCGCACCGTGCACAATGACTTGCAACAAAAATGAATGATTCGGTAGCAACCCGGGGGCTTGTTCGGGCCATTCCACCAAACACAGGGCATCCGAATCAAAATATTCCGTCAAGCCCAAATCCCACGCCTCAGATTCATCATTGAGTCGATACAAATCCAAGTGAAACAATTGCCAGTCGCCCTTGCGATAGCACTGAACAAGTCCAAAAGTGGGGCTCACTGCATCGCCATCCAGACCAATTGACTTTCCCAGTGCTCGGACGAACGTGGTTTTGCCGGCCCCCATGACTCCCTGCAAGGCAACGACACCAGAAGGATTCCCAGTGTCATCCGTTTTCATTCGAATCTGCAATTCGGACCACAAGGATCTAGCCGCTGCATCCAATTGATTCAATAAAAACGGGCCTGATTTCCAGACCACTTGCAAATGACTCATACTATCAGAATGCCGCTTGATTAATTTGTCTCCAGTTCCACCCATGGGATGATGACCTCTTCAAGGGAAATACCACCGTGCTGGAACGTATCGCGAAAATACTGAGCAAAATGATGGTATTTATTGGGGTAGACCAAGAAATCATCTTCACGAGAAAAGATATAAGAACTACTCACGTGGGGCCTTGGAAGCCCTAGTTTTTCCGGGTCTCGGACTTCGAATACCTCTTTAGCGTCGTACCCGAGGTTACGTCCCACTTTGTAGCGCAAATTCGAGTTGGTGCTTCGTTCGCCTTTGACTTGCACCGGATTGCTCACACGCACGGTTCCATGGTCCGTTGTGATCACAACGCGTGCATCCCACTCAGCCATTTTGTCCAGCATTTCTTTGAGGGCGCTGTGTTCAAACCAAGAGTACGTGAGCGAGCGATAAGCCGCCTCGTCTTCCGCCAACTCCTTCAAAACATCCATCTCAGTGCGCGCATGCGACAGCATATCAACAAAATTGTAGACCAATGCGGTAAGATCATTGCCCTTCAGTTGATGAAATTGATCAACCAATTTCCGCCCTGATGCAAGGTTGGTTATTTTGTGGTAATCCGATTTGCCCTCAAAACCAATCCGCTTCAGCAAAGACTGAAACAACTCCTTTTCATAGCGATTTTTGCTCCCTTCCTCTTCCTCTCCAACCCAATGCTGCGGATAAATGCGAGCGATGTCAGCTGGGGATAATCCTGCAAAAAGAGCGTTTCGTGCATATTGTGTGGCTGTCGGCAGCATTGAGAAGTAAGCGTCATTTCGCGTAACCCGGTATTTATCCAGCAGCAATGGTTCAATCATGCGCCACTGATCCAGTCGCAGATTATCGATGACCACCAAAAACACAGGCTGGCCTTCTTTCGCTTTCTCAAGCACAGCGGGCAAACGTTCAGGAAGCAGTCGATGCGACAACGTCGGGCTATCGTCATCAGGACCTGCCATCCACTCCGGGTACTCCTTCTCGTAAAACTTCGCAAATTGTCGATTTGCATCCTTGAATTGCATATCCAGGATATCCTTCATGCCATCATCTTGCGACGATTCCAACTCCAGTTTCCAATGCACCAATCGCTGGTAAATCGATGTCCAATCTGCGGCGTTCAACCCTCCCATTAATTGCATCGAAATATCCCGAAACTCTCGCTGATAATCGATCATCGCTTTCTCGCTGATGAGACGTTGTTCATCCAAATTCTTCTTGATGGAAAGTAAAATTTGATTGGGATTCACCGGCTTGATCAAATAATCAGAAATTTTGGAACCAATCGCCTCCTCCATGATCTGCTCTTCCTCGCTTTTTGTGATCATAATCACAGGCAAATGTGGACGTTGTTCCTTCATTCGCTGGAGCGTCTCAAGGCCATTGAGCCCGGGCATCTGTTCATCCAAAAACACCAAGTCAAAAACTTCTGTGGCAAACAAATCCAGAGCCTCCACACCGCTATTCACGCCTGTGACGTGAAATCCTTTGCTCTCCAAAAAAAGTACGTGCGGTTTGAGCAGATCTATTTCGTCATCGGCCCATAAAATTCTTGGAGTTCGCTGCATATTTAAATCGGATTGGTAAAGTTGCGCTAGCTGTATGCCGTACAAGTTAACTTGCACTTTTAACAAACGCGCTTTCAAGCTCAACTGATATTGGCTCCATTGATGTCAACTCACAACAAAAACAAAATCCTGAATGACCCCGTGTATGGGTTCATCACCATCCAACACGAACTCTCCTTCGATTTGATGGATCATCCGTTCGTCCAACGATTGCGAAGGATTTCTCAATTGGGGTTGTCACATGTGGTCTATCCAGGTGCCGTTCACAATCGCTTTCATCACGCCATTGGCGCTCTTCATTTGATGCAAGAAGCCATTGCAGTTCTACGTGCCAAAGGAACTCAAATTTCAGATAAAGAAGGGGAGGCCGCATGCGCTGCTATTTTGCTCCATGACATTGGTCATGGGCCCTTCAGCCACGCTCTTGAGCACAGCATTGTGAAAGGTGTTCACCATGAAGACATTTCCGCGTTAATCATGAGCCGATTGAACGACGAAATGAACGGTGCTTTGGATACGGCTATTGCTATTTTCAATGATCACCACCCCAAACGGTTTCTTCATCAATTGGTGTCCTCCCAATTGGACATGGATCGCATGGATTATCTCGCAAGGGACAGCTTTTATTCCGGCGTTGCAGAGGGCAAAATAGGCAGCGAACGCATCATCAAGATGCTCGCTGTGAAAGACGATCGACTTGTGGTTGAGGAAAAGGGAATCTACTCCATTGAAAAATTTCTGATGGCTCGTAGGCTCATGTACTGGCAGGTTTATCTGCATCGAACGGTGCTTTGTGCCGAGTTCATGCTCATGCACGTATTGAAACGTGCCAAGGCATTAGCCTTATCGGGCACTGAAGTATTTACCACACCCGCATTGAGCATCTTCATCAACGAATCACTCGATCGTGCTAAATTCATCGCGGACCCCGAAATTCTCAACCGTTTTTGCGAATTGGACGATAGCGATATTACCTGTGCGCTCAAAGTTTGGCAGCACCATGATGACGCCATTTTGAGCAACCTGAGCAAGCGAATTGTGCACCGGGATTTGTTTCGAATCGAGTTGCAATCAGAACCGTTCAGCGCAGCAGAAGTAGAGGACACCATCAAACTCGTGGCTCAGGCATTCGATCTAGACAAAGCAGACGCCTCAGAACTCGTGATCAACGACACCATCGAAAACAGTTTGTACAGTCAAGAAGGAATCTCCATTCAATACAAAAATGGAAGTACAC
>ERZ1047472.3521-NODE-3521-length-10277-cov-4.840344_pt1 | contig 10277 bp, 11 predicted proteins | sample MGYA00383095_ERZ1047472 | MGnify/ENA primary metagenome ERZ1047472 (study PRJEB29581, sample SAMEA5548365) | metagenome | biome: marine; feature: coastal; material: water | depth 1 m | study: Short-term variability in the microbial, nano- and picoplankton...
TTTCAGAACAGCGCCGAAGAAATCAGCAACACAAGCTTGCTTTGGCTGGATCTGTATCGCACCGTCACTGGCGCAGGATCCGTGCCAATGGCGCAAAATGCTTGGCGCAATTGGCAGCAAAACAATACTCGACACCCGGCTGCGCAGTTACCGCCAACCCCAGTAGAACGGCTCGAGAATTATCGCCCTCCCAAAATTTCCGTCATGCTACCGCTATCTGGGCGGCTGACGCCGGTCGGCAACGCGATCCGCAACGGCTTTGTCACCGGCTATCTCGAGGATCTTTCGCCAGTAGAGCCTAAGCCAACCAGCGCAGCAGAGATCACATTCTTCGATAGCAACCAATACGATGACCTTGCACTGGTCACGCTGTCCGAGGAACTACGCAGCGATGTCATCATCGGCCCGCTCGTCAAGGATCGCGCATTGGGAGTGTTGAACGCACTCTCCGACTATCGATCAAATAAAACCGCGGCAAGTCATGTGCCGAGCGTCGTGCTGCTGAATCGTGTCAGAAGCGTTGAAACCTCAGCAGCAACCCGCCTTAACGTCTATCAATTCGCTGCCGCAATAGAAGATGAAGCTCTCACCCTTGCCGAAAACCTAAAGTCCCTTGGACACACCCGATTGATGGTTGTATCTAATGGCGAGCCGTGGGCAGAGCGAGCCAAACAGGCACTGTTTGCACATTGGCAGGGACCCATTGTTGAAGCAAATTTTCAGCAAACCAAGGACCTGACACGCGCTGTTGGCGACGCAATGGGTGTGTCCGACAGCCAGCAAAGACGCGAGCAAATGGCAAAGCTGTTAGACGAAGAGCTGGAATTTTTGCCAAGAGAGCGAAACGACTTAGAGGCTATCGTTGCGTTTATCGATGGACTTCAATCCAAGGCCTTGGTGCCCGCCTTGAGATTCCATTTTGCGGACGAACTTCCGGTATTCGCCACATCGCAAACCGCGAGATCGCACGACCTAGACGAACTGGCAAACTTCCGCATCGCCGAACTACCCCTACTGGCCAACCCTGACACCGTCGCAAAATCGATGACGGCCACTTTTGACTTAAAGGATAATCCCTTGATTGAGTTTTTTGCCCTTGGATTAGATGCCTACCGCCTTGCTACCTGGACACATTGGCTGAACGAAAATAGTCAGGCACTGGGCGATCAGCAACCTCTGACACTATCCTTGGCCAGCGGAACACTTATGCTCGGACAGCAGGGAGCAATCAGGAGAAGATTGGATATCGCGATTATCGACCGGCGCGGCGCCCTGCGTCCAACCACCGGCGATTCGCATTGATACGTCCATGCCCGTCCATTGGAGCGAAAATTTCGCCGAAGCTTACCTTCGATATCATGGACTGACGTTGCTCAGCAGAAACTATCGCTGTCGGCGCGGCGAGATAGACCTCGTGATGCGAGACAGATCCGGTGGGATCCATGTCACGGAGTTTGTAGAGGTTCGATACCGTAAAGGGACCCAGCACGGCCGGCCAGAGGAAACGATCTCGGTGGCCAAACAAAGGAAACTTATTTTGAGTGCTGGGCATTATCTTCAGGCCAAAAATGCGCTAGAGGCGGTGACACGGTTTGACGTCGTAGCGGTTACCCAGCCAAACTACCTTCCTCACATAATCTGGATCAAAGACGCCTTCGTATGAAACGTTACAGACACTCACTAATCGGTCTTTACAGTCTTATCACCCTCATCGTTTTGGCTGGATGCACAAATAATCCGCAGGTAAAACGGACACCAGGCGATATTATTGATGACAACGCGCTGGAGTTTGTTATTGAGCGCGAAATCAAAGCGTCCGACGAAGGTTTCAAGGGCGCGCATTTGGTTACCACGGTTTATGACGGTCTGGTGCTACTGCTGGGTGAGGTCGCATCAGCAGATCTTAGAGAGAAAGCGACTGAGGTCACCGAGTCTTTGTACAAAGTCGACCCGGAAAAAGTACACAATTATTTAACGGTTGGCGGGCCTATCTCATTACTGGCACGAACCAATGACTCGTATTTATCCAGCAAGGTAAAAACGCGCCTTCTGGCGGCACCAGATGTTCCTGCGGGAAAGGTGAAGGTGGTGACGGAGAACGGGGTCGTCTATCTGCTGGGGAAAATCACGCCCACCGACGCTGATTTAGTCGTCGCGGAAACGCAAAAGACTTTCGGCGTTCAAAAAATCGTCAAAGTATTTGATTATCTGCCAGAACCCTATACCGAGCCTGCATTGGACTAGGGCGCATTTTCCGGCGCGCTAAACCAAACGAAGCGTTGGTTTTTTGTCCGAAGAATCCGCGTCGCTTCGCACAGCGGGCGTCTCCTGTGAGGCGTCTGGATCGGGTCGATCCAACCCTTCAGCCGAGAAAGCGGCGTCGTCTGTCATCATGTCTTCATCGTCAAAGGCCAGACCTTGCCCGGAATCTCGACAGTAGATCGCGCGAACGCTCTCGACAGGCAAGATCAGTTCGATGCTGCGGCCTGAAAACCGCCCTTCGCACATGATGTATTCATTGCCCAAACTCAAGTTTCTGACCGCTTGAGGGGAAATGTTCAGCACGATTTGGCCGTCGCGGACGTGTTCCTGAGGAACGACCACGCCTTCTATCTCAGAATCCACCAAAATATTGGGCACTTCTCCGCTATCAACAATCCAGTCGTATAGGGCTCGCAAAAGGTACGGGCGGCGCGGTTTCACTCACGCATCTCCATTTCTGCTTCCGTCAAGCTTGCGCGGAATGCGTCGCGCTCAAACATCGATTGCATATACAAGTGCAAAGCCTTCGTTGATCGCTCCGGCAGCGAAATATCCACTTCTTTCAAACGCCAGAGAATGGGCGCAACACAGCAATCCACCAGAGAAAGTTCTTCGTTCATAAAGAAGGGCTTTTCAGCAAAAATCGGCGCAATGGCAATAATGCTTTCGCGCAGTTCTTTGCGGGCCTTGCTCAGGACCGTCTCGCGGCCCTTGCCCAGCATCAGCAAGTCCAATCGAGAGCTCCACTCTTTTTCCACTCGTGAGATCCACAATCGGGACAGAGCACGCTGTACTGGATAAACGGGTAGCAAGGGGGGATGAGGAAAACGTTCATCCAAGTATTCTGTGATGACATTGGCCTCGTAGAGGGCCAAATCGCGATCAGCCAATGTCGGCAGTGTGTTGTAGGGATTCAACTCGGCCAGATCTTCCGGCTCTTTGCCTGCAACGATATCAACGATGTCAACGGTGACGCCTTTTTCCGCCAGCACTAAACGAACGCGATGTGAATACTGGTCTCTTGGATCGGAAAATAGGGTCATTGCTGACCGCTTGGTAACAATACTCATCTGCGTTTATCTCTCGTGATGGGCGGGGCCGCTCATTTGCGACGCTAAATGCACGTGTGGCCGCTATCAGCGGCCACATATTTTTTCTCGTCGTCTAGTGCTCTATGTCTTTCCAATACTCGCGATTCAGCAAGTAAGTGAAGCTGCCAAGAATGATCAAAAAGAGTAGTACGAAAACCCCTGTTCGCTGACGCTCTAGACGAGCAGGCTCACTCACGTAGTACAGGAAGTTCGTCAGATCATAAATTGCCGCATCAAATTCTTCTGCGTTCATCGCGCCCGTTCCAGCTTCGACGACTAACTCGTCGCACACCCCGTCGGTGCAGACTTGGCGCTGGACACCCTGCAGATCCAGCAAAACATTGGGCATACCGACGTTGGCAAACACCTTGTTGTTTACGCCCAGGGGACGACTTTCGTCAACATAGAACGTCTTTAAATAATTGTAGACCCAATGCGGCTCGCGCACCCGGGTGACCATGGTCAAATCAGGGGGCGCCGCGCCAAACCATGCCTTGGATTCCTCTTTCGGCATCGCCGTCGTCATCAGGTCGCCAATCTTTTGTCCCGTGAAGATCAGGTTCTTTAGCGCCAGATCGTGAGGGATGCCCAAGTCATCGGCGGTTCGCTGATAGCGTTGAAACTGCAGGCCATGGCAGCCCATACAGTAATTCGTATAGAGTTTGAAACCATTCTGCAGGCTCGGCAAATTGTGCAGATCCCCTTCAAAATTCTCCATCGGCCAATCAGTCCCACCTGCAGACCATGCGGCGACAGGCATCGCCAGTAACAGAGTAATCAGTAATTTTTTCATTATCCCGTGACCCTCTCAGGCTGCGTTTTTTCTACCCGGGTGTACCAAGGCATCAGTATGAAATAGGCGAAGTACAGAGCCGTGCAGACTTGCGCGGCAATGGTGCCAGCCTTAGACGGTGCTTGAGTACCCAAGTAGCCCAAAATGAAGAAGCTAATGACAAAAATCATGAGCATGACGCGAGAGATAGAACCTTTGTAACGCATCGACTTGACGGGGCTACGATCAAGCCATGGCAGGGCCATGGGAATGACGATGGCGCCAATCATCACGACAAATCCCCAGAACTTTGCTGACAAACCAAACAGCGGGAACGTCGCCGCTCGCAGCATTGCGTAAAATGGTGTGTAGTACCAGACCGGTGCGATGTGTTCCGGCGTCTTCAGAGGATCTGCCATCTCAAAGTTTGGCTTCTCTAAGAAGTAGCCGCCCATCTCTGGCGCGAAGAACACAACTGCGCAGAAGATGAAGAGGAAGACCACCATCGCGTGAATATCGTGCACGGTGTAGTAGGGGTGGAACGGAATGCCGTCCTTGGGAATGCCGTTCTCATCTTTGTTTTTCTTGATCTCAATGCCATCTGGGTTGTTAGAACCAACGTGGTGTAAAGCGACCAAGTGGACGAAGATCAGAACACATAGCACCAAGGGCAATGCCACCACATGCAGCGCAAAAAAGCGATTCAGCGTTGTTTCAGACATCAGGAAGTCGCCGCGGATCCACTCCATCAGATCTGGGCCGATGTAAGGAATCGCGCCAAACAACGACACAATCACCTGAGCACCCCAGTAGGACATGTTGCCCCAAGGGAGTAGATAACCAAAGAACCCTTCCGCCATAAGAGCAATAAAAATGACCATGCCGATTATCCACAGCAATTCACGAGGGCCGCGATAAGAGCCGTACCGTAAAGCGCGATACATGTGGAGATAAACGACAACAAAGAAGAAGGATGCGCCCGTTGAATGGAGGTACCGCATCAGCCAACCGTACTCGACATCCCGCATGATGTATTCGACGGAAGCGAACGCACCGTCACCGCTGGGGACATAGTTCATCGTCAACCAGACACCCGTTAGCAGCTGATTGACCAGTACGAACATGGCGAGAAAGCCAAAGTAGTACCAAAAATTGAAATTCTTCGGCGCATAGTACTTCGACATGTGATATTCGAAGGTCTCTGTAGCCGGAAAACGCTTGTCCAACCACTCCATGGCACCTGCAAGGCCTGACTTGGAGCCTTGTGCTTCGGTCTTATCCATTAAGCAACACCTTTTAACTTTACGATTTCTTTTCTTTCGGACTTTGGGTCTTCAAGAATTCATTTTTGTCTTCTGTAGCCGTTCTGAGGCAGACGTTGCCGCCTCGCCTGAACCACCCTTAGCCGATCACGATGACTGTATCGGACTCGAATTGATAAGGCGGGACTTCCAAGTTGTACGGTGCCGGGACACCCTCAACAACCCTGCCTGCCAAATCGAACTTTGAACCGTGACATGGGCAGAAAAAGCCGCCTTGTCCCGTCTCTTCAAAGTTCTCCGATTCAACGTATTTGGGTGAACAGCCCAAGTGGGTGCAGATGCCGACATAGACACCCAGTTCTGGTCGCTCAGAGCGCCACGGATTCACCGCAAACTCGGGCTGTTGGTCTGGGTTCGCAGAATCCGGATCGGCCAGTCCATTGGTATCGACTTCAAGCGAATCAATGACCGCTTGATCTCGGTACACAACAAAAATTGGCTTTCCGCGCCACGCAACGATTGGGCTCAGCATTTCACCTGGAGCCAGCTTAGACACATCAATCTTCACGGCCGCGCCTGCCGCCTTTGCTTTGGCGCTGGGCGTCCAATATTTGACAAACGGCCATGCTGCCCCAACAGCACCGACGGCTGCCACTGCTGACGTAGCCTGAATCAAGAAATAGCGGCGGCTGTTGTTTGCGCCCTCTTCACCTTCCCCATCCGGGGCATCTTTCACTGCGCCATCGCTCACGACGGTAAGCTCCCTTGTCTATTTAGTTTCCTAGCCTGGACAGATACCTCATCCGGCTATTGTCCCTGATAAATCACGCCACCTTGGTTGTCCGGCTGAGAAACCTCGCCCCGGACACATGCGAACAAGCGGCGTTCCGCCGCCATCCTGCCGCGTTTGCAGCAGTACTAACTCAATCGCTGGCCTTACTGCCAGTTCATCATTTTGTTCGGATTGACCTTAGAATTTTTATCTCTTGAGGCTTGGCCGTTCCCTCTCGAACGACCTTTTCCGAGCTGGGGAAGACTACCACAGCTGTCGCCCCATCCCACAGTTGACCAAGAAAGGGTTGAACCCCTCCGCGATTACCGTTTGGAGAATTGTGGCCGCTTACGCGCTTTGCGCAGACCCACTTTCTTTCGCTCAACCGCTCGCGCGTCCCGCGTAAGAAACCCTGCCTGGCGCATTGGCTGACGGAAATTTTCGTCGTACTCCACCAACGCTCGCGCAATTCCGTGACGAATGGCGCCGGCTTGACCGGAGCTTCCGCCCCCGCGCACTGTAATTTTGAGATCTAATTTATCCGTCAGATCGACGGCCTCCAGCGGCTGCCTTACCACCATGCGAGACGTCTCACGGCCAAAAAATTCATCCAGCGGGCGAGCGTTTACCATGATGCGCCCGGTGCCATTCGCGATGAATACCCGAGCTGCAGCGGTTTTACGTCGACCCGTTCCGTAGTTGTAATCAGTCATCTAAAACTCCAGGACCTGAGGTTGCTGTGCCGCATGAGGATGCTCAGGCCCAGCATAAACTTTGAGCTTACGAAACATCGCACGCCCCAATGGGTTCTTTGGCAACATGCCCTTTACGGCGATTTCCAACATGCGCTCAGGGTGTTCTGCACGCATCTTCTCTACCGACGTGCTGCGAATGCCGCCGGGATAGCCCGAGTGCCGCCAGTACAGCTTGCCTTGTTCTTTGTTACCGGTAACGCGTACTTTTTCCGCATTAACGATCACGATGAAGTCTCCGGTATCGACGTGCGGAGTATATTCTGGCTTGTGCTTACCACGCAGCCGGCTGGCAACTTCTGTTGCAATACGGCCAAGGGTCTTGTCCGCCGCGTCGATGATCCACCATGCCCGGACGACATCCTGCTCGCGCATACTTACCGTTTTCATGTTCTGCCTCTTACTTGATCTACGCCGGACCTGGTTCCGCGCTTGCTGCCACACTTACTGGTATGACGGCAAACCATCCGGGACTAGCAAAATTCTGGGTCGATGAATAATTATAGGGTTCGCCGACTTACCCTAAAAAAAGGGACGCGAATGATAGTGGAGCACTTGCCGCTTTACAACAGGCCTGAAGCCGCGGAAGCCAATAGATTTCACTTAATTGGCCTTTTGAACCTCAAGATGTCACATGGGCTTCGCTCAAATACGCTTCTGACTGCATCTCCAATAGCCTGCTTTGCGTTCGCTCGAATTCAAAGGTCAGTCGCTGCCCTTGGTACAAGCTGGTAATCGGCTGATCTGCCGAAACGATCAATTTCACTCGCCTGTCGTAGAACTCATCGACCAAACTGATAAAACGCCTAGCGGCATCTTCGCGTGACGCGTCGAGCAGCGGAATGTTACTCACCAATACCGTCGTAAACAGGGTTGCCAACTCAATATAGTCGTTTTGACTCCTCGGCCCCTCACAGATGCTGGGAAAATCGAACCAAGCAACGTCACCGGCAACCTTTACCGTCTCAATCATGCGGTTTTCGATTCTCAGCTTGACGTTGTTCTTTTCCAATTCAGCCGCCAGCGCACTAAAACCGGCCAGCAGGCTTTGCTCTGCCGCTTCACCCAATGGATAGTGGTATAGCTCGGCCTGCTGAAGGGTGCGCAGCCGAAAGTCTTGACCCGGATCGATTTCGTGGACATCGCAGTGGGCGTAAATCTGATCGATGGCCGGCAAAAAACGCGAACGTTGCAAACCATTTTTGTACAAATTGACCGGCTCCACATTCGAGGTTGCAATCAGCGTAACCCCGCGCTGAAAAAGAGCGGTCATCACCTCCCCGAGAATCATGGCATCGCCAATATCCGAGACGAAGAATTCATCGAAACACAGTATGTCGCCGTCTGCGGCGATCTCATCCGCCACCTTAAACAGCGGGTTGGCCTGACCCGAATGACGCCCCAAGGCATCGTGAACACGTCGCATAAACCGGTGAAAGTGCATTCTCTGACGTCGTTCTGGCGGTAGCGCGCTACAGAACATGTCCATCATCATGGTCTTGCCCCGACCAACGCCGCCCCAAATATAGAGACCTCGCACGGATTCGGCAGAGGATGATGAGCGCCCGAGCCACTTGCCAAACAAGTCTTTGATGAATCCGCCGCTATCCGATTGCCTTTTCATAGCACGCTCAAAGAGGTGGTCGAGTAAATCAATCACCACGGCCTGAGCGGCATCGGGCATCACCTCTCCGAGATCAATACTCCTACGATAAAGAACCGCCGGTGTTGCTTCAGTTCGGCCAGGATCAGGCAAAACAGACTCGTCGGACTCATTCATTCCTGAGAGCCGCTTCCTCGCACACGGGCGGCTAATGCATGTGCCTCCAAACCCTCTGACGTGGCGAGCAAATCCGTTTGCGCGGACAAGGATTCCGCCGCATTGGGCGACAAGCGAATCATAGAGCTGCGTTTCTGGAAATCGTACACACCTAGAGGAGACGCAAAACGCGCGGTGCCGAAGGTTGGCAGCACATGAGAAGGACCAGCCATGTAATCGCCAAAAGTCTCACCGGTATGCGGCCCGATGAAGATCGCGCCAGCGTGACGAAGCCCATCAACCCAAGGATCAGGATCTGCAACAGCCAACTCTAAATGTTCTGCGGCAATGCGATTGGCAACAGCTAAAGCCTGCTCACGACCCTCGCAGAAAATGAGCGCGCCTCGCCCGTCAAGGGACTCACGAATAATGTCGGCACGCTGCATGGTTGGCAGTTTCCGCTCGATCATCTGCGACACCTGCTGCAAAAAGCCGCGGTCGGTGCTGATCAAGATCGCTTGCGCAGAGGCATCGTGCTCCGCTTGGGAAAACAAATCCAAGACTGCCCATTCCGCCTCGGTAGTACCGTCAGCGATGACCAGCACCTCGCTGGGGCCCGCAATCATGTCGATACCAACTTGCCCGAAGACCTGTTTCTTTGCTGCAGCAACGAAGGCATTGCCCGGACCCACAATTTTGTCCACCCGCGGCACAGATTTCGTTCCATAAGCCAGAGCAGCCACGGCTTGAGCACCACCTAGCGTAAAAACCCGATCGGCCCCGGCCAAGTGTAGTGCGGCCAAGACCATGTCGTTGCGCTCACCAGAGGGGGTAGGTGAAACCACGACAATTTCTTCCACGCCGGCAACCTTGGCTGGAATCAATGTCATCAGAACGCTAGACGGATAGGCAGCCCTGCCGCCGGGAACATAAACTCCAACCCGATCCAGCGGCTGGATTTTTTGCCCTAATTCGCAGCCCAACTCATCGGTAAAAGACCAAGACTCTTCTCGCTGGCGCTGATGGAAGCGACGAATGCGATCTGCGGCGGTAGTCAGCGCTTGCTGTGCAGGCATGTCCAGCCGCGCCCAAGCGTCCGCCAGCTCGTCTTTGTCAATCTCAAGCTCAGACATGCTCTGAGCGTCTACGCGGTCAAACTTGCGAGTCAGAGTCAGCAGCTGCTCATCACCAGCGCCACGTACTTCTTTTATTATTTGCGCCACCGTGACGTCTATGTCGCTGTCTACCCCCAAATCCCAGGCGAGCAGTTGGTCCAACTGGGCTGGAAACGTGGCCAATGTGGCGTCAAGCTCACGCACCGTTACGCGCCTTCTTCCTGCACACCCTGATCAGCCACCACTGCCTCGAGCTGGCGAATCAAACGCTGCACCGCCTCGAATTTGGTTTTCATCGACGCTCGATTAACGATGAGTCGAGTGCTGATGTCGCAGATCGTTTCTCTCGCCTCTAGACCGTTTGCCTTTAATGTATTGCCCGTATCGACGATATCCACAATACAGTCAGCCAAACCGAGCAACGGCGCGATTTCCAGAGCACCGGACAGCTTCACTAGAGACACCTGTTTGCTCTGACTTTGGTAATACTTG
>ERZ1047472.3525-NODE-3525-length-10271-cov-6.561179_pt1 | contig 10271 bp, 10 predicted proteins | sample MGYA00383095_ERZ1047472 | MGnify/ENA primary metagenome ERZ1047472 (study PRJEB29581, sample SAMEA5548365) | metagenome | biome: marine; feature: coastal; material: water | depth 1 m | study: Short-term variability in the microbial, nano- and picoplankton...
CCTGATTACTTAGACAGTCTTGAAATTGGATTTAAATCTACTCTCAATGATGGAAAGCTTATCCTTAATGGCGCTTACTATAGTATGGACTGGACAAATTATCAGACATCTACATTTAATACAGATATTACTTCAGTTGCATATACAGAGAATGTTGGTAATGCCGATATTGATGGATTTGAGATTAATACTATTTATGCATTAAATGACACCACCAAGGTTAATTTCTATTTAAATAAAATGGATCCTAAGTTATCAAATGATTATTATTATGTTTCTGGTGAGTTGGGTGCAAATGCTGGAAATAGGCTTGCTAGCATGCCTAAAATTTCATACTACTTATCTGTAGATAAAGACTTGGTCTTTATGGGTAGACCAGCATTCATAAGCTTTGATTACTCACATACTGGCAACCGTTATACTTCTTATGAAAACGGTGCATTTCTATTACCAGACTATTCATTAGCAAACTTTAGAGCAGGCTTTGATAACGATAATTCTTCTATTGAATTATATGTAACGAACCTAACTGACGAAGATTCATATTTATCACGTTATGATGATTTTTCAGCTGTAGGGGATTCTGGATATTCTGGTTTTGGTGTAAGAAGAACTGGATCTAAGCCAAGAGTAATAGGGATAAGACTAAGATATAGATATTAATTAACCTTAAGAATATTTATCAATATTTTTTCTAGTTGATCTGGGTCCTCATAAAATGGGAAGTGTCCAGTTTCATTGAGCATGTAGATATCTTCTTTTTGATTAATATTTTTAAATAATAAGTTTTCTGAGTTAAATCTTGCTAATTTATCTTTTTCACAAAATATGTATTTAATATTTTTAAGTTCGTGAATTTTACTATCATCTATCCTGTATGAATTACATGATTTCAAATCGATGGAGCTGATTTCCTTTTGAGCTTGATTAAATAGTCTTTTAAGTGGATACAATTTAATTTCTCTTTCTGGATCTGCTTCAACAACCTTAGTACCATATGGAGACTTTATTTGTCCTTTAGATCTTCCGTAGAATCCTGACCCTTTCACTCCAAAACCTTGTGATTTAATTTTTATTTCAGGAAATTTATAAACACCATATTTAGTTAGAAACTCAACAGCTTGATCTAAATTACCTTTAGCATAATCAAGTAAAAGGTCGCCAACCAAAAAAGGGTATGCAGTATTCATACATATAGTCATTTCGTTGTCGTATTTATTAGCTAAATCTAATGCAATTAAACCACCCCAACTATGCCCCATGACAATAGGATATTGAATATTTAGGTTATTAAAAACCTCAATACAAAACAACGAATGACTTTCAACGTCTGTAAATAATGGACCGGTGGTATAACCATGTCCTGGCAAGTCTATGGCAATAATATTATAGGAAGATAAGATTCTATCTAATCTAAACATGGAGATTGTTCTATGATCCATTCCAGCACCTGGAAGGAAAACAAGGGTCTTCTTAGAAGTATCTATATCAGCTTTCTGATAGATATGAGCTTTATGATTATTTAAATCTAAAAACATTTTTAATGATTGAAAATATTAATAACAAATTTATAAGTAATAATGGCACTGAGAATATTACCATTATCCACTTGAAGGAGTCGATACCATTTAGATACATTAAAAGCGTTGGCTGAATAACTAATAATATTGCATACACTAATCTAAGAGATTTGGAGCTTGAAACACTAGCAGATTTCATTGAAGCAGCAGCTAGCACATAAGAAGCTGAATCGTATGTAGTACATAGAAATATTATAAGAATAATTACAAAACCAATTAATAAATAATTTCCAAAATTCAAACTGGCTATTGTATTAACAACTAAAGCCTCTCTTGATAATAAACTATTTTCAATGATATTCGGGCTATCAATAATGTTTGTTTCAAATAGAGAAATTGAAAGATTTGAAAGAATTAACATGCACAAAGTACAACCCAAACTTCCAATCAAAATAGTACCAAAAATAATTTCTCGTAGTGTTTTACCATTTGAAATATTAACTAAAAAGGTTCCAACCATAGGGGCCAATGCAAACCACCAGGCCCAATAAAAAACTGTCCAATCAAGACTGATTGTTGTTCCTGTTGTTAAACTTATATTTATATAATTAGCTAAGTAGAAAGTTACTGTTTCAAGAGAATTTGCAATAATATAATTCGTTGGACCTAGAATTAAGATAAAAAACAAGAAAATTACTAAAAATATTACATTGATATTGCTCAATTTTTTTATTCCTCTTTGAACACCAACATATGCACTTGTAGCAAATATTATTGAACACAATAATATTGTAGAAATATCTAAAATATAGTTTCTTTCTATCGAAAATATCTCTGATATAACTGAAGAAATTAATGGGAATGATAATCCCAGGCCAACCCCTGCAGCGCAAATTATAGAACCAATAAACAATATATCTAAAATTGATCTTAATATAAAATTATTTATATTTAATATTCCTGAAAATGTTAGATTTGAATCTGGTTTTTTTGTTATAGCTAAAGTAAATGCTATTACAGGTAAACAATATATAGCCCATGCTGTAAAACCCCAATGAAAAATTGGGTATGTTCTAGCGTAGAGCAAAGAGTCATAGTCAATGATTAAATTATCAGATTTTAAAATATTGTAGTAATCTATCCACTCAATTGTAGACCAATACAATATTGTGGCCCCTATACCAGCAGCGAATAACATACTACACCATGAATAAATTGAATAAATTGGTTTATTGGGCATATTGACCTTGATTGAACCGTATTTAGAAATAGCAATCCCTAAAAGAAAGAGTAAAAGAAAGGTACCCCCAAAAATAAATATTTCTTCAAATAATTTTGATAATTTTGAATAGATATTAAGAAGAATTTTGGAGGTCGAATCAGGATCTGATAAAACAAAAATTGATAACATGACTGACAATAATATAGTTATACTAATAACTGTTATATTCCAATTAGGATTCGTTATTTTATTAAATGTCTGAGTTAGGTAATGCACAGTCTGCTTTTAAAAATGCAATTAAATTGTATAAAGATAATAATCTAAATGAAGCAGTCGAACAACTTGAAGAAATTTTAAAAATAGAACCATCTCATAAAGATTCTTCTGATTTTCTTGTATCTCTTTACATTAAATTAAATAAACCTCATCTAGCATTAAATTTCGTCAACATTTCAATTAAAAATAATAGTGACAATCAAGAATATTATGAAAAAAAATATAAACTTCTTTTATACATCGGAGAGCATAACAAAGCACTTGATTGCCTAGAGTATCTTCATAATAAACACCCTTCAATTAATACAGTTAGAGAAATATCAAATTTATATATAGAAAAAAATGATATTGAAAAGTCTGAAAACGTCATTCAAAAATTTTTTGAATCTAATCAGACCTACTCAGATCTTTATAAAGGAATACGTCATGTTAAAGCTGGAAGAAATAAATTAGCAGAAGAGTCATACAAAAAAGTTTTAAAAAAGGATAAAAACAATGTAGATGCTTTAAGGCTATTAGGGCTATTAGCTTTTAAACAAAATAACTATCCAATTGCTGAAAAACTATTTATTAGAGCTATAAAAATCAATCCAAATTTTAAGTTGTTATGGGAAAATCTTGCAAAATGTTTCAGGTTACAAAATAAATTTGAACATGCAAAAAAAGCATTTCAAAATTTACTTCAACTCGATGCCAATAATCTTGAAGCTTTAGGTGCTCTGGGTACAATCCATATAAGGTTATCTGATTTTGAAGAAGGCATTAATATATATAACAAGATACTTGAGGTTAATAATAAAAACCCAAGAGTTCATCTTAGCTTGGGGCATGCATACAAAACAGTAGGTAATAGAGTTAGCAGTGAGGAATCTTATCTGAATGCCATTAAAAATTTTCCTTCGTGCGGAGAAGCATATTGGAGCTTAGCTAATCTTAAAACCTACGAATTCTCTAAAAAACAAATTAATTCTATGGAGAATGCTCTGCAAGATGATATGCATGAATTAGAGAGAATTCAAATGCTGTTTGCACTAGGTAAGGCTTATGAAACAAATAAAGACTTTAATTTATCATTCAAATACTACAAAGAGGGTAATTGGCTTCAGCGTAAGACTCTTGATTATAATGCTCAGGAGAACTCAGAATCAATTGATAAGATAATTAGCTTTTTTAAAAATAATCACCATAAAATCAATTATGAATCTGGATGTAAAAACAAAGATCCTATTTTTATATTAGGACTACCAAGAGCAGGCTCCACTCTTATAGAGCAAATTTTATCATCTCATTCTATGATCGAGGGAACTCAAGAACATCATAATATGATTACTATAGGTAGAAAAATTAGATCTATGAACAACTCTAAAGTTTATACCGACAATCTAAATCTTCTTTCAGATAAAGATTTAATTAAATATGGTAATAAATATATTGATGAAACTTTGTGGTCAAGAAAAGAAAAAAACTTTTTTATTGACAAAATGCCTAATAATTTCCCTTATATAGGATTGATAAAAATGATTCTACCTAATGCAAAAATTATTGATGCTAGAAGAAATCCCTTGGATGGATGTTTTAGTTGTTTTAAACAATTTTTTGCAAAAGGACAACATTTCACATATGACCTTGATGATATAGCAAGGTACTATACGGATTACGAAAGAATCATGCTATTTTGGAATTCTTTGTACCCTAACTCAATACATACAATCAAATATGAGAATGTTATTAATAATGCAGAACTAGAAGTTAAGACATTATTAAATTTCCTTAATCTTGATTTTGAGGAGTCATGCATGGATTTTTATAAATCTAAACGTCCAGTTAAAACAGCTAGCTCAGAGCAGGTTAGGCAGCCTATTTATAAGTCTGGCGTAAATTATTGGAAAAATTATGACAGTTATTTAATTGAACTTAAAAATCATTTCCCTAATTATGATTAAAAATAAATATACATATCCTAAACTTGAAAGGGTTGATACTGAAATAGGAAGACACTATCTAGATTCTACTAATAAGCCTGTCCCAAGTGTGACAACAGTCCTCTCTGGAACATCTAAATCTAAAGATGGCCTTATCCAGTGGAGAAATAGAGTAGGTGATGAAGAGGCAGATAGAGTAATTAAACAAAGTACAGATATCGGCACAGCTGTACATGAGGCAATTGAAAAATTTCTCAATAAAGAGTCTTGGAATGACTTTGGTGATACATCAGATCAAATAATGGCAAAGAATATAAGTCATAAATTTGTGGATGACGCACTTGATGGAATTACTGAAATATGGGGTTTAGAGGTAGGACTTATTCTTGATAATCTTTACGCAGGAACCGCAGATTGTGTCGGCTTATATAAAAATGTACCAACATTAATTGACTTTAAGACTGCTAAAAAAATAAAGAAGAGAGATTGGATTGAAGATTATTTTCTTCAGGGTTGTGCCTATGCTAATGCTCATAATGTAATGTTTGAGAGTGATATACAGCAAATTGTCATATTAATGGTAGATAGAAATTTAATATTTCAAGAATATATAGTTAGGCCTACAGAATTTTCTTATTTAACACGAAAATGGAAAAATAGACTTATTGAATTCAATAATAAGTATAATAACTAACAAATTCCATAATAATTATTCCATGAAACCTTTAATTTTAGATTCAGCTCTTGGAACTGAGCTTGAAAATCGCGGCGAATATCTACCCAGCTTTAAGACATCTATTTGGTCAGCCTATTCATTAATTCATAATCCAGAAATTATTAAGCAAATACATATTGAAAATATAGAAGCTGGTGCAGATGTTATAACTACCAGTAACTATCAAGCTACACCAGAATTACTCAAAAGAGAGCCATCAGCTCCTTCATATACAGATTTAGCTAAACGTGCAGTTGAATTATGCCAAGAAGCAGTAATTAAAACTAATACAAATACAAAAATTGCTGGTTGTTATCCACCCATACATATAACTTTTAGACCAGATTTAAGTCCAAAAGAAAAAACATTAAGAAAGTTTTATGAATCCTTAGGTGAGATATATCAAAACAATGTTGATCTCATTATTTGTGAAACTATGGCCTCAATATACGAAGGTATTGTATCAGCGAGCACTGCCTTAAATTATTCAGATAGGGTATGGTTAAGCTGGACCACACGGAGTAATAAAATAAACCGCTTGCCTAGTACCGAACTGTTAACAGATGCTATTAAAAAAGCCATGGATCTTGAGCTAGAATGTCAAATGGTTAATTGTGTGCATGCAGATACTGGAAGTCTTGCAATAGAAAAACTTAAAGGTTTAAAAAACTTTGGAATCTATGCAAATTCATCAATATATAAGAAAAATAAATTAGAGGGTTTTATAAGCGATTCAGATGAATGGCACTATCATAATCATCAACCAATAGACCATCATCATTATAATAAATTTGTTGGTGAGTGGATAGAAAAGGGTGCCTTTGTTATTGGAGGCTGTTGTAGAACAACAACTGACCACATTAAAGAAATTAAAAAACTTGTAGACTCTTTATGAAGCAGATTATAGCAATTGGTGGTGGTGGATTTGGAAGAGTTATTAAAGACTTAAAAATTGAGAAGTACATAAGATCCCAATCATCAAAAGATAATCCAAAAATATGTTTTATTCCAACTGCCACTGGCGATGATTCATCTTATATTGAAAATTTTTATAAGGCTTTTGACTCTCTAGGATGCAAAACATCTCATATTGATTTTTTTAAACGAACTATCAATCTAAGACCACATATCTTAGACCAAGATATTATTTATGTAGGCGGAGGAAATACTAAAAGTATGTTAGCTGTCTGGAAAGAATGGGGATTAGATATTATTTTAAAAGAAGCATATGAAAATAATATTATTATGAGTGGTGTTAGTGCTGGTGCTATATGCTGGTTTAAAAAGGGTATTACTGATTCATGGAAAGATAATCAAACAACAATTGATTGTCTAGGATTTGTAGAAGGAATTTGTTGCCCACATTATGATGAAGAGCCAGAACGAATTCCTTATGTTGAAAAAATATTAGAGGCTAATGAAATCACAGAATGTTTTGGAATAGAAGGGTATGCAGCACTCCATCTAATTGATGATAAGCCAAAATATAATGTTAGCTTCAAAAAACATACTTCTTGTCATCATGTTTTTTTAGCTAATAAAAAAGTTCATCATAAAAAAATTGATGATACTATTGAGATCGATTTATGAAAATAGCATACACTTTATCTGGAATTCTAGGACTTGTTTTAGCAATTATTGCTTTACGATGGATTCTTTCTCCTGAAGACTCAGCAAATGCACTGGGTATGGTTTTATTGGATGGTGCTGGAAAAAATACCCAGATAAGAGACTTTACTGCTTTATTTGCAAGCACATCTATTTTTTGCTTTCTATCAATCGCAACTAAGCAATACCAATGGATTTTTTCTACAGGGATAGTTTTTTCATTAATAGCATTGATAAGTTTATTGGCCTCACAATTACATGACGCTCCCTTAACTTATTCCTCTTTGATAGCCGAAATCATATTTGCCATTATGGCATTTACATCAGCATTCATTTATAAGTTCAAATAATTATAGATTCGTAACAAAATTTTCTATATCTAGTTCTGGTATCTGCTTATTTTTACCATCAGAGGTTCCAACATAAAGATATCCCAATATTTCTTGATCCGCATTAAGACCTAGTTCTTTAGATACAAATGGATTGAATGCTAGTTTACCAGTTCTCCATATAGCAGAATATCCAAGAGCATTTAAAGATAAAAGAATATTTTGAGCTCCAGCAGCAGTTGATAATTTTTGTTCAATTTTTGGTACTTTTGGATGCTTCTTGTAGGTGTTAACTAAAATAATAATCATTGGAGCTCTATAGGGAGCATTTTTATATTTTTCTTTTATTTCATTTTTTATATCTGGAATAGTGTTTGCAAACTCAAAAAATATTTTTGATAGCTTATCCAGCCCTTTACCAGTTACCTCAATAAAGCTGCTAGGTCTCAACCAGGCATGGTCTGGAGCTCTTAATGCAGCTTTATAAACAATATCCATCTCATCTTTTGAGGGGTGTGGTGATATTAAAGATCTTGCTGAAACTCTGTTTAAAATATTATCTAAGGCATCCATAAATAGTTATATTAATATAAAAGAGATAGAATAAATTAGAAAATAATATAAAGGAACATAATATGTTATATCAGATTGGATTAATTCTAATTTTAATAGTTATTGCGCTAGTAATTGGCAAAAAGTTTAAAACACCTGTTGAAAATAAGGAATCATTAATTTATGAGGATGAAATGTCTTCAGACGAACTTAAAGATCTGGATGATGAAATAAATTAGCTTTCTAGTTCTCTCTGTAATGATTGATAGAGCTCTTTACATGCTAATATTGTAATAATTGAAAAAGGTACACCAAATATAACAACAGCAGTTTGAAGAGCACCTAGCCCACCTGCAGCCAGCAGAACGGCAGCAACAACACCTAATAAAATAGCCCATGTAATTCTTGAGATGAGCGGTGAATCTCCATCAATATCAGCTCCTTTTTTTGAAGATAACATTGATGCTACTAATGCGCCTGAATCAGAAGAGGTTACAAAAAAAGTTACTATAAGTATTAGTGATACTGACGACAGCAGCATAGACAATGACATTGAGTCATATAAAACAAAAAGAGCAGTACTAGCATTTTGACTAACAGCACCTGACATATCTCCAATATTATTCAAAACTTGATATATAGCTGCATTACCAAATACTCCCATCCATATAAAAACAATTAATGATGGAACAAATAAAACACCAATAATAAATTCCTTAATAGTTCTTCCATAAGATATTCTTGCAATAAATAATGAAACAAATGGTGCCCAAGCAAACCACCAAGTAAAATAAAATAAGGTATATCCATTTTGATAAACAGTATCATTGTAAGCTTCTGTCCATGATGATAGCTGTATGATTTGATTGAGGTATGCACCAGCATTTTGAACCATTGCATTTAATATAAAAATTGTTGGTCCCAAAGCTAAAACAGTTATTAGGAGTACTACTGCTATAAACATGTTTAGTTGAGATAGGCGCTTAATACCAGCATCAAGACCAAGACATACGCTAATTAATCCTAACAATGTTATGAAAATAATTATTATGAATTCATTCAGTTTAATATCAAAAACATGATCAAGACCGCCATTAATTTGTGACGCTCCAAGACCAAGAGATGTAGCTATTCCAGTAACTGTAGTTAGAATCGCTATGATATCTATTGTTGCAGCTAAAGGTTTATTTTTTTCCACAGACTCGCCTAAAAGTGAACTTACCCTAAAGGCTTTATTTTTATTGTATGAGGAAAAAGCAAAACATAAACCCAGCGATGCATAAACTGCCCATCCATGAAGACCCCAATGAAGGTTAGTTAAACTCAATGCTTTACCTGCATTGTAAGAAATATCATTCTCTATCATTTCTGGATAATCGTTCAAATTGCCAATTGGTTCAGCTACACCGAAAAATAACAAACCAATACCCAAACCAGCACTGAACAACATTGCGATCCAATTTGTATAGGTATAAGACGGTAATGCAGAGGCCCCTCCAAGTTTTATATGCTTATATTTTGTAAATAAAAGATAGGTTGAAAAAATTAGAAAACCATTAGCGGTGAGGATAATAAACCATCCTAAATATTCAGATATAGCTAGCTGAGTAGAGCTAAAAAATACTGATGATGCCTCGAGATTATTAAATACTACTATTGTTATTGATATTAAAAGTAGAGCTGAAATTATAAATCTTGGTTTATTGAGGTTTTTCATTGTTAGGTTTGTTTTATTTACACTTTTAGTGAAACATAAATGCAATAGATTTTCTATATAAAAAAACAAGTAAAAAATATATAAGCATTTAATCTAAAATTTGCATACTGATTTTAAGCTGTTATGATAGATATAGACCGATTTAATGAAATTGCTGGTCTATAAACAAAGCTAAACTTCTCTTAGGGGAATTCATAAGCTTATCTTTGTTTATATAGCAATTTATTTTTAATTATATATAGGAATTATATTATGTTAGATAAGTTCAAAAAAATTCAGGACAAGATACTTCCTTCTCTGTCTGCTTTTGCCTTGGTAAATGCTTCTGCATTTACTGGAATTATTTCAGCACAAAGCAATGCCACAGTTGAAGAGATTGTTGTTACTGCCAGAAAAAAATCTGAAAGTTT
>ERZ1047472.3530-NODE-3530-length-10260-cov-8.637237_pt1 | contig 10260 bp, 13 predicted proteins | sample MGYA00383095_ERZ1047472 | MGnify/ENA primary metagenome ERZ1047472 (study PRJEB29581, sample SAMEA5548365) | metagenome | biome: marine; feature: coastal; material: water | depth 1 m | study: Short-term variability in the microbial, nano- and picoplankton...
CAGGTAATGTAGGTTCACAAGGAGCCAAAGGTGATACAGGTAATACAGGTAATGTTGGTTCACAAGGTGCTAAAGGAACAACAGGTAATACAGGTTCACAAGGTGCTAAAGGCGATAAAGGTGATACAGGTAATGTTGGTTCGCAAGGTGCCAAAGGAACAACAGGTAATACTGGTTCAACAGGTAATACAGGTTCACAGGGTGCTAAAGGAACAACAGGTAATACAGGTAATGTTGGTTCACAAGGAGCTAAAGGCGATAAAGGTGATACAGGTAATGTTGGTTCGCAAGGTGCCAAAGGAACAACAGGTAATACTGGTTCACAAGGTATAACTGGTTCACAAGGTGCTAAAGGAACAACAGGTAATACAGGTAATACAGGTAATACTGGTTTACAAGGAGTTCAAGGTATAACTGGATCTGCAACAATCCAGAATTCTGGTAGTAATAGGGTAATAACATCTAATGGTGGTACTGTTTTAAATGGTGAAGCTAACTTTACATTTGATGGTGATGAGTTATATGTTGATGGTACTTTAGAATTTGATGATAGTGTATCTACTAATAGTGGTGCTGGTGTTGTTGTAACTTTTGGTACTTTTACTAATAGTATCACACAGGGAGATCTTATTGTAGCAACCTCTAGTAGTGGAGTTGCACCTAATATAGATTGGGAACCTGCTGATGCGGATAGTGCGGCTGGTTCTTCAGGGATGTTAGGAATAGCTTTAGGAACAACCCCATCTGATGGAATTTTAGTTCAAGGGGTTTATAAGTTTAGCTCTTTAGGTGAAACTACTTGGGGAGGTAAACCATTATATGTATCAACAGCCCCAGGACTTATAACAAGCGCAAGCCCTTCAGGTAATGGAGATATTGTTAGAATAATAGGCTATGGAATATCATCCAGGAAATTCTATTTCAACCCAGATAATACTTATATTGAACTAGTTACTTAATTAAAAAAATAAATAATGTCAGCAACATTTACAGACATAGAAGAAAGCAAAAATGGAGTAGGTACTAAAGGAGATCAAACTACTTGGACAGCTGCAAGAAATGCAACTTCAGGAAGCGCTATTAGTTACACTAGTCTAAACAACAGGTCTAGTGCGATAGCAACTGATAGACAATCAGAAAAAGGTACTGTTTATTTTGGAGTAAGAAGAACCTTCTTCTTTTTTGATTTATCATCAATCCCTTCAGGAAACACAATTACTGGAATAGAACTAAAAGTAAAAGGTTATGGCGGTGGTACTGCAGGTAATGGGGATGTTAGAGTCGCAAAATCAACAGCCTTTGGTACTAATGGTTCAAGTTTTTTCGCCACTACAGATTTCGATAATTGGTCTCCATCATCTCCAACCCCTTATGCTTCAAATGTTAGTTCTTGGAGTTATGTGAGTAGAAATAATATAACATTAAATGCCACTGCCATATCTGATGCTGATACAAATAGGTATTTAAATTTAGTACTGGTTGATAATGAATATGATTACCCAGACACAGCCCCAACATCAAATTTTACCAACAACAACGGTATTACATTTAGATCGTCAACATCATCAGAAAAAAATATAGTTACAGTAGAGCATTCAGCTCCACCAACACAACAATGGGAAGGTACTATAAATGGGCAGACTATTAAGGTCCAATATAAAATAAATGGTGTTGATGTTGGTGATATAGTAGAAATAAATGGAACAGACGGTCTTGCATAAACCTAAATAATTTATTAAAATGAGAATGATTAGATTTTTAAAAGCACTCTTTAAATACATTATATGGGGAGATCAGGTTACTACTGATAAATATAATAATAGAATGTCAATATGTAATCGGTGCTCTGATAGATGCGGTAAAAAATGCTGTGTATGTGGGTGCTATTTAAAAAAGAAAGCAAAATGGTCAACTGAAAGTTGTCCTAAAAATAAGTGGTAATTATGGGTTGTGGTTGTAACAAAAAAATTAAAAAAGAAAAGAATATTTCAGAAACTAAAAATGTTTTAAGAAAAATGTGGCAAAAAAGCCAAACAGCAACCAAACCTGTCATAGTCAAGGAAATAAATAAACCATAATGAGTCTAAGCAAAATCATAGGTAAAAAGAAACCGTGTGTATTTAAGGATAAACCTTCATGTATAGATGAGCTAAAAGAATTAGCTGAATCTTTAAGTGATCGTGATACTTTGCTAAAGAGTGATTATAAAACTGTTAAGTCTATTATTAATGATAAAGACTTAAGTAATACTCAGAAAATAAAGAAAATTAAATCCTTAATAGATGGCAGCAAATAATTCACAAAATGGTTGGAACGAATATTCCAAACTAGTAATAGCAGAATTAGAAAGATTAAATGACGGCATAACAAATCTTAATGTAGAGATACAAGATCTTAAGAGAGAAATTGCTGAAATGAAAGTTAAAGAAGATTTTGCAAAAGAACTATGGAGATGGAAGCAGGCAGTAGACGAAGTTGCTTCACCAACACAATTAGACCAAACTATAAAAGACGTTACAGAGTTAAAAACATTTAAGACACAAGCTATAACCGTATGGATCGTAGTACAAACACTATTCGGTATGGCCTTAGCCTTAATGAAGTGGTGGAAATAAAATAATTTAAAATATTTAGAAAAAAGATTTGAATTTACTTTCAAATCTTTTTTAGTTTTGTTATATTTAAATAAATAATAAAATAACAAATATGATAAACGATTGGAATGATTCAGATCCTGATGATGGTTTTAACCCACAAGATCACAATATAGAAATGGACGAAATCGCCAAAATGTATGCAATGGCAGATATGGAAGAAGAACAAAAAATCTGGGCAAGGAAACAAGCTGAAAAGTTTTATACAGACTTTGAAAATCTAAGTATAGAGGAATCTATATTAGCAGTAAAGTCTTTAATAAAAACCGAGAATGTTGCTTTGGCTGAAGCAAATAAATTAATGGATAATATGATACAAGTATTCCAAGAAGACGAAGAATACGAAAAGTGCCATATATGCCTACAAATTAAAAACGGTATCAATGATTGAATTTAACTCTGAAAATTTAGAAGACCTTGAGGAAGAGGCTAGGGGTAGGGCAATTGAAATATCTCTTGCAATTGTTGAAGGTATCTGTAATGGTTTAGACCAAGGTGCTGATGTAATAGCACTAGGATTTATGAAATCTCAGAATTTAGATATTAATATCAAAAAAGCTGATTATTTACAAGCTCTTACTTTAAACTTACCTAGGGTAGAAGAAGCTGAAGAATTTGAATTATGCCAACGAGCAGTTAAGTGGATCAGCCAGCTCAACTCAGAAGAAGTCTAAGTGCGATAGATGCACTTTATTGCTGTCACCTATTATTTTATAATTACTTTAAACAACTCTTTATATAATCAATATAATAATAAATAAGTTATGAGCCTAAGAGAAACTACACAAGAACAAATGGACAATGGTTTTACACCAGTAATTAAAAATCCTACACTAAGCAAACGATTAGTTATTGAAAATCTTAATCAGATCTTAGACCTTTTGGAACAAGGTAATGATGGAGAAAGCCCTTATTTAGCAGCAGAGAGAATTTCTCGGCTTATAGAAGATATTGATAATGATAAACTAAAACCAGGTAGCCTTTAGTAATTGTTAATAACTTTGTTAATAACTTTTAGAAAAAAGTTAGTGAAATATTTTTTTATCCCAATTAAATTGATTATATTTATAATATAATTATAAAACGGAAAACAATATGGATAACACATTCTACAAACAAATCGGAGACTACAAAACATCAAAAGACCCAGTATTAGGTAACCTAAGATTGGTCGTTCACCTTGCAAAAAAATATCAAGGTATGGGACTATCATTAGAAGATCTAATCCACGAAGGTACAATTGGATTATGCCAGGCAAGAGACAAATGGAACCCTGCAAAATCAAACGGTGCAAAATTCTCCACTCACGCATCATGGTGGATCAAGGCAACAATTCGCCAAGCACTAAACAACAAAAGCCGTACCATCCGCGTACCGGCTCACAAGACTCATATCCCTGAAGCTGCTCCTAAAGTATCTGTATTAGATGCTACTTACCAAGGTTCTTATCAACCATATATTGAATCTGCTCACGATGAATCACATATGAGTCATACTATTGCAGGTTTACTTACTAAACTAAAACCTAAGCAACAAAGAATTATCAAAATGAAATTCGGTATCGGCTGCCATGAGATGAAAACCTCTGAAATTGCAAAAGAACTAAAACTAACTGTTCAATCGGTAAACGGAACTATTCGTAATGCCATCAAAATCATGAAAGGATAATATGATACCAAGAATAAAACTATACGCCGAAACCTTATACCCTTTACTTAAGTGGTATTCTCAAAACCCTGATGATAAAGATACTAAATATGCAATATCTAGAATAATCCGATTCTCATCAGACAATCCTAGACAACATGGCATTCCATACATGTACTCATTAGCTGCATTAGAAGAAGCCAGAAAAATGGAAATACCTGATGCTGAAGAAAGACTACAATGGGTGAGATGGAAGGAACAAAATCATAAAAGTGGATTAAGAGATGTTGGTAGACAAAACGGAACATTTCACCAAGAACATATTATACCAGTTTCTCAGATAGCAAAAAAGCTTTATGGGTTATCTCTGTTTGAAGGAATTACAGTTAAGAACATTCATGATATTCTTGTTGAAAATCTTAAGATTGCTTGGATACTTAAAACTGAACAAAAAACATTAGATGCCGTATGTAGAAGTGGCATTAGAACTCCAGAATTATTAACCACCTTAGATATTCATATTAAAGGATTTAACATTTAAATATGCCAGAATTAGCTGAACTTAGATTAACCGCCGACTTCATTAATAAATCGGCAAATGGACTAAAATTTGTAAACATTAAAAAGAACCCGGTTCATAAAGGTAAAGATGTTAAAGTACCTTTTAAGTTTTTTAGAATATCAGCAGAGAGTAGAGGTAAGGAGCTTATGCTTACTCTTTCAGATAATGACTCAAAGGAAAAAAGACACCTCTTAATGACCATGGGAATGAGCGGACATTTTGCTTATACTGATATAGGTAAAGAGAAAAAGCATTCTCACCTTATGTTTATAGAAAAAGATGGGACTTCATTATCATTCGTTGATGTTCGAAGATTCGGTAAATGGAAATGGGTAGATGATTGGTCTCCTAACAGAGGGCCAGATCCTACAACTGAATATGATGCCTTTACTGATAATATTATTCATAACTTAGATAAAGCTGCATTTAATCACCCTATACATACTGTACTTATGAACCAGTCTTACTTTAACGGTATAGGTAATTACTTACGAGCTGAAATACTTTATCGCTTGCCTTGGATTAATCCATTCAAGCCGGCAAGAGAAATTTTAAAACGAGAACCAGACCTTTTTGTATTGTGTAGAGATATTCCTTTACAGGCATACGAACTAGGCGGAGGTCAACTCAAAGATTGGGAAAGCCCATTCAGTACCGATCCTGAGCCACTTAGGCAATTTATGAGGTGCTATGGAAATCCTCAAATGGCTAAAAGAAAAGATAAGAACGGAAGAATGTTTTGGTATGATTCTAAATGGAATGATGATGCACTATGGGATCATTATAGTGGACTCCCAAATCCTTTTGCTTATCTGTAAACAAACTTACCTTTTAGCCATATAAAAATAAATCAAAATTTATATGGCAAACATTGATAACAAATGTAAAGATTTAGACGTAAGAGACTACTTTACAGAAAATGGCTATAATCATTCTAAGAATTCTTTAGAAGATCTTTATTCATTACAGAATAAAACACAATCTATGTATTTTGAAAAACAAGGAAAGAAACCTTTTTCAGAATATAACATAGGTGATGTAGTAGATTTTCTAATGGTTACTAATCATGCAATCATTGATGAATTACATGAGATGATGGATGCAGTTGGTGGAATTGAAGACGGTGAAGGTAATGCTGCATGGAAACCTTGGAAGTCCACAAATTCTGAAATAAGAAAACAAAAATTATCTGATTTAACCCCAGGTGATTTAAAAGAACTTAAGATGGAATGGATAGATGTAATGCATTTCGTATTTAATGCCGGGTTAGCGATAGGTGTTACTCCAAAGGAATTTTATAATTTTTACTTAAGTAAGAACGAGGAAAATTGGAATCGTCAAAAAAACAATTATTAATAAATCTATATAAAAATAAAATATGCTATTAGACATAACTCAAGAAGATCGCCAATTATGGGTATCTTATTTTAACCTAGATGGTAAAACCAGATTTAAAACTTATGACCTTAAACCAGAGGATATGTTTAATTGGGAAGTCTGTGATGACGGTGATACTAAGGCAGATTCCAAAATGAAAAACTGGGACGGCCGTTCAGTTAAAAAAGTAAAGTCAAGATGGCTAAACAAATATAGAATTATTGAATACATGGATAACCTATCTTTTTCTGATAGAGAATTAATTTTTGGTTATCATTTTCCAAGAACATATTTTGTAGATATCGAGGTTGAGGTAACTGATTCATTCCCAGAACCTAGCAAAGCAGCAAACCCGGTAACAACAATTTGTATAGTAACACCAGAGAGACAATGTATTGTTTTGGCAACTAAAGATTTAGATAACCAAACACAAACCAAAATACAAAAACAAATTGATGAACACTTTAAAGATATAGATGATGATTTTTCTTTTACCTTTAAATGTTTTAAATCTGAATATGATATGATGTCAACCTTTATGATGTCATTTGTCCAAAAATTTCCAATGATGACAGGTTGGAATTATATTAAATTTGATTGGCAATACATTATTAACCGATGTAAAAAATTAGGTGTTGATATTGGATCTGCTTCGCCGATAGGTAGAAACTTTGGAAGAGATGAATTCCCTTGTCATGTAGGTGTAATGGATTATTTAGATATTTATGCTAAGTGGGATAGAACTGTTGATATCAAAGAAGACTTCAAATTAGATACAGTAGGAGAAGCTGTTGTCGGAATTAAGAAGGTTAAATATGAAGGTACTATTCAGGATATGTATGAAAAGGATTATCCTAAATATGTTTTCTATAATGTAATTGATACGGCATTAGTTTATCTTATTCATCAAAAGATTAAGACAATGGATATTGCATTAACTATTGCTCATATGACTCAGATTAGTATATTTAAAGCCGCATCACCAGTTGCAATTACTGAAGCACTTTTGGCAAGAGAGTTTTTAACAAGAGACCTTGTAATGGCAAAAGATCCTAAGGCTCCTCCGTCTAAACGAGAACAGTTTGAAGGTGCCTTTGTAAAAGAACCTATAACAGGTATGCATAATGCTGTTGCTGCATTTGATTTTGCTTCACTATATCCTTCTATTATGAGACAAATGAATGTTTCACCAGAAAGTTTTAAGAAAAAGGTTTCTCCAGAAAAAAGAAAGGAAGAAGAAGGCGATAATAATATAGTATCCGTTACAGGTGCTGTATATGATACTGAAAGATCAATATTAAAAGATGTGCTAACTAGGTTATATTCACAAAGAAAGGAATATAAAACAGAATCTTTTAGATTGCAGCAAAAAGCCTATGATTTAGAACAAGAACTAAAAAAGTCTTAAATAAATAAACAACACCAAAACAAATTAAACTATGCAACTCCTGTTGCATATTTAGTCAAAAAAGAAAAATTAACAATGAGCAAACTCTTCACTGAACGCGTCGAATATAAACCTTTTGAATTCCCAGAATATTATTTGGACGGTTGGTTACCACAAGCACAAGCCTTCTGGCTTCATACAGAAATATCGATGCAAGGTGATTTAAAAGATTGGAATGAAAATATTAAACCTCATGAAAAAAACTTAGTAGGAAACATTCTATTAGGATTTGCTCAAACTGAATGCGCAGTGTCTGATTATTGGACAGGAATGGTTACTAAATGGTTTCCTAAACATGAGATAAGACAAATGGCAATGATGTTTGGTTCACAAGAAACTATTCATGCTGTTGCATATAGTTACTTAAACGAAACTTTAGGACTTGAAGATTACACTGCTTTTTTACATGAACCTTCAATGGCTAATAAATTTGAATTCTTAATGTCAACTAAAGCCGAATACACAGATAAAGATTTATTAGAAAGCAAAGATGCCAGAAAAGAAGTTGCTAGGAGTCTTGCAATATTTTCTGCATTTGCTGAAGGGGTAAGTTTATATAGCTCCTTTGCTGTTCTTTATTCTTTTCAAATGAGAAACCTTTTAAAAGGAATAGGTCAACAGATGAAATGGTCCGTAAGAGATGAATCATTACATTCTAAAATGGGGTGTAGGCTATTTAATCATATGTGTTCTGAAGATGAAACTCTAAGAGGAGAAGTTAAAGAATCTGTTTATGAAGCTGCAAAATTAATTGTAGGCATGGAACATGATTATATTGATAAGATATTTGAACAAGGAGATATTGAAAATCTTAAAGCATATGATTTAAAGAATTTTATTTACAGAAGAACAAACGAAAAATTACAAGAACTAGGATTAGATCCAATATTTGAATATGATGAAAAATCTGCTGATGTGTTGGATTGGTTTTATCATTTAACAGGTGGCGAAACTTGGACAGACTTTTTTGCAATTAGGCCAACTGATTATTCTAAAGCCGGTGAAGATGATGATTGGGATGATATTTGGTAATAATTAAAAACAAAAAGAAATGACAGCAGATCAAATAGAAAAAGAATTAGGTTGGGAACGCGGTGTTGATTATCCAGAATGGGGTCATACTGATGTTTATTTAAATACAATATCAAAAGGGTATTGTTTACCTGGAGAAACTCCAAAGGATGCGTATTGGAGGGTAGCAACAACTGTAGCAAATAGACTTAAAAAACCAGAAATGGCGGATAGGTTTATGAAGTACATTTGGAACGGGTGGTTAAATTTAGCATCACCTGTGTTAAGTAACACTGGAACTGAAAGAGGTTTACCTATAAGCTGTTTTGGTATAGATGTAGCGGATTCTATAAACGATATAGGGCAAAAGAACCTTGAGTTAATGTTATTGGCTAAACATGGTGGCGGTGTAGGAATATGCCATAATCAAATTAGACCAGCCGGTGCAGAGATAACTGATAATGGAACAAGTGATGGTGTAGTACCTTTTATTAAAATTAATGATTCTACAATTCTTGCAACTAACCAAGGAGCTGTAAGGAGAGGTGCTGCAAGTACTAACTTAAGTATTGAACATGAAGATTTTTGGGAATGGCTAGAAATTAGAGAACCTAAAGGTGATATTAATAGACAATGTTTAAATACAAATCAGTGTGTTGTTATTTCTGATAAGTTTATGAGAAATGTTTTAGAAGGTGATGCTGAATCTAGAAAAAGATATGCAGCAGTACAGAGAAAGCGTAGACAAACCGGCCAACCATATATTATGTATAGAGGAAATGTTAACAAACAAAATCCTGAAGCATATAAGAGAAATGGATTAAAGGTATTCATGACCAATATTTGTTCTGAGATTGTTTTACATACAGACGAAAACCATTCTTTCGTTTGCTGCTTAAGTTCTCTTAATCTTTCTAGGTATGATGAGTGGAAAAATACTAATCTGATTTATGATGCTACTTGGTTTTTAGATGGTGTACTTGAAGAATTTATTCAAAAGGCAAAATATAGAAAAGGTTTTGAAAATTCTGTAAGAACAGCAGAAAAAGGTAGAGCAGTTGGCTTAGGTGTATTAGGATGGCATACTTATTTACAACAAAGAGGTATCGCGTTTGAAGGGTTAGAAGCACAATATGAAACTCGTAATATATTTTCTCAAATAAAGATAGAAAGTGAAAAGGCAAGCCGAGATCTTGCTGAGGAATACGGAGAACCTTTATGGTGTAGAGATACTGGCTTTAGAAATACTCACTTAAGAGCAGTCGCACCAACGGTTTCTAATTCAAAATTGGCAGGTGGAATATCTGCAGGAATTGAACCAGTACCTGCAAATATATGGACTGATCAATCTGCTAAAGGAACTTTTATTAGAAAGAATAATCAGTTAGAAGGTTACCTTGATAAAATTGGCCATGATAATAAAAAGGTATGGGATAAAATTATGGCTGACGGTGGATCTGTGCAAGGGTTAAAATTCTTAGATGATTGGTGTTTCTTAAAAGGTATCCTAATGAAATGTAAAGATGTACCACAATACCAAGAAGGCGTTCCATTTAAAGATG
>ERZ1047472.3534-NODE-3534-length-10249-cov-3.919757_pt1 | contig 10249 bp, 6 predicted proteins | sample MGYA00383095_ERZ1047472 | MGnify/ENA primary metagenome ERZ1047472 (study PRJEB29581, sample SAMEA5548365) | metagenome | biome: marine; feature: coastal; material: water | depth 1 m | study: Short-term variability in the microbial, nano- and picoplankton...
TAGGACTGTTGTGGGCAGAAGTTTGACGCCCAAAATCGTGCTGGAAAACGTCACCCCAATACCCACGATGACGGCCTCTGTCATCGAAAAACCAAAGCTCAGCATCACGAGCCCCCCAGCAGAAAAAAACACCGCCGTGGTGCCCAATGCGGTCAGCAACGATTCGCCAAGCATGTTTTTGAGTTTCTGGGTGGGCAGATCCAAACCCACCAAAAAGAGCAGAAAGATGATGCCGATTTCGGCGAGACCAGACAGAAGGGCCGTATCGTCCACAAAGGCCATGCCATAGGGTCCCGCCAGCGCTCCCAAGACGATGTAGGCGACGAGCATGGGCTGGCGTGTGTACAAAGCGGCAGTGGCGATCACGGCTGCGCCGCTGAAAATCAGGAAAAATGAGTGAAGAATGTCTTGGCCAGTCATCCGCGAAGCTTAGCAAAGGCGGCGACCGCTCTGGTACTGGCGGCCCGCCTCAGTTTTTTGATGCAAACACCGTTTGAGGGTTGGCAACGGATGGCTGGTAGTAACCCGAGTGTGGATCGACCCAGGTCAGCGCCGTTTGTAAGTCTTTCCCCTGAGGTAATTCAATCACGTTGAATCCGCTTCTGGCGAGAAAGTGAACGATGTCTTCGTGTACGTTGCCACGCGCCACCAGATCTCCGGTGTAATGCAGCCGTGTTCGCAGCAGTACGGCTAGCGAGAGGCCGCGGCCATCTGTCAGGGCGGGAAAGTCGACGGCAATTGCGGAGGCCTCGAGCCATGTGGAATCGGGTTCGCTGTCCACACCAACCTGAAGTGGTTCTCCTGCCTGCCAATCCTCTTCGGCGCGCCAATGGATGTCGCCATCGTCAACGATCCGCCAGTTTTGGTCGATGTTCCTAAGCAGCTGAGGCATAAACACTCTCCTTGAATGGGTCGATACCAATGCGGTCGAAGCAGCTCAGGAACGACTCCTCGTCAAAACGCCTTGCAAGATACACATGCAAAATTTTCTCGATCACATCGCATACTTCTGCTCGGGCAACGGATGGACCAACAATTTGGCCCAGTTTGGGTGCCTCTCCGGAATGACCCGCATGGCCGCCCAAGGAAATTTGATAGAACTCTTGGCCTTTCTTATCCACGCCCAAAATACCGATATGTCCCACATGATGGTGGCCACAGGCGTTCATGCAGCCGGAAATGTTCAAGTCGATCTCGCCCAGATCAAACTGAAAGTCGTAGTCGGCAAAACGACGCTGAATGGCTTCCGCCACCGGCAAAGATTTGGCGTTGGCTAAGGAGCAGTAGTCGCCGCCCGGGCAACAAATCATGTCGCTGAGCAAGCCCATGTTGAAGCTGCCCAGACCGATGTCCGTGGCCTGCTGCCAGAGCTCGAACAACGCGACCTTGGGAACATGAGGCAGCACAAAGTTCTGTTCATGACTGATACGTATTTCGCTGAAGCTGTATTGATCAGCCCAATTCGCCACCGCGTCGATTTGATCTGAGCTCACATCGCCAGGAGGCACTCCAATGCTCTTGGTTGAGAGGGTTACCACTGCATAGCCATCGGCTCGATGTGGGGTCACGTTGTGTTTGACCCATCGGTCGAAGTCTCTGTGGGTCAAACGCTGATCAGCGAGCATCGTGTTGGCATCGGCTTGTTGGCCAAATGCGGGTGGTCGAAAAAAGTCCCGGAGTCGGCGCAGTTCGGTGGCGGGCACGGTACTGGGGCTGTCCTTGATCTGCTCCCACTCGGCATCGACTTGAGCTTTGAAACCTTCAGGGGTCATTGCTCGAACCAGAATTTTAATGCGCGCTTTGTATTTGTTGTCACGGCGACCGTAGCGGTTGTACACCCGCATCAGCGCCTCGGTATAGGTCAGCAGGTCTTTAGCCGGCAGCTTTTCTCGGATCAGTGCGCCCAATACCGGGGTGCGACCTAAGCCGCCGCCAGCGTAGACGTCGATCAGCGCGTCTTCGGGGTGGTCGTCATTGCCATGTATTCGCATGCCAATGTCGTGAACACCAATGGCGGCTCTGTCCTGAGCTGCGCCGGTGACGGCAATTTTGAACTTGCGGGGTAACCACTCGAATTCTGGGTGAGAGGTTGACCACTGACGTAACAGCTCGCAAAAAGGGCGGGGATCAATGGTTTCGTCCGCTGCTGCACCGGCAAATTGATCGGTGGTCACGTTGCGAATGCAACTCCCACTGGTCTGAATGGCATGCATATCCACATCGGCTAGTGCTTGCAGAATATCCGGCACGTCTTCCAGGGCGGGCCAGTTGAACTGCATGTTCTGCCGAGTGCTCAGGTGACCATAGCCACGGTCGTAATCTCGTGAGATCGCCGCCAACGCCCTGAGTTGTTTGCTCGAAAGGGTTCCATAGGGAACTGCGACCCGCAACATGGGCGCGAGTCGCTGTATGTAGAGGCCGTTGCGCAGGCGTAATTGCAGGAACTCATCATCGGATAACTTGCCGTCGAGATAGCGCTGGGTCTGATCGCGGTAATGGGCGACTCGCTGGTTAACAAAGCTACGATCAAATTCGCTGTATTGATACATTTGCGAATGACTCCTCAGGAAAAGAACAAAAGTGATGGCAGGGTGCCTGCGATCGCTGCGCGCAGCATTGTAGCGTATGGGAGTGAGGGCTTTGTCAGTCCTTTTCGATCTAAGGAAATAATTTTTCGTTGTGCCAGGGGGCAACGCCTGCAAGACCAACAAAAGATGAGGTCTAGTGCCTAAGAGACAACGAACATGCTTGTACTGATAGCGCGTGTGCCTATAATTGCGGCGGCATCGAGCCGAGTATTGACGGCCTAAACAAGCATTGAAGAAAAGCGGTGGGAGCAGGGTTATATGAGTGATGAACATCAGCCAGCAGCAGAAGAGACTGAGGTCGTAGCGGTCACATCGTCCGACAACGATTCAGCAGCAGATATGAAGGCGATCCTAGTGGTGTTTACTGCCGCAGTCGCATTTTGCGTGTTCTATATTTCGGGATGGTCTTTCGATCTCTAAGCCTGTCCGAGTCGGCTTTGGCCTTTAAACCGTTCGCTGTGGATGGATCCCAGACTGAACCCGTTGGTTCTCAGTCCGATAGTAGGGGCTGCAAACGGCCCTTAGCCTGATCCAGAGGCAGGGCCTTCCGTGCGGCGTAATCGCGCACTTGATCGTCATCGATCTTCCCAACACCAAAGTATCGCGCTTCCGGGTGGGAAAAATACCAACCGCTCACGGCCGCAGCAGGGCTCATCGCGTAGCTCTCCGTTAAAGAAATACCCGTATTGGTAGTCGCCTCTAGCAGATGAAACAATGTCTCTTTCTCACTGTGTTCTGGGCACGCCGGGTATCCTGGTGCCGGTCGGATGCCTTGATAGCGCTCTTTAATCAACGCGTCCTTATTCAGCGCTTCGTCTGCAGCATAGCCCCACAATTCCTGGCGCACCCTTTCGTGTAGGAACTCGGCGAAGGCTTCAGCAAAACGGTCTGCTAGGGCCTTGATCATGATTTGGTTGAAATCATCGTTGGGGAAATCCTCAAGAATCGCTTCGAGGTTGAGTCCGCTGGTGACCGCAAATCCGCCGACATAGTCCTCGATACCGGCTGGTGCCACGTAATCGGCGAGGCATAGATTGGGACTTAAGTCGTCGGGTTTGGGGGCTTGCTGACGCAGGTGATGAAGGTCCGCAAGCGGCGTATCTCGGCTCTCTGACGTGTATAAGCGGATATCGTCGGTTTCGAGCCGGTTCGCTGGCCAGATGCCAACAACGCCCTTGGCCTGCAGGCGACCGTCCTCGATCAACCAAGCAAGCCGTTCTTGAGTGTCCTGCCACAACGAGGTTGCCGCTTCGCCCACCACCTCATCCTCCAGAATTTGAGGGAACTTTCCTGCCAATTCCCAAGTCATGAAGTAAGGCGACCAATCGATGTAGGGCACGAGGTCGGCAAGACTGGGTTCAACAACGTGAACCTCGGGTTTTTTGGGTTTCGGCGGGCTGTAAGTCTCCCAAGCGAAGTCGAGAGGGTTGGCTCGCGCTGCGTCCAATGTCAAAAAGGCGCGCTTTTCTCGGCGCGCTTCTACCCGATTTTTGATCAGTGCGTATTCTGCAGAGATATCTGACGCGTAGTCCTGATAGATTTTTTCCGGTGCCAAGAGTTTGGCCGCAACGCCCACCGCTCTGGATGCATCGCTGACGTATACCGTGGCTCGATTACTGTATGCCGGTGCAATTTTTGCTGCGGTGTGGGCTTTACTGGTCGTTGCCCCACCGATCAGTAGGGGAACTTTGAGGTCCAGCCGCTGCATCTCGCGAGCGACGTTCACCATTTCATCCAGAGACGGTGTGATCAAACCCGATAAACCAATGGCATCCGCTTCCTCAGCAATGGCGGTTTGTAGAATTTTCTCTGACGGCACCATCACGCCCAGATCGATGATCTCGTAGTTGTTGCATTGCAGCACGACGCCGACAATGTTCTTGCCAATGTCGTGAACATCACCCTTTACCGTTGCAAGAACAATTTTGCCCTTATTGCTTTGCACCGCATCGGGTTGGTTGGCTTTTTCCGCTTCGATAAAGGGCACGAGGTGGGCTACCGCCTGTTTCATCACCCGTGCACTTTTCACGACCTGAGGCAGAAACATTTTGCCGGTGGAGAAAAGGTCACCGACCACACCCATGCCGTCCATCAGCGGGCCTTCAATCACGTCTAGGGGATGGTTGGCTGACTGACGTGCTTCTTCGGTGTCTTCGACGACATGGTTGTTGATGCCCTGAACCAAGGCATGAGTGAGTCGCTGTTGAACCGGAAGCTCGCGCCAAGCCTCGGTTTGAACTGCCTTGGTTTGGGAGTTGCCACTGTATGTCTGAGCTAAGTCAAGCAGCCGCTCGGTGGCGTCTTCTCGACGGTTCAGTACAAGATCTTCGGCTGCCACACGCAGCTCTTCCGGTAAATCGTCGTAAATACCCAACTGGCCTGCGTTCACGATGGCCATGGTCAGTCCTGCGCGAATGGCGTGATAAAGGAAAACCGTATGGATCGCTTCTCGAACGAGGTTGTTGCCGCGAAAGGCGAAGGAGACATTGCTCAGTCCACCCGACGTACTTACCCCAGGCAGGTGGGTGTGGATCCAAGAAACCGCTTCGATGAAGTCGACGGCGTAGTTGCTGTGCTCTTCAATACCGGTACCAATGGCAAAAATATTGGGGTCGAAAATGATGTCGCTTGGCTTGATGCCTACTTGGGCAGTCAGTACGTCATAGCTGCGTTTACAGATCTCTATTTTACGCTGGTAGGTATCCGCCTGACCGTCTTCATCAAATGCCATGACCACCATGGCCGCGCCATAGGATTTACAGCGTTTCGCTACCTCGACGAACGCCTCCTCACCCTCTTTCAGACTGATCGAGTTGACGATGGCCTTACCCTGAACGCACTTTAACCCCGCTTCGATAATTTCCCACTTGCTGGAGTCGATCATGATGGGAACCCGGGAGATGTCCGGCTCGGTTGCGATGAGGTTGAGGAAGTGTTGCATGGCGTCGACGCCATCCAACATGCCTTCATCCATGTTGATATCGATGATTTGTGCGCCGTTCTCCACTTGCTGACGCGCAACATCGAGGGCTTCCGCGAATTGATTCTCTCGGATTAAACGAGCGAATTTTGCCGAGCCGGTGACGTTTGTGCGTTCGCCTACGTTGATAAACAACGAGTCCGCCGAGAGTTTCAGCGGTTCCAGTCCTGCCAGTGTTAAGTCGGCCTTAAAGGGGGCTTTGTTCGTGCCTGGTTTGTCGGTTACAAGCGCGGGTGACCATGCGCGCGGCGGTAGACCGGTCACCGCTTCAGCGATTGCCTTGATGTGCTCTGGAGTGGTGCCACAGCAACCGCCGACGATATTGAGCCATCCGGCTCGGGCAAACTCTGAGATAAGCGACGCCATTTGCTCGGCGGTTTGGGTGTATTCACCGAAGGCATCCGGTAGTCCCGCATTAGGATGTGCACTGATTCCACCGGGATTCAGGCGCGAGAGTTCCTCGATATAGGGCCTGAGCTGTTCTGCTCCCAGGGCACAATTCAGGCCCACAGCGATGGGTTCAGCGTGTTCAACAGAATAAAGAAAAGCCTCGCAGGTTTGCCCGGATAGTGTTCGGCCACTGGCGTCCGTAATGGTGCCAGATATGATTAACGGGTAGGGCTCGTCGAGAGGGTCGTTAATCCTGTGTAAGGCCGCTATCGCAGCTTTGGCATTGAGGGTGTCGAATACCGTTTCAATGAGGAATAAGTCTACGCCACCGGCGATCAGACCCTGTGCAGCTTCCACGTAGGCGTCGCACAATTGGTCGAAATCAACGTTACGAAACTCCGGGCGATTGACGTCAGGCGATATGCTAGCGGTACGGTTTGTCGGACCGATGCTACCGGCAACGAATCTAGGCTTGCTCTGTGTTGTGTAGCCGTCAGCACAGTGTCGGGCGATCGCTGCGGCCTGTTTGTTTATTTCAAAGCAAATGCCTTGGGTGCCAAAGTCTTCTTGAGCGATGGCGGTGGCGTTAAACGTATTGGTGCTGATGATGTCGCACCCCGCGGCCAGATAGCCGTCGTGCACTTCCGCCACAATAGCGGGCTGGGTGATGTTCAGGATGTCATGATTACCCTGCAGAGGATGGTCATGTTCTGCGTACTGTTGGCCGCGAAACGCCTCCTCGGACAGACCATACCCTTGGAACGCGCTGCCATAGGCGCCATCGAGCACCAAAATACGTTGGCGCATCAGATCTTCGAGAGCCTGTCGCGAGGGTCGATGGTGATGCTCTGGGGTATTGGCGGTGGCTTTGGGCATGAATACCTTTCTTGCTGGTTTGGGCTTGCTGGTTTGGGCGAGTTGCTTGAAGCTCGCAGAGTTCAAAGATCGGGGATTTTATGAGTGACCGGCCGCTAGAACAAATCATCCGCTGCTCAAAGCCCTTGAGTTTTGTTCATGATGATCTGTTACATCGATAGCTGCAGATGTTCTGTCATGATGGCCACTGCGATGTACAATGCGCCACGTCACACCGAAAGTTGTTCTAAGGGTTGAAGATGATCGAGATTTCCGCCAGTGCACAAACCTATCTGCATGGACTGCTGGACAAGCAGGAAGACGAAGGCGTCAGCATTCGTATTTTTGTTGCACAACCGGGTACGCCTCAGGCTGAAACATGCATCGCTTACTGTCGACCTGGTGAGGAACAAGAAGGGGACATAGCTGTGGAGTACGAAGGGTTTCGAGCGTGGTTCGAAGGCCGCAGCGAACCCTATCTGGAAGACGCGGAAGTGGATTATCAAGAAGACCAGATGGGTGGGCAGCTGACCATCAAGGCCCCCAACGCCAGGGTGCCGAAAGTGGGTCCGGATGCGCCAATTGAAGATCGCATCAATTATGTTTTGTACAATGAAATTAACCCCGGTCTTGCCGCCCACGGCGGCGTGGTATCGTTGGTCGAAGTAACGGCAGAGTCCGAGGCGGTTCTGCAATTCGGCGGTGGCTGCCAAGGGTGCTCAGCAGTGGACTTAACCCTGAAGGGCAGTGTGGAAACCACGTTGTTGGAACGGGTGCCAGAACTCAGTGCGGTGAAAGATATGACCGATCACAGCGTAACGGAAAACGCCTACTATTCCTGATCTAAAGCAGCCGCTGACGAGGCTGGCATCGAGGCTCTGCGCGAGCGGAGAAGCCGTCGCGCAACACCCCCTGCGGCGAGCATTCAGCTCGGCCGTGACGCCAGTTGTTCTGCCAGCTGGCGCAGCAGAGAATCCGTCTCATCCCAGTTGATGCACGCGTCGGTAATGGATACGCCATAGCTCAGGCCATCTGTGTTGCTGATGCTTTGGTTGCCCTCATGCAGATGACTTTCAATCCTCAAGCCCGTAATCGAACGGTTGCCCGCAGCGATCTGCTGGCTGACTGAATTCACGACATTGCGTTGCTGTCGGTGATCTTTGTTGGAGTTTGCATGGGAGCAATCCACCATGATCGATTGGGTGAGGCCCAATTTTTCCAAAGCGGCCTCACAGGCCTGAATATGCTCTGGGGAATAGTTGGGGCCGCTGCTACCGCCTCGCAGAACCACATGGCCGTGTGCATTCCCCTTTGTTTGAATAACGCTGACCTGTCCGGTCGGGCTGATACCCAAAAAGCGATGCGGGCTGGCCACAGATTCCAGGGCATTGATGGCGACTCCGAGCGATCCATCGGTGCCGTTCTTGAAACCGACGGGGCAGCTCAAGCCGGACGCCATCTCTCGGTGAGTCTGAGATTCGGTGGTGCGCGCGCCAATCGCAGACCAGGAAATCAGATCCTGCATGTATTGAGGGGTGATGGGATCCAGTGCTTCAGTCGCCAGTGGCAAGCCCATTTGCGACAGCTCAAGGAGTAGCTGGCGACCAATGTGCAGACCCTCAGCCACTTTGAAGCTATCGTCTAGGTGCGGGTCGTTGATCAATCCTTTCCAGCCAACGGTACTTCGAGGTTTTTCGAAATAAGCGCGCATCACGACAAATACTTGATCTGCGATGTCGTCGGACAGACTTTTTAATCGCTGGGCGTATTCTTTGGCCGCTTCAACATCGTGGATTGAGCAGGGTCCCACAACGACGAGTAATCGTGGATCTTTGCGGTCGACAATGTTGCGAACGGTTTCCCGATAGCCGTTAACGGCCTCGCGTACGTCCTCGCTGACCGGTAGCCTAGCTTTCAGCTGTTCCGGCGTAATTAAAACTTCTTGTTGCTCGACGTTCAGGTTTTCGAGTTGCACAAATCTCTCCTTTACCCTCGGTCACGTTTTTCCTCCGAGGGTGTTTGATTAGGCCGCGCATGGTAAACCCCCGTCTCGGAAAAGCAATCGGTGGGGACTAATTGATCAGTTCAAGTTTGGGCAGTGCAGTGAAATATAATGCCGTTTTGATTGGCAAGTTGGGGATTGAGGCCCCGCCAAGATATTCAGGTTGCTCTCTTATGAGGGCCTCCAAAACCGTTTTGTACTGAACCAACTGGCCCCGGTAGCGCTGGGTTTCCTCCGCGACAAAGTGCTCTGTCGTGATGCCAGTGGCGGGTGCGCTGGTTTTGAAATCAACGATCCACCAAGAGTCATCGCTCACGAAAAGACGGTCGATCACAAAGCGTTTGGGCGTTGAGTTGATCACGGTGGTCACGGGCCATTCAAAGCGTCCATGGCGGTGAGGCTCTAGCAGCCAAGAACCGTCGGGGTCATCCAGCGCTCTTGCCACATGCGCCAACGCGGTGGTCATGACCTCTGGCCACTGGTCCGGGGCCGCATCCAGTGTCGGCAGCCACTGCTGCATCGCGCCTTCTAGCAGGTGTTGCTCAAAAGGCTTTTGCAATCGTAAGCCGTCTCCGATTTGGGCAAGGGCCAGATGCACGAGGTTTCCCAGAGATAAATTGAAACGGTTGGAGCGGTCGTCCGCCTCCGGTGTGTCCGCTACGGCCTCATTGGCGGTGTCGGCACCTTTCAACCCTGTATCTGCGCCACCCGCTGCAGCTGTCATTGCGGGGTGCTCCCAGCGGTATTCTCGGGGGAGGTGGATTAACTGGCCTTGGCGATCCACCGCAACCGTGTTTTTGTGTGGGGAGGTTGTGGCGGGCTCGATGTGTTCAGAGGGTCCTACCGCGTCCATAGGCGGCAGGTATGTGGCTAAGCCAGCCGGCCGCTCGTCTTGCGTCGCACTGCTTAGCCAAAGGCTGAGTTCCGCTCGGGTGCAGGCGACGTAAAGTAAGCGTTTAATTTCATTTTCGTTTCGGCTCTTCTCTTCAAATGCCAGCCACTGATGGACTGGGTCTTGCTTAATACCAATCAGCAAACCGTTTTCTGTTGGTCGCCAAAGCAGTAAGTCAGTCTCTTGCGTGCGCGGCCGCCTACCCATGTTGGGTAAAATCACATGACTAAATTCCAGGCCCTTGGATTTGTGAATGGTCATGACCTGAACCCGAGAATGGCTGGCGTCTTGAGCATAGAGGTCTGCGGTTTTGCTCAATAGTGCATCAGGATCCAAGGCGTTTTCCGCCATGGATTCCAGTAGGTCAAACCAGCGTTGGGCGTGCGATAAGGAAGCTTCAGGGTAGGCGTCCGCTCCACCCAAGCGCATCCAGCATCCTTCGATGACTTCGCAAATGGGCAGTTCGTACAAGCGTTGCTGTGCCCAGGCATAGGCCTGAGTGAGACGGGCTAGGGCCGGCTCGGACTGCGCGTGTTGCTCGG
>ERZ1047472.3541-NODE-3541-length-10240-cov-6.258616_pt1 | contig 10240 bp, 9 predicted proteins | sample MGYA00383095_ERZ1047472 | MGnify/ENA primary metagenome ERZ1047472 (study PRJEB29581, sample SAMEA5548365) | metagenome | biome: marine; feature: coastal; material: water | depth 1 m | study: Short-term variability in the microbial, nano- and picoplankton...
AAAAGCAGGTAATTCCGAAATAAATAAAAGCCAAACTTGAAAACCAAGTTAATATTGTAAGTAAATTCAAAAGGTTTGTTTATCGTTAAAAATTTTATTTTAAACAAGATTACAATAAAATTATAACTAATTAATCGAAGAAAGTAATTTTATTCTCGATAGCGAGGATTTGCAATCTGAGCAATAAAGGATGAATAATCTAAATTAAACCCAAGTATTCCGCACTTGGGTTTTTCTTGTTGAAAAAGAGCTGCTATTTCTAAAAAAAATTACATGTCAATAAAATACAAAGCTATTGTGAAAGGCGAAAAATAAATGTACGGAGTTTAAATCCACGCTATCGGACTTTATGTATACTAGAAGGAAGTTATTTATTTTTTGCTGCTAAAAGCTTCTTTTGATATTTGCCTTGCACAACATCAACAATAACTAAAATTGCAAGAACAAAATAGAATGTTGTTTGACTCATCGGTACAATTTCATTTCCAAACAATTTTAAATGAGCCAAATGGCCTCCTTCTGTTACCAACATTATTCCAACGATAAAAAGGATGAACAAGCCTAAGACCTCGTACATTCTGTTTTTTGATAAAAAAGTAGAAATTCTATCTGCCATAAGTAACATGAGCAAACCACTTATAATAATGGCAATGGCCATTACAATAAAAGCTGTTGTAGGGTTTTTAATTTCGCTAGTTAATCCAATAGCGGCCAAGATTGAATCAAAAGAGAATACTAAATTCATTAAAACGATACTTGCAACTACTGCATTTGAAGATTTTAAGCCCGTAGAACTGTGTTCTTCAGTTTCTGATAAATTTGTTGTAGCAATCATGTGCCAAATTTCTTTTATGGCTGTGTAGATAATGAAACCTCCACCAGCAAGAACAATGATACTATGCCCATTAAAAGAAAACGTAATAATATCGGTTACTTCTCCTGTTAAAAAAGAAAACGGTTCTTGAAAAAAGTCAATGATAGAAACCAATACAAATAAGAGTATAATTCTTAATACTAGTGCGATTATAATTCCTTTTTTTCGCACTTTTTTTTGGTCGGCTAAAGGCGCTTTTTTAGATTCTAGAGAGATGTATAATAAATTATCAAATCCTAATACAGCTTGTAATAGAATTAACATAAGTAGTGTAAAAATAATTGCTAACATGGTTTTTGATTTAGGAATTTAATTTTTTTAATTCAAATATATTTAAAGAAATTAGATGATACTTTATTTTTAGAATAAATATTTCCATAAGATTCGAATACTTACAAGTACAATTACAATAGCGGTCGTTTTTTTTAATTGAATCGATGAAAAGTACTTATTACTTATTCTACTTCCAATTTGCCCCCCAATAAAAACAGTAAAAACAAGAATAGAAGTTAATTTCCAATCCATATTAAAATTAGGATTTGAATACTGGCCTAAAAGCCCAGAAAATGAGTTGACTAATATAAAGAAGCTTGCTGTAGCAGCTATTTTTTTTGGAGTATCCCAGTTTGTGAGGTGTAAAATTGGTGCTAAAAAAATGCCTCCTCCAACTCCTGCTACTCCAGAAATAAAACCAATTACTCCACCCAAACTTGAGTTTTTAAATGTATTTTGCTTTGTCTTTTTTTTGTTGCTTACATTTATTTTTTTAGAAAACCACATGGTTATTGCAGCAAAAAATAATGTAAATCCTAATAAGATAAAAAAGAAGTTTTGGTTAATTTTTAAATATCCACCTAGAAAAGCAAATGGAACACTAAGTATCACCAACGGAATTGTCTTTTTACAATCTAATTCTTTCTGTTTATAAAATAAAAATACATTACTAGATACCACAACAATATTAGAAAGTAGAGCGGTCGCTCTAATTTGGGTAAAAATAATACCTGTTAATGCTAAAATAGCTAAATAACTAGAACCACCTCCAAAACCTACAGAAGAGTATAAAATGGCAACTAAAAAAAATAGTATAATAATAAACCAGTATTGTAAAAAGGTGTCAAAAATCAAAAAAAAGTAGCTGTTATTTAGAATAGGTGTGAATTAACTTTAAGTGTTTAATACTACTACAAAAAAATCAGAAATATATATAAAAATATACATTTTTATTTAAATTAGCCTAAATAATTATAAATCATATAAATATGGAGTCCGAGAATAGAAAAAAATACTGGAAAAAAAATTTAAAATACTTAGCAATACTCTTGAGTATTTGGTTTTTGGTGTCCTTTGGTTTTGGTATTCTTCTTGTAGACGAGCTAAATTCTATTAGATTTGCAGGCTTTAAGCTTGGTTTTTGGTTTGCTCAACAAGGTGCTATTTATGTCTTCGTAATACTCATTTTTGTATATATAAGGTTGATGAATAAGTTGGATAAAAAATTTGGTTGTAATAATTAATTTAGAAATAGAAACACAATGAGTATTCAAGTTTGGACGTGGATTTTAGTAGGAATTACATTTACCTTATATATAGGAATAGCAATTAGGTCTAGAGCAGGATCAACCAAAGAATTTTATGTTGCAGGAGGTGGTGTTTCTCCTTTAGCAAACGGATTAGCGACTGCAGCAGATTGGATGTCAGCAGCTTCATTTATTTCAATGGCAGGTCTTATTTCCTTTAATGGTTATGACGGTTCAGTATATTTAATGGGTTGGACAGGTGGTTACGTTTTATTAGCATTGTTATTAGCACCCTATTTAAGGAAATTTGGTAAATTCACTGTTCCCGATTTTATAGGAGATCGTTATTATTCTAATGTTGCAAGAAGTGTGGCCGTGTTTTGTGCACTGCTAGTTTCATTTACCTATGTAGCCGGACAAATGCGAGGTGTTGGTCTGGTCTTTTCTCGTTTTTTAGAAGTTGATATCAACACAGGTGTCATTATCGGGATGATAATCGTATTATTTTACGCAGTTTTGGGAGGTATGAAAGGGATCACTTACACTCAAGTTGCACAATATTGTGTGTTAATTTTTGCGTTTATGGTACCTGCAATATTCATATCTATTCAAATGACTGGAAATCCAATACCTCAATTGGGTTTTGGTGGAGCAGATGAAAATGGAGTATATTTATTGGATAAGTTAGATGGTTTACACAGAGAGTTAGGTTTTGCAGAATACACTTCTGGTAGTAAAACTACTTTAGATGTTTTTTTAATTACTGCTGCTTTAATGTTCGGAACAGCTGGCTTGCCTCATGTAATTGTTCGCTTTTTTACTGTTAAGAAAGTTTCTGACGCCCGTAAATCTGCGGGTTGGGCTTTATTATTAATAGCTATTTTATACACAACTGCTCCCGCAATTTCACTGTTTTCTAGAACCAATTTAATAGAAACTGTGAGTAATGAAAAATATGAAAAATTACCAGAATGGTTTTCTAATTGGGAAAAAACAGGACTGATAAAATTTGATGATAAAAATAAGGATGGAAGAGTGCAATATGTTGCAGATGTTTCTAAAAATGAATTGATTGTAGATAAGGACATTATGGTGTTGGCAAATCCTGAAATTGCCGGTTTACCAAATTGGGTAATTGCCCTGGTAGCTGCAGGAGCTTTAGCAGCAGCATTATCAACTGCTGCAGGATTATTATTAGTTATTTCTGCATCCGTATCGCACGATTTTATTAAGAAAATGGTCAATCCAAATATCACAGAAAAAGGCGAATTGGTTGCAGCAAGATTGTCTGCGGTAGTGGCTGTTGTGTTGCTGGTTATTTTGGTATTCATCCACCAGATTTTGTCGCTGCCACAGTAGCATTGGCTTTTGGTTTGGCCGCAGCTTCTTTTTTTCCAGCAATCATTTTAGGTATTTTTGACAAAAGAATGAACAAAGAAGGCGCAATTTTAGGAATGGTTGTCGGAATTTTAGTAATGCTTTTTTACATGATGAAATTCAAATTTGATTGGTTTGGAGGTGGCTCAAAAGAAGATTGGTGGTTTGGTATATCACCAGAAGGTTTTGGAACAATCGCTATGATAATTAATTTTATAATTTCAATTATAATTTCTAGATTTACACCAAGTCCACCAAATGATGTGCAAGAAATCGTTGAAAATATAAGAATTCCAAGTGGCGCCGGTAAAGCAACACATTAATTATTATAGAATAGAAATAATTACAACTGTGAGAAAAATTTATAAATTTCTATTGATTTTGATAATCATTTCAATGAGTTGTAAAAATAAAAAAGAATTTTTAATCCCTTTTTCAAGCCCTGAAATTCAATTCTCTGGACGAATCGATACCAATAAAGTTGAAGCAGCAGAAATATATTGGTCTGGCAGTTCTATTAAGATAAATTTTGAAGGAGAATCTATACACGCACTGTTAAAAGATGAAACAGGAGATAATTATTATAATGTCATTTTAGACAACGATTCTATTTCTATTCTGAAACCAGATACCAGCAAAAGATATTACCAATTGGCTTCCAACCTGTCTGAAGGAAAACACTCCATCGAACTTTTTAAAAGAACTGAATGGAATAGAGGGAAAACTAGTTTTTTTGGTTATAAAATTAAAAATAATGCTAGATTACTCGCAAAACAAACTTCTAAAAAAAGAAAAATAGAATTTTATGGAAATTCTATTACAGCAGGTTATGCTATTGAGGATTTTTCGGGAAAAGATTCGCCAGACAGTACTTATACCAACAATTATTTAAGTTATGCGGCGATTACTGCTAGACACTTCAACGCTAAATTTCAATGTATTTGTAAAAGTGGTATTGGTATTACTGTCAGTTGGCATCCTTTAATCATGCCAGAAATGTATGATCGGTTGATTCCAACTGACAGCACGAGTAAATGGAATTTTTCTTTATACACTCCAGATATTGTAGTAATTAATCTATTACAGAATGATAGCTGGTTGGTTAATTTACCAGAACATGAAGAATTTAAAAGACGATTTGGAAATAAAGCGCCCACAGACAGAGAGATCATAAATGCGTATCAAAAATTTGTAGCTAATTTAAGGAGCAAATACTCTAAGGCAAGTATCATTTGCACGCTCGGAAGTATGAATGCGGCAGAGGAAGGTTCAAAATGGATGAAGTACATTAAAGTTGCTGTAGAAAATCTTAATGACGAAAAGATCCATACTCATTTTATGCCTTATATTAAATCATTTGCACATCCTTCAGTTCAGGACCAACAAATAATGGCAAATAGTTTAATTCAATTTATTGATAAAAATATAGAATGGTAGTCAGGAATCCAATACAAAATAGAAACTAACAGCAATTATTAGCTACTAAGAACCAATCATCAAAAATGAGTAATTATCACATCAAACATTTAGAAGAATATTATCAAGTCTATAGAAAGTCAATTAGAGAACCAGAAAATTTTTGGGAAGAAATAGCCGAAGAGCATTTTGTATGGCGAAAAAAATGGAACACTGTATTAGAATGGGATTTTTCTAAACCAGCAGTAAAATGGTTTGCGGGATCACAACTCAATATTACAGAAAATTGTATTGATAGACATTTGCCAACTCGTGAAGATAAAACAGCATTATTATTTGAGCCCAATGATCCAACAGAAGCGGCCGAACACATCACTTATAAACAACTTTCAGAAAGAGTGAATCAGTTTGCGAATGTATTAAAAGAGCAAGGGATAAAAAAAGGAGATAGAGTTTGTATTTATGTTCCTATGATACCTGAATTGGCAATTGCAACTCTCGCCTGTGCTAGAATTGGAGCCATCCACTCTGTAGTTTTTGCAGGGTTTTCTGCAACAGCATTAGCAACAAGAATAAATGATTCAGATTGTAAAATGGTGATTACTTCTGATGGTTCTTATAGAGGTAATAAAACAATTGATTTAAAAGGAATAGTTGATGAAGCATTAGAATCTTGCCCTGGAGTAGAAACTGTTTTGTTGGCAAAAAGAATCAATTCAGACATAAATATCAAAGAAGGGCGTGACAAATGGTTACAGCCTTTATTAGATAAAGCTTCTACAGAATGCGAAGCAGAAATGATGGATGCAGAAGATCCGTTATTTATTTTATATACTTCTGGTTCTACAGGAAAGCCAAAAGGAATGGTGCATACAACTGCTGGTTACATGGTATACACTGCGTATACTTTTAAAAATGCTTTCCAATATAAAGAGAATGATGTGTATTGGTGTACTGCAGATATTGGTTGGATTACGGGGCATTCCTACATCGTATACGGTCCGTTAGCAAATGGAGCAACCTCAGTACTATTTGAAGGTGTTCCTAGTTATCCTGATTTCGGACGTTTCTGGGAAATTGTAGAAAAGCATAAAGTAAATCAGTTTTATACCGCTCCAACTGCGATTAGAGCATTGGCAAAACATGGAACAGAATTGGTAGATAAATATGATTTGTCGTCTCTAAAAGTATTAGGTTCTGTTGGAGAACCTATAAATGAAGAAGCATGGCATTGGTATAATGACAATGTAGGGAAAAAGAAAAGCCCAATTATAGATACTTGGTGGCAAACAGAAACAGGAGGAATGATGATTACTCCAATTCCATATGTAACACCAACCAAACCTACTTATGCAACTTTGCCTTTTATAGGAATTCAGCCAGCTTTAATGGATGAAAATGGACAAGAATTAAAAGGAAATCAGGTGGAAGGAAGATTGTGTATAAAATTTCCTTGGCCAAGTATTGCTAGAACCATTTGGGGAAATCACAAACGATATAAAGAAACGTATTTTTCTGCATTTGATAATATGTATTTCACAGGTGATGGGGCACTAAGAGATGAAGTTGGTTATTACCGAATTACCGGAAGGGTAGATGATGTAATCATAGTTTCTGGTCATAATCTTGGAACTGCACCAATTGAAGATGCAATTAATGAACATCCTGCAGTTGCAGAATCTGCTATTGTAGGTTTTCCTCACGATATTAAAGGAAGTGCTCTGTATGGTTATATCACATTAAAAGATACAGGAGAAAGCAGAAATCACGATAATTTAAAAAAAGAAATTAATCAATTAATTACCGATAGAATTGGACCTATTGCTAAACTAGATAAAATTCAGTTTACGGAAGGATTGCCAAAAACACGTTCAGGAAAAATTATGAGACGTATTTTACGAAAAATAGCTTCTAACGAAATGGATAATTTAGGAGACGTTTCAACGCTTTTAAATCCGGAAGTTGTGCAGAGTATTATTGATAATAGATTATAAAGAGGATCTATAAAAACGTATTAATTGAGACCTGTTAGATTTTAAAAACCTGACAGGTATTTTATGTAGTTCTATTTTGTTGATATGTCATAGTTCTTTTCTATGGCATATATATTGATATTGCAATAGTAGCGTTATGTATTAGAGTTCAATAAAAAAGTAAAAATGCAACATTTACAGATATCATCAAAAAAGACTAAAAAGAAAACGAAAGTAACAATTGCGACCGCCTTTAAAACCATTATTTGGCCAAAACGTAATTTGGTATTTATTGGTTTGGTTTTGATTGTTTTAAGTCGATTGGCAAGTTTAGTTGCTCCATTAAAAATTAAAGAATTACTAGATGATGTCATTCCTAATAAGGACTATGAAGCATTGTATAGCTTGTTATTTGTTGTTGGAACTGCAATTTTAGTTCAATCTATTACATCCTTTTTATTGACACGGATATTGAGTGTTCAAGCTCAGTATTTAATCTCTGAATTAAGAGCGAATGTGCAAAAGAAAGTATTGTCTTTACCAATCAGTTTCTTTGATAATACAAAATCTGGAGCCTTGGTATCTAGAATTATGAGTGATGTTGAAGGTGTTAGGAACTTAATAGGAACAGGACTTGTTCAGTTAGTGGGCGGAACCATTACAGCCGTAATTTCTCTGATTTTATTGATAAATATTAGTCCTTCAATGACGCTTTTTATTTTGATTCCTGTTGCAGTATTTGGGTTAGTTGCATTAAAAGCGTTTAAATATATTAGACCCATATTTAGAAATAGAGGAGTGATTAATGCAGATGTAAAAGGACGATTGACAGAGACGTTGGCTGGGGTTCGAGTGATTAAAGCGTTTAATGCTGAGCAACAAGAAAATGAAGTTTTTGAAAAAGGTGTCGATCTTTTATTTCAAAATGTAAAAAAGAGTTTGACTGCCACAGCAATCATGACAAGTTCAGCCACATTCCTACTAGGAATTGCTTCTACAGGAATTATGGGAATTGGTGGTTATAAAATAATGACAGGTGAGTTGACCGTTGGTGATTTCTTGTCATTTACTTTTTTATTAGGTTTAATGATTGCGCCCATTGTTCAGATGAGTAATATTGGAAGTCAATTAACAGAAGCTTTTGCTGGTTTAGACAGAACTGGAGAGTTGATGAATATGGAAGCTGAAGAGGATAACGAAGAGAGAACCATTGAGTTACATGAGATAAAAGGAGACATTCAATTTAAGAAGGTATCCTTTTCTTATGATGAAGGAAAAGAAGTATTGAATGAGATTAGCTTTGATGTTCCCAAAGGTACAGTAACTGCTCTAGTTGGCAGTTCTGGTTCCGGAAAATCTACGATTGCAGGTTTATCTGCTACTTTTTTAAACCCAAATTCAGGAACTATTACTATTGATAACCAAGACATATCAAAAGTTAAATTGTCTAGTTTTCGAAAACATTTGGGTGTTGTTTTACAAGAAGAGTTTTTGTTTGAAGGATCCATCAGAGAAAATATTTTATTTCCAAGACCAAATGCAACAGAACATGAATTACAAAAAGCAGTTAAAGCAGCTTATGTAAATGAATTTACAGATCGTTTTGATAATGGATTAGATACATTAATAGGTGAAAGAGGCGTTAAACTTTCTGGAGGACAACGTCAACGTTTGGCTATTGCAAGAGCTATTTTGGCAAATCCAACAATTATTATTTTAGATGAAGCGACTTCTAGTTTAGATACAGAAAGCGAAGCGTTGATTCAGAAAAGTTTGTCAGAATTAATAAAAGACAGAACTTCGATAGTAATTGCACACCGATTGAGTACTATTAAAAAAGCAGATCAAATATTAGTGATTGAAGCAGGCTCGATAGTTGAGCGAGGTACTCATGATCAATTGATAGAGAAACAAGGGAGATATTTTGAATTGTATACGTATCAAGCAAAAATTTAAAAAATAAAACAAATTATTTGGTATAAAATTCGCAAAGATACTTTGCCAATTGAACCCAAAAAATCAATCATAGAATATTGATTACCCTTAAGTCATTGAAAAATTCGAAGTTCTTTTTTTGAGAAACCCTTTATATGGCTATGCTTTCATTAAAAGTAGTATTTATTCTGATTTTAAATAAGATTGAATTTGTTCATAGACAAAATTATAATACTCATGAAACCTTGGAAGCAAAACGTTTTTAAGGTTTTTAGTTCGTTTTAAAACATTTAAGTCCCACAATTCTAAGCCAGCAACTTCTTCCTTTTGCATTGTTAAATTATCAATAGATACGTTTAGTTTTGCAATAAAAACATGATGATACTCGTTGTCTTGAATTCCATTTTCATGAGAAACCTGATGAATTCTTGTGCCAATTTTGATGAGGTCTTTTTCCTGAAGTTCAAGTCCGATTTCTTCAAGAATTTCTCTTTTTGCCCCTTGTAAAATTTCTTCGCCAGCCGCAATGTGTCCTGCAACAGAAATATCCCAAATTCCTGGGAATACTTTTTTTGTAAGGGCTCGTTTTTGGAGTAAAATTTGATTGTCTGAGGTAAAAAACCAAATATGAGCAGTTGCATGAAACCAACCGTTTTTATGAGCTTCAGATTTCAAAGCTATTTTTCCAGTAGGTTTTCCTTCAGCAGTTAAAATATCAATAAATTCGTCCATAGAAAAAGAAAACACCATTCCGAAAAAATTAAACATCCCTTTAAGAATAAAAAGGCAATGAGAGTTATTCTTCGGAATGATATCTATTTTTTATTCAAAATAAGAAAATGTTTCTCCGTCTTTAATATTTACCAATGTTTCATAAATCATTTTAATTACATTCTCTACATCCTCTCGGTGCACCATTTCAACAGTGGTATGCATGTATCTTAGCGGTAAAGAAATTAATGCAGAAGCAACACCACCATTACTATAAGCAAAAGCGTCAGTATCTGTACCTGTAGCTCTTGAAAGAGCAGAACGTTGAAAAGGAATTTTGTTTTTTTCTGCAGTCTCTGTAATTAAATCACGTAACTTTTGCTGAACAGCTGGTGCATAGGCTATTACTGGACCTTTCCCCATTTCTAAAAGAC
>ERZ1047472.3542-NODE-3542-length-10238-cov-12.101444_pt1 | contig 10238 bp, 7 predicted proteins | sample MGYA00383095_ERZ1047472 | MGnify/ENA primary metagenome ERZ1047472 (study PRJEB29581, sample SAMEA5548365) | metagenome | biome: marine; feature: coastal; material: water | depth 1 m | study: Short-term variability in the microbial, nano- and picoplankton...
GTATCTAATATATTGGCTTTATATTCTTCTATTCGTCCTTCTTGCTTGAGATAGTAGAGAAACTCTTTACAGTTTTCGTTGGTCACTTCTGTACTTGCTATATAAAATTCTGAAAGGGAGTCTAAGCCACGTATGTAATCTCGTTTTTCAAGGGAATCGAGACCTAATATTTTTGCTTCTTCCAGTTTTCCAAAGTCTCCCTCGATATCGGTATATAATTTCCCTTCGGGTACTTTAACGTAGAGCGTGATCAGATACTTTGAGTGTTGAGGTTTTTTATTCTTACCAAATGCCAATAGTAGTGGTAAGAGGAGCCATAAATATCCAAGCTTTTTCATAGTACAAAAAACGAAGGTAATAGTTGATTATTACTTTTCTTCTTTACTTCTCAGTACGATTTTTTCATCTCGAGTGTTCTGCAAAATGCAGAATGTATCGAGAGTTGAACAAAATAACTCGAACTGACAAGAACCCAACTACCTTTGCCTTTTATTAAAACCAAATGCAATTCAACGGTAAGACCATCAACCTTCAACGATATCCTAAAACAACCAACCGTTCACTCCGGCCTTGGAGTGCAGCTGATGAATTACTGCTTGGTGAAGGGCAAAAAATAGGTTTCGACAAAAAGAGTATAGTCTTAATGCACGATAGTTTCGGAGCTTTAGCTACAGCTCTGAAAGGTTATAGTACGCACTCAGTTATAAATAATCAATCACAGCTGAAAGCTACTCGAATGAACTTGGAAAATGCAGGAGTAGATACCAAGGAGTTTACATACATTAATCCTATAAAGCTTCAATTTGACTCTGTAGATCTAACACTTATGAGGGTGCCGAAGTCTGCAGATTTGTTCCAGTTATATGTACAGCAATTGTATCAAAGAAGTCATCAGGGTACTGTAATCCTATGTGGTTTTATGACTCGGAATTTCACAGCTCGTTGGAAGGAGATTGCAGAGCAATACTTTGAAAACGTTTCCCAAAGTTTGGCTGCTAAGAAAGCACGTTTACTCATACTAAAATCTCCTAAAAAGGGTGTAGAAACAGTACCATTGTTTCACACGGTTAAGAATGATTTAGAACTAATCTTAAAGCAATATGCAGGAGTGTTCTCTGCTGCAAAAGTGGATCCAGCGACTCAGATTCTTTTGGGGCAATTACCAGATATCCAATCATCTTCAAAAGTATTGGACCTCGCTTGTGGCAATGGCGTGATAGCATCATATGTCAGAAGCAAAAACTCAGACTGCCCTTTGACAGTATTAGATGACAGTTACTTGGCTATAAGTTCAGCTAAGCTTAATTTAGGAAAAGATAATGTGAGTTATCACTGGTCTTATAGTGTTAAAGCAGTAAGGTATGAAAAGTTTGACTTAATCCTATGCAATCCACCATTTCATTTTGAATATGAAAATACCATAGAAATATCACTTAGGCTATTTCGAGAAGCAAAAGAAGTCTTGGCTGCTGACGGTACATTTTATATTGTGGCAAATACGCATTTAAACTATCGATCGCACTTGAAGAAATTCTTTGCATCAGTGGATCAAGTGACGCAAAGTGGGAAGTATGAAGTAATTATTTGCAGACAGTAAATTCTACAAATCTTTTGCTTGAGCTACCAGTTCTGCGAGGTCAAGGACTTCAACTTCTCCCTCTTTATTGGCGTGCTTTACACCATCTCCCATCATAGTGGTGCAGAATGGACAGTTCGCGGAGATTATACTCGCTCCAGTGTCGATTGCTTCTTCTGTACGTTCTATATTGATTTCCTTGTCACCTTTTTCGGCATCTTTAAACATCTGAGCTCCACCAGCACCACAGCACAATCCATTTTTGCGGCAGCGTTTCATTTCTACTAGTTCAGCATCCATGGCTTCGAGTATTCTTCTTGGAGCGTCATACACACCATTAGCTCTACCTAGGTAGCAGCTATCGTGATATGTGATTTTCTTTCCTTTGAATGGGTCAGCACCGAAAGTGAGCTTTCCATCATCTATTAGTTGCTGCAAGAGTTGAGTATGATGAATGACATCGTACTTACCCCCAAGACTTAGATATTCGTTCTTTATGGTATTGAAACAATGAGGACAGGTAGTTACTATTTTAGTTATCTCGTACGCATTAAGTGTCGCAATGTTAGCCATGGCTTGCATCTGAAATAAAAATTCATTACCCGCACGTTTAGCAGGGTCTCCTGTGCAAGATTCTTCAGTTCCTAGAATAGCGTATTTAGTTCCTGTATGGTGAAGAATCTTAACAAAAGCTTTAGTGATTTTTTGTGCACGTTCGTCAAAACTACCTGCACATCCTATCCAAAAAAGAACATCAGGCTTTTCACCTTTAGCTATCATCTCAGCCACCGTAGGTACTTCAATTTGTTCACTCATAATTAGAACTGCAATTTAAATCAAAAATATGTACCGGCTTTTATTGATGAGGATTAAATAAATAGATATCTCCTATTTAGGTTGATTAAAATGTAAGAAAGAATTTAATAATCTCTTCTTCTCCCTTTTTCACGGCTTTTAGGCTTTTTGATGTTATATCTTATGGTGGCCATAAAGTATCTTTGAATCATAAGATTCTGTCTTTGAGAAAATCTATTTTGACCCCATGATCTCCAAATGTTTGTGTTTTTGTCAAGTACATCAAAGGCAGTTAACCCAATACTCCATCTTTGGTTAGTGTCTAGCGAGTAAGTAATACTAGAACCTAAGATAGGAATAGTCTGTGCAGGTGCTGCCTCACTACCACTGTAGGTTTCTAGGTCTAAGTCTACACTTAGCTCTAGCCTCTCGATTGGGTTCCAAATAACCTCCGTGTAGATGTCTTGCGAAATGAATCCATTATTCTGCACTCCTTGAATGGTGCCTGAGTTATAACCCACGCTATAAAATGCTTCAAAGCTTATCTTGTCAAACTCATACCATTGCAATCTGATACTACCTCTAAACATGTTATCTGTAGCTTCAATCTCCTCCTCGTTTTGTATGGTAAAGGACTTGGAATAATTATGCTGTAAACCCCACTCACTTGTTGCCTTCAATAACTTCAATGGCCAATTGAGATTTACGTTTTGTGTGGTACTTATTCGGTATTTAATATTGATGAGTTCATTGACAGCAAACCCATTTTCATCTACTGTAGATTTAGAGACTACAGGATTCAGTGTATATTGATTCCAGGAGTTAAGGTTTAGTGACTTAGTAAGACCAAATATTTTCCTAAAATTCATGTATCCAGAATAGTTCATGAAATTGACCAATTCAATGTTTCCTTTTGATGTGAAGTATGGATTTCTGGTATCCGTTATTGGGAGTATTTGACTTGTTTGTGGTCTCTGAACATTTGCACGTAGGCTAGCCCATAAGTTATATTTATGCTTCTTTCTGGAGGATACAAAAATGTAAGGTATGAAGTAGGGCTGGTTAAATGAATAGGCAACATTGGTGTCCGTCTGAAAGTCCCTATATTCTATCATTTGATTGAGTTCTGGGACTATGCGTATCGTAGTGAAGGAATCTAATTTGTAGATGAAATGGATGTAATATTCCAAATTGTCAGAGCGGACATCTCCGTGAGGACTATTGCCTTTATCTATGCCATCTGTTGTAGTAATCCAATCAAAATCGTGCCGGTAATCTGTCCCCATCCAGTTAATTCCTGGACGAATTGTCCATTTTTCATTGATTTTGTGCTGATAACCTAAAGTGGTGGCCACCGTTTGTTCCTCGGTGGTGAGCAGTTGATTAATCCTTGGATCCTCATTTGTAGGGAAAGGCAATAGTAGTCCGTCAGTATCTTCGAAATAGGATTGACCATCCTCGTTTCTCTCAGACGTTCCATAGTATAGTGAACTCATCCAATATCTATTTTTATCTCTTTTGTTCTTTTTTGTCCAGTGTATTTTAGAGGCAAACTTAGAATTATTTTCAGCTTGATTCCCAGAGGTGACAGCACTGTTAAGAATATTCTCAGGACTGTTTAGAAAACTAAAGACTTGATTCGCATTAAATTTATTGTTGGTCTGTGTTTCTCCTTGTGCTCTTATCACTATTCGATTGAGCGTGTCAGGCTCAAACTCTATTTTTCCATTGATTTGGTGATTTTGAGATTGACCATTTGAGTTGCCAGTATTATTCCTCCTCTGAATACTTTTTGGCAAATAGAATTCTGAGAATCCAGAAGTGGTATCTACAGATTGCACATCAGTGACTACGTAGGAAACATCAGTTTTCATCCCTTTCAGAGGTTCTATATGCAGGTTGGCTCCTACTCCGTTATTAGTGCTTATTCCACTATTCCAAGTGGTCATACTATTCCAATTATTGAGCGGATTGATTTCAAAATTATTCAATGTCCGCACGTCACGCCAGCCGTATAGTCTTTTGTTTACATTGTTAGACCCTCCTATGATTGACAGCTGTGTGGCATCACGAAAAAAATTGATGTTTCCGTGTGCATCATAGATATCTTCAAGCCCGTAACCAAGACGGATATTTCCGAAATATCCCTGTGCATGTTCCTCTTTGAGCACAAGGTTAATGACCTTTTCGGTCTCGTTATTATTGTCATCTGTAAATTCATCCTCATCCCGTTTTTTGTCTATTACCTCAACATTGTCTACAAGAGATGCATCCAAATTTTTTGTGGCTGCTTCCACATTTCCACCAAAGAATTCTTTCCCATTGATCAATACTTTAGTCACTTGCTCACCCTCAGCTGTTAAAGCTCCATCAGAACCTACATTTACTCCTGGTAATTTACGGATAAGGTCTTCTACATTGGCATTGGTTTGGGTTTTGAAACTACTACTATTGTAGATTATAGTATCTCCATTCATTAATACAGGAATACTCTTAGCTCTGATCATTACTTCTTTCATAGATACAGCTCCAGAGGTGAGTACGACATTGAATTCAGGGATGTTACCTTTTATCTGTACCATCTGATGCTCAACATCATAACCTACACTTGCAATCACTAGGTAGTACGAGCCGGTATCTACATTCTTCATATTGAAGATTCCATTTTCATTGGCTATGGTGAATTGTACTGTGGAGGTGTCCGTAGCGGTAGCTAGAGCTACACTCGCGTATGGGACACTCGAGTTTTTGTCATCAGATATTTTACCATTGACTTCAAACTGAGCCTCAACTGTAAAAGATAATAGCGTTTGTAAGAGCGTACAGACGAAAGTTTTAGTCATGGACAAGGATTAAACGCCACGAGTGTATGAAAAGTTACTTTTAGACTAAATTTCTTTCGTCCAATTGGCTCTATCTGTGGGCGAAAATTGCCAGGGAGCTTGATTGTTCTCAATGTTACTGTTCATCATAGCCCATTCTGAAGGCATAGCGGATTTTTCCAATGTTTGGTACTGTCTCATACCAAATATGATGTCTACAGGATTTATATTAACTGGACAAGCCTCTACACATGCATTGCAAGTAGTACAAGCAAGTAACTCTTCCTGAGAAATATAATCGTGTAGTGATTTGCCATCGTGATGATCATCTCCATTCGCATCTTTTGCTTTTCCTAGTTCCTCTGCTCTATCTCTGGTGTCCATCATAACTTTACGAGGACTTAGTTTCTTGCCAGTGAGATTAGCGGGGCATACACTCGTACATCTGCCACACTCTGTGCAGGTATAGGCGTCAAGTAAATTTTTCCAAGAAAGATCGGTTACATCAGCAACACCAAATTTTTCTGGTGGAGGCATATTTGGATCAGCTTTACTTGGATCTAGCATCATATTTACCTCATTGGTGATTTCCGGCATGTTAGGTAATTCACCCACAGAGTTTAATTTACTATACCAGGAGTTTGGGAATGCTAAGAAAATATGGAGGTGCTTACTGTATGGTACATAGTTAAGGAATAGCAAAATTCCTATAATATGAAACCACCAGAATACACGCTCGAACACAATAAGAGTGGAAGTAGAATAGCTTTCAAAAAATCCTGTCAAGTATTGTGAGACTGGAAAGCTTCCAGCAGCAACGAAATGGTTTGCACCTCTTTCTTGAAGTAATTGGTCTGCTGCATTCATTTTGAGTAACGCTGCCATGAGAACAATTTCCATAATAAGAATATAGGTAGCATCTTTAGTTGCCCAGCCTTTCATCTCAGGTTTGTGAAAACGTGGTATTTTTGAAATGAATCTTCTGGTAAGAAAAAATACACACGCCACTAAAACCAGTAGTGCGAGAATTTCAAAGAATCCAATAGCAGCATCATATACAGGTCCTAGAAATGCTAGAACTCTATGTGTGCCGAATAGACCATCGATTAAAATCTCAAGCACTTCTATATTGATAAGAACAAATCCTACGTAAACAATGATGTGTAGAATGCCAGCTATTGGTCGCACTACCATTTTACTTTGTCCCAAAGCTACACGTGCCATCGTCTTCCATCTTTCTGATTTGTTGTCATCAATTTTTTTGTCTTTACCCAAAAAAATGTTTCGGCGAATCTGTTTTACCTTTTTTGTAAAAAAATAAATAGCTACACCTAAAGCTAAAGCAAATAAAATTTGTTGTACGTACTGCATTTTGTAGAATTTCAAATGTACTAAAAAAGAGAGCTTAGAATTCCTATTTGTTTCTTTAGACCGTTGCTAAATTAGCAAATGGATGCGTGAAAATAGGATAAAAAAAAGTCTTCCCGAATACTCGGGAAGACTCCTGATTGTTTTCGTGGTGTGGGGCGGGATCGAACCGCCGACACAAGGATTTTCAGTCCTTTGCTCTACCAACTGAGCTACCGCACCTCCTAGCCTTATTGCTAAAGCGAGTGCAAAAATAAACCGATAGTTTAAATCCTAAAACAAAAAGGCGATAATTATTAAATTACTACAATATGCTTTACCTTGATTTATCTCATGTTACGAGATTTCTATAAATGTTTTGTCATATTTCTGTTTGCTGAGATAAGGATAAAAAAACAATTCGTATGACCTCGTATGAAAAATTTGAACATACTCTTTGTTCTTATAGGATTGCTATTTTCATCATCCTCTATGGCCCAAACAGAACGTACAGTTGTCGTAGAGCATTTTACCAATACCCGTTGTGGAATCTGTGCTAGCAGAAACCCGGCATTCAAAGAGAATGTAGCAAATCACCCAAAAGTTTTGAGTATAACCATACACCCAAGTCGCCTTTACAATTCTTGTGAATTGCACAAACACAACTCCGGAGATAACGATTCTAGAACCAATTATTACGATATTTTAGGAGGTACTCCTAGAATAGTTATACAAGGTAATGTGATTTCCGCCAGTGCTAATTATGGAAGTTCGGCAATTTTTAATCCTTACGAGGAGAAAACCTCACCCTATGATTTGAAAGTGGAAATTTTGAAAAAAACAAAAGATTCACTGACCGCAAGAGTGGTACTTGAAAAGGTAGATGAAGATGTTAGAAATTCCTTGTATTTGTACATGCCTGGAGTAGAAGACACATTGAATTTCAGTGTACCAAATGGTGAGAATGTGCATTATAATGTACTCAGAGAGTCATTGTATAATGCAGTAATAACTTCACCGAGTCAGGTTGGAGATTCTGTGGAAATCATAGTAAGAACCGCAATGCATTCAGAGTGGAAGGCTGATCAAATTTCTCTTATTGCTATTGTATAAGATAAAGAAAGTAAAGAAATACTCCAAGCAAATAAATCTGTGGATGTTGAAGTAGAAGAAGATAAGACCTCTAGTGTATCTCTTCTCGATAGACTTGATTATCTATCTATTTATCCAAATCCATCAAAAGGTAAGTATACCATTTCTTCTCCGAGAGTCAATAGTGGCAAGATCACTGTAATTTCCTCCACGGGTTCTCTTATTTTTGAAAAACCATTTAAAGGAGAAGCAATTATTGATCTTTCGAACGTTAAAACAGGACTTTATTTTCTGATTTTAATAGATGAAGATGGTTCAATAACAAAGAAGTTACTGAAGCAATAGTTAAGCTGTTTTTAGTCTGTTTTTCATAAAAGTGCCATAATAAGCAAGGTAGGCAAAACACGCTACTCCAACCCAGTAGCTATTGCGAATTCCAAGGATTGACTCATCTGAAAGATACCCTTGGAATACACTAACAAATCCACCGCCCATAATCATCATAATGAGGAATGCACTTCCTTGACTCTTGAATTTGCCAAGCTTACTCGTTGCTAAGTCAAATACGCATGGCCAAAGGGTACTGCAAAAAAGACCTACGCTTATAAATCCAAAAATACTGAGCATTCCAGAACTAAACATTCCGATAAGCAAACTTAAAATTCCTAATCCAGCAAAGAGTTGCAATTGTCTGTCGGGTTTGTTGGAAGTGATATGAGCTGCAACTAGTAATACCGTCATGGGTATTAGGTAAGGGAAAAATATGCTTATATCAGTGCTGGCTTTAAGTGAATTTATAGCTAAGAATAGTCCAAATGCAAGCAGTGGGGCAAGCACTCGAAGTATATTTTCTTTCACCTTAGAAAGATTAAACGCACCTACGGATGCGGCCCATCGGCCAATCATCAAACTACCCCAGTAAAGTGAAATAAAAGGTGCTACTGCATCTTCTGGTTTGCCATATTCTACCTTAAGATACTCAGCGAGATTTGCTGCAGTACTTACTTCTACACCTACATATACAAAAATACCAATCATCCCCAACCAGAGACTTGGGTAATCGCCAATACGAAGTCTTTCATTATCTGTTTCATTGTTATCTCCAGCAAGCTGGTCTGGGATTTTCGAATATTTGATAGCTATCGCTACGACAATAAATGCAGCACAAAGGATGAGGTAAGGCATTTTCACAGATGCCAAACTCAATGTGGTATTCTCTGCTGTACCTGTACTGCCAAATATGGCGTAACTTATAATAATGGGAGCTATTGTGGTCCCAACATTGTTGACTCCACCTGCCATACTTAGTCTGCTACTGCCTGTCTCTTTTGAACCCAAACTGATGGCCAGAGGATTAGCTGCTGTTTGCTGCAGTGAGAAGCCTACACCTACAATAAATAATCCTGTCAACATGAGTGGGAATGATTCGTAGCTAGCTGCAGGTAAGAACAAAAAGGCTCCAAACGCACTGATAAGAAGTCCGAGTGAGAGGCCATTTTTATATCCAATGGTATTGAGTACATCTTTACCTCTAGCTCTGCCAATAAGATAATAAGCCAATGCACCTACTGCATATGCGACATAAAAGCAAAACTCTATAAGCTGTGCTTGCCATTGCTCTAAATCAAGGCTCTTTTTGAAAACAGGAATCAATATGGTATTTCCCGCAGCTACAAAACCCCAGAAAAAAAATACACTGACAAGCATCGCGAGAGCCGACTTATAACTTTTACTCATAAAACGAAGATATAAACTTAGTCAGAAGTAGATGAATTAAGTAATCAACGGAGTGTAAAAAAGACTAGATACAAGTCTTAACAGCACCAGTTATTCTAGGATTCAAATTACAGAAACTTAGAGCTAAATAAACAAATGCATCCGCTCTAGTTTTCTTTTTTTGGTAGCTGTACGCACATAGTAGGAGAGAATCCCGGCTACTATGCAGCCTACTGCAATACAGAATATCCACCAATCAAAGTCGGTTGGTACATAGGTTAGTGATAAAGCACCCACATCTTTGTAAAGCTCTGTATTGCCTTCATTTTCTGTTAGGTAAGTTACGAAGTCTACTGTGAAAGATAGTATGCTGATAAATGATCCGAGTATGAAAAGAGTCCATTCTCTCCAGTTAAGTGGAATCTGTTTTGCGATGAGCATTAGAGCAATGCCTATCATAAAGCATGCTAAAATCACAGGAGCAATCACAGGACCTATCCAATTGTATGGTTCTTTTTAGGGGCAGGGGTCTTATTGAATTTCATAATTCTACCCAACTTGTTTCAAGAATTGGGAATGCTAAAGATTGTTGGACTTTGCACAGTCTTCAATGCTTTTATGTTTTTTTGGATGATTCTGATGGATAAGGTTTTTGTTGAGCGTGATATTCAATGTTTTTTGAAAAGACTTAAAACAAGGCTTGAGAATCCGGAGATAGAGGAGATGCGTTATTTAAGAAACTGACTGATGCAAGTGATTGAGTATAGGAGTCTAATTTTTCGCTCACATTAACAATTAAGCATTGAACTGTATCTTCGCACTATGTTTCCAGCACTACAAGGAAATGGGCGTGTTTGGATTTATGTATCCAATAGAGCACTCTCAGAAAA
>ERZ1047472.3544-NODE-3544-length-10232-cov-6.534440_pt1 | contig 10232 bp, 10 predicted proteins | sample MGYA00383095_ERZ1047472 | MGnify/ENA primary metagenome ERZ1047472 (study PRJEB29581, sample SAMEA5548365) | metagenome | biome: marine; feature: coastal; material: water | depth 1 m | study: Short-term variability in the microbial, nano- and picoplankton...
ACGTTGGTGTTATGGCGGTGATGGACGAGCAGGGTCAAATTCAGATCCACACCGAAAATATTTTTCCAATTATCAAAAAGGCTGTCTACTCAGGCCATGAGGTGTTTCTCAGGGAGTTGGTCAGCAATGGTGTAGATGCCATCAGCAAGCGGAGAATGGCAGCTATGGCCGGAGACTGCAGCGAGGGTGATGATGGCACGATCAAAATTCAAGTAGACCGTGAAGCCAAAACTCTCACCATTTCCGACAACGGAATTGGTATGACCGCAGATGAAGTGAAGCGTTATATCAATCAAGTTGCTTTTTCTAGTGCTGAAGATTTTCTGGAAAAATACAAGCAAGAAGACGATGCCATTATCGGCCACTTTGGCTTGGGTTTTTATTCGAGTTTTATGGTGGCGGAGCGGGTTGAACTGCTCACGAAATCTGCCAAGCCTGACCATGAAGCAGTGCGCTGGTCCTGCGATGGCTCACCTAATTTTAATCTGTCTGGAGCAGAGCGAACTGAGGCAGGCACAGACGTCATACTTCACCTCATGGAGGAAGAAGTAGAGTATATAGAACCAGCAAGAATTAAAACCTTAATCAATACGTACTGCGATTTCATGTCAGTACCAGTTCAACTTGAAGGTGAAACCATCAATAAAATGGTTGCGCCATGGCGTAAAAACTCCCGAGAGCTGTCGGATCAGGATTATATTGATCTCTACAATTACTTGTATCCATTTCAGGGTGATCCCTTGTTATGGGTCCATTTAAATACCGATTACCCTTACAACCTTCAAGGGATTCTTTTCTTCCCTAAGCAAACTGGAAGAGCAGACTGGGAAAAAGGGGAGATTAAACTTTACTGCAATCAGGTGTTCGTCAGTGATTCAATTAAGGAGGTTGTGCCCCGTTATCTTCTTCCCTTACGGGGAGTGATTGATTCTCCAGACATTCCTTTGAATGTCAGTAGAAGCGCACTGCAAACCGATCGCCGCGTTCGTTCGATCGGTAATTTTGTTGCCAAGAAAGTTTCTGATCGTCTCCGTAGCCTTAAAAAGGAGGATCCAGGAGCCTATGCGGAGGCATGGGAGTCATTAGCGCCGTTTGTGAAAATCGGAGCCATGGAAGATGACAAATTTGCCGAACAAGTCGAAGAACTTGTGATGTTTGCTACAAGTGCAACGTCTTCCAGTGAAGACAATTCTGATCCAATTGGGGGCAATGAGCGCAGTTACACCACCCTTGAGGGCTATAGGAATCGCCTGGCAAGTGATGAAAAAATAATTTTATATTGCACGGACGAAGTTTCACAATCAGCAGCACTAAATTTATGGATATCACAGGAAAGAGAGGTATTGTATGCCGATACAGTGATTGATAGTCAATTCATTCCATGGCTTGAATCTCGCCACGAAGATTTAAAATTCCAACGCGTAGATGCCGAGTTGGATTCTTCGCTTAAGGAAGAAACACCTGAACTCAGTGATGGAGACGGAGAAACGAAAAGCGAAAGCTTGCGTAAATTAATCAAAGATGCTCTCTCAAACGAGAAAGTAACTGTCCAAGTTCAAGCTCTCAAATCTGGAGCGGAAGGTCCCGCAGCTCTCATTTTGCTTCCAGAGCAAATGCGCCGGATGAACGACATTGGCGCATTAATGGATCAACGACTTCCCGGTTTGCCCGATTACCACGTGTTGCTCGTGAATCAAAAGCATCCACTGGTCGAAGGTCTTCTTAAACTTCAGGCGGGTGGCGTCATCGTTGGAGATGCAGGGCAATCGCCGAGCGAAATGCTTGCCCGCGATTTAGCTCAACATGTGTACGAAACAGCAAAGCTTTCTGTGGGAGGACTTGATCCAAAGGAGCTTGCTAATTTCCAAACCAACAATTTGCGGTTGATGTCCCGTCTGATGGAGCGGGGACTCTAAGCAGCCAATTTGCTAATATGTCTACTCGGCCTCTGGCCATCGCTTTCTTAAGGACGCCGTTATGTCTCGGGTGTGTCAGCTCACAGGTACTCGCGCCAACAACGGCATGGCTGTGAGCCACTCGCATATACGTACGAAAAAGCTGCAGCAGGCCAACCTGCAGCAGCGCCGTTTGTGGTGGGCAGAAGGGAAGCGATGGATCAATTTACGGATCACAACGCGTGCTTTGAAAACCATCCAAAAGAAAGGTTTGGGTGCTTATGCACGCTCATTAGGCATCAACCTCGCAAAACTCTGAGTTTGCCTAGAATTCTGGAACTTAAATCAGTTCTATGAACCGACGATCCCTACTCCAGACAGCAGTTCTGGGAGCAGGGATTTTTTTATTGGCTCCCACCCGTGTTCGAGCTCTAGGCGGGAAGTCGCCAGAGATTGGTATCAAGGCACCTGACTTTGATCTTCCAGGTTTTAGCAGTGTGAATCCAAATCAAAAACAATGGAGTTTGGCCAGTCTTGAGGGCCGTTGGTTGGTTGTTTATTTTTATCCGAGAGATTTCACTTCAGGTTGCACGATTGAAGCCCACGGCTTTCAAGACGCATTGCCATCCTTCAAAAAGAAAGGTGCAGAGGTTATTGCGATTAGCGCAGACTCTGTCAGCGACCACGAATCTTTTTGTAGTTCTGAAGAGCTCAAGTTTCCCTTGCTTTCTGATCCCGATGGTGATGTGAGCAAGGCCTATGGTTCTTGGATGGCGCCTTACTCGATGAGGCATACGTTTCTCATCGACCCAGACTCCGTTCTCCAGGCTGTTTGGACAGGGGTACGTCCGGTTGGACATGCCAATGAGGTGCTCACTCGTCTCAACGAGTTACAGACCAGCTGAGTCCGCAGCGCGTGTTAGAGATAGAGGGTTGACCATGGCTCAATTGAGCCAGGAACGAGAGGTGAAGCATGACGGTCACAAAGGGACAAAGTCCTTTCATCCTTCTGTACCACCGGACACCATTTGACGAAGGTAAAGACGAAAAAGGCAACAGAATTTGGTGCGATCAGAAGAGTCCTAATGGAATTATTCCGACGTTAAGGAATTTATTTCGAACGCGAGAAAATGGTACATGGATCGCTTGGAGGAAAGTTGACAATGTTGAAGATGCCAACGATGAAAATATCCCTATGTCCGACCCGAAGCCATTTACTTTATGCCGAATTCCACTAGAAGAAAAACAAATAGCGAGCTTTTACCATGTCACTTCGAAAGAATCTTTTTGGCCCATTTTACATACATTTCCCACTCATTTTAATGTAAACAATGCAGATTGGGGCATTTTTGAGGAGGTTAATCTGAGATTTGCAAAGGCTGCATGTCATCAGGCAGCAGAGTCAGCCACCGTTTGGGTTCATGACTATAACTTGTGGCTTGTTCCTGGTTATATCAGAGAATTACGGCCTGACTTGAAGATTGCATTTTTCCATCACACACCATTTCCAGGAAATGATGTCTTTGCCATCTTGCCTTGGCGAGAACAAATCCTCGAAAGCCTTTTATGTTGTGATGTCGTTGGTTTCCATATCCCACGTTATACCGAAAACTTTGCACGGGCAGCAAACTGCCTGCTAGGAGCTAAAAAAGGATCCAAACAGCCAGTCAACACGCGCTTTGTTTCGACTGGATCGGCATTAACGGAACCATCAGAGACCCCTTATTTGCTTTACAAGGGACGGAAGATTCAATTATTATCATCACCTGTTGGAACATCTCCCGATGTTATCCAAGAACTAGCTGCTCGCGCGGATGTTCAAGAGTTGGCCGATAAGATTGATGATGATACTAAAAAAGGCAGAAAGCTCATTCTTTCTGCAAGTCGCGTTGACTACACGAAGGGCAATGAAGAACTATTGCTTGCGTTTGAACGTTTACTTGAACGTCGTCCCGATTGGCATGGAAAAGTAGTTCTGATGCTCGCATGTGTCGCAGCAGCAAGCGGCATGAAAATATACGAAGACACACAACGCACTATCGAAGAAACCGCTGGTCGTATCAATGGTCGATTTAGTTTGATTGATTGGGTGCCAATACGATTTTCAACGCGTCGTATCCCTTACGAGGAGATGGTTGCTTGGTTCACACGTTCTGATATCTGTTGGATTACACCACTTCGAGATGGGTTGAATTTGGTAGCGAAGGAATATGCAGCTGCACGCAAGGACCGAGGTGGAGTGTTAGTGCTATCTGAGTTCACGGGTGCTTCCGTTGTTCTTGATGGAGCAATCTTGACCAACCCCTACTCTCACCGACAAATGGATAGTGCAATTGAACGAGCACTAGAAATGCCAAAAGATGAGCAAATTAAAAGGATGAGCAGAATGAGCAGTGCCGTTGAGAGTTTTACGGTGAGTGATTGGGTGAGTGAGCAAATGGATACACTGGAAAATCACGATTCTGACGCATGAGCAGAAATGCATTCCTGAGAAGACTCTTAGGCAGCATATTTGCCGTATTTATTTGTAGCGCACTCTTTGGTCTCGCTCAGGCCAAGACAATTGAATCAGTTTCGATCTTAATGGCAGCACCGTTTGCTGATGCAACTCAAGATCTAGTTCAACAATTTAACAACGAGCATCATGGTGAAATAAAATTGAATGTCATTAGAGGACCACTAGAAACAGAAGCTATGTCTGATTTAGCAATCAGTAGTTTGCTATTGGGTAAAGCACCATTCGATGCCCTACTAATGGATGTTACATGGCTTCCCAAATATGCAGCGGCTGGTTGGATGGAACCATTAGAAAATTATTTCCAGCAAGGAGATGTTGAATCCTTAGCAAAAGGTGCGCGAGAAGGAAATTCATATAACGGGCATCTTTATCGTTGGCCACTTACTTCAGACATGGGGTTACTGTATTACAGGACTGATCTTATGGATCAACCTCCAGAAACACCAGAAGAGTTAGTTCTGGTGAGTCAATCACTGCAACAAAATCAAAAAGTTAATTGGGGATATGTCTGGCAAGGTCGTCAGTATGAGGGTCTTAGCTGTGTCTATTTAGAAATGATCGATGGATTTGGAGGTGATTGGTTGGAAACCAGAAGCAATCAAATTGGATTGAATTCAACACCTGGTATTGAGGCAGCAGCGTGGCTACAGGCCCTCATCGATCAGGGTGTTAGTCCAAAGGCAGTGACCAATTATGCAGAACCAGAAGCCTTACAGAGTTTCAAGGTGGGGGATGCAGCCTTTATGCGGAATTGGCCTTACGCTTGGGCCGAACTTCAAAAAAAAGATAGTGCCGTAAAAGGAAACGTTGGTATTACGACCATGGTTGCAAAACCAGGACACTCCACCGCTACGCTTGGAAGCTGGGGTCTAACAGTTCTAAGAGGGTCTTCTCATATTGATGCCTCAATTGAAGCGATCCGTTTCCTTACATCTGATTCTGCACAAAAGCAGTTATTCCAAAAATATGGATATACACCAACAAAGCGAAGTGTTATTGAAGATCCCGAATTATTAGAAGAATTTCCAATCCTTTCTGAATTTGGAAAAGCGCTCGAGGTCGTAAAACCAAGGCCTCAAACCCCCCTTTATGCTCAAGTTAGTGATGTATTACAACGTCAACTCAGTAGTATTTTAACTGGTGAGAAAACAGCTCAGATAGGAATGGATGTGGCGGCCAGTAATACGGATCAAATCCTGATTTCAGCAGGTGATCGCCAATGATAGCTTTACTTTTAGTTCCAGCTTTACTGTTGCTTGTCATTGTTTTTGTTGGTCCCTTATTTCGTTATGCATGGCTAAGTTTTCATGCCGACTCCGTTATTACTGGATTAATTGCGGTTCCTAATGGAGGCGCTAATTGGTTGAGACTCGTTCAAGATCAACGTTATTGGCAGGACTTGTTCCAAACGTTGCGATTTGCTGGAGTCTCGGTTGGTCTTGAACTAGTTCTAGCCCTACTGATTGCACTTCTGCTGGACCAGCGATGGCGCGGAAGAGATGTGGTCCGTACTTTGGCACTTATTCCTTGGGCGTTACCAACAACAGTCATGGCACTTGGTTGGCGTTGGATATTCAATACACCCTATGGTCCAATTGATCATTTGACCAAGAGCATTGGAATTGGATCCTTAAATATTCTTGGTGATCCAAATCTTACCTGGATGGCAACAGTGTGGGCTGACGTTTGGAAGACAACACCATTTGCCGCCTTAATCTTGTTGGCTGGCTTACAAACAATTCCTGGTGATCTTTATGAAGCAGTGCGTTTAGAGGGTGGCAATGCAATGATTTGCTTACAACGCATAACACTTCCATTGTTGCGTCCATATATTTTACTCGCACTACTCTTCAGATTAGCGCAAGCCTTTGGAGTGTTTGATTTAATTCAAGTTTTAACTGGTGGAGGTCCTGCGAGTAGCACTGAAAGCATTGCTTTATACGCTTATTGGAACGCTCTTCGCTTTTTAGACTTTGGATATAGCGCTACGATTATAATGGCAAGCTTTATCCTTATTAGTTTCATTTGTGTTCTTGCTTGGATAGCTTTGCAATTTATTATTCCGACCCATTCAAAGTCTCAAGGGGTTGTTGAACCATGAATCGACGTTTTCTCATTGCAGTCTTACTCCTTTGGTCATTAGGGCCATTGATGTGGCAAATTTATACCTCACTAAGTAGTGATCAAGCTCTAACCCAACCCTTTGCCTTAGCAGATCATCGTTGGACATTGGTTCACTACCGCAATGTACTGACCTCTAATCCGCCTTTCTGGCGGTATCTGCTCAATAGCTTAATCGTTGGTATATCAAGTACTTTTCTTTGCTTATTGCTCGCTCTTCCTGCCGCCTACGCATTGAATCGAATCTCAACAAGGCTTGCAATCTTCAGTCGGTTAGCACTAGTTGGCGCAGCTTTATTTCCTTATGTTTTATTATTCCTGGGCTTGCTTGAATTAGCACGAACATTCAATCTAGGCAATCAACTCTTGGCTCTAAGTCTGCCTTATGCAGCCCTATCACAGCCTCTAGCCATCCTCCTACTCAACAGTGCATTTCATGACCTTCCTCCTGAATTAGAAGATGCAGCAAAACTTGAAGGCCTTTCTCTCTTCCAACGCTTTCGGTGGATTCTGATACCCCTTATCTCCCCAGCAACTGCAAGTACTGCAATTCTCGTTTTCCTTTTTTCATGGAACGAGTATCCAATTGCCTTAACTTGGATTAGCGACTCAAGCAAACTAACATTACCTGTTGCCATGGCAAGAATAGCAGGATCATCCATTTATTCTGTCCCCTATGGTGCCTATGCAGCAGCAACTGTTCTTGGTTCTATTCCATTAGTTCTACTTGTTTTGATTTTTCAAAAACCGATTGTCTCTGGTCTTACTAGCGGAGCTGTAAAAGGATGACACTTCAAATTCAAGATTTGGGACGTTGTGTTGGGCAGAATTGGATTGTTCGTCATGTCAATCTTCAGGTTGACGATGGTGAATGTGTTGCTTTAGTGGGTCCATCTGGGTGTGGAAAGAGTACTACCTTACGGTTGATTGCTGGACTTGATGATGTTTCTGAGGGAGAGATTCTTTTCGATCAAATAAATGTTACTCATGCTAAAGCGACCCAACGCGCTGTTGGAATGGTCTTCCAAAGTTATGCCTTATTGCCACATTTAAGTGTCTTTGATAATTTAGAACTTGGTCTTCGGGTACGCGGCGTTCGTCCATCTGATCGCCAACAGCGTATACAAGATATGCTTGATCTCGTTCAACTGCAGAGCCGTGCAGATGTGTTGCCAGCACAGTTGTCTGGAGGTCAAAGACAACGGGTTGCGTTAGCCAGAGCTTTATTGCGTGATCCCGACGTGTATTTGCTCGACGAGCCTATGAGTAATTTGGACGCTCAACTACGTGAGGAGTTACGGCCAGAGCTTCGTCGTCTTGTTTTGAACCGGCAAAAACCAGTGATTCACGTGACCCATGATCAACATGAGGCCATGGCGATTGCTGACCGTATTGCTGTTCTTCATTCTGGCCGCATCCAACAAGTTGCTACACCTGCTGAGCTCTATCAGCACCCTGAAACTTTATTCATTGCCAAATTTATAGGAAGACCGCAAATTAATTGTCTACGGCCTAACAATGGTGTTGTTTGTGCTATCAGGCCAGAGTCCCTCTTCTTTGCCAAAGAAGGGCTTCCCTGCAAATTAATGTCTCGCGAATGGCTTGGTAGTTCTCAACTTCTTTACCTTGATTCTCCTCAAGGTCCCCTGAGATTATCTTGTTCACCCTCTGTAGATATTCCAGAGGTTCTTCATGTGTCCTGGAGTGCATCTGATGAGCACCATTTTGATGCTTCAAGTGGATGTCGCCTTCCTTAACCTGATCAGTTGTTTTCTTGAAATATCTAGTTCTGTGTATTTACTTTTTGCTTAAGTTTCTATGCTTTGATTTGTGCCAAGTTTAATCTCAGTATACGCTCGTGTTCATAGGATTGTTCACGAATTTTTTCCAGATTAGTTTTTGAGGGAGGATGTGACATGCACGACATCCAACTTGTTAAAAGTACTTCCAAGCTTGGTAGATTTTCTAGCCCTAAACATGGTACATCTGCGATTCTCGCTGCAGCCTCTACTTTTGGGTCGTAACTCAGTGCCGAAGAAGGGCATTGACTCACAATTGCTAAAATCAAGGCATGCAATCTCATTGCAATAACTAAACTTGCATCCTTAAAAATGATCTGAGCATGGTCTATATTCTCCGCGATTACTGTATTTGAGTTTAAGGCTAGTGAATTCGGAACCAATCCCTTCTCAACCAACGATGTCAGTAACTGGGCATCTTGATCGGCATGAAACGCCAGCCACGTCACAGATTTGTGAGTGCTTTTGCTGATCTGATCGACAGCCTGCAGTAACAGTGACCAGCCTTCAGCTTTTAACAAGTTTGTTGGTCGCCAACACAGCACGATATTTCCTCCTCCTTGATGTTCATTCACCTGATGACTCCATACCGGGTCCGGAGCAACAGACATCAACGTTTTCACCCCTATCTGCTTGGCTAGTTGCATCGACGCAGCGTCCCTCCAGGTAATGGACGTTGCACCATTCAGGACAAGACCCACGAGATAGCGGCTCCATGCATACCTCAGTGGTCCGAGACCTTGTCCCCACAACAAAACCGGTTTACGCCTTACTTGCGCTACCACGATCAAGAGAATGTAATAAACAAGGCTTCGAACACTTGTGCTGTCTTGGAGCAGGCTTCCGCCTCCAAGGACCACAGCTTCCACCTGTCTGATGCTCTGAAGGACACTCTTCAACGACCTTCTGTTCACGACTGAGCTCGTGGGAACAATGCTTTGAACAGCTTCAGCGTCATGGGCCGTAATCAGAGGTTGCCATCCTTCAGGCAACTGTGTGTTCAACACCTCAAGAAGGGCATCATCTCCCAGGTTGTGCTCTCCGTAATAACCACAAAGGAGAATGCGCCTCGGCGATGAAGACGAAGCCAGGCCAGACATTCAGAACACCAGGGGCGCATTCATTATCCGCGCTGAGGGCGCGTACGTTGGTGAATCGCACGGTTGTGATGCATGCATGCCCTCTCACTTGGCACATGGTGGATTCATGTGGCCTCTGTCTTTGAGTGGTTACTGGCGATGGTGTTGATCGCTCAGCGGGGTTCACAGCGTTCTCAAACCAGTCTGATCTGGCTCTCCGCAGCCATGCTTCCTGCCTTAATCAGTGCCATGGCTGCATGCACCTGGCATCTCTATGACAACTCTGAGAGTCTTCGTTGGCTCGTGACGTTGCAGGCCAGCACAACTTTGCTTGGGAACATCACGCTGGCGTTTGCCGCCTGGAATTTGCAACGTGACACGACGGTGAAAGGATGACTTCGAACTTTGATCCAGCTCCCCTCTTTGCTCTGTCCTTGCTCCCTTATTTGGTGTTTCTGTATCACCTGGGGCGTAGTCAGAAGCTTCCCAAATTGACGGTGATCGGCTTTCAACTCACCCTTTTGTTTGTTGCCGTCACCATTGCTGCTGCAGTGTTTGCCCTCGTTCGCTACGACTCCGAATTGGTGGCTGTGGATTGGCTCCATGGTGGTGCTGAAGCCTTTCTCACCTTGAGTAATGCCTGCATCGTTGCCGGGCTTCTACGAGCCAAATCACAAGAGCCAGTGAATAACTCTTACGACGAGGAGATCTTGGGGCGGTGAAATCCGAAGATGAGGTGTCGCTTGTTGCGCTGCATGTTCACTCCTCTTCTGGCTATTGCTCCCGCCACTGTTTCCTGGTCACCCAAGGTTGCTCTTGT
>ERZ1047472.3545-NODE-3545-length-10231-cov-5.945263_pt1 | contig 10231 bp, 7 predicted proteins | sample MGYA00383095_ERZ1047472 | MGnify/ENA primary metagenome ERZ1047472 (study PRJEB29581, sample SAMEA5548365) | metagenome | biome: marine; feature: coastal; material: water | depth 1 m | study: Short-term variability in the microbial, nano- and picoplankton...
ACTAAATTTGCACAGCAAATTTGAACGCCCTTTAGGGCGGCCCCGAAGGGGTGAGGAGCAACGCTCCGAATCATCCCGCGATGCAGCGTCTGCCACACACCATATAGATCTGATACAAATGTGTGAGGGGTTTTTTATTTGGCGTAGATTAGTGGGAGCGAGTTTAAGCCCCGGTTCACTAAATTTGCACAGCAAATTTGAACGCCCTTTAGGGCGGCCCCGAAGGGGTGAGGCCAAAGGCCGAATCATCCCGCGGTGATACTGCTGTCACAGCTCCAAGTCATGCTGACGAAGGAACCGCACCCTTGCATGTACTGAGGCCAGTATTTCCTTAGAGTGAAGAGTAATTAGAAAGACCCCAGCCTTCGCTGGGGAGACGGGGTATTGGGCTGCGGGTGACGTGACGTTGGAGTGACGGTGGCAACCCGTCATACTGACGCAGGAACGTCACCCCGGCGCAGGCCGGGACCAGAATCTCAGGAGACTCAACTACGACTGCTGATGAATATCCAGCGCACCAACATCCAGAACTGGAGAAGCATCAATATCCTCCGCGTCCATCATCTGCGCAATCCGCTGCAGAGAGGAAATAATCATCGTCTGCTCCCACAGCTCTAAATCATTAAATTGCGCAGAGAACTGCTCTTGCAGTGGTGCAGGGGCATCCTGCAAAATCTCATCCGCCTTATCTGTCAGGTAGACATGAACCCGGCGCTTGTCTTTGGTCGAACGTACTCGCTTAACCAACTCACGCTTTTCCAGCCGATCGAGAATCGTTGTTACTGTGGCCTGGCTGAGGCTAATCTTTTTCGCCACTTCGCCAATAGTAACATCGCTATTATCGCGAATGGCCTGAAGCAGTAAAAGTTGCGGCGCGGTAAGGCTGGTGGTCTTAACCAATTGCTTGGAGTGTAAATCGGTTGCCCGAATTACACGACGCAGTGATATTAAAACCTGATTGAGACTATCCAATATTTAATCCTTTAAGTAGAGCTCATTTTATCGAAAAATTATAGGCGCGATAATAGTCAATCACTTACCGCTCGGCAAGACCTCGATAGAGGCTGAGGCACATCAATAAAAGTATCAGCGTAAAGGGTAACCCTGTCGCAATAGCCCCTGCCTGAAGCGCGCTCAGGGCCTCTTTTCCGCCACCAAATAATAAAGCACCTGCGATTCCCCCCTGCAGTACAGCCCAGAAAATTCGCTGTGGCGTTGGCGCATCCAACTTACCGCCTGCGGTAATGCTGTCGATTACCAATGATCCAGAATCTGAGGATGTTACAAAGAACACCATCACTAATAAAATACCCAGACCGGTTGTCACCTGATTGAAAGGTAGATTCTCCAACATTTGGAAGGTCGCCAGACTGGCCGTACTAATACCATTGGCAAGCCCGCCAATGCCATTTTGTGCCTGCTCAAGCGCACTAATTCCAAAACTACTCATCCATAACAGTGTGACAAAAGGCGGAATCAGCAAAACAGCAATCAGAAATTCACGAATGGTGCGGCCTCGAGAAATACGGGCGATAAACATGCCGACAAAGGGTGACCAACTGATCCACCAGGCCCAATAAAACACCGTCCAGTCTTGCATCCAGGTTTCATCTGGACGATCGGTCCAGCCGCTGAGCGGTATTAGATTTGAAAAATAACCTGCGGCGGAGGAAAACACGCCTTTAAAAATAGCCAGTGTCGGGCCGGTGATCGCAACAAAAATCAGCAGTAGCAGTGCAAGAACCATATTCACATTGCTAAGTACTTTTACACCACCATCCAGCCCTCTCACCACTGAGATAATGGCGAGAAATGTGACGCCGACAACGATAGCTATTTGGGTATTTAGAGCATCGGGGATACCAAATAAAAAGTTCAGTCCGGAACTGGCCTGAGCAGCACCCATTCCCAGTGACGTCGCCAAACCAAAGATAGTCGCCATTACCGCCATAATATCGATGAGGTGCCCTTTCCAACCCCAAATACGATCGCCCAGAAGTGGGTAAAACGCAGAGCGTATGGTCAGTGGCATGCCTTTGTTGTAACAGAAGAAGGCCAGCGATAGAGCCACAATTGCGTAGATAGCCCAGGCGTGAAGACCCCAGTGATAGAGAGTAGCAGCCATTGCAAGATCGGCAGCTTCAGGGGACCAGGCTTCCACTGCAAGCGGTGTGCCGCCCCAGCCACTAAAGTAAGCCATGGGCTCGGCTACGCCCCAAAACATCAATCCAATACCCATGCCCGCAGCAAACAGCATGGAAAACCATGATAGACGATTGAAATCGGGTTTTGCCGATTCACCGCCAAGGCGAATTTTCCCAAACCGGGTGGACACCAGGAACAGACAGAACAAAACCAATACATTTGCCGACCCCATAAAGAACCAGTCAAAGTTTACAAGGCACCAGTTCTTTACCGCGCCAAGATAGGTATTTGCCAACTCGGGAAACATGATTGTGCCAGCAACAAATACAATAATTAGCAGGGCGCTAATACCAAAAACCGGATTGTGGACGTCCATCCCTAAAATTTCGACGTTGTCCTGCCCCAGTTCATATTCGATGTCATAGTGGCTTATGTTTGATGATTCCATAGGGCAATGTGACCAAAAGTATTTAGTGGTTTAATTTTTAACGGGAATATAAAAGACCAATTAATTCTTATATCGATAGAGTAGAAAGCAAAAAATATTACTCACCCGCAGCTGCAAAGGCTCAGCATTACACTAAATATACTAATATGTAAGCTTTATTTAAAAATTTTCGCTAACTGTATGCACTATAACGCATGCAGTTTTGTTAGAACACTAAAGTTTATTGTGCTAAGGTGTGCGGCTTTATTCAAACAATAATAATTCTCGAGGGGTTATTTTCATGCTTAGACGCACCGCGTTATTTAGTGCCATTGTTGCCGCATCATCTACTGCAAGTTTTTCTCACGCTGAAATCGAAGAAGTTTTAGTTACAGCCACCAAACGTAGTGCCAGCACGCAGGACATTGCTGTTGCTGTGTCTGCAATAACATCAGAAAAACTCGATCAGCTAGGCGTTTCCAACTTCGAAGACTACCTGGTTCAATTGCCGGGTGTAACTGCCGGCGGCAGTGGTCCCGGACAGAACACGATCTATATTCGTGGTGTTGCTTCAACTACCCCTAACCTAACCACAGCTGGTGTAGCCGGTCTGGCGCCAAACGTAGCGTTCTACCTAGATGAGCAACCACTCTCCCAGCCTGGACGTAACCTTGATGTTTACGCTGCAGATATGGAGCGTATCGAAGTACTCTCTGGCCCCCAGGGCACATTATTTGGTGCTAGCTCACAGGCCGGTACCGTTCGCTTGATCACTAATAAGCCAGACCCATCCAGTACTTACGGCCGCGTCAAACTGGGCGTCTCGAAGACAGAGAAGGGCGAAGCCAGTAACAATATCGAAGCCATGTTCAACGCTCCTATTAATGAAAGCGTTACAGTCCGTGGTGTGGTCTATCGCGATAACCAAGGCGGATACATTGATAATGTTCAGGGAACTATAACAGCGCTCGAAAGTGCACGTTTCCGAGATGCAGGCACTATGCGCTCCAATGGCGTAGCAGTATCAGATTTGCGTGCGGGCTTCCAAACACAGACGTACATTGACTCCATCCAAGGCCTATCCTATCAAGAAAACAGAGTTCCACTGGATCCAAATGACCCTGACAGCTATGCATTGGTTGACTTCAAGGAAGCCAATAACAGTGATTTGGTCGAAGACGATTTTAACGACGCTACCTACGAAGGATTCAGACTTGCCACACTGGTTGACCTGAATGACGACTGGTCACTACTGCTAGGCTATGGGCATCAAGATCTTGAGACCGATGGCGTATTTCAAGCCGACCCGAACCTTGGCACAGATGATCCATCTATTCAGCGTTACAGCCCAGAAAATCTGGAAGATTCATTCGACAATATTAACTGGAAGCTCGAAGGCCGAGTTGGCGATTTGAATATTGTTTATGCCGGTGCCTACACCAAGCGCGAAACGGATCAGATGATTGACTACACTGACTATCTATTTGTCGGTCAGTATCTCCCTTACTACATTTGCGATACTGCAGTGACCTACCCCGAGTACAATGCCTACTACGATCCCGTTGGTGATACGCTAGGTATTGCCGAGGGAACTTGCTATGCACCAGACACCTATGTGACTAGCTATAGCGAAACGACAGTCAGCACCCATGAACTGCGCTTTACTACAGATCAAGATAAGTCAGTCCGAGCAACTGGTGGCGCCTTCTATAGTGATCTGGAATTACAAGAGCGCGTTGATTTCATCTACCCAAGTATGACTCAGGCTAATTTCTTTGGTTTATATGAGGGCGCAGATGCACCTTTAAATTATCCCTTTGACGACGGCTTTCTGTCACAGGAAGGTCCTTTCCCCAGGGATACTATTTTCAGAAATGATATTAAGCGCACAGACGAACAGGTTGGTGTTTTTGGTGAATTAACCTTTGATTTAAATGATCAGTTCTCATTTACTGCCGGTGCACGCTGGTATGACGTTCGTGTTGATCTGGAAGGCGGCGCCAACTCCTCATTCGGTAACTTTTACCGGGAAACAGATGTCGACGCTTTCGGCACTAATATCACCGACCTCTATGATGGTGATGGCAAATTGACCTTTATCGGTGACAGCAAGATAGAGACCAGAATCACCTTTGAAGATGGCGTAACTTTTGATGAAGTTAAAGCTGCTTTAACTGAAGCTGATGCCTTTAGTGTTGACCGTGGCTCAGTGGCCAATTTGCCTAATGCAATCAGTGATCTAGAGATCACCGGTATCCTTAACGCCCTTAAGGCGCCTGATGAAGCCAAAACCAGCGGTACCATTGTTAAGGCAACACTAAACTGGACGCCTAGTGAAGATGTTCTGATTTATGGTACTTATTCTGAAGGTTTCCGACCTGGCTTGCTGAACCGCCCCGGTGGTGCCTCTAATGCTGACGGCTACACTGTTCCGTTTGAACTGATGACAGATGAAGTGACCAACATAGAATTTGGTTGGAAAACTGATCTCTACGACGGTCAGCTACGCTTTAATGGCAGTGCCTTCTTTGCCGAAATCGAGAACCTGCAAACCACAATCTTCGATCCTTCGATTGCCAACCTGTTCTTCTCAGATAACGCAGCAAATGCTGAGATCATTGGTTTGGAAGCAGACTTTATCTTCGCGCCCGATTCAATTATGGGTCTAACTCTCAGTGGTGGAGTATCCCTCCTCGACTCTGAAATTACTAAAGTCATAACACCCACAGACGATGTAGCTAAAGGCGACTCCCTGGCTTTTGCTCCAAAATTCCAGGCTAACCTTCAAGCGCGTTATGAATGGGCACTCTCATCAGGCTTTATCGCCCACGTGATGCCTCATATTGCACATTCGGCTAAATCTTACAGTGATATTATCAGAATGAATCGCGATGAGATTCAAGGCTGGACTATGATGGGTCTGACTGCTGGTGTGACTGGAGAGACTTGGGGTGCCGAGCTGTTTATCGACAACCTGACGGATGAGCGCGCAGAGCTGTCGCGCAACTTTGTCAATGATAGAGAGCGTGTTTCATACGCAAGACCCCGCACTATGGGAATGCGTGTGACTTACAATTTCTAACTATTGCTGTTAAATGCTAGAATCGATATGCCCCTTTATAGGGGCATATTTTTTGCCCAAGGAAAAGTATTTTGAATCAGCACGATAAAACCCAAATCGAACAATTGATGCGCGACAAGCACTTTGAAAAGGCGCTTGCGGTTCTGGCTCCAACCATCGAGGCGCGACCGGAAGATATTGATGCGCTTTATTACAGTGCTGTTTGCCTCAGATATCTCAATCGATTGGATGAGGCCCTGCAGCAATTAAGTACTCTGAGAAAATTGGCACCCAACTACGGTCGAGGACTTCAGGAAGAGGGGCATATTTATCGAGCCAAGGGAAATTTAAAACAGGCACTGCATCTTTACACCCGTGCAACCCACGCCAACCCATCACTACAGGGAAGCTGGCGCAGACAAATTGAGATATTACTCAAACAGGGCCGAGAGGCCGAGGCGATTAGATTAAAGCCACATTTACAGCGCGTTCTACAAATGCCGCAGCCTCTGATTGCCGCAATGGATTGCATTGCTCATGGTAAACTTTCCAATGCAGAGAACCTATGCCGAACATTTTTAAAACAGCACCCACACCATGTTGAGGCCATGAGATTACTGGCTGAAGTGGGCATGAAGTTGAACATACTTCATGATGCCGAGTTTTTACTGGAAAGTGCCCTTAAGCTAGAACCTGAAAATGACCTCCTGCGCATTGACTATATTGAGGCTCTGCGCAAGCGCCAAAAGATTGAGATTGCTCACGCAGAGGTCCTAACACTCCATAAAGCCAACCCAGACAATGTCCATTTTGAATCACTGTATGCGGTCCTCTGTATGCAGATGGGTGACTACGAAAAGGCGTTACAGCTGTTTGACAAAATTCTTACCAAGATCCCTGGTGATCCAGTAACACTGACATCAAAAGGGCATGCATTAAAAACCTGCGGCAAAACACAAGAGGCAGTTGCCTCCTATAGAGATGCAACACAGAGCAGCTCAGCCTATGGTGAAGCCTGGCACTCCCTTGCCAACCTAAAAACTGTGAAATTTAGCGATACCGATATTACCAAGATGCTGGCTCAGTTAGAGAATGATGAATTAAAATTTATGGACAGGGTATATATTAACTTTACCCTGGGCAAAGCCTTTGAAGATGCCGAAAAATTCGATCAAGCATTCAGCCATTACGCCGCAGGAAATAAAGCCAAAAAAGCACAAACTAGATATGTTGCGGCGCAAATGACCGATGAGTTTGAACACCAAAAGAAGGTCTTCACCAAAGAATTTGTCAGCAATAGAAAGAATGTTGGCCACAGTGCCGCCGACCCTATCTTTGTGGTCGGCCTTCCTCGCGCCGGCTCGACCCTTCTGGAGCAGATACTCTCATCTCACAGCCAGGTTGACGGCACCCTTGAATTACCCAATGTACTGGCGCTGGTAAATGACCTGCGCAGAGGCGGCAATATGACTGGGGATAATCTATACCCCACTATTCTCAACACTCTCGATGCAGATAAATACCGTGAATTTGGTGAGGCCTATATTCGTGACACTCGGGTTCATCGCCAGAGTGCGCCATTTTTTATTGATAAAATGCCGAATAATTTCAGGCATATTGGCCTGATCAAGTTGATGCTGCCAAATGCCAAGATTATCGATGCCCGTCGCCACCCTATGGGTTGCTGTTTTAGCGGCTACAAGCAGCTATTTGCAGAAGGGCAGGCCTTTAGTTATGACCTCGGTGATGCCGGTCAATATTATCGTGACTACCAATCCCTAATGGATACCTGGCAGTCTGTATTCCCGGGTCAGATACTGCATGTTCAATACGAAGATGTGGTCAATGACTTCGAGGCTCAGGTACGGCGTATCCTCGACTACTGTGGACTGCCCTTTGAAGAAGCTTGTCTAAGTTTCTACAAGACCGAGCGGGCGGTTCGAACGCCCTCCTCCGAGCAGGTGCGACAACCTATATACCGGGGTGGCATAGACCAGTGGAAAAACTTTGAGGCTCACCTGGGGCCTTTAAAAAAGAGCCTGGGATCAGTGCTGGACGACTACCCTGCTTAACGTGAATCCAAGAGACTGCATCCAGAACGCGGCACTTGCCGTAAACTAAGCCTGGACTGCTGAGTTTCATCGACCTGTGAAAAAAAACGTAACAACCGATATTTTTAAACACACTCAACTGGATTTTATTCATGAAAACTATCCGCTGGATATTAGGAAAAATTATTTTACTTCTCGACGCAATTTCCGCTCCCAAAGGCATTGTTAGAGACGCCGCCGCGCAAAAACAGATCGATGCCGCTACAGCCAGCATGTCAATGTATCAATTTAAAGCCTGCCCTTTCTGCGTCAAGGTACGCCGAGAGCTCAAGCGTCACTCGCTTAATATTGAATTGCGCGATGCTCAAAACAATGCCGATATTAAAGCTGAACTGACCAGGGAAGGCGGACGCCATAAGGTGCCCTGCCTGAGAATTGAAAAGTCCGATAGTTCCGTCGAGTGGCTCTACGAATCCAACGATATTATTGCCTATCTGAAAAACCAGTTTAATCTTGTTTAGGGTTCAGGCTCTTTGAACTCTGGCAATCTGGACTCTCAAATAGGCAGCTGCGCTAAATACAAAACGGAAAAGTCTCTAGCACTCGTTTATTTTCCTGCCTGCTTAAGGGTTCAACTGCGCGGGTCTCATCGAACCATATGTATTCGTTAAACTGCCGCGCCAGGCTGGCATAAAAATAATGGCTTTGCAGCTCGCTCTCTGGACGATAAATTACACCAATGGCACGCTCCAGGCGCTCGGCAAGTAGTCTGCGGCGAACATTTTGCTGCAATGGTTTGATTAAGGGCACTATAAAGTTATCCGTTGGCACCTGGTGAAATAGCCACTCGTAACTATCCATATGCGCCGGCTGTACCTGTTTGATCTCCATGGGCCCACCCGATTCTGAGGCAGCCGCCACAGTGCCGTGATCAGTTCCAAAACCAATCAGGTAGCTGCTGCGCTTATATTTCTCTCGCACCAATTGGCCCAGGTTAAATTCGCCACGGGCGCTCATCTGAGTGGCCCGGGCATCGCCAATATGTGAGTTATGTTCCCAGATAATAGCCTTGCATTGATCACCCCTGAATTTCAGGATCGACTGCAAGGTATCGAACATATGCTGATCTCTCTGATTCCAGGAATTCTGTTCGGCATAGGAGAGCGTTTGGTAGTAGCGCTCGGCATTGGCCACCACCAGAATTGATTATATCTTTATTGATAAAAGCATTGCACCTCTAGCTATTTATACACCGGATAATGCACTGGCCAGAGTGGCCTCTGATCACCTACCGCTGGTCATGGATATAAATCTATCGCTCACCAATAACCCATAGAGGCCTGCCTGGATCAATGCCGCTAATTGACAGTATTATTCTTCGGCCTGATCGCAACATTACAATCGCCCTGAAGCGCTAGCTGTTGTAAAATCTCAACTTCTATAAATTCGAATTGGAATTCACAATGGGCAGAGCCTATCAAAATCGCAAAGACTCCATGGCTAAAACATCCGACGCAAAAGCCAGGGTGTACAGCAAATATGGCCGTGAAATTTATGTTGTCGCCAAATCTGGAGGTCTTGACCCTGCAGGTAACCTTGCGCTTCGCAGCCTGATTGACCGAGCCAAAAAGGACCAGGTTCCGACCCATGTTATTGACAAGGCCATAGAGAAAGCCAAGGGCGGCGCCGGGGAAAACTTTGAGCTTGCCCGCTATGAGGGTTACGGCCCCGGCAACTGCATGGTCATTATTGAATGCCTCACCGATAACCCCAATCGAACCTTTGGTGATGTTCGCCTGTGCTTTACCAAAACCAAGACCAAGATCGGCACCCAGGGCGCAGTCAGCCATATGTTTGATCACTTGACCATTCTCAGGTTTGGCGGACAGGATGAAGAGACAGTTCTCGATACTCTACTGATGAGTGATGTCGATGTTATCGATATTGAAAATGAAGAGGGTATGTTGACGGTGTTCGCGCCCCATACCGAATCATTCAAGGCGAAAAACGCACTCAGCGACGCCTTTGGGGAAATTGACTACGAGGTTGACGAAGTCCAGTTTATCGCACAAAACACTGCACCACTCGATAACGAAGACGACAAGGCAATGTTTGAACGCTTTATGGATATGCTCAATGACCTCGACGACGTCCAAAATATCTATCACAGCGTAGAAACTGTGTAACATTTTTAATTACAGTGAATCAAACGCTGTGTATTATTGATTAGGACTGAGTCTTATTCGAACTCAGCAAGGTTGAACCTGGCGTCATATATCGGCCATATGCAACCATCATACTAACCCCAATTTAATCTTTTAAAGGAATAGGAAAAGATGTCTGAGCAAGAGAAAGTATTTGTTGTTGTCGACCCCACTGCCACTGAACACATCGCCCTGCAACGCGCCATTATTACAGCAAGATTTCGAACCCCATCACCGACCTTTTATATTTTTGTTGGCGTTGACAGTGAGAGTGTCGATACACGTGCCACCAATGATGCGCTGTTTAAAAATAGCCAGTGGTTCGAAGATGAAATACATGCTC
>ERZ1047472.3549-NODE-3549-length-10225-cov-4.683677_pt1 | contig 10225 bp, 8 predicted proteins | sample MGYA00383095_ERZ1047472 | MGnify/ENA primary metagenome ERZ1047472 (study PRJEB29581, sample SAMEA5548365) | metagenome | biome: marine; feature: coastal; material: water | depth 1 m | study: Short-term variability in the microbial, nano- and picoplankton...
GGCAATGTGGCCACCAATGCCGGCGGTACTGAAGTTATTCGCTATGGTATGACTCGATCTCTGGTCTTGGGTCTGGAAGCGGTTATGGCCGACGGCACCGTGATTAGCGCCATGAATAAAATGGTTAAAAATAACTCCGGCTATGATCTCAAGCATCTGTTTATTGGTTCTGAAGGCACCCTCGGTATTGTCACCAGAGTGGTGGTGCAGTTGCAGCCAAAGTCGCGCAGCTGTCACACAGCACTCTGCGCGTTAGAGGACTATGATTCTGTAAACCAATTGCTGGGTGACCTTAAGCGCAGTCTTGGGGCAGGTCTCACTGGCTTCGAATTAATGTGGGACAACTACCTGGATAAAGTTTTAGAGGTAGTCCCCGATCTGCAAAACCCCTTTGTCGAGTCGCACCCTTTCTACCTGCTGGTAGAGTACAAAGACAGTGATGAGGTGGCCGGAGCAAAGCGCTTTGAAAACGCATTATTTACCCATCTTGAGGCAGGCTTAATTACCGACGCAGTCATCGCCCAGTCCCATAAAGACGCAGAGCGATTCTGGCAAATACGCGATGGTATCGGCGAATTACTTCAGGTGTTGGGCCCGGTATCCAATCAGGATGTCAGTCTGTCATTGACCCAGTTGGGGCGCTTTACTGAAGATTTGGAATCTCGCCTAAAAGCTAAATATGCCGATATGGATGTGCTGATGTTTGGCCATATTGGCGACAATAATTTACATGTGGTGGCCTACACAGGCCGCGCAGAAGATAAGCCGCTTATTAATACAGATATTATGTTGATGATTGGCGAGTACGCCGGTGCGATTACTGCTGAGCATGGTGTGGGGGTTAATAAGAGAGACTTTCTTGATCAGTCGAGAAGCCCCGAGGAAATCGCCCTTATGAGAACTCTAAAAAATGCCATGGATCCCAAAGGTATTCTCAACCCCGGACGCGTCATCTAACCAAACTGGGGTCAGATGAGAGTTTTTGGAAATTGGTGTCAAATGAGTTTTCGGAGATGAGTATTTCGCCTCACTTTCACGAATAAACCTCTGCTAGCATTGATGACATATTAGGCTCTTTAAAGCGACATGTAAGACGCTATGGCAAGATTTCCCCGATTCTGCCCAAAAGGGCATCCACAACATATTATTCAACGCGGCAATAATCGCCAACCATGCTTTGCGATGGATGACGACTATGCGAGCTACGCCTGTTGGTTAAAAAAATATGCTTTCCAGTTTGGTGTTGATATCCATGCTTGGGTATTTATGACGAACCATGTTCATTTGCTTGCTACCCCGCGTACCGATGAAGCTATTTCCTTGATGATGCAAGCCTTGGGCAGGCGTTATGTCCGTTATTTTAATCGAAGTTATCAGCGAACGGGAACGCTTTGGGAAGGCAGGTTTAAATCCTGCATCGTGCAGACAGAAGGATATCTCTTGCAGCTTTATCGTTACATTGAGTTAAATCCTGTACGGGCAAAAATGGTAGAGCAGGCCGCCGATTTTCATTGGTCTAGCCATCACTGTAATGCACTTGGTTTTGAAAGCGCGCTTTGCCAGCCGCATGAGATGTATATGCGCTTAGCAAAAAGCGCGGACAAAAGACGAGAGATATACCGTGGATTTTTCCAAAAGCCACAACCCAGCTCAATGACAAAAAGCATACGTGATTCGGTGATAAAGGAGCTTGCATTGGGCGATGACCAATTTAAGAGAGAAATTGAAAATTTGTATGGCAGAAGAGTGACGCAGGTTAAGAGTGGTAGGCCAAGAGGGGTGGGTAAGGGTGTTGTGAAAACTCTCATCTGACCCCAATTTCCTTTCCCAATTTCCTGACCCCAATTTCCCAATTTCCCCAATTTCCCAATTTCCCCAATTTCCCAATTTCCTTGACCCCAATTTCCTCAAATTTCCTCTCATCTGACCCCAATTTCCTTGACCCCAATTTCCTAGGTTTAACTGACTGAGACTAAAAATCTATAAAAAAGATCCAACAAAAATCCTAACCCAGCCACGCCAACTATCCACATTGCGACAGAGAATAATAAGGCTTCCCAATCACCCCTTAGGGTTTCACGGATTCCCATTATGTCCATGCCAAACAGTGTGAAAAGTAAAATCGGGAAAAAGGGCAAGTAAACCCACCATGGTATGGGTCCTGTGATATTGGACGCCTCAACTTGCCAAAGACCAACTAAGACGCCACTCCATAAGGCTAAGAGCACCAGCCTGTAAGGAGGCCAAAACCATGGCAATCCATATTTAATTTTGAATTCTTTATCACTTGCAGCGTATTCTTTTGCCTTTGCGTCGGAAGCCTTCCTGTCTTCTTCGTAGGCCGCTTTACGTGCGGCTGTCATCGTTGCTTTGCAAATGGGGCAACGATATTTGTCGTTACTGGACATCATCGCAATGACCCATAAAATTGCACCAAAACCAAGGGATACAAATGTTAATAAGAGATAAAAAATATTATTTATAGGGACAGCTTCCGGCTGAACTTGCTTTTCACATACATCGCAGTGAGCTTTTATGGCCATGCAAACTTCTCCTAGTTTTTTGCGCAAATTACACCGACATGAACTCCTAATCAAGTTCAGAGTCAGCATTTCTCTAAAAACCGGCAAACACTGCTATGTTTGCATAGAGTTACGAATTACTAATCGGTAAGCACCCTATAAAACTGGGCTTGATATTGCAATAGTGAATAAATGCAAGTGTATGAGTAGCTGCTTTTGAAATGAACTAACTTTCTCTGCGGGCAGCATTTAAGCTGCCCTAGAGGGTTGTGATATGTGATTTAAAAGAAATAATTAAAACCAAATTCTAAGTTTTCACCCTCATCACCTACTAAATGTGGGCCCTGCGAAAAATTCAAGATTGTCGCGTCTATGTCCTAGTTGAAAACCTAAATCATTATCTAAAGCAGTTTTCGATTCATCGTTATACTCTGAATATAAATCTACTTTATATCTTGAATATGTGACTGCCGCATAAATTGTTTCATTAAAAAAATACTTACCTTTGAGTTGGATTAAGTTTTAATTTTCGCATCATATGAATCATCATCCTCATCTTTGTCAGAGTCATTCGATAATCCAAAACCAGCTTTTGCTTGAAGTCTTAAATTATTTTCTCTCGCCGACCACCAATACCAAATAAAAACCCCCGCTTCTTTAATTACGTTTTTTTTCATCTTTAGTGACTACCTGGAAGAGGCCGAAATGACTCGCGCCATCCTTGGCGCTCGGGGTTTTACCCTGCCACGCTGTGGCATCCAAATCGTCTATCCTGACGATTAGTGATTCTAAAAGCCTGGGGGGCTATTAACACTTGCTGCGCAAGCGCCTTGGCTTCGCTCCGCGTCCAAATTGCTGTCGCAATTAGTGATGCTAAAACCCTAGGGGGCTTTTAGCACTTGCTGTGCAAGCAGCTTCGCGTTGCTCATCGTCCTAATTGCTGGCTCAATCAGTCGAGCCGGGGTGCCGATCTCGCCGACCGCAGATGCCAAACAAAAAACCCCGCCTCTTTCGAGGCAGGGTTTTGTGTTTGGTACCAGTGGCCGGACTCGAACCGGCACGCTTTTAAGGGCGGGGGATTTTGAATCCTTCTCGTATAATCATTCCTCAGTGTTGATTGAAGTTCCTTAAAGTTGATTTCCGCTACTCAAGTGGTTGATATATAAGGATTTAATGCCTTATTCTTTCCTGGTTCGTCAATTTTCACTGTTACTCGATATTTCCTCTGGGATACAAAAATTACTCTGTTTTGTATCCCAGGTGTATCCCAAATCTAGCCCCATCATCGCCTGAAAAGGAGTTCTTGTTCATGGGAAGATCATCAGAAAACCGGATCAAATTCAGCAAGCCAACCTTAACCGCAATTGAGCGCCGAATTAATAGCGGTGAGTTTACCAAGGAATCATACCTTTATGATAATGGTAGTCATCTGGCCATAAGAGTCAGGCCCAATCAATCATATTCAGATAGTGCGTTCTGTGTATACGAAAGGATTCGTATTCGCGGCCAGCAAAAAAGTAAGCTGTATAAGCGGCAAATTATGAAGGTTGGCGAAGCGAGAAACGCGGAAGTACCGATCTCGGAGTTGAGGCAGAAAGCGGATAGCCTGTTCCTAGAAATACAAGAAGGGCGTGACCCCCAGTTACTTGCCCAGCAGTTAGCCGCAGAGCAGGATAATGAGCAACAGCTATTCTCGGCTAAGCGATCTTTCAGAGACATGATATTTGGCTCACCAACAGATCAGGAAGGGGAGTATTTACCCGATGGCTTTGTTGCGGAGAGGCGTCCCGGTGACCGTTATTTGATAGATATCAAAAATAAATGTGAGGCTTTGTTGGTGGACTTACTGGATGAGCCTCTGTACAGCATATCGGCAGAGCAGGTGAAGGCCGTATACCTCCAGCAAGTGGGTAAAGGCGAAACCCAATTGCACAATGCGATGCGCATATTGAGATCAGTATGGAACTGGGCTCAGGCGAAATATGACGAGTCGGACCTTTTTCTCCGAAATCCGGTTAGCCGGGCGATGAAGCAACTGGGTGTTAACATCAATCGCTCTAACCGTCGCACCGAGCGCCTGGATGATGGCGATTTCAAACCCTATCTTAAAGCGGTGCTGGGCCTCCGGGAGCATGATCACACTTCCGCCTTTCGGAATGGGCGGGATGCTTTGTTATTTATGCTGTTCTCGGGTGTAAGGTTGACGGGTACGGTGACTATCCGGATCGCCGGTATTGATCTCAATAGGCATACTTTCAAGATTATCAAGAAGGGCGGCAAGCAGGTGGAATTACCCCTGAACACTGCCACTGAAACGATTGTTCGTAATCGATTGGCGAATTTGCCTGAACAGACGGAGTATCTATTTCCGGGAATTACTGGCAGCGGGCATTACAGGGACACAAAGGATGCTCGAAAGATCGTTAAAAACGCGTCTGGAGTATCTGTTACGAATCATGATTTGCGACGAACCTACAAGTCTATTGGAGCAGAACTGGAAATCAGCCCAATCCTTATTGATGAATTACTAAGCCATGCCAGGGAAGGCGTGGATGCACATTATATTCACCCTTCCATGACAAAACTCCGAGAGGCAAGCCAGAGGATTGCTGATTACATGATTAAAAAGTCTGGTTTCGACCTCACCGCAGCACTAAAAGGTACCTGGTGATACCCTCTTGCATTGGGTTTGAGGGTGACAGTTACAGTTACAGCTAGATCAGTGTATTGTCGCTCGGCATTATTTGTGGACAAGCTGTCTTTATAGATCAGGAGGATGTGCAGTTGCCGACCAAAATATTTCAGTGGTCTGATATCAAAGACGAATTCAATGGCGGGGCAATCTTGCTGGGGAACGGAGCAAGCATCGCGATTGACGATAGTTTTGCCTATGGGTCATTGAAGGAGCATGCGACTGACAATGGCTTGCTAACTGACGATATACAGAGTCTGTTCGACTTTTTCCATACAGATGACTTTGAGCTTATTCTCAGAATTGTATGGCAGGCGACCAATGTCAATAAATCCTTAAAGATTGAAGATGAAAAGACAGAGCAAGCATACCTGCATGTAAGAGACTGCCTAATTGCGGCAGTTAGAGATATTCATTCTGAGTACGAGCATGTCTCGGAAAGCATTCCGAATATCTATAACTTTCTTAAAAGTTTCAACACTGTCATACCATTGAACTATGACCTGATTGTTTATTGGGCGATGATGTATGGATTGGATATTCAGGATCGCCATGCTTTTAAAGACTGTTTCTTGCAGTCAGAGTTTGACGATGATTGGTCTCGTTTTCGCGATCCTATTGGTGGAGAACAGTCTTGCACCTTAGTTTTCTATCCCCATGGAAGTTTGGTGCTGGCCAGAGACAAGATAGAAAATGAAAGGAAAATAACCTCAGGAGGGATTAGTCTGCTCGACCAAATTTTAAATAAATGGGAGGCCGGTAGTTATGTCCCGCTATTTGTTAGTGAAGGGACCAGCCAGCAGAAAATAAAATCCATTCAGGGCAGCTATTACCTCAACACCGTTTATCGCGAAGTATTGGCCAATTTACCCTCTGAGCTAGTCGTATATGGTTGGGGCTTTGGAGAACATGACCTCCATATTTTGCGTAGAATCGCTAAATCAGGGATCGAAAAAGTAGCACTTTCAGTATTTGGAAATGATCAGGGCTACTGTACACGTGTGGCGCAGCTTATAGCGGATGAGCTAGGAGAAAAGGTAGATGTTAGATTTTTTGATAGCGAGAGCGATGGTTGCTGGTGTCACCCGTAACACTGATTCTTAGTCACCAAACCAAAATTCCTGGGCGTACTTAACGAGTGCCACTGCTTCATTAGTATCACAGGCATAATTTGTCCATGGCATGAACCAATCCTGAAATTGTAGAGTAGCATCTACTGGTTCATTGAATTGGCCTAATGTCCCGATGATCCTGGTGGCTGGTCCCCCAGTGCAAAGCAAAATCATAAACTCAGCTGGTTCGATTTCAGAACTATTGCCCGCGTTGTACCAGTCGGATCTCACCTGAATAGAAAGTGGATCTTCATATATTCTCTGCTTAGCTTGTTCAAGCTCGGCTTCTTCCTCGGTATTCAACGCTCCTACCATATCGATGATGCTTTGTAGTTGTACCTGAGCTTGTTCATATGCCCGTTTCATATCCTCAGCAGTATTCATAGATTCACTTCCCATTGATCTTTAACTATTTCATTTGAGCGCAGCGTCTGCGGCCTGCGCTCCTGACCCGCTGGCGAAGCGTGGGGGTAGCAAATTGCCAGTGGCTCACCGGAAGCCGCAGCTAAGTGACTGAGCAGCGCGAAGGAATCTGAACGGGTGAGGAAGCGCGAAGCCTTGCACTTGCAATGCGCGAGGGGCAGTGCCCCTTAGTAAGGTGATTTTGGTGGTATAAGTTAATGCTTGAGAGGAATGTCGGCGTAGGAGAATATGCTGTTAGATGATTTAACAGCCCGGAGGGCTGAAGCGTTAGGGATTGAGAGGGCGGTAGTTCCCCAACGGGGAATGAGCGATTAGCGAACCCGGCCAAGCCCGGTAAACGCCAACATACCTAAATCAAGATATTTCCAGAATGGTTGAAATAACAGCTAGACGTAGGTTTCATCGCAATTGGATGTAGTATTTTTTTCCCTGAAAAGAATGACCTCGGATTCCAGATAGAAAACCTTGCGAAACCGCTTACACCAGGGTAATTCCGGGCGCTCTCCAGTACAGCGCCATTTTCTCAGTGTGCTAGGCGACAAGCCGAGTAGGGTGGCCGCCTCTTTGGTAGTGAGTTCGCGGTCATCAATAGCCGCTGTGGTGTCGTTCATGTTTTGGTTTCCGAAAGAGTCACGAGCACATTAGCGGTATGGTTAGTCGATAGTCACACTTTTTGTTTCAGTCCATAAAGAAATATATTTCGAGCATGAGCGCTATCTGTTGAGATAGAGTTTTCATCGGATTTAGTACCCCACGTCACTGAAAAATAAATGCAGTGACGTGGGGTGCAAATCATCGCTAATCCCCATGAATACTGATCCCCATAAATATTCCTAACATGACGAAAGCATTATCAGGGTTCTTCTAACCCTACTCACTGATAATACAGATTCCATATGTGGCTATTGCATCCTCAATAGCAAACCGGCTCGAAAGGGCTTTTCAAGCTGACTCACGCAACCGCGATGAGTGGCTTATCACTTAACAGAGGAGAAATACCCGGCAAAAGAAAAACGAAAGTAGTAGTACTGTCTAAAGCGTGAAAACGAAACCATGTCGTACCCATCCGGGAATTGGCATTGTTGGTTATGCCGCTATTCAGGTTTTGTGGGAGTGGTGTCCCGTGACGTTAGCAATCCGTTATTGAAATTGCTTCTCCATCCACTGTGGTGGCTGGACAGTCATAAACACTGACCAAAACTTTAACACCGCACTGTTCCAGCTTGAAGACGACTGTTCTGAACGGTCGCACGTCTGTTCCATAGGGCAACTTGTCCGTTCAGAACAGTCGTCCCAGGTAAGGAACGGACAACAAACCTGACCGGAACGATTAGACAATCTAACGAAACTATCTGTAACGCACGATCCACTAACCTTTGGCAGAATTTCCTAGATTCAATGCCTGTTCCGCATGGCTGCCTGCTTCTGGCATCAGATAGATGCATTAGTAAATCCTTGAAGATTATTTCCTGCGGCCTTGAAAGGTTAACTAACGACTCAGCACGACGAATTTACAGAGAATGCAATCACGCTTTATTTCTCGACGAGGAGTTGTCTGTGAAGGATGTCAATTATCAATTAAAGGAATTGTGTCAGCGCAATCAGGATGGCAGTCGTGCCACACAAGCTGAACGTTTTCAGTTATTACAAACGATGGCCAATAATCTCAATGAATTGGGCTATCGACGCATGGAGGCGAAATCTCTCAAGCCCAAGCATGTTGATGCGTTGGTCGCCAAATACCTCGAAGAAGGGCTGACTCCCGGTACGATCAAAAATCGTCTCGCCGCATTGCGTTGGTGGGCTGAAAAAATCGGTAAGCAAAATGTCGTGGCTAAGGACAATGCCTATTACGGTATTGACTCTCGGGTCTTTGTTACTAACGTGTCGAAAGCGCGTGACCTGGATCAGGAGCTGCTTGAAAAAATCAGCGACCCGCATTTAAGAATCAGTCTGGAACTACAAAAAGCTTTTGGCCTGCGCCGGGAAGAAGCGATCAAATTTAGCCCGGACTACGCAGACCGAAATACTTACATTCGTTTGAAATCTACCTGGTGTAAAGGAGGGCGGGCACGGGAAATCCCTATTCGAACCGACGAGCAGCGGGATGTTCTCCGGCGCGCGCGATTGGTAGCAGGGAAAGGTTCATTAATTCCATCCCACCTGATGTATGTTCAGCAAATGCGCCTCTATGAACGTGAGACGCAAAAGGCGGCGCTATCCAAGTTGCATGGTTTGCGTCACCGTTATGCGCAAGAGCGATATTACGAACTCACCGGAAAACAGGCACCGGCCTGTGGTGGCCCATCTAGCAGTGAGCTTAGTGAAGAGGAACGCGCGAATGATCAGGTTGCCCGCTGGGCAATTTCCCAGGAACTCGGTCATGAACGTGAACAGATCACAGCAGTGTATCTAGGGCGTTAAGGTATGAACCTAACGATCACGCTCAACGGGCGCTGCCCTGGCCGCTGGGCCTTCCCGCCCTCGCCGGTAGCAGGGGTTGCAGTATCACTGCAACCCCTTTGAAAGGGTGAGAATGGTCAATCGCACCAAGGACTACTCGGCTAACGCCTGCGTTCCTCCTTGACGCTGAATCCTCATGATGAATCACACTGTGGCTATTGCAGTCTCAATAGCACCCGGCAGTTACGCTGCCAATCAATCGGTGTGGCTCGAAAACGTTGCAAGCAACCGCTGATACGTTAGCCAGTTATACCACCCCTACGGGAGAAATGATTTCCCGTAGGGACATCTTTCTCTTGTTCATTCAATGATGAGGAGAAAGATGATGGAGTACCTGGAAATGCGAGGTGCAGTAAAACTCAAAGCAGATGCCGATAATGCTGTTGTGCGATCTGTTCTCAGCAAGTTACGAGAAACAGAGTTTGTCGATACAGGCTATATCGATATAGGCATTGAGGAAAATATTCTGAGTATCAGTGCCGAAGGCACAATCTCAGAAAGTTACAGTACCCGCGCGTTGTTAACACAGCTGCAAGGTCAGTTGACAGAAACGTCGATGATAGGTGTCTCAAGTGTACGGTGGGAAACCCTCGTAGTACTGAAGCACTGGCAGCCAACACCGGCTATGCGACTAGAAGTTAATGATCAACTGGCCTTTGCCCAGTAACCGACGATAAAGGTCTGACTCCCGTCAGGCCTTTATCATTTTCATTTCCCCCTCACTCCTCGAAAATCGATCAATCCTATTCTTTCTTTTGTCCATGAAAGCTTTTCGCTGCCACTAGCAAGCTGCCATCACTAATCTGGTGACCGTTTTTAATGATTGGATGAATGGTGGTATTCATGCGAGAGACAGTGATTGGCAGGTGGGGGGCGATACTGACGATAGTCTTCGCTCTTCCATTAACGGTGCAGGCAGACACTACGGATACGGTGGATAGTCGTATCCTTGAGAGTCGCTATCTCACTGTTCAGTTGGGGCCTGAGGTTGCAAAAACCGACCTGCTGAAAAG
>ERZ1047472.3552-NODE-3552-length-10218-cov-8.958477_pt1 | contig 10218 bp, 8 predicted proteins | sample MGYA00383095_ERZ1047472 | MGnify/ENA primary metagenome ERZ1047472 (study PRJEB29581, sample SAMEA5548365) | metagenome | biome: marine; feature: coastal; material: water | depth 1 m | study: Short-term variability in the microbial, nano- and picoplankton...
TCCGTAACCTAAACCGTGGCACATCCCTGCCGCGATAGCATAGATGTTCTTCATTACCGCAGCGTATTCTGTACCGTAGATGTCCTTGCTGAGCGTGCATCTTACGTAGTGACTCTGTAAAACGCTTGCTACCTTTTTAGATACGCTTGCGTCTAAAGCCGCAACTGTCAGAAAACTTAAACGCTCCAGTGCTATTTCTTCTGCATGACAAGGGCCAGTAATGACCACAATGTGATCTTCCGGCACGCCAACTACCTCTCGAAGGTATTCTCCAACAATCATGTTCTCGTCTGGAATAATGCCCTTTATGGTCGAACACACCAGTTTTCCATCAAGCGCACCTTTATTCATATTCGACAACACCTCTTTAACAAAGGCGCTTGGAACGGCGAAGATGACAATATCACAACCTGCTACAGCGGAATTAATATCCGTAAAGATCTCTATAGTTCCTTTATCAAAAGCTACCGAAGAGAGGTAACGTGGATTATGGTGATACTCCCGAATATGTGCCGCACTCTCTTCATTATGCATCCACCAGTGGCAAAGACCTGTGTTTTCACTTACCATTTTTACTACGGCAGTTCCAAAAGAGCCCCCACCTATAACCGCTACTTTCGGGTATATTTCAGATTGAACTTCCATTAGAATGTAATTTCCGATTCAATAACGTCGCCATCCCTCGAATAGCTGATAGAAGTCGTATCCCCCTTCTTAAACGCACCTAATGCTGTCATGTAGGCATAAATATCATCAATAGCAATGTCGCCTATCTTCAAAATAACGTCACCCGCCTCTAGTCCCGCATTCGCACCGGGTCGGCCTTCTGTTGCACCGTCAATTCTAAGACCAGGACCACCGAAAAGGTAGTCAGGTACCACGCCCAATGTAACTGAGAAATTCGGCGTCGCCTTTTGTTCAGAGGATGTCGTTCTCTGAAAGATTAAGCCCACATAGTTCGCCGATCGAGCAGTAATGGTATACACTAATGAAGCAAGTTTTGCCATGCCTTTGTAATTGATCTTATCGGCATCGTCTGAAGGCTTATGATAGTCATTGTGTGTCCCTGTGAAGAGGTGCAATACCGGCAAGTCTTTGTAGTAGAAAGAGGTTTGATCAGACGGGCCTACACCGGCTGGATCTTTTTTAATATCTAGGCCATGAATAGGGGCATTTAGAATCCCATTCCATTCTGCTGCAGTTCCTGTTCCGGAAATTTGAAGGCGGTTATCTCGTAATCTGCCCACCATATCACTATTAATCATGTATTCAATCCCCCTTAGCGGAAAGGTCGGATGGTTTGTCCAATATTTTGATCCGATCAAGCCCAATTCCTCAGCGCTATAGAATTGTATCAAATAATTATAATTCGTGTCTTTACGTAGAGCATAATAGCGCATTACCTCCAATAGAAGGGCTGTTCCGGAACCGTTATCGTCTGCGCCATTGTGAATGGCAGCGGGGCCTTTATACAAACTATTTTCGCCGCCCATTCCAAGGTGATCGTAATGTGCTCCAAGCACTACGGTTTTGCGCTTGTTGTTGTGGATGTATCCAACCACGTTGTAACCATCGCTATAGCGTTCAGACATCATCACCGACATGGCTACTTTCTGTGTGCGTTTCATAAGTTTCCCTGCCCATTTTTCGTTTCTCACGAAGAATACGGGTACTGAAGAAGCGTTGATACTTTTAAAGAATTCTCGCGTGTCCGAGGCTGTAGCTTCCGGATTGATAAGCAACACACCTGTGGCACCTTTTTCCACGAGATTAGCCACACGTTCGTTCAAACTGTGGTACGCTGTATAAGCGCTATGTGGGTGGATGCCGTCGGGCGAACTCACGTTCATCACGGCAATTTTACCCGCCACATCGATCTTCGCAAAATCATCGTAAGTGCCATCTTCTGTCGTGATACCATAGCCGACATAAACCGTTTTTCCGTCTACAAGACCCGTCGTAGCACTTATGGAAACCGGATAGAAATCTTCGTGACCCTCTAAATGCGTTTTGCCTATCCATAGTTTAGTTGCGTCATAGTTTACCTCAGCATATTCTGGAACGGGAAACCTCTGGAAATATCCGTTTTCACCCATAGGTTCAATCCCATATTCAAACATTTTTCCCGCTATATAATCGCGAGCAACGTCTGCTTCAGGTGTACCAGGCTTGCGTCCTTTTAGCGCGTCTGAAGACAAGAAAAACAAATCATGCTCTATACGCTTTACAGCGGTCAGATCAATAGGGATTTCTTGCGCGTATACGTTAGCGGGAAGCACAGTCGTTAAAAGTAGAGCTAGGGTAAAGAACTTGTTCATGAGTTCATTTTTGTTTCCCCACAAAGGTAGCGACCAAAGACTATATTTGAAGTGTGAGCAACGGTATGAAAGCACTTGCTGGTCAAACGGCCATTTACGGCGTAAGCAGCATCTTAGGAAGGATGATCAATTTTTTATTGGTCCCCCTGCAGACTGCAGTCTTAAGCCAGTCTGCTTATGGTATTAACGTTGATTTTTATTCCCTCATAGCCTTCCTCATTGTAGTCGTCACCTTCGGAATGGAGACCGCGTATTTCAGATATTCCGAGCAAGACGGCTTTGACGAAGGCAAAGTTTTCGGAGCAGGACTAGCCATGATTGCGCTGGTTTTAGCCAGTTTAGGGCTCTTCGTTTTGCTCTTTCAAAATGAATTATTGCATTCTCTTCGGTGGGAAGAAACGCCGGAATACCTTAACTATTTCATAGCCATATTAGCCTTAGACGCCTTAAGTGCATTGCCTTTTGCTCGACTTCGGAGAACAAACAAAGCGGTACGGTTCGCTGGAATAAAATTGGCTTTGATCTTCTCCAATGTGCTGATCAACCTGTATATCTTCCTTCCAGCCTATTGGGAATTGCACGGTAGTGTCGGCTATTGGTCACACGAAATGCGCGGTGTAGGTTATATTTTTGTCGCCAACTTCTGGGCCGCGGTCCTAATGTTCGCACTGCTCCTTCCCACCTTATTTCCACTACAACTCAATCTAGACAAGCGGTATGTTAAAACCCTTTTGATGTTTGGCATTCCTCTCCTTATAGGAGGACTGGCGGGTATTGCTAACGAGATGCTCGATCGCCAATTGTTGAAATACCTCCTTCCCAAAGAAAGCGCATATGCTGGCGTTGGAATCTATGGAGCGGTTTATAAAATCTCTATCTTTTTAATCCTATTTAACCAAGCTTTCCGCTATGCAGCGGAGCCGTTTTTCTTTAAAAATGCAAAAACAAAGGACGGACCAGAAAGAATGAGTACCGTCATGGATGGGTTCGCTTGGGTCATGTGCGTTGGGTTTGTATTGATCATTTCGGGTCTCGATTACCTCAAGTTTTTCGTGGATGACAAGTTTTGGACTGGTCTCCACCTGGTTCCCATCTTACTTTTAGCAAATGTCATTTTAGGAATCAACACCAACCTAAACGTTTGGTATAAAGTGAGTGACAAAACCGTTTACGGCATCTACATCACTTTCGTGGGTTTGATCATTACCGTTATTGGTAATGTGGCCCTCATTCCCGTATTAGGGATTCTTGGCGCGGCATGTACCACGTTAGCTGCCTATTTTGCCATGTTTATTTCCAGTGTGTTGTGGGGCCGTAAACACTATCCGGTACCCTATAATTGGAGTAAAATAGGTGCCTTTGTCGGCTTCGCCTGCCTTGTGGTGTTTATCTTGCATTATACGAATTGGCCCACCGGTCCATTAAAAGTTTTAGGCGGCATGGTCTATTTAGGAATTATGCTTTTTTGGGAACGAAACGGACTCCTTAAATTCGCAACAAGAAAATGAAGATCAACGTAATCTACAGTGGCAAGCACGAACTGCCACAATTCGAAACCGCACAAAGTGCAGGTATGGATATTCGAGCGAATATCGATGCGCCAGTTACGCTACATCCGGGTGATTACACGCTCATTCCTACCGGTATCAAAATGGCACTACCAGACGGCTTTGAAGCACAGGTGCGCCCACGCAGCGGGCTTGCCTTTAAACACGGAGTCACCGTATTGAACAGTCCCGGAACTATTGATGCCGACTATCGCGGTGATGTTGGTGTGTTGTTGATCAACCACGGCAAGCAACCTTTTGTCATTGAAGATGGCATGCGTATTGCACAATTAGTGATCGCACAATACACCCAATTCGATTGGAATGAGGTGATTGATTTAGATGAAACCGCTCGTGGCGCCGGAGGATTTGGCAGCACAGGCAAACAATAAAAACCAACCTAAAAACCTAAAAACAGATGAAAATTATTGTCCCAATGGCCGGTCGCGGCTCCAGACTAAGGCCACATACCCTAACCGTACCGAAACCGCTCATTCCTATCGCAGGAAAGCCTATTGTACAGCGGTTGGTCGAGGATATCGTGAGCGTTTGCGGCGATAAAAAAGTGACCGAAATAGCCTTTATCATTGGAGATTTTGGGGCCGAAGTGGAAGCCAATCTTATCAAAGTCGCTGAAGACCTTGGTGCTAAAGGAAGCATCTATTACCAAGACAAACCGCTCGGTACTGCGCACGCAATTCACTGCGCCGCGGATAGCATGGATGATGAGATTGTAGTTGCCTTTGCAGATACACTGTTCCGCGCAGATTTCACCCTAGATACTGAAGCAGATTCTGTGATTTGGGTGAAGCAAGTAGACAATCCTTCTGCCTATGGCGTTGTTCAGTTCGGCGAAGATGGAACCATCAATAATTTCGTTGAAAAACCGCAAGAATTCGTTTCTGATAAAGCCATCATCGGTATTTATTATTTCAAAGATGGCCCCGGGTTACGCAATGAACTGAAGTACATTCTCGATAACAAGATCATGGACAAAGGGGAATACCAACTCACGGATGCATTGAGCTCTTTGCTTGCACAGGGGAAGGTATTCAAGCCAGGAACCGTGAACGATTGGATGGATTGTGGAAATAAAGCAATAACCGTTGAAACCAACAGCAAGATGTTAGGCTACCTCGAGGGAAAACCTGAATTGCGTGGAGCCAACATTACCCTCGAAAATGCGACCATTATCGAACCCTGTTACATCGGTTCAAATGTGGTATTGAAGAACGCAACAGTAGGGCCAAATGTGAGTTTAGGCAATGATTGTGTGGTTGAAGATGCAACGATAGAGGGTTCATTAATACAGACAGAAACGACGATTAAAAATATTCACCTCAAAGACAGTATGATCGGCAACAAAGCGCATGTCGACGGGAAGTGGACTTCACTATCTTTAGGTGATTTTTCAAGAATGGACTAATGCACAAAAAGCTGGCCCTGTTTGGGGTACTTTTCTTTACAGCTTCACTTTATGCGCAAGGCCCTTCGGAAGAGGGGCCTTCTGCGTTAGGCGGAACGTTCTATAAAGCCGAAACCTACCGCATCACAGGAAGGACTGACCTGGCGATGGAGCTTTACGAGAGGCTGGCAAAGGATCCGCTATATCGAGAAACGGCCTTATACCAATTGGCCCGTATGCATTTTGAGAAGAACCAATTTTTCCAGTCCTTCGACCTTGCATCGCTTGGTGTCGGTTCCTACCCGGCGAATCTTTGGCTGCTTCGAATCAAAGCACAAAGCGCAAAAAATATAGGTGATTTTAAAACCGCGGGACACTCTTTTGAAGCACTCTATTCCTCAGCCCCGCATAAACGCGAATACCTTTTTGAAGGTTACAGTACGTACCTCGAAGGTCGACTTTTTCTAGACGCCTTGGAAGTACTCTCTAAAATTGAAACTCTCGAAGGAACCACACCAGAATTGGTTCAAGATCGGGCGCGGCTTTACTTACAACTCAACGATCCTAAATCTGCAGAACGTTGTTTTAAAACTGCCATTGAGGGCGCCCCAGATGTCCCAGAATATATAGGCTTATTGAGCCAATATTATGATGGCAACGGAAAAACAAAAAAAGCGTTTAAAGTGCTTATCAAGGCGGTTGAGACATTCCCTGAAAACGGCGCCTTACACATGGAATTGGCCCGTATGGCTCAAAAAATGGACTATACTGAGGAAGCCTTTTACCACATGGAGCAAGGACTGCTGTTGGAAGGTGTCCCTCTTGAAGACAAGGTTCCCGTGATGTTGAGCATCTATGAGAACAAAGAAAATCCATCTTTTAAAGCCTTGTTCGATCGTGTTTTTCCAGTACTCGAAACTACTTATGCAGGTCGTATTGAGCTGCTTTTACTTACCGCACAAATTCACATACAGAATGAACGTTGGCACGAGGCTTTAGAAGGGTACCTCATGGCTATTTCAATGAATCCAACAAACTACGCGTTTTACCAAATGGCGTATTCTTTGAGTCAGGAGGTTGGTGATGTAGATGGACAAATTGCTTTGCTTGAGCGCATCGAAGAACGCTTTAATACGGATGAAGATGTACTCGAAGGCCTTGTCTTCGAATATTATAAGGTGGAGCGTTGGGGATCTTGTGCTCGTTTAGCGACTGCGCGGGCAGAAATGACACTGGATCCTGAAGTGGCAGGAAATTTATTTGCCCTCGCGGGAACGGCTTGGTTCCAGTTGGATTCCTTTGACTTAGGTACCATGGCTTATGAAAAAGCATTGGATCAAGAACGTAGCCCTACAACATTAAATAACTATGCGTGGGATTTAGCAACGCACGAACGAAATCTCGAAGTCGCATTGCAATTGACCGTAGAATGTAATGCCTCAGTTGCGCTTGAGCCTACGTTTTTAGATACTTGGGCATGGGTATTGTATAAAATGAGACGGTATACAGAAGCACAGGTTAAAATCGAACTAGCTTTGCAGCTGCTCAAAGAGGCCGATCGCGCCGGCACATATATACATGCCGCGAAGATCGAACAAGCTCTTGGGAATAAAGAGAAAGCAAAGTTCTATAGAATGAAAGAGGCCCGCTTAAAATAGATCTAATGCACGATGGACCACGGCATATATTGAGGATTGTGACACCCCTTTTTGTGGGTATAGCTTTAGCTGTGCTCACAGGCTGCGGCGGTCCTTTATCTGTCGAAAAGCCGCTACGAAGGGAAAAGATTAGCGACGGTGTGTCACGAAAAATAATCGTTGAAGATCGTTTTGCGTGGACACAAAGTTTTACGCGCATCTCAGCTGAAACGCCCGACGGTGAACAACGCTTTCGCGTTCAAGTACGTTCCAAACAAGACAGTATTCTTTGGGCAGCCATTTCCGACGATATGATTGGATTGCGTGTGGGAAAGGCTATTGTAATTAATGATAGTGCGGCCTTTTCTTCTACACTTCTTGGTGTAGAATGGACCGGATCCGCACATGATCTCGCGGGTGTAACTGGTATTGAGATCCCTTTTCAATATCTGAACAGGCTCTTGCGCGGCCAATTAATTGGGACCAATGACGCCATGCGGTATCGATACGACGCCAACGGTGACCACTGGGTTACACAATACGCTATAAGCAGAGGTCGCTCAGTAACGGTGGCTTTAGATAGGGACTTAAGGATGAGTTACCTGCTTATTGAAGATCCCTTGGAATCGGTTTTTATTCAATACAAAAACGCAGATGAAGAGACCGGATATCCGTCTGTAATCGAGATAACTATTAAAAGCCAACCGGATTACAAAGTCACCATTGAGGTTACTGAAATCCGCACTGGGGGGCCTTTTAATACACCATTTAGTCTGTGATGAAGAAGCTTTTATTCGTGTTTCTGGTCCTTCTAAATACTGGTTTGCAGGCGCAAACTAAAGAAGAATTACAGCGCCAGAAAGTGTTGCTGCAAGACCAGATTGATCTGGCAAGCGAATTACTTTTGAAGACTAAAAGTACCAAAGAAGCAAGCCTATCGGAACTTCAAACTTTGAATCAAAAAATTGAGGCGCGCAATAAGCTCATCAGAACGATGGACCGTCAAATTCGTTCGATTGATCGTGAAGTAACGCGCAAAGCTAAAGAGATTAAGGATCTCGAAAGACGTGTCGATTCTTTGAAAAGTGATTATGCGGATCTTATCAAGCTCGCTCAACGTCAACAAAAACCACGCGATCAAATACTCTTTATTCTAAGTTCAAGCAGTTTCGCCCAAGCCGCTAAACGCATGCAATACTTCAAGGATATGGCCGCTTACCGTGAGCGACAGGTACAACAGATTGCCGTTGCCCAGGAAACTTTGGCACGCGAGCGAGAAACACTGATCGCTAAAAAGGCTGAAAAAATTCAAGTCCAAAAAGCCCAAGAAGGAGAAAAATCAGCACTACAAGCGGATGCGCAAATCCAGGAAACGACGGTGCAAAATCTACAGTCAAAAGAATCGACTCTAAAGAAAGATATCGATAAAAAGCAGCGCGAAGCACAGCAATTAGAGCAGCAAATAAAACGCATCATCGCAGAGGAAATGCGTAAAGCTAAAGAACGGGCAGAACGAAGTAGTTTAGAAAATGAAGCTATAGAATTAGGGCTTGTTTCAGGCAAAGATTATTCGAGACGTACCTCGAATAAGGCCTTGAAAAAACTTATTGATAAAACCCGCACAGCAAAAGGATTAGATGTTCGAGATGATGGGCCATCTTTTGCTATGACCCCTGAAGCTAGGGCCCTGGCAAATAATTTTGCCTCAAACAAAGGTGCACTTCCCTGGCCTGTAGAACGTGGAATTATCACTGGAAAATTTGGTAAACATCCGCACCCTATTGTTAAAGGTGTGATTGTGGATAACCCCCATATCGAGATTACGACAGAAGAAAACGCAATAGTTCGCTCGGTATTCGAAGGTGAAGTCAGTTCGGTTGTGCCTATTCCTGGAGCCAATGTAATGGTGCTTGTTCGTCACGGCAATTACTTCACCGTTTACAGCAATCTCATTAATGTCAAGGTGAAAGCCGGCGATGTTGTCAGTCTAAAAGAGCCCATTGGGACGGCCTTTACAGATGAAGAAGGGAAGACTATGGTCCAATTAGGCATCTGGAAAGACGCCGATATTCAAGATCCTAATCCGTGGCTCGCAAAATAGAAAACAATGTCAAAAATTTACTACCTCAGCACGTGCGACACTTGTAAGCGAATCATGAATCAATGGCGCCTTGACGGTGTGCAGTTACAAGACATCAAGAACGAACCCATCACTGAAACGCAGATAGATGAAATGGCTGCTTTAGCAGGTTCTACCGAAGCGCTGTTTTCAAAACGTGCGAGGAAATACAAAGAATTAGGTCTTAAAGACAAAACACTAAACGATAGCGATATCCGGGCGCTTATTCTCGAAGAATATACCTTTTTGAAGCGTCCCGTGCTGATCCACGATGGTGCTATTTTCATTGGCAACAGTCCTAAAGTTGTCGCTGCGGCTGCAGCGGCACTTGGATAAACTATGGAGGCGGCCACGAAAAAAACAGTACTCATTGCGCATCTTGCTTTGCTTGGAGTTGCGCTCATTTACGGCGCATCTTTTCTCATCGCAAAAAACGCCATGCAAGGTGCCGTTCCGCCTAGAGCATTTATTCAATTTAGAGTAACCGGAGCTGCCCTTCTGTTTTGGATACTTCTTCCCGTTTCAGGAAATGACCGCATAAGCAGTATCCCTCGTAAAGACGTGCTAAGGCTACTCATATGTGCTGCATTCGGGGTTACCGCAAACCAGTTGTTTTTCTTCGAAGGATTGAAAATCACTACGCCCGTGAATGCCTCCATCATGATGGTAAGCGGTCCCATAGCGGTGCTCATCGTGGGTGCACTATTAGTGAAAGAACGCATTACCACTGAAAAATTAATTGGAATTTTACTCGGTGCCTTCGGGGCTTTTTGGCTCATCTATTCCGGGAACCAATTTGACCTTAGCGGCCTCTTTGGCAATGATGTTTCGCGTGGAAATGTCTTTGTACTTATTAATGCCACATCCTACGCCACGTATCTCGTCCTTGTCAAACCATTGATGTCAAGGTATAATGCCCTCTTTGTCATTCGATGGGTCTTCACTTTCGGAGTGTTTCTCGTACTGCCATTTGGTGGACCACAAATTCCCGAAATACCCTGGGAGCTATGGAACGGACCTATAATTGGTTCTGTAGTGTTTGTTATTCTCGGTACCACTTTCCTCACGTATTTAGGCAACATCATTGCCCTTAAAACCCTACACCCCGCTACGGTAGGGGCCTACATTTACCTGCAGCCGCTCGTTGCCAGTATACTGAGCTTCTTCTTTGGAGGCGAGCAGTGGAGCATTC